>Ga0307516_10000524_pt1 | contig 51284 bp, 66 predicted proteins | sample 19_EM_MG_FD_203310 | JGI IMG/M metagenome (GOLD analysis project Ga0307516, IMG submission 203310) | Populus trichocarpa ectomycorrhiza microbial communities from riparian zone in the Pacific Northwest, United States - 19_EM | ecosystem: Host-associated > Plants > Roots > Unclassified | place... | reverse complement strand
CAACGCATCGAGGACTGGAACAGTCTGGAAGGGAGGTATTTAACGGTATGAGGTCACTCGGGAGGTGACACAAGGATGCGGCGGTGGCAGGCGTGTACGATACGTACTCCGACCTGATGCTGCAGAATATTCCAAATGTTGAACTTGTTGTACCAGATCTGACGACAAAGGTACGTTTTGGTCGCAATTGATGCCTCGGGATGAAGCTTGCAAATGGTGGTAAACATGCCGGATCGGGTATTGATAGATGGCTCTGAATCTGGAACTGTAGATTTGCCTTGTCCATTATGTCCTGAAGACGGCGCTCTGGGTTCGAATCTCATGCTTCCTTTGCTTCCGATATATAACCTTTGGGGTCTGGTGGTGGAAATATGCATGGGTGACCCTTTCCTCGTGCCCCCCTCGTGCCATTTCACGGCGCGGAACCAGGTCTACTGACTATCCAGCTCCATGCGCTCTTTGCCGCCATTGTACTCTCCAACTTACATAGCCATTACTTCGGGATGAGGCTGTCCTCGGAATCTTCTTTCTTACAGCCGTCCAAATCCGGTCAGTCTTCTCGACGTCTGCCCGGCATCTCGAACGTCCATTTACAATGCTACACAGCGTGCCAAACTCTCTCTTCTTGCACGACAATGGCTCTCTCATGTTTCCGGGCCTAAGCAGCTACAGTTTGACGTCACGTCACCAGCATCCGCCATCGACCCCCCGTAATCAATTCAATGTTTTCATTTGCTCATAGGTACTTATACCACCCACTCTTTTCCACCAGGACTCTCTGCATTCACTCCGAAATGCAGCCCATGATCGCTATTTCGCGATCAGTGGTCATGCACGCCTCACTCGCGCACCTTTCGACAGAAATCCAGACTTTAGATGCAATCATTCGCAACTCAACCTTCCAGACTGAATCGACCAGTGCCCGACTTCCTCCAGAACTCCTGCTCCTTATTCGCGACCACCTCTCTCCCGTGATCATTCACCACTTGTTCCAACGCTCCACCGCTGCTCTGACCCAATATGAGTCCACTCTTCGGAGCCTCCTTTGCCAGGATTGCGTTGCTTACCATCAAGATGTGTACGGTCCAGACATATGGCAATGGGAGCGATTTTCAGGACCGTGCTTATGCTCGAGGAGCCCAAATGGATATGCCGAGGCTCCGGACTATTGGAATAGTCTGAACCTTCACCGTCGATTCAATGACCGTTCAAGTTGGCTTGAATTTTACCTCTCATTCGAGGCGTCGCGCCTTTTCGCCCATTTTCCCTCTGTCTGGGATGTCGTCGATACCGTTCTGCGCGAATACCACTGCCAGATTTACAACCGAGCAGCAGATCCGAATTCTTCGACTCCAAGCACGGTCTCTATCGTCCCCATCTCGACGAGCGTTGCACTTTTTCGTGGTCCAGAACACACGAAGGCCGCACTACATCGTGCCACCCGCGATCTGGCTTTTACTTACGAGTATCAGAATGGACTGGAATTATGGAAGGGAGAAGCCTCTGCACGTCCCCGCGTCCTACCTTCCAAACATCGTTTCATGTCTCCTCTACGTGCACGATGCGTATGTGCCCTCCACGGCGCCGTGGACCTCCTCACCTTCTGCCTCACTTTTCCCATAGCTTTCGCGACGGCGATTCTTACACTTCTGTGTTACTACTCGAAGCCAAGGTCTCTCAGACTGATATAGGCATTGGCAATCTCGCACTTCTTCGCATCCCATGTTCAAGACTTCAAGTATATATTTAACTTCTGCTGACAAGCTCTCTGGATATCATAGAAACAAAGATCGTCGCATATACATAGTTCGGACTGCTTTTTCCACCACGATAGTCTTCGCATTGACCACCACGGTCGTATCCTGCATTCCTGTACATATATTCTTAGTACCGCAATTTTCTGAGCTTCAGGCCAGTCTTGACACTGCATGGCTTTCGGGAACATCTGAGTACAGAAGATCTTGACACCTACTAGTAGAACCTGTCGCAGGAGGAAAGTAACCATTGCTTCGTCGTGGCCATAGTGACTTCCCGGTAAAGGCTGCTTCCATTGCGACACCTATCCTATCCCGGATATCTCAGATCTACAAGCAGTCACCCAGAGATTTCGACCTGGAAGTCTTTAAGGAATGATTCGCTTGCCACTGAAAGGGAAAGAGACGACGAAATCGTGTCATGTTCTATGCCCTAGGTAATGCTGAGTTTTTCGAAAGGCTGCGTGTTACAACGAAGACGATCCATCATGGTCCATGTAAATTGCGAAATATGACACGTGCCGCCAAGAGTGACAGCGACAACGTGGAGGAACTCTCCCTCTCTATAGGTCGTCGTGCTGCCAGTCCTTGGCCCACACCAGACTTCTCAGGTCGTTGTTCGACGTCGTCGATGACACTGAAGGCCCTATTCTACGCCTATCTTCTCGGAGGAATTACCTTTATTCCCCTCGTCATCGCGGGACTCATCCTTTACACCGTATATACATCCATCCCTGTTGCCGAAACCCTCCCCGCCGATGCCTCGAAGACCAGAGTGCAGCCAGACGTGGATGCCAATTCGAATTCCGATGACGCCCCAATACTCCCATCCCTCGAGACGAACGACCTCCCGCGCACTCGGAAAGGGTGGCTTACTATGCGACGGACTTTCGAGGAATCTGCATTGGATGGCGGCTACGTCATGCTCGTTCGGTCGTTTATCGACGCAAGGTCAAAAGACTCCAAGAGGTCGCGCCCAAAGGACATGTGGTTTGTTGTTTTAAAGGAGAAAGTGCTTTATCTATATGAAGATGAACAGATGACGGATTGTGGGGCAGTGATAGAGCTGGGAGGTCATGACGTGGTCATTTACCCCGAGGGTCTTTTGGATGGCGAACTTTTTACAAGACGGCACGCCATATGCATAAGACCCAAGGCGCAGGAAAAGGAGAATGCAGATCCAGCTGTGTCCAAGGAAGCCAAAGCGACAACACAGGACTCGCATACAGAGCGAAAAGAAGACGCCACTGACTCTTCGAGTTCCGCTTCTCCATGGTACATCTTTGTGCGGACGATTGTGGAGATGGAAGACTGGTATTTTGCACTCATTCATGCCTCCGATCACCCCGCCAAGACACCATTTTTGGTCCCGCTTCAGCCAATTTTCCAGCCTTCGGACATGGACCATTTAGTGAATACCTTAGACGAACAACCAGACGTTATTCCTACACGCTGGTTGAACGCTCTTCTTGGACGGATGTTTTTCAGTTTCTACCGCACTCACCTTCTGGAGGCGTATATCATAGGGCGTTTAATGAAGAAACTCACGAAGGTGAAACGACCAACTTTCTTAACGGACATCGTTGTCAAGGAGGTTTCGGTCGGGAACAAGGCACCGACTTTCAGCAAACCTATGCTCAAAGAGCTTACCAAAGAAGGGGATGGCGCCATGGAAGTCCACTTCCATTACAAGGGTGAATTCCGTATTACCATCGAGGCCACCGCAAACATCAGTATTGGCACCTTCAAGTCGTACAATGTCAAACTCATCCTTGCCGCTGTCGTGAAAGAGCTCGAAGGGAACCTTCTCATCAAGATCAAACGACCGCCCAGTAATCGCATCTGGTATGCATTCACGCAAACGCCGAGGATGGTACTTGCAGTCGAGCCCATAGTCAGTGATCGACAAATTACGTGGGGTATGATCTTGGGAACGATCGAATCGAGGTTGAAAGAGATTGTGAGTAATGCGCATCTTTTATTTCGTTTTCTAACAGCTTGTGTATCCGATAGATACAGGAATCCGTCGTTATGCCTAACATGGACGATATTGCCTTCTTTGATAGCTCGCAGTATCATCATCGCGGCGGTATCTGGCAGGACGCTTCTCGCCGAGTTTCCCCTCTTGCCCAACATCCCGAAGGTCAATCTGCGCCCCCTAATCCGGGCAGCAGCGGAACGCAGCACATTGATACGACATTGATGGAAGAATCAGAACCATCTATCCAAGCTTCGCAGACTTCTGAAGTAAGCAGAGTAGAGGATGGTCTATCTCCGCCAGTCCGTACCCCTCTTGAAGATACAATGGTTGCACAGGCCAATAAAGATGTAGCCGACGTCCCCCCCAGTCGACCTCGTTCATGGTTCTCTAGTGTGCGCAGCGATGATATCAATATCCCATCCGGGATGGATGCGTTCCCTGACGGGGACCCTGATGATGAACTAAGGGGGCTTTCACCGCAATTGGGAAAATCCAGGGCAACGCCGCCGAGATCTCGATCTACCTCCACGGAGAGCGAACTGCCAAGCGATAGAGGACGGCAAGAGCGAGACGGCAGGTGGACAAGCGAGGATACACATTTGTCGCCGAAATCGGCCAGGCGATCTTCCTCTCGCTCTTCGTTGAATCGAGAGCCCGCGAGAACCCCTTTGATAGACTCGTCCTTCAGTTCACTGGACGCCACACGAACTCCGCCCAAGAATGTTTCCACATCTTCCACCTCCACGTTTCTTTCTACTCTCAAGTCTCGTGCGGGGGATAAACAAGCACTCAGCAACACTGCGAAAGAAACCATGCGAAAGTGGGGGGTCAACTGGGGTGGTTCGAAGAAGGATTCTAACGCTGATTCATCTGACAATGGATCAATCCTATCCTCTATCGGGTCCAAACTGCGGTCTGAAAGCACTTTGAATGCAGGGAGCAAGTCGAGGACCAGTTATGCTGAGGTTAAAGCGGCTGTAGCGGAGAGAAGGGGAAGGGACGCGAGTCACCCAGACGACGACTCGAGTCGGAGTCGATCTACATCACCTGTCCCGTTATCCAGAGGGACAAGATCCCAAGCAAGAGCTGTCAGCAATCCTTGGTCGGAAGGAGGTTCATATACGGAGTCATCAACTCTCACCGCTTCGCCGGTTACATTCAATGAAAGGCGGTTATCCACCAGCAGCTCTACTTCAAGGAAAAGTAACCCCTCAGGCCCGTACTTGACTGTGGGAAATGATGGACACGAGGAATTGGGACCTCTACAGTCCACACCACCAGTTGTCCATGTACAACCTCCGAAAGCTACCATGATGACCATACCTGGTATCCATGCGAGCCATCGCGGAGAGATCATGTCCATGGGATACAGTGCACCACAAACGGGATCGCCCACCGTATCGCAAGAGGGAAAGTCGGCCATTCACAATGTGTACCGTTTATGGAAAATTCCAGCAGCTTTCGTAGATCAACCCACACCTGTGCAAGGTTCAACCCAAGGCTCTCCGGATGTTGACCCCCCTGCACAAAAAGAAGATAAGAACGCGGACCCGCTTAATATTGCGCCTCAATCTCTCCCTGTACCTCCTCCACTTCCCCCTCGTTCAACGCCGATAACACCTACCTCCCAATCTTTACCTGAACCAGCATCACCAAACCCGGCCGCTACATCCGCCTCAAAATCATTGCAAATCATCGCCAACAATGACGAGGTTTCCCGGCGAACTTCCCTTGAGCAAAAAATAGATCTACCGTCCTATGCCATGGCCGTCGATTCGTCACATGGCGCCCCTCCACCACTACCACCCCGCCGCACGCACGCACAGCAACTTTGAATTAACAAGTGAATTAAACACGACTACATCATCCGTGTCTGATATCACCCTGTATTGCCACTCTCGTTTTTTGCACAGGTCCATGTATCATATATCGTTATTCAATACTAGCATCCCCTACCTTGTGTCGTCTTACTCTAGGTTTTCCGCAAGGGTCTCGTTTAATCAGGTCCTGTTACTGTCACCGACGTCGATTCGGACGTCATGCACCCCTCTGACCCGGGTTGGGTTGGAGTGACTCGTAAGTAAGCACCACAGCGATATCACAGCTACATATGCACCTGGTCACTTGTTGTCCTGGACATAAAGTTCTTCATGATTGCTTATGGGGATACCGTATCGTTCGCGATCGATGCTGGAAAGCTTGGTGTTTGAAGCAAGATCTTCTCTAGCACTTGCTAGCCGCAGCAAGCAAGTTAAGGATGTCCAGGTACGTATAAATAAGTATAAGTATCAGTTGCGAGCATACTCAGGCTATTGTGGCAGAATGAATTTAACATGAAGTAGGTCCGAGTGAAAGGGGGTTTTAAAGACCTGCGTTTCGACCCCGCGTCACTCGGTTGCGGTACGAATTGTTCATCGTGAAACCAAGGCGCCAAAGTGGTTTCCCTGGGTAAACATGACGATTAGGGAGGAAGCGAGGTGTGTGCGAGGCCCGCACTTGGACTGAGGACTTCCGACGGTGCGCCGCACCCGTTCCATCTCAGCCCACAATAGTTACCAGCTCCCCAAGTAAACAGCTGCCCGGCAGTAAAGGACCATTCTCCGTTTGCAGCCCAGTGCGGTCAACGTGCGAGTGGTCCTTCCTGCTTAAGGTTCCGACCGAGATCGGCGCTGTCCTTTACGTATTCGTATCGTCTTGTCAAGCCTCAGGAGTCCGCAAGCAAGGATATACTTAAGTATGATGAGGTTGAGACGCGATTTAAATAGTGAGAGGAGTATCAGTTTGGATGCAAATCGAGCTCTTGGTCGAGTTTAGTCTCGAGTTGATGAAAAGCCAAGCATTTTTCGATGACTTGATCTCCACAGCGCCAGTTCCTGTCCAGGGGGTGATAAAGACCATCGAAACATGCTCCCGCGTTCAATAGGTCGTTGGCTCTTTTGACGATAATGGGTGAATTTGACTGATTCGGGGAAAACTCGTTGGAAAACCCGACCAGCAGCAGGCGACCGGGGGAAAAATAATAATCCACTTCGAGGCGTACAGTGTAGATAGATGGATTCGGCACCTTTCTCCAATAATGCATCCTGGACATGGCAACCATCGTGGTTAAGAATTATCGAAAACATAGTCGCGTCCCTTATACTGCATGCTTATAGATATCAGCTGACATAAGTGACATAAGGCGCTCAGATATGAATAAGTTACTGATGGTTGACTCTGGTCGGCCATTCCGAGACACCGATGCCCACGATTCATCAGAACGATTTGAAGATCTTGACATAGTACCCCTTGGATCTGACAGCGATTGTCAGTGAATTCATTATGGCTGTGGCCTTATTATTGGAGGGTTGCCATAAGTTTACGGTAGATGCCATGGTGTTGGATTGAGATCATCAGTTCATCGGAGACTTTCAGATGGGGAGGTGTTGAAGCTCGAAGTTAACTGCCTAGCATTTTTTTCCAAGGTGCGACTCTCCGAAGGTCGGCCCAAATAGGTAAAATAATTTCGTTTGGACAGCCCAGTTAAAGACTCGAAAGGTTTGTGGGTCACGGTTCCCGAATCCCGGCCCTGGAGCACTCGTGTATCAAGGGGAGACAGGAAGAAGGACAACACGAGGCAGACGACATACTCGTTGACCGGGACTCTTGCTGAGCCAAGGCGACAGGTAGTTGACGAAACAGGACTTCCTTCTCCAGTGCAGAGGACTCCTTGTGCTGCGGCCAGTGTCGTAAGTGCTTTGTCTCCTTTCGATGGCTTATGAGCATTTATGGCACCAGCAAGTGACGACTGCAAAGATCGATGATGTCGGATTGGATCATGGTGCCAGGTGCATCTGACAAAGGCGCATTGGGGAATGGCAGCGCGATGAGCACCACAGGATCCAAGAGGAAGAAGAGCATTACGATGGCCATCTCCCCCGATCTCGACGCGTTGCTGGAGTTTGATGAGCGAGCGCGTAGAGCACAACTAAGGGGTTCTGGCTGCGGAGGGCCAGCGGCAACAACGGTTCTTGTGGGGCTGCCGCCTCCCCCACGGAGTGGATATCCACGCTCGCCGACGTCGCCCAGGATTAGTAGCCCATTAATCCGGCAAGTAGAACCGAGGCCATACGAACCAGTGGCAGATGAATTATCGATGCCAAACCCTTACATAAATGACCCACCACCACTGGAGGTGGTCCGGGCGGTATTTGGAGGGGGGGTCGATGGACTGGACGGACGACTCGAAGATGATGCACGTTCACTTCCCAAAACAGGAGGTGCAGCAAGCGATCAATTCGTTGATCAGCGACTTCCATCACCTAGCAGTGCTCCTTCAAGAAATCGCGCCGGCAAGCTTCTGAAAACAGGAAAGATCCGTCCTGGCTGCTTCGCTGACCTTCCTAGCGCCCCCAAGAGCGCCTCAGCCCAGGTAGAGCCTCTCTTGAACCGAGTCCTCTCGAGGGGTAAACTTCCCAAATTCACGGACAGTGGGTCGTCAAGCATGATATTATCTGCCACCACAGGCCAGCTGGTGGAGATGGAGAGCGATGATCACCGGGACGACGATGATCGACGAGGGGATGTCGATTCCCACGATGAGTGGACGAGACGATGGTCCGAGTCGTCGGACGTTTCGCCCAGCTCTGCGTCGCTGGCTCCTTCCACCTCCGCCCACATCAGCATTTCCAGCACATTTTACTCAGATTCCCCCGTCTCCGACATGTACCACTCCCCCTTCTCCCCCTCGAGGACCCCCGCCCGTGAATCCTTCATGGACATCCGTCCATCAGCCTCGCTCCAGGATTATCGCCCACTATCCCAGCCGTCGTCCCCTACATCCTCGCCGAAACCCCCCATCCCGAATACCACGAAACCCACCTTCCGCAACCCATCACCGAAGACGTCGCCCGCACAACACTACACGGGGCCAAAAAACATGCCAAGGTCCCCGCAGACGGGGGGTTTTCTCGATCTTGACGAAAGGTCCGACCTCATAAGGAAGAATAAGAAGCTTGCCCGCCTCTTCGGTCAATCACCCGGACCTGACGCACTCTTGCATCAAGACCTTGGGCGGCCCAGCAAGCCTCATGTTTCACCCCCCACCGTCACCGATCCCCACATTCATACGACATCCAATAAACTCGAGATTTCTGTCATCCAGCGAGCATCTACCTATCCCTACAGACATGACAGAAGACACTCTGCACCTCTCAGTCCCGATGAGATCTCTGTCCTCAGTTCGCCGATCAACCGAAAGTCGACCGACTACAGTCTTGGAAGCCATATTGGTTCCTGTGCTTCCTCATTCATGGATCTGTCAGATGACCTCAGCACGGCCTCTCCAAAGACGGCCGGAGATGTCCCATGCCGGCCTCACTCGCCGTCTCAACAATCTGTTTTCGAAAACATGTCTGCTGAGGAACAAGCAGAGGAACTTCGCCGACGCAAGCGTGAAAAGCTTGCAAAGCTGCATCGTTGCCTGGGTTCTCAGGTCCCCGTCAATCTAGTGCTTGGTTTTGACGATCATGAGACATCTTTACCTCCCTTGAGGACTGACGTCATATCTGGCACCAAAGAAGACAGAAAAGTTATTGTCAGGCGGAGACGATGCAGTTCCGTTGAAGCCTACCCCTCAGGCTGGTCGGACGAATTCAGGGTTAGACAAGATCTTAACGTCAAAGAGAAGGCAATCAATGTGAGAAGGGCACAGAAGATGGAAAAGGTACACATATTGTCAATCTCTATTCATCTGGCTCAGTACCTTTGCCCAGGTATTTGGAGTTGCGCCGCCCCAAACATTGTATCACACCCGCAGTTCACCCTCTCCGTCGCTTGTCCATACCGGGACGGTAGCCAGCTCCAAATTTGTGTCAGGGTGGATATCGTCTGGTGAAAACCTTCCACCAATGATAGGTCGACGCAATCTAAATCAGTCCTCTTATGTTAAAGCAAAGAAGAAGAAGGACCAACGCCCCTCGACATCTGAGTCAAGCAAACAGCTCTTGCCCGAGCAACACAGGGAATGCGGTGATTTCCCAACCTTGAAGAAAAGACCGTCAATTGTCTATTCCCACTACCAATCATCTCTGAACAATCTGAATGACCTGATGGACAAGGTAAAGACATTTCATTCCTGTGATTCAAGCCGGTGGTAACCACGTTCTTAAGGATGATAGGGAGTCTTTGGCCTCACTTCGCGTGTATCTGCATTCTGGCGACATGACCGTCCCCCCTCCTTTGCAAAACTTTACTAGGACGGCTTCAGGGGACCGCCGTCTGTCCAACGCATCTTCCATTAGATCCGAACGCCGGCTATCTCTTCCGACCTCCATCGTGTCCTGTTCGGACCAGAGTATCTCCTCACTCACCCGGGAAGTCTCGGACTTCCAGGCCCGGCGCCGCACGGCAGCAAAGTTGACCCAGTTTTTCGGTGTAGATTATCGAGACCTCGTCCGAGATATCATCGAAAGCATTGAACATGGCGTGGAGCACGAACAAAATCGCGGAACGTTGAATCCAGATGAAGTCCAGGTAATGTCCCATTCCCTGCCTTCTGAATCCTCACTAATCTGGTCTCCACGTACAGGATCTACTGGCGCGTCTTCGTAGGTTACGAATAAAACGTGAAGCTGCTTGTTGAACACTGTTATAACGGAAATCGATACCAAACCCCCTTCAAATATCTGTTTATGTATACATCCATCTTGATTCACGAGTACGACTGGAATGATTTTTCCCTTTTATCTTCAGCACATCTGGCTAGTTTGATTTGTAGCAGTTAATGATGATTATGATCTATGTCATGTGTGTGGTATAAACGCTTAGAGGATGACAAGATCCCCGCTACAAGAATGACACCAGAAGACGTGGGCATCGTCCAGGAATTGCGGACGGTGTGAGATATGGCTACCGCCATCGAGAGAGTGGGCATGGTCGTGCGTTGAAACCTGCCGGGAATTTGTCTCTGATGGACCAGGTGACGATCCCCGTACGGAGGATGCACGCGAGGACGGTCGAGTCAAGGTAACCTCAACCTCGCTATCAATCCGTGCTTTCAGCATACTCAGACTGACCAGTCTCTTGTGCCGCGTTTCTGCTGACATGTTCTGGTCGAAGATTGAGCGAGCCAGAGGCGGAATCGTCCCTACGTTTCTGGGTGGTCGATTGTAGGAGCCAAAAGATGAGCGACGATCGTCAGTGTACGTTCGGCTGGGCGGTCGCGCGACCGGAGAGAACGATCTCAGTCCAAGACGAGACGTGGGTCGCGACCGGGACTGAAGTGATTGCGCTTCCAACGCATTCACTTGTTTCTGCAGTGAGTGGGAGCGAGCATTAGCGTCAAAGACTATGTTCTCTAGAGCCCGAATCTGAGACTCGGCTGCGGAGAGTTCAAGTGCATGTTGCTGACGGAGTGAATTAAGCAGTTCGTCATCGAGTGATTGTGGTGCGCCGTTTCGAATCGGAGAGGAAGCGATTTCACGCAGACGTTCAATTTCATTCTCGTGTGCACTCAGATCGGCTCGCAGAGCCTCGATCTCATTTTGAGCGCGTGCAAGGAACTCTTGTCCTTCCTCCTTCGTGATAACAAATATAATGAGTAACGAAGAGAAAGGGAACCACAAGAATAGCTTACTTGAGCATCATTCACTGCATCCAGTTCCCGACGCAAAGCTGACGATTCCTCGGATTTCGTTCGGGATGAAGAAGTGAGGCTTTCGATCTCCTCAAGGCGACATGTCATGTCTTGATGATGACCTGACCGCTCCGCCTCAAGGTTACGCAAGCTCGCAAGCACAGAATCAAGTTCCTCTTGGAGCTCGTCATACGCTTTCTGAAGTTCAGAGGAATCGGCAACAGTGCGTGCGCGTTCTTTCTCCCTCTCGACTAGGAGATCTCGTGTGCGTATTTCAAGATCCTCGTTGGTCCGCGCCACTTCGTGTAGCGTGGTTTCGAGCTGAGTAGCGGTTTCGTTGCTCTGTCGTAATTCAAGCTCCAAGGAACTATTCCTCTCCATGAGTTCCAACTTGGCCCCAGTCAGTTCAACGATCTTGGGGCGCATTTCGTCCAAAGAGCGCAAAAGGCTCGTATTTTCTGCCTGGAGATCCTGTTGAATCTTCTCCGCGTCTTCAGCACGATGTGTCGCAGATTTTAGATCATCCTTTGCAGCCTGGAGTTGTCGCGTATTCGAGGCGATGACGATGACGGCTTGTGCTAGCTTCTCTTGAACCTCCGTCAGTGTTCTTTGGGTAGAGTCAAATTGGTTCCGTAGATCTGACTTCTCTCGCGTGAGACCACCTTTCTCGGACGCATAGGCTGTCAACGCTTGTTGCGCTGTGGCGTGTAATTTCTGAAGCTCCGAATGCTTAACCTGGAGCTCGGACTGGTTCTTGGAGTGTTCGAGCTGTCGAGCTTCAAGCTCGTCGCGCTCAGTTTTGAGCGTCGCGTGTGTCTGGATAGAACAGCTTTCTTGGTTTTCCATCACGCCCAAAGAAGATGGACATACCTGTTTGAGCTTTGTCAATTGGAATTCGAGCTCATCAGAACGTTCTTGAGTATTCCTCAGCGACCCTTCCAACTGTTCAATGCGGTTGTCGTTCTGCATTTGTTCTTCCAACTCTCGTAGTCTTCGCTGATATTGCTCCGCTTTTTGCTTGAAATCACTCATAGATGACCTCGTTAGTTGAAGCTCGCGCTCCTGGGAGTCTAATTAGCACAACTCATGATAAGACAATCATCATCCAACCTTTTCCCGTAAACGATTTGACACCTCCTCCTCCCTAAGCTGAGATTCGTACGCAACCTGTTTGGACTCCTGTTGGTCTTTCTGTACTTGACGAAACTGTTCCTCCAAACTTTTCAACTTTCGGCCGTCTTCCGCGCGAACATTTTCCAGAGCATGGAACTCTGATTATTGTCGTTAACACGAGATATCGCAGACACTTTGCTGCTCTTACTAGAGTCCACATCTGCTAATCGCTGCACCTCGGCCATGAGAGAGGATTTCTCCGACACAAGTAAAGATATCGTCCGTTGCTCATTTTTCAGCGCGTTCTCCTTATCAATCTCCAACTGTCGAAGCTCTCCCTGAAGCCGGTGAACAATTGCGCGATGCTCTTCGAACAGAAGTTGGGTCTCCTTCAACTCTGTGGAACCTGACTAAGGACCGACCCTCAAGGTAAAGTAGCGTACGCACGTGGCTCTGATGCTGGGAAACGCTTCAATTCTCCTACGGACGCGTTTGCAGAGCGCCGAGGATCTGTCTCGCTTAGTGAGGGTTCTCCGTGCGATGCCACAAGAGTAGAAGCACTAGACGCAGGTCGCGGAGGGGGCGTAATTGCTCGAGGCAGAGAGGAAAGCCAGGACGTGTCTGAAATATCGTGTTCAAACAACCTGATATCATGCCATGAGATGGATCACTTAGAGACCTCGCGTTCCACGTACAGGTCACCTGGGCTTCGCTTGTCCTCCTGAACTGCTTCTTGACTCCCCGGAGAAAGGGTTCTAGCAGGAGCTGTGGGCGACTCGATGCCTGTATGAGATGCGCTGCTGGATGCACCGCTAGCCTTTTCGCGCCGCTTCTTGACCTACAGAACGGTGTTTAGGACAATTGAGCCGGAGGAGGTTGGATTCTCGCACCAATGCTCTAGCTCTCGCTGCTTTGGCAGCACGATCATCTTCAGACATGACCGTCGCTGTGATTTGATGAAGGGAGCCTATTGGATAAATCCGTCGACTTCAAAAAGTTCGATTACTCTTACACACGTGGCAACCAATTGGTTGGGTGTACATAAATTAAAGAACCGACACCGGTACGGCATGGAGTAGGATTGCCACTATATACAGAAGACGAGAGAGAAACGAAGTGGGAGAAGGAGTAGCAATAAAAGCAGGGGAGTCAAACCAACAGGTTCGCAAGTATGACGAAAAGAGTAACGACAGACTCTGGGCGTCCATTTGGTTCGCAGGTCGGTAAAGTGTATAGGCTTGTGATATTGAATAACAGATGAGAGAGAATGAGTAAGAACCAGTATCCGCTACACCACGGGAGTAAGAGTGACGAGGTATATGAAACATACTAAAGCTGAATTCCACGATGAGGTTAGATTTAAGCCCAGACCTAAGGGAGGATGTTTGATGGGAAGATAAAAAAGGTGCAGAAGGTAGGCTCACCCTGAGTGTGCTATCCCAGCTTCCTGTGCAAAGGGCCATCCCGTCAGTGCTGACTCCCAAACAGCTGACTCTATTTTCATGTCCTGTGAGCACACCTACGCGCTCCCCTTTCAGCGTATCCCAAACATTGCAGGTCCAATCGTCGTAACCACCAAACAGAATGCGACCCGAAATGGAGAAAGCGACTGAGGTGATCCCGCAAAGGATATTATCGTGCGTAAACGCATTCAGTTCACGATCAGCACGAATGTCAAACAAGCGACAAGAGGCGTCATCCGACCCAGTTGCAAATGCGTCGCCATTTGGGAAGAATCTATAACAAAAGATTTAGGTTTCACGAGTGACGTCGATAACCAGATGACTCACTGGACGGCATTGATATCCGACTCGTGCCCAGTAAAGGTCTGTGTGGCTCGACCGCTGCGAATGTCCCAAAGCTTCGCTGTCGCGTCGCAAGCACCTGATACGAAGACATTTTGGTTCGGGCCAAGAGACAGGCTAAAGTGAATGTTAGTGAGACCCTGCAAAAGAAGATGGAAAAAGACGAACCTCATCACATCGCCAGTGTGATCACTGAACTCGACCACTCGCACACCAGCCTCAATATCCCAAAGCATGCAAGTCATGTCGCCGGAACTTGTTACAATTTGTCGGTCATTGATGAAACGACAGCAGCTAAGGTATCCAGAGTGTGCGCTCAGTTCACGGGCGCCTCTAGCGTTCGTCCCGTCCTTGTTATTGAGGTTGTATATCGAACAAATGTTGTCGAGGCCACCGCAAGCGACAAAGTTGCCAGATGGTGAATAAGCACAAGTCATCACCCAGCTGGATCGCAAAGGAATCGCGTGGACTTTGTTGGTGGTGTAGGCATCCCAGACAATGAGTTTACCGTCCTGCGAAGCAGAAACGAGGTGTCTCCGGTCTGTCGCCCAGTGCATGGCATAAATCTTGGCAAGATGACCTCGTAATGCGCGCCTTGGTCGCATAACGATCCGGGGTAAAGCGTCAACCTCTGCAGCCATCGCGCGCACTAGAAAGGGTCATGTCAGAAGTGTGAACGTATAAGTATGCTGGTCATACTGACAACTGGTGTCAGCTGAAGACTCCCTCTTCGCACGAATCTTTTCCTTTAAGCTTTCTGCCTCTCTCCGGGCGGCTGCAATCCTCTCTTGGATATCACCTTGGTTTTGGGACATGGTTATAATTTATGAATGAGGAAGCTGCAAGAGAAGGCAAGGTGAGATGGGGGCAAAAAGGTATCTTGTTGCTCATGACCAAGCACATACGTTATTGTGACAGATGCAACAGGAACGGGGGCCAAAGGCGGACAGCAACAGAGACAGAGATGTGAAAGTTGTAAGCAGGGCTTGACGCCTTCGGCGACGGCGACCCAGTCAAAAATCGTATTGAGACGACAGGTGTGGGGACAAAAGGTGTGACGAGGACAGCCAATCCGCAATGGAATGATCTGTGGAACGATACCCGCCAAATGCCGTCAGGTTCCGGCTCCGCCCGAAAGTCTCGCAGCTCCGCGATAATACTTCTTTCCTGTCCATCGCTTCCACAGCCTTTTGCTCCTTCTACGCACTTGCTCAACAGACTAGTTTCGGCGTACTTGAAGGTCCGAAAAAAACCTGAATGGCTCCGACTTTTGACGCTGCAGACCGACTCTCCTACGACAATTGTAGGGCTTCTTTGAATCCGATCCCTTACCACATCCCATAAGTTTTATCTTGGCTTTGTGGATTTTCCGATCATAATCCAGGCAGCTTTCAGATCCAGCATCTCCAAGATTTCCAATAATAAAATCACCGAGCGCCCATCTTGCCTAATATTGTTGCTTTATATCGCACATTTCGCCCCCGCGGTTCGAATCGTCGTTTTCCAGGCCTGGTCCGGAAAGCATGAAGTTTCCTCCAAGGTCCATACCCTGTTTATGTCCTACAGAAAACTCGTACAATGTCTCTTCTTAGTGAACATCGGACACCCAAGACCTCGCGGTATTTCGATTAAAGAATCGATTTCTCCACGAGAGACCTACTGCTATCTAGGTCGCGATTGAGGCAGTCTATCTGTGCAGGGATACAAACTTTTTGTCAATGCATGGCCCGTGGGCCATTACACAAATAACCTACCGCATGAATGGTGTGAATACTGCTAAGGTAAGAAGCACAGACCGGCGCCACTCACACACGCTTCCTCCCCCTGCCAGAAGGGCATACTTAGACATCGATTGGGACATACTGAGCTCCAGGGTTCTGGGTAGGGAAAATTTCACTGCGCATAGCCCTAAAGGCCACATACGCGATATATTGATTCCTCCATTGGGGATCTTGGGCGATCAACATGATGTCCATTCCAGTTCTACGCCCCCGTTTGAAAACTGGATCTGAGCTGCGGAGCCCGCGCGCCTTCATGAATACCCAAGCCTCCGCAAACACTATTTCTCGACGAGTCACAGACCTTATTCAGGTTTCAGTGCAATGTTGCTAGGTCGAAACCGAGGTAATGGTAAGGTTTGTTCACTTCCGCGCTCTTTGTTAATGTGCTAAAAGGTCAATCGAGAGGCGATTCGAACATTCAAGAATTGTTTGTGACTGAGTCAATGCGACCATCATGGTGAATCTCGACAGGATGATAACCCCAGGAGGCTCTCCCTAGTCTCAAACAACTCCATAACGTCCCACAGATTCATCACCAGAACTCTTACATCGTTCCTTTACCGTGGATGTTACTTACTGAAACCTTCCTATTGGGACCGCCTTCCATTTCCAACGCCATAATAACACAAAAGGGGAGTTCTTCCCCTTTTGTCCTCTTTGTTGGCGTTCTCGACAAGACACCCTAATGTGACTCTAACTCTTGAGAACTGTGCAACCCCAAGAAGGCATCTGACCGGCCGCTTCGATGCGCAAAAGCGTTACAGACGTGACGGCAGCTGTCTATCCTTGCGAGTTGCTGAGAAAAAAGGATAATCATTCCCACTGGCCGTCAAACCGCAGTCGTCAGTGTCATTCCATAATCCCCCTTAAAAAATAAATCAAAGACCGTTGGCCAACGGCGACAGTCATGAGTGACTCCTCAGTGGGCCAGCGGACCAGGATGGATGGACCGAACAGGCTCTTGAGTTGTGTCTCCCTGCCGCCCGATTCAGGAGCAGGAGAGGCGTCACAGCGAAAAAAAAAACTTCCTAAGCGTGCTAATACTACATACTGTCTCTGGAACGCTCCATAACCTGACTTGAGTATAACTGTAATTATGTATGTACACTGAATTATCGGTGCTCTATTTTATGTGCAGTGCCACCATCATGATATCTAATCTTCAAACTTGAAGACATTGATGACTTGAAAGTCCAGTCACCACCCTGCCGAAAGGTAGCCGAGCCTGCGGTTCAGAATGAACGTCAAGGTGTGCTTCTACCACGAGGATTCCATGGCACGAGCAGCAACGTACTCACCGTATAGTCAATGTCACAGACAGCTTCGCTCAATCGAGTCCACAAGGGTAGCCTCATATTTTCTGGGCGATGAACGAACGTGGCTGCGCAGGCATTGTCATACACGTATGCTGCGGACTATCATGATTCTCCGCTTCGGCTTTTTGTGCCTTCAACTCTCTCCTTCGGACACCCCCGTCGGTTCATCTTGCACTCGAACCATGTATTCATATAAATAACCGCTCATCCGCAGATTCAATTGAATGAAACATATCCACGGTCACATCAGCACGTCTTGGGAGCAATGCAAAATAATCGTTGCGCGAGGACATCGTTATATAAAGCGCGTAGCCAGTGTCATGACCTCAGCCTTGGGAGACGATGCCAAAAGGTGAGTGCCGAATACCGATAGATCAGGTAGAAGTCTCATGGTTGTTCTGCTTAGCGACGGAAGGGACGTCCGGTCTGAATACCTGTATGCCTATTTGTCTGGTCGGTTTTCTTTCCCTCCTGACAACATTCAGATCTTCAGAAAACGGGAAAACTCAGTGCGCTCAGCTGGGTGGAGACAACAACTGGACCAAAGAACGCACCCATATGGACAGCGATTTGCAAGAGTGAATATTAATCTTTCGCCTTTGAAGTGTTTCTGATCCTGTTATTAGTCAACGGCGAGGAACGCGGCAAGGGCTCCGGCAGCCGGAAAGACGTCGCAAAAGATAACGCCGCTGATGAGGCATTAGCATCCTTGACTGCCGATGGAACTGCCTAAGGAGGTCATCTGAAATGGATTCCCTTGTCGCCTGTCCGTTACTCATATTTAACGGAGCTGGGAAACCAGTTCCATACCTCTCTGAGTTTTTATGATATTCTCTGGATAATGGATGAGCTGACCTTTGTATATCCTCGACATAAGTTCGTGTGAAAATGGCCTCAACCAGGCGGAGACTCCGACTGCACATGGCTCATCCACTATTGATTTAGACTAATACCGAAAAAGCGCATTTGAGCTGGCGTACGTATATCGGCCCGTCAAGATTTCCGACACGATTCACCCCTATGAACTGTCTCTTTTCGCTACCCCAAAAATGTCAACCCCCATCACTTCGCAAGCGACCTGATCAATCAGTCCCTGCGGAGACCGCCACGGAAATTCAATACATTGGCCAACATCATTTTCTGCCGTCGGTCCAGGATGCGACTGTTCTATCGATGTTGATTAAATCAACGGAGGTGTCGTTAACTTCCCTTTTCGCAATCTTTTGCTGAGAACCAATCGTCTCCGTGTATCGGATGTGAATCCGGGTGAACTACAGATACCTTCCTCAGGCAGAGCGATGTTATCAACCCCATCCATGCATTTGGTATGGCCATATTCGATCAAGAAAACCGGTGAATTTCCTGGAAAATCTAAAAATGGCTCCTATAAAATGGTACATTCTCACCTATGTTTCCCATTCCACAACTACTCGATTGACAACGATGACAAGTGGTACACTACTACACACGCTCTTCGCTCGACGTATAACTTACTTGCCGCCCAGATCACATAACCTCTTTAAACAACTGTCTGTCAACATGCACCATTCACCAAACACCTACTAGATTTGATACTTTACAAGATCTTCAAAGTCGTGGAGAAGCACATCTATTGAGCTACGTCGAGTCATCGATAGAGCTATCGAGCGAGGCTGTATGGACTGTACAGTGCAAAGGTGGTTCAATTCATGATCACAGCTTCATTATTAGAAGTACGTTCCAGTTGCAGGGGAAGCATTGGGTACTGGTGTCTCTAGCCGGAAGTCGGCAGCGAAGCAAGCTGCCGCTGAACAGGCCTTGGAGGTAAAATTTGGTCAACCATACATGTTCATCTGCTGATCCTTTCAAGGCTCTGAAAGGCAAATCTCGCTAACGGTGTTTTGATTATCTTCCTGCCCGATCGGATGACTTGGTCGGACTGCACGGACAGTATTTCGACTCCTGGTGGTTACGATAAGCATGAAATGAACCAGGCTATTAATATTGCAGGGTTAAGGATTGACGACAGTTTGAACAAGTCGTTTCTCCGAAGCTGCGAATAATTTACTTCGAGTTACGACATGCCGCGGAGTTGAAATGCTGATCTGATAACGCAATATACATGTATAGCTAAATGTTCTCACGAGCTTAACCTGCCCTGTGATGAAATTCTTCATGTTTCGACGTGCGATTCCGTACTCGGTCGCGGCAGCAACAGGCAAGTTAAATCCTTAGGACATGATATTGATATCTTTGACATGTACACCTGACAGGCGTCGTGTCTGGGATTTACATCTTCAAGCCGCTTGTCATCGAAAATACTCAGGCGGCTCCTTGGGCGGCTCAGTAAGTAGCGCTAGCGATGAGCACGGTCAATTGTGTATATGGCTGGGGCTCATATCTTAAGATATAGATTCCGTAAAGGAGAGTCGACTGATGGAGAACCAGCAGCGCTCGATGCAAGGCCGAACGACGCAAGTTGACTGGAGTCGTTGACAAGGAACCGGATGAAGCCAGATCTAGATAGCCAGTTATAACAGTGTAGGCTTGGCTCCAGACATCTTCCATTGAGTTACTTTTTATGAGTTCGAATGACGAAACGCTTTGAAAAGGTGGACGAAATGCTATGATTGCATATCTACATTCCACTTATGGCTGTCCCCATTGCCTTTTCCATCGAGATCTCTCCTTTGCCAGACCTTGGAAGAAGCGTTTGTTGAGCGCTTCGTGGAACACGGATGCCACATACCTGTAAAACAGTTTCTCCGAGGAATATCATCTCTCTCCTCGTCTCCTCTACAATCAGATCTTGGACCATGAACCACTTCTCGTTTTCAATCCCTCCACCAGGAGCCCGGAGGTGCACTTTCCAGACTGTATTTTCCTTATCTCTTGTTGTTCCTGCGACTGACTCGTGGGTTACATTTGCGATCAGATCGTATAACGTTGATAAGTTGCTAGGAGGAGCATCAATGTCTGGAAGGACGGATTTCTGTCAGCTGGTGATTGGGAAAGGTGACCTAATGACGTGCATTCTCTGAAGTCTAGTCCCCGGAGAGGAAAGTTAACGATCGTCGGGTTCTTCTCCTCGATAAAAATATTCTTGGTAAATCGTTTAAAATGCAGGATTATATACGCAGGTAATTGTTGGCATTTGTACCGCCGAAGTTGTCCGAGAGATTCCTTGGAGATTGTTAGAGCTCCATTCGGTGCGATGTCGTTCACCTTACTTGAGTAGTGCTCCCGTCATATTTTGCTAAGACAGTATGTATGCCTACTTGAGGGATGATGTTCTTCTCGACAGTATCTTGGAACAGAGGGGGCGGCGGGAGATCGACAGCCAGGAAGAGAAAAGGGGACACAGCCGTTCTGATGTCTGTGGGCCGCAAAAGGTCAATATGAAGCCAGGTGGAAAGAGGACTGTACCTCGATCGATATCAAACCGAGGTTTCTCGTTCTCCCCAGCATCGGGCCGAATTAGAACCTGCTGGGTTTCAACGCGTAGCTCCCCTTGGAATGTAGAGAAGATGATGCCTGATGAACATGAATAGGTGAAACAAAGGACCTGGGGAAATGGCCCACTGGAGTTTTTCTTCTTAGTCCCCCCAAGGTCCTTATGTAGGCGATTCAATAACCAACCAAGAAACTCGACTGGATCCCCTTGCTGTTCTAAGCGAAACTTCCCCACACTTGCCCTATTGACTTCCTGGAGGAATTCATGAGGACTGACTTGGCTCTTGAATAGCCGCGGGTTCCACAGCTTCTTGGCCAGACCGGCAAATCTTTTGAGAAGTTCAGATTCCTTCCCCCGAAAATCGGAGAGTAAGAGATGGTCTCGTAGGGGAGGTATATGCAAAAGGGCGTGAATGATCACGTTCATGTGATCATTCCTTTTGATATTGTTCAGACCGACATAACCTGGCAAGTAAGCTTTGTTCGCCAGATCATAAGAAGGTTTTGCTAGGTGAAAGGAGGAGGATAGGGTAGCCACTGAGTTTCGCGTGAATTTGGGAACCAGGACAAATGAAATATCGTCTAGCGAGGGGTCGGAGACGGGATATCCGTCCGGAAGAACGTATACCTGACCTTTCGCATTAGTAGCATTCTTTACCAGGAAGTAGGCAGGTTATACTTTGGTGGTTTCGAGATTGATGAAAACGTGATGATCCTCGTGTATAGAATGAGCATAGGCGTACGATTTGCGGCCCCTTCCTTGAAAATATTTCCCACAAACGAGACATCCGTATATATTGATGTTTGACAGAGAAACGGAGCACAATTTCTCAAAGTCGAAATCGAGGATAGCTCGGTTTATCTGGAAATACGATGTTTAGCTTGGAGTGCGGTGTTATCCGCTGGGCAGCTTGCCGTATCCAAATACAAGTCAGAAGCGCGAACTTCTTCAGTGGGAGGAGACATATCATCCTCTTCGTCATGTCCGTCGACTGGGCCATCTTGGTCTGGGGAGTCCATCTTTGCTCGCTTGGCTGGGCGTTCCATGGCAGGTCGTCTTACGTAAGTCCATATGTCCATGTTTCTGGTGAGACGCTATGGACTACGCGCTGGTACTGTTGGCCGCTATGATAAAGCCGTTGGATTTCAACGGACCATCGCCGGGCAGCCGAATCCACGCCTTGAACTTGACCCCACCTTGCAAGCATTGTTGAAGGATGAAGATATCTCTCTTGCAGGAAAAACCCAGAACGGCAGGTTGATGAAGGAACTAGAGGTCCTATCGAGTACAGATTCAGACGAGGCCGCAAGTCTTATGGTGGATGAAGAAGACGAGTGTGAGCGCTCTGGGGAGCGCAAGTCGCCGGCTGCAGCCTACGGAAGTCAGCAAATTGGCCAAGTCATACTCCCAAATCAGCTTCAAAATACCATAAATGCCTTGATATCAGGTGAGGTTCCCCAACTTGAACAAAGGGGCGAAGATTCTCATGTTTTTTTTGGTCGAACCAGAGTCGGACAAAATACAGTTACGAAGTGATGCAAAGCGTCTATTCCACGAGGAAGGAGTGGGGAAGGCACCTGAGAGCAACTGGGATACAGCGTATGAAATGAACAAATATCGGACGCGAAAGCAAGCATCTCGTCACGCCGAACGCGACGGTATCGCATTCGCGTCCATCGCACTCCCATCACATTACGCTGCCATCTTAGCCGTGTTTGAGCATGTCAAACGAAGGCTGGAACCCTCATGGAGAGTTGAACGTGTAATTGACTGGGGCGCAGGAACAGGCAGTGGACTTTGGTTGGTCAATTATCGCTTCCGTGGCAAAAGCTGCCTTTTGACCTGGGATCTTTAGGGCTGCCCTTCATGCTTTCCATTGTGCAAGGCCGGAACCTTCAATATCGGATAAACAGATATACGACTCCACCCTGGGTTCGTTCCTAGCCATTGAGAAAAGAGATGGCCTGGCTTCAATTGGAAAACGACTCATCCGAGGTGGGCTTCTTCTGTTTCATGCCTTACTTCTCAGCGGCGAGCACGGATCCAGGCCTCGATTTGGGTAAGCTAAGTATATCGTGGCAAAGAACCTTCAAGGAGCATGATCAGATTCGGCGATCACAAGGGCACGATACAGCAGCGTTGTCGGCCTTCATGCTTACTAGTTTATCGACTACGCTGGAACGCAAAACGCTCGTCAAGGAGATGTGGGAAAGCGGCGCTCACGTCTTGGTATGTTTACTAAACGTCCCTGTCCATTCCCCCACTCATCTAGTCCAAGGTGCTTATTGACCACAATACTATGGAAGGCTTTGAGGCTATTTCCCAGGCAAGAGAGTACCTATTGAACATGGGACGCAAGGAGTTCGAAGACAGCGAAGCAAATGAATGGCCTATTCGAGGCTCGCACGTCGTTGCACCGGTATGTCATTTATCGGTAGTTCCTCCCTCCGATCCCAACATGCGTCGAAACAGTGTCCCCATGATGGAGTCTGTCCATTGTACCAACCAGGATCGTCTCGTCTTGTTTGTGGATTCTCACAACGCATCCAGCGCCCATCCTTTGTCCGTAAAACGAAACATTCTGGAGTTGGACATGAGGATATCGAGTACTCATATGTTGTCATCCGACGTGGTCCCCGGCCTTCCCCCTCGATCAAGAACCTCGGTCGGATTGGTGAAGTTGGGAGACGAGCCTTGGAAAAAGAGGCAGTGTCAAATATCCTGGCCAAGGAATTACAACTCCATAGCGCATATGAAGACAAAATCGGATCTTCCGCAGGAGAAACATCTATTGGGCCTGTCACGACTGAAATCGAGAGCGAACCTTGGTCAGCAGCGGAAGTTCAAGAAGCATTACGACTTGAGGCCTTCAACTGGCCTCGTCTTGTGTTTCCCCCTTTGAAAAAAAGTGGCCATGTTATTCTTGACAGCTGCACAGCCGAGGGTAAGGTACTTTAAAGACTGGTTTCAACTCAGGCTTACTCTCATCCAGGCAAAATCATGCGCATGACGATACCAAAATCGCAAGGTAAACAGGCCTATTACGACGCTCGGAAATCCAGCTGGGGCGACTTATTCCCTCACCCACCCAAAAACCCACCTCAAGAACGGTATCAGCCCCGAAACGCCAAAGAAGGAAACTTCTTCACCAAAGGATCGGACATAGGTAAACGCGGTGATCCTAATAAAAAAAAGAATAGGGCCAGCTACGAAACGCTCTCTCGGCGCCTGAAAGAGGATCGTAAACAGTCCAGAAAAGAGCGAGTTCGTGAACTCATGAAGGCAGATGGTGATTAGACTCGTTGGAAGTCGGTCACATCGTCTCCTCAAGCCTGTACTACTAATTCCTGCACGTTAATCGCATGTCAAGGTCGCACCAGCTCAATATCTACTTCGTTGACGATTTATATTCAATATAAGTACTAATAATCTGATATTTGAATGCCCGGTCCATGTCTAGAACTCAGCATAACCTTGCTGATCACCGTAACTTGATCCCAGATGAGAAAATGTGCCAATTCCCACGAGTTCTTGGACTTACCGGGTTTAACGCCTGCGCTCTTGAATTTACGTAGCTCTTCCGCCTCCTTCGTGTTTCCTGTGACCTTCTTAACAGAAGCCATGAAATGCTTGATGTTCCTCATAATGACATCGACGGGGAAGTTCGCCTTGGGAGGCAGAGTGAGGTGCAAGAAAATCAAATCGAACGGGTAGACTTACCATAGCTATCGGCATATGTATATTACCCGATTTATCCGCTTTCCACTCACTAGTGCCTCGCATGCGCTCAATGTAACCTGTGATATCATCGGTAACGGTGCCCCGCCGCTCGGACGGCATAAGACCAAGTGGACCAAGAATGCGTCCCAACTTCGGCGTGATAGCTCGAATTAAAGAGGGAGTACAGAGAATAGTCGTGGCTTGATAGCGACGGTTGACAATCTAGCATCGTGGGATGGATTGAGGTTGAGTTGAGAGACCGCGGAAGGGATGGAACATACGCCATCAATCAGCTCAGGTCCACCAACTATGTGCGCTCCAGCTTTTTTTGCCTCCTCTGCCTGCCGCCCTTCGGCAAAAACAAGAATTTTGTCCTCAGTCATGGCCTTGGCCTCGCGGGGAAGGTTGACTCGTCCCTTCGGTATGGTCACGCCATTCGTTATCTCTGCCTTGATATACAGGTTAAACATTGCATTAGGGGACGCGACTTCTACGGCCTGCGTGCAAAGGTCGAGATCCTTGTCAACAAAAGACAGTAGAAAGCATACTTACACGTAGGACAGCGATGGCATCTGGAAAGGAGTGGAATTCGGAGCGGTCTATAGCCTTTTCTGCTAAGGCAGCCTTTCGTTTCGCCTTCGCAGCGGCGGCTCTTTTGGAAGGTATCCGAATCTTGTTGGCTCTCTGGACCTTGAACAGTACTTGACTGGTTGTAAACCCCCGCTGAAGAACGGAAGCCTATATAATACATGTTATGGGGGCGAAAGAGGACATACGTGGACCCATGCGTACGGGTCGTATCCTTGAGGAAAGGCAGCACTGCCGACAGACTGAGTGGAGATTGTGTAGCATCTTGAAGCGTCCACTGCCACTCTTCCAGAGTCCAGACACAACAGCCGTGGGAAGTGGGTCAAACGCGTGACCCAATTCCAAGCCCGCGATGGAGGGGAGCCCCTATCCTGTTACTTTCAGATTGTATACATGTTGCGCATCAAGAAAACATATGCATAGGGATTTCAGAATCGCCAAATTCTCTTCATCCAAAACAGGGCATCGACTCAGAACCTCGTCGAGTTAAAAAAGTAAGATACAGTAGGAGACATGAAGGAAGATGCTTGCCAAAACCTTGATCACCAGTGCAAGACCAAAGGGTAGCGAAATGATCACTTGCCTCCCTGAGATGGGTAGTTCCGAATACATGGCGCCAGTCCCAATGCCGAAGACAAGAAATCTCGGGTGCAGTCCCGACTTATGTGCCGTCCAAGCTTGGTCCTTACTTTGCTTATTTGAGGTTCTTAAATGACACCGCAGCGCAGTGTTGTCGCGTTGCGCAGCAGCATAGAAGAAATTTGGGAGAAATGACCTCGGTGTGGGGATCAAACGAGTTTCATCGTGGCATCGGAGGGAGACAATAAGCCAAATAGACAAAGAGACCCGGAGTGATCACCACCATCTGAGGGTCAAGGAGATGTCCAGTGGTGCCAAAAACATAACATGTGGCAATGTTTAAAAAGAATAGTCATAGGACATGGCAAAGCTGACCACCGCTTTCTCAGCACCAGGTTTGCGGCATATCATGTGGAAAGGGATCCAGAAAAGGTCCGTGAGTGTCGGAACGCCTACACGCGCGTGCTGCTTGACTTCTTATGAGGCTCTTGACTGACATCCTGCACATTCCAATGTCATGACATCCGCAGACGCGGGGACTTCATGTGAAGTACCGGCGGAAGAGCACTGGGAAATCCATGTCTTCTTTGGCGTTTCGAGCGGCGATCCGTATTTTGTGAACCAGGGAACAACACCTGTCGAATATCGCATGTATCCTTTCGAGGGGCCTCTGGAGTTTCAAACAGCATGGAGTACTTAAGCGTTGATAATTTTGAAAGCTCGTGCTCATGAGATATGACTTTGAGCTCAAGTTGATAATTTCTTCGAAAAACCTTTATCTTGCTTAGCTAATATTTATCAAGTTGTGAAAATAAGCAATTTCTCAACTTGCCACTTTAATTTTACCGATGTCGGCCTTGCTGCTGGTACCAAGCCGAGGGAGAATCACGCCACGCGTCGTGCAGGCCGCCACACGGTCTTATGCCGCCAAAAATGTTGAAACAGCTGGGGACCCCAAGAAGGAAATCATCAGGAAGGCATTATACCCAGGCAACATCCGTAGTCGCGCTTCCCCAACTGGAACCTGGCGTTCGGATGTTGCACGCGCCGTGCAACACGCAATACCCTCCGTACAGGCACACCAGACCATAGAGCGCGCTTGGCTCCTTCATCAGCGGCACCTGCGGAAACGAAGAGAGGCAGAGCTCGCGCGAAAATTCGACGCCATGCAAAAGGCGATGCATGAGCTACAGAGGATCGATGAACGGCTGTACAGGGAGGCTAATAGGCAGGAGGACCCTAGGGCCAGGAGTGATGCTGAGCGAGAAGTGGCGAAGTCAATGAAAACCACCGAGATCCGGACACTGGAGGCCAGGATACGTGGGCTGTTCCCTCGAGAGCTGCGGGTTCCCACTGATACACCACCACGAGAGGGGTGGAATTATGACTACAAACCCTTCCCGCGTCCATTGTAATATTCAACTTGGTAGGTTCTGATGATAACCTCGTTTATACCAGGCTGACTATTAAATCAGCAACCTATTTAGACCTTTTCTCTTGAAGCAATTCTGCGGAAGAAGTCGCGGTAGTGAACAAATGTGATCATATTGGTTCAAAACCAGGCATCACGACCAAACGTCTCTGAAGGCATAATGGGTTCTACTCTGTTACCGCTCAGCGATGTCTTGCTGACGACAGCTCCGTGTACACCTTCAAGCGCCTCCGTCCACTTGTTCAATGCTGCGTAACGCTTCTTCTCCAAACTTTGCCTAAATAGAATGAACATCCAAAATTATTGTTCGGGAAGGATATACTGACTTTCGATCGAGCTCCAATCTCATTCCTACTTGATCAATGCGGCCCTCTACCTTTCCTTCTAGGATCAATCCAATGAGAAGCTCTTCAACCTCTTCGACCTCAACGTTCAGTTGCTTGTGAAGAAAATTAGCTCAGATCCTTCATCAACGAATATGGCTGGCTACCTTGCTAAGGAAGGACAGTTCAAGACGGGTATAAGGCTTGATGAGATCAATGAGGTATTGTGTGCGCAGACTGCGCAGGAGCTCGCCAATATACGACCGGATGAAGGGGTCATCCATGATGGTGGAACGGTTATCTGAACAATTCGTCGAGGTAATTGGACGCAGCAAAGCAGATACACATACCTTTCAGAATCTTCTCAGCAGAGTGAACCTCGCGTCGTTGATAGGCGTCTACGAGATCGGTCATTGCCTTAATCTGAGGATCTGTCTTGTACCTGCGAAGGAGAGAAATCAAGCTGAAATCTATATGCAGGTGAGGAGTATTGCCTACGGCTTTGTTTCTTGGCTGTCGAAGGGATTGACTTCACTACCAGTCAACATGTTGGCCAATACCAAGTATTTGAGCACCTGGATCCGCTGCGGCGAACCAGCCTCATCGTAGTTTCGGAAAGATTCAAAAAAGTCCTCGCTCGCACGATTCCATTGGCCTAAAGCAAAGATGAAGGCAGAAATGGAGTATATCGTCTGAAATGCCGTACGTTCACCCATCCACATCTTGCCACCACATTCCTTAATCACACCCATGATACGAGGATGTGGGATGGCAGATCGAACGTTGTTGGTTGCGTTATAGATCTCCTGTAATTAGGGTTAGGAAAATGGACGTTGTACTCCCATTCCAGAGACTTGACTTTTAATTTCTTGAAATTCCGTGTCTCATTGTACATTTGAATCTCCAGGGCATAGATTTCAAGGAGTTGGGTCCCGCGCTGCGATTGATCGTCGCCCTCACCTCCAGCACCAGTAGCATTGTGAAGATCGCGAATCAGCTGTCACCATCTAGATCATAGCGAGTCCCACATGTTTGGTGAGTTTGACACGCACCTTGGACAGCCGAGCGAATTCCTTTCTGTCCAACCAGAGTTTGGCAAGCTTCAGGTTTGTCTTCGCCGATAATCGCTGCAAAGATTCTATCAGACCCAGATGCTGGATGGGGAGAAAGAGTAGGATCACTCACATCGTTCTTCGCATCTTCCAGCGCTTTCAGAGTCGCCTGATAGAACTTTTCCAGAACATTGACTTCAGCCGTACCACCTTTTCCCCCACCGACATAATCCAGAATTCCATTGATCGTCTTCTCTGAATAATTGCGGGTGACGGCCGACTTTGTGTAGGTTAAGAGTTGTGTATATGTCTTTAAGGCATCGTTTGGTCTTTTGAGGACGAGATACAAAAGCTTGGTGGATTGTTTTAACGCTTTGAACCCCCTGAGACATGAAGGCTACAATTCCAGCAGCAATGTGTGAGGATGATGGGAGGCGCGCACCAATCTCCTTGCTCCTGTTCCTGTTCCACGATAGCATGGAATTCTTTCAGGGCTTCTTCTGGATTATCCTCTTTCTTGGCTGAGAGAAAAGATGAGCTGAGTAGGATCGCAGGAGCGAAGGACAGACATTTGGCAGTATAATACATGTTCTCCACGTCTGCACTGCCAGACTCATTGGCCTCATCGTTATCAGAATAGTCGAAGCCATAATCCTGCAGGAAATTGATAAGTTGTCTGAAGAACGATCACAAGCACACCTCATCGTCGCTGCCTTGCATATAATCGGCATCGTCGTCGTCCATGATGGATTTACCGAGATGAGGAGGACGATAAGATAAAGAGAACCACGGGTTTTTTATTGAATGACTAGATGCACCAGGATAGCTTTCTCAAAGAAGATAAGGAGACAGTCAGTACTCAATACTCAGTCACGGTCTGAACAGGCATGCGGATTGCTGGTGTGCCAAGCGGAGGCATACAAAATACCTCATCCATGTCTTTGGATGAGCAACGATGGATAGGCAGTGTCCTTGCACGCTGCCAATGAGCACTCCACTTTCAATTGCATTCGAAAATCGTTCTCTCAAATATTCCATGAAACGTTCGAATGTCTCTTATAGTTTAGAACTGCCAGAAAGCAGGAATATTGATGGTTGGATCCAGGATCCAGGATGACGCACGGTCCACGTGGACTCAGCTTCGCCGCTCGACTCCCTACATGCAAGGTCCAGTCACTGCTGATTGTCGTGCTCTCACTCGCCCGACATGAACAGCGAACTATTCAGCGCCTCTCCTCTTTCCGGTTCTCTCGGTAGCCAGACGTCCGAGTCGAGGTCGAGGAGTAGCTCTGGCAAGCTGACAGATGATATAACGAGCCTTACTTCCTTCAATCCTTTCGCTGAAGAGGATGAGAATGACCAGTCCTCATATACCCTTGTAACGTCGATATTCTCTCGCATGAAAAATACCCTTTCCGCTCCCCGCTCGTCTGTTGCAGCTGCTGGTGTATCTCCCATCCCACCGGCTTCTCCCAGCCCACTTCCCCCACAAGGTCTCTTCGAACAAAGAAAGCCCTCATACACTGCTCCTCAGACCCAAACTTCCACCTCGTCCAAGAACCCTGGATCGGATCGACCTTTCTCTTTCACTGCTGCTCCCGTGGCCCCTCCATTGGTATCCCTGACTCCGGCCCATTCTGAGGTTCCTACATACAGCGTCGACGATGACAGATCACCTTCGCGCGGCAATTTCAACTCTCCCGTCTTCGAGACTGGCGAAGGCGCTCCGTCTGGATATTCGATTCCAGGCTTTCCTATTCAGGACGATGCCCGCAGTATAAAGACCTCGGCAAGTTTTCACAGGTCTGGTTCTGTTTCCAGGATCATGAGACGCATACGTGGCGAAGGTGTTCACCCTCCATAACGTATCCAATATCAATCCTACTAATGCAACCTTCTCAGGTTTGTCCCGAGAATATTGGATGGATGACGAGACCTGCAAAGAATGCTATGATTGCAAGGATATTTTTACAACGTGGCGTAGGAAGCATCATTGCCGGATATGCGGTGAGTAGATTGGCATTCGTGGTTGTTATTTTTTTCCAATGAATGGACGACCAGGACAAATCTTTTGCTCTCGCTGTGCATCTAATATCATCAAAGGTTCACGATTCGGACAAGATGGCATGGTTCGCGTGTGTAATCTTTGCTTGGAAAAACTGGCCAAAGTCGATGAAGACGATGATGATGATCGCCGGTCCGTTGTTTCCTCCGTCACCTCCTTTCCAGCCCATCAGCATGGCGTCAGCCATCCACAATCTCCATTTGCCGCGTCACAACTTTTTGGACGGAAAGACGAACCCTTCAACTTATATTCTATCGCCGAAACAAAGAGATTAGGAGTGGCTGGCTTTGGCTTTGATGAGGATGGTTATGCTTCCCGGCCCATGACGCCAGACCTGATGGAAGGTGATGATGGAATTTGGGAACCCGTCCAGGAAAATCCTGCCCCGTTTCGTCGACCTCTGTCTGATGAGGAGAAAGATCCGAGCAGCCTCATAAATGGTTTTCAGATTACCGACTCTCCAACCGCGCCTGGTGCGAAGACGCCAGTTGACCTTGTGATCACTGTTCGAGGAAATGGCGAAGGACTCATGAGTTCTATCCAATTTCCTATCGGGTCCCCTGAGGGAGGACTGGAAAGCCCTCATTCATATAGCCATATGAGAACTCGGTTCAACTCTTACGGCGATTTTGATCCGTCGACTCCCTTTATTCGGAGTCGCGTTCACAGTCGTCTTGACTCCATATCCCTGGGAGAAGCGGGATGGCGCACTCGACGAGAAAGCACAGCGTAAGAGATCATACATTTGGTTTCGCAATGCATTGAATTCCGCTAGATATGCGCAAGAACTCAATTTGACCTCCATGCTTCATCTCAAAGTCATGCTGCGGCAAATGCTTACCAGCGAGCTTATACCTAATGTCAAAGAATGGGAGGAAACCCTTCTCAAACTTGCTCTCAGGATTGCCCGAGAAATGACCTTTACCGCTTTGCCTCACAGACAAGGCGAGGACATGGACGTCCGAAGATATGTAAAGATCAAGAAGGTTCCAGGCGGCGCCCCCCAAGATTCGGAATATGTCGAAGGGGCTGTAATCACGAAAAACGTGGCTCATAAGGATATGTCCCGGTCCCAGCGTAACCCGCGTGTGATGCTCGTTACGTTCCCCCTCGAATTCCATCGGGTCGAGGGACAATATATGCATTTCGCTCAACTCGTTCGACAGGAAAAAGAGTATCTTGGTAATTTGGCGTCGCGCATTGCAGCCTTGCGGCCGCATGTTGTTCTGGTCGGGCAATCAGTTTCAAGGCTTGCCTTGGACGCACTAGCAAATCACAATATTGCTGTTGCAAGGACCGTCAAACCGTCTGCCATACAAACTGTTGCCCGAATGACGCAAGGCGACGTGTTTTCATCCATGGACAAGCTAGCATTAGAACCGCGTTTAGGTCATTGCGCGCGCTTTCGCATTCAAACGTATGATCATCAATTGATACCTGGTCGCCGGAAGACCTATATGCGATTTGAAGGGTGCAATCGTGACATGGGTTGCACGATCATTCTTCGCGGAGGTGATATCGATACTCTTCGTCGCATAAAGAAAGTGACCAGGTTCCTGACATTCATTGTCAGGAATCTCAAGCTGGAGACTCACTTATGGAAGGATTCGGTGATCACGTTGCCTCCATTCAATCCCGATGCTGTCCCGGCATCCGCCATTGGCCGCCATAATGTCGTGTTGCCTGGGATGTCTGCTTTTGTAGCTCCCTCCTTGATCTCTCTCTCTCGAGCGCCAACTATTAGCATGCTCGATTCACCGTCGCGTGCGACTGTGACAGAAGTCGACACGGAAGACGACATGTCAGACGAAGAAAGCAAACAGCGCCAGCTTACGCGTCGCATTGATCAGTCGCTCGAGGCATACGTAAAGACATTCATTTCCGTCTCCGCGACATTACGATTCCTTCCACCTTATCCAATCCAAAGAATGAAGGAACTGGATAATGAGACGAAACAGGCAAAACAGGCCTGGGAGGATGAAGTCATACGGCGAGAGGAAGGATCCCATCGCAAGCATGCCCCCGAAGCGAAAATGTCTGTTACGGTGCCCGTCGAGATATATGATAGCTCAGGAGACGAAGCTATTGGTGACTTGAATGCCCAAATCGAAGCTCTGCCCTCTATCATGCCCAGGTCGCCGCCAGTCGGGGACTCTAAAGATCAAGAAATCACGTCCTACTTTGCTCTTCCTCCCAGCAACTCCTTGGCGAGCCTTTCTCCTGATCCTGGGGTAAAATGTTTCGTGCCAGTTCAAGTGCAGCCGGACCTAGTGAAGACTCTTGCAGACATCGCTTTGGAAAGCCGATACACTCTCTTAAAATGGAAACATGAAGAACAGAGGCGTGTCTGGGAGTGGTACTTGCGGAAAAACCAGGATGATTTTGTGGTGGAGAAATACCAATGCATCAGTCTTTGGGAATATGTCATTCCGACGCCCGAGTTTGGTCAGCATCAAGCATGCTTTGCCCCGCATTTCAAGTATATTACCTTCTACGGCGAGAACGACTGTACGCTCGGCCAGTACATCGAGCGTTCTGTCAACGACACTCTTGCCCAGTTTCTAGATCCGAAAGCGGTCTGTGTCGGGAAAGGGTGCGACAAACCTCTTGCTCGGCATTGCAAGGTCTTCGTTCACAACGAAACGCGTCTGTTCATTGCCGTGGAACAGTGGGATGGGCAGATTATTGGTCGCCAGAATTACCATCCAGTTCCTGATTCCATCACGACTTGGAGTGCTTGCCGCGTCTGCGGTTCTGCGACACCATTCATACCTGTCTCAGAGGAAATGCAACGATATTCGTTTGCAAAGTTCCTAGAGCTGCATTTCTACCCCGCTGACGTGAAGCTCGTACAAGGTGCAGGATGTCAACATAACATATATCAGCACCACATCCGCTATTTTGCGTCGAAAGGCATGACAGTTCGATTTCAGACCGACCCCGTGGCCATGCATGAGATAGTTTACCCTCCGTTCCGCATCCGAGTTCGTCCCGAAACTCAGCTGGAGCTAAAAAATGCCGAATTCAACCGCCTCCATAACCGTAATTCAACGTGGTATTCTGGTCTGATTGACGATCTCAGGCTAATCATTATCGATGCCGCGATAGGTGATGAGAAGACGGACGCTCAACTTCTGGCAGAAATCAATACATTGATTCTTCGAGCGGAATCGGAAAGGGAGGACATCTGTCGCCTCATCAACAAGATATATCGAGAATCAGTGCCGACAGATACCCTGGCCTTGAACCAAGTTCATGCCTACCGACAGGACAAGATCGTTGCCTGGCAGCAGGATTTTGATAGGCTCCCTAAACCACGCCCTGTTCAAACCATCGATCGCAAAAGGGCTTCTGCCTTTGGATCTGTTCGCGCGATGTTCCCGCGGGGATACGATTTTGTAAGCGCCTTTGAGCCACCGCATCTCCCATCTTCTAGTGTTTCCGAGGCAGAGGAAGGTCCTTACAATATGCGAAGTGCCACCGAAGAATCTTTAACATCTTCCGCGTCAGAAGCATCTGAACCTGAAACTAACGAGAAATTACTTACGGAGAAAGGACCCATGAAGGAAGAGGCGCCTACAATACCGGAGGAGGCCCCTCAAGCCGAGCCAACATCTCAAGAGACCCTCCTTTCAGAACTTGAGAAACGGGATGCTGATGACATACCTGCAGAAGTTGCGACGAAATCGGATCCGGAAAGTGACTCGACAATAGCTGCAGCGCGCGACGACGGCCTCTCGCCGTCTGGTCTCCCCGTAAGCTGTCTCCCTCCATTTTCTGTATGTCACATTAATGCTACCTCAACAGGATGAAGCACCAGTTCCAGAGGATAAGCCAGGGGCTATGGGTGAAGCCGCCGCTATCCCGCGATCATCGAGACTGCCTCGGCGGGCTGCTCGTCAACCCAGCGTCGCCGAACTAGTCAGAAAATATCAGGACTTCCTTCCACCTCAAGGTGTTCATGATCTCACTAAAACAGCATTGGCTCCACGTGCTCCTTTCTCTGAGAGTGAGCAAGAATACACCCCTCCGATCCCGCGTCCTATGCGAAATAAAAGCCGCCATCGTATGCCCTCTGAAAGGCCGTCAGTATCAGACTTTGAACAAGGTTATGCCGCCAATGTCGCACCTAGGTATCTCACCCATTCTAGAAGACCCTTGACTGGACAGAACAAAAGTCGCATTCCCGGCCCCGCCTTGCAGGCACAGGATCCTCCCCGACGGCCTTCTCCCGAGAAGCGTCTGTTGAATTATCGGGGTAAGGATGGCAAGATTAGTCGCCCCACATCGCCGACGAACACAAGACAAGAGCCCAAGCCTGGCAGACAGCGACCTTCCGCACGGTCCAAAGAAAAGACACAGCCACTTCGTCCCTCGTCCAATTCTATGTCTAAGTCTACGTTCCGCAGGCCACCCTCTGCGTCGGGAGGCAGAGTGTCGAGCATGACCAAGCACTACGAGCGCCTTGGGCGAGACGCCGAGCGTACAAGAACTCGTTATTCCGTTATCCGCGGGAGACGCGCTCGCCCCGTCGCGTCTGCACGAGCTACGGTAGAAGTTCTGGAGAGTGTTAAGGATGTGGTCAAGGACGAGTCTGAGCCTTCTGATTCATCGAGTGAGGCGGACGACGAAGACGAGGGCGTGGAAGAGGAAAGGCCTAGGATAGAAATTTCACAGTCATCCCCTGAACCCAATTCAACATCCACCGAAGAATCAGCCGTCAGCTTGTCACCCACAGTCATCCTCCCAGACGAAGCGCTCATTTCAACCCTCCCAGACGAAGAGCCCGGACCTACCGCCGATCAACATGTTCTCATGCCACCATCACCCTTTTTATCATCCACAAAACCTACCAAGGATGCTGTGACACCCCCTACATCTGATGCAGAGATCGGAATGGGTCCTGAACCTCCCTCCATATTGGGGACGATTTCGGGTTTCTGGCGCACTTCCCGGATTACACCCGATGACGACCCGATGAACGATCCTGAGCATATTTTCAGGGACTCGTCTATGGTAGTTCGCACAGACGAGCCAACGTCAATCATTGCGTTGGCTTTGAAGTAAGCTATTCCACTTTTCTTATTCGCCTCGAGCTGATCCGCCCTTCCCAGTTCCCTTCAATACAAAGAAATGCTTGCCAGATCTCGCGCAGAGAAGCGGACGGCACGCGAGGCCAAACTCAACGACCGTGGAGAAGTTTTCATGCCGGATGATAGCTCCATCTTGGATTCAGCATCGACTTGGGGAGTCGTGAATGTTGAGCCAACTGACCGCGTTGACCCTACGGAAGACCTGCGAGCTCCTTCATCCAAGCTTCCTTGGGCCATATGTATGTCTTGCTCAAGCAAGAAATAATATCCTTCTAACTCTGCATCAGCATTCGAAAGTGGCGGCCTCACAATCAGCTGCACTGTACTTTACCCAGAACAATTTGATGCACTGCGGCGTACTTACGATTGCGAGAAGAGCATGATCGAGTCCCTCTCCAGGTGCATGAAATGGAATGCTAGTGGAGGGAAGTCAGGATCCGCTTTTTTGAAGACGCGAGGTAGACCCAAGGCTCAGTCCTAATATATCCACTAAAATCATTGATTTAGATGATCGATTCATTGCAAAAGAGCTATCAAAGCCGGAACTGCAGACCATGGAGACGTTCGCCCCTGCTTACTTCGATTACATGTCTTCCGCGGTGTCAGCCAATGTTCGTCATTTCCCCAAAGGTAATTACTGCCACTGATCTGTACTAGCGCCCGACATTATTGGCAAAAATCTTCGGGTGCTATAAGCTGACATTCAAGAAAACCGGGAAGGACAGAGGTTCCGGAAAATCCAAGTCAACCCAAATGAATCTCTTGGTGATGGAAAACCTATTATATGACCGCCGCTTCACTAAGGTCTGCTTTGAAATCCCAAGACGATGAAGAGGCTTACATTTTCTGTCAGATCTATGACTTGAAAGGTTCGACACGAAATCGACATGTCCAATCGACTGGTAGAGAGAATGAGGTTCTATTAGATGAAAATCTTGTTGAAAGTACGTGTTATCGCATCATATATACCAAAGTTATAACTACAAATTCTAGTGGCACATCTTAACCCATTTTACCTTCGCGAACATTCGAAGCGAATCATGAGGGGCGCACTCTACAACGATAGCAAGTTCTTGGCAGATATCAACGTTATGGATTATTCGTTGGTTTGTGGGGTAAGTATCTTAAAGACGTTAGTGTCACCCAATTCGCTGAGATTCTGTCTAGGCAGATAGCCAGAACAGTGAACTAGTTGTTGGTATTGTTGGTGCGTCATAAAAGTTCTCCCATCGAGTTTCCTTTTTCTTGACCAACAGAGACAGATTACATCCGTACCTACACGTGGGACAAGAAATTGGAAAGCTGGGTCAAAGAGTCGGCGTTCCTCGGAGGAAGGGGTGAGCCTACAATTGTAACACCAAAACAATATCGCCAGAGGTTCATCAGCGCCATGGAACGATATTTCCCTCTCGTAAGTTGTTGGATATTCACTTGCTTTTAACCACTTCTCACCTTGTATAAAGATCCCGGACCGTTGGATGAAGCAGAAAGACTCGCATGAGGAAGATTCTAACAGCCTATTGGAACTTTGGCCTGATTGGTAATTTATAATTGTTCACGGCTCAATATGTCACAATCAACTACCATATGTATATTATACCTTATCGTACAAAATCACACTCCAGATGCCGTCGAACTCAAGCTGATCCACCGGAGTCCTATATCTATGAGATTTTAACTCTTTTCGCTGGTTGTGGGGTTCCCTTCTCATTATCCTTCCTCTTCTTGGAAGCGCCTGATTTCCAACCATCCATTACTTCTTGCACCTTGTCGCGCATCGATGTTGTAATGGCTCCAACCTCGGATTCAAGGCCGTTGAAAGTGATGGCGTTGTCCAGCATCAGTTCGACATCCGCTTCAAAAGCCTCCCAGGTATCATATTTATCAGAATCGAGTTTTTGCTTAATCGTTTTGAGATCACGGGCGTTTTTGCGGGGTATCACATTGAAGTAGGTCGGAATGGCTAGGAGGACAGGGTCCACAGGTTCACGAAAGATCCACGAGCTGAAGCCATATTTATGTTAGGTCGAAAACCATTGCCAAGAACATAGACGTACACAGGCTCTTTGACCAAAGTGGCTATCACACCTTGCAAGCCGCGCTTTTCCGTCCATGATAGCTTCTTCTCAACTGCCTTGGGCCATTCCTTTCTGAAAGCTTTCTCCACGATATCCGCGCATACTACCGGCACGCTCCCAGCATAATTGAACTGTCGACAATTGCTGAAGACAAGTTCCATGTCTGCCAAGAAGTCCTCCATTGTGACGTATTTATTCTTGCCAAGCTTGGTTAACATGGTACCAAAGTCCATTGGATGTTTTATTTCGTCCAGATATCTAGTAGCAGATATGTCAATACTCCAAGGGATCATTTCGTCTGAACAAGGGACACACGAGGGACAACCGTCCGTGTCGGGGTTGACAGGACGAGAAAATATTTCGGCTTCTGGTAGCTTCTGGATCGTTTTCAGAATCTCCCTACATCTCTTGTCATTAATAGGCGTTGCCTGTACGGGCTTCTTGGGCTTCGGTACAGGCGCAGCAAGAGGTGCAGGAACAAGGACGGGAATCTCTTTTTCTTTGCCTTTGATAGAAATGCGAGGTACATCTTTGGTCGCTGGCCGGCCTCCACCCGCATCTGAAGCGGGGGGTACAGGGTTTGCTGGCGTAGAAACGATTCTAACTTTTCCAATCGTCGTCGATGGGCCTGGTGGAGAAGGCTTCTCTTTCTTAGAGGGAGTGGCAAGAGTAAGAATGTCGTCTTCTTCGCTTAATGATCCCGATTTCTTCCGCTTTGTGGAGCCACCGTTCATGGAAGATTTATCCTTCCCTTTCTCCGAGCGTAATCTCTTTTCATTTTGTCGCTCAATAGCGAGGACTTCCTGGAGAATATCATGGGAACCATCGTCCACGTATGGAGGGGGCGGAGCATCAACATGAGGTAAATCAGTGGAATCCAGGGGTTTGGTTTTGTTTTTGCGCGACTTCGCCGGTGTGGGCTCAACGCCCGTACTTGGAACCTGGGACTGGGCACCTACTTTGAGCTTAATCACCGGCCGTGGTTGGGCAACAGAAGTTGACGAGGCTTTCGGAGGTGATGGGAATGCTTGAGGAACCGGCGGGAGGATGCGTGGTGTGGCTTGGGGGATGGGAGCAGGTACATGTTGTGCATGTGCTTTATCGGCGGCTTCCAATGTCTTGTTTATGATTGTCCATTCTGGAAACATTGTCAATGTGCGTCAAAAGAGGAAGAAAGGGAGATCATTTACGTTTATCGAACAAGATTTCGAGCGTGATGGCTTCATTGTGCACATAGCTTCCCGGCACATTATACAACTTCGCATTCGACACCATGAGCTGGAAGTCAGCTCGAAAAGCAAAGCGGTCTTTGTACATCCCCTCTTCCAGCTTCGCCCCCATAGTACTGAGGTCCATTGGGTCCTTGATGATTCCAAAGTAACTAAAAAGGAAACGTTAAAGAGTTACAATCACAAGATCCTAGAACATACTTGGGTGCGTGATCTCGTATAGGATCAACAGGTTGATGGAATGCGAGGGCGTGCTTATTTGCTTTCAACTTTTTAAGAGCGTTTCGTGACGCTCGCAAATCGTTGAGGCTCATTCCACCTGACTGAGCCTTTGGGACGGTGGACGGTTTCCCGCCTGGTTTGGTATTGGCGGAGGGCTTGAGCGGCCGGCCGTTTGGCTTAACTTTCGGTGGTGCGGAAATTGGAAGCCCTACACCCCTCTTCGCAGGTTGCAAGACCCGGGGGGTTGCTGGAGTCGAGTCAAGTTCTGGGGCGGGGCTTGCAGGTAGCCTGAGTCTAGTGGGAAGGTGCGGTGGGATAAGTGGGCTCTTCAATGACGGAACCCCAGCTTTGATTGTGCGAAGCGGCTTCGTCGTCACTTTTCCTGATGGAAGCACAGGGGAAGAAACATCTATGACCGGCGTGCTTGGGATATGAATCTTCACCGTCGGGGCTGTTTCCTCGACAGGACGAATGAGAATATCGGCCAGCTTGAGAATGCACCACCGAACTTCATGATCGACATCAGGTGCCCTTCATCGAGGGGAAGAGACAAGTCAGCATAAGAACTGCATGGACATCGCGGCTGAACCCACAATATAATAGGCATCAAGAACTCTCGAAGAGCTTCGTTCTTTCCCACCTCACGATCCTTACGCAAAACCTTGATCATGGCCTCTATTTCGCTCTTTTTCAATTCCTTGGTCTTCTCAGGGGCCGTGCCATCTTCTTCAATGAGCAAAGACTCGGTCTCCTTCGAACTGGACTTCATCTCGCCCATCTGCACCAATATGGCCAGGCTCTGGCAAGCATTCCGTGCCACATGACGGCGAACAACACGGGAAGGATCGTTTGCGATCACCGCTAGGACATACCGCATAATGGATGGCGAATACCACTTGGTCAAGAAGAGCCCGTCAAAAGCAGTGATGCGGACCTGCGTATAGTTCCCTTCTCTGATGAGGAGAATTGAGATGAAAAACTTCAGATGAGTGCTATCGAACACACCGTGTCAATGGGAAGAATATTCGAGGATGATTAGGAATAAGACCAGCAACTCCGAGTAGCATATAGAACTGGATAGAGAGTGAGTTGGCAAATATCACTGTAAAATATTACACCGGACCTCGAGTGCGGCGATCGTTACACAGTTATGGGTTGACGGAATCAACCTGTCCATGCTGCGATAACGGTCGACCTCCGCGACGATCTGCTTAAGAAGCTCCGCATCCTCGGCATTGTGCTCGCGCCGCACTTCTGAAGGGAGTAGCTCTCCACGTTCCGGTGGCGCGACAGAGATGGTGGCAACAGCAGCAGCAGAGATGGTCGTGCAAATGTAAATCCCATCAGAGTACTAGAATGGCCCCGTTGAGTCGTAACATTCTGATTCAAAGGGGTAGACGTACCGGGTTTGCGGTATTATCATTGTAACGGAGTTGGTCGATGAGGAACTGCCGCACAACGGACGGCGATTTCCCATTCTCAAACCGCACACGTGATATCGCATTAATCAGACTCTGCAACAGACAACTGAGGGTGAAGGAAGAGCAGAAGAAAAATGAAAACTCACCTTGCGGACAGAATATTCGGCAAAATCAGAAAACTCGTTCGGTTTGGGAACATATGTATGCGCAAAAAGGTCCTGATTGGGGTCTTCTGGTTCATAGCAATACCTCAGAAAAAGTTTGAATAAATGGAATAATCCCAAAAAATCAAGCCGACGGATAGCACACTGCATAGTCATTGTGAATAAATCACAAAAGGATGACTTGATAAATGACTCACGGTGACGAGGGCCAAAGCAGCTTCACAGCGAATACGAAAATAATAATTAGATACCAACACAGTCTTGGTCAGAGTACTTGATACGATGGCGGTTGGTTTCTCGGCCAATGCATAGATCGCCTAGCGAAGTTCATGTTCAAATGACACGATGATCTCATGGAACCGAGGTACCGACCTCAAGTTGGGCAACGACATCCCTATCCCGTTGCAGCTGCGAAACCCACATGAAGTCTGGCTGATCAAACTTGATATTGGCAATCCATTCGAAGTCTGCGTCCATCCGGATCCACTCATAGGTAGCACCACTCATCGTCCCCTCATCCTCTTCCGTCCAATCTGCCACTTTCCAATTCTCTCGCTCGCATTCCTTCTCCCATACATCCAAACCAAACCCCATATCAACCATTCCCATTGCCTCAGCAGCTTCCGCATCACCATCTGCAGCCGCTTGTGCAGCTGCTTGGCGGGCGAGATACCGCTTCGTATTGCGCCGAACACGTTTGTACTTGGTATTGAAGGGCACCTCGTAACGTTTGAAGGCCGAGCGGATGTCCAAAACGTGTTCATATGGAGTACCGTCCGCTTCGTGTATGCGAATCGTCATTTGACCCTGGAGGGGATATCACTAAGGAAAGCCCTTGCATCCTGGGAGGACACTCACCTCGAAAAGAGGAACGGGTTTCATCAGAAGCTTGGGTATCTCTTGGTTTTCCAATGCATTGTATGCGGGGGCATCCTGGCGCATTGTAATCTCCACAGCCATCTTTTTCCGATTGAAGGTTGCAGAGAAACCGAATGAAGGACACCCGCTACCATAGATCCACTGCTCTGCGAAACTTCGCGGGTCGACCCCACTGACTTTTCTGCAGATCCTCAGGAAAGCGTGAGTGGAAAGGGTATTGTTCTGCATTTCTCCGCTGATGGCTGATAAAAAGAGTTTTGGCAGAACACGACTGAGACCCAGAGAAGTTCCCGATTTTCCCAATCTTCGATCAAGGATATGTAAAACCAAAGGAGCCTTGAGATTGATGAAGGGCAGTGTAGCAGAATCTGGAGGATCAAGGACATGGGGTTGACAGATGGGAGGCATACCACCGACGTCCCACTCCAGTACGCGTTGCATATCCTTCTTCAACCTAAATCGGTACTCGTTGTTCCCCAGAAGCTTGCGCAAGAACAGCCCCGTGATATAGAGTGCCAAGCCATTGACAAGCCATGTGTCGGACCAGCTCTTAGGCTGGATATTGATCCCAACCCATTGGCAGGCGAGGGCATGACTTAGAGTATGTCGAGTCTCAATCGCTTGCTCAATTGCATCGTCACCGTGTAGGAGGTCGATCGTCATGATCGAAAGTGTCGAGCTATCGAATCGCTGGGTTGGCAAGAGATCAACAAAGACTATTTTGTAAGATCCGAAAGGGTATGAGCCAAAATCAGTCGAGTAAAAAGTCATAGCTTGGCGGAGAGCAGCTGTAGAGGAGGACAGAAGGTTTTCATGCCCAGGAAGACAAAAAGCATATATGAGGGGTTGAGATGCTCCAGATGCATCGTCGACGGTGGTATCCGCAGGTATGGAGTGAAGATGGAATGGTCCAGCTGCAAAGGCGATATGCTGGACGGAAGTCAGAACGCTCTGGGAGAACAAAAATATTGTTTTGTTTGAATTGTATGGATGCGCAACCTAAGGCCCCGTGAGACACTTGCCAAGGAACAAGCCTCGCACACATACCTGCTCAACCAGGTCACCACTGCAAATGACGAGGGTTGGAATCGTGTCATTCTGTTCCTCGTCGTCTTGGGTGTCTTCACGCTCTTCAAGATACCGAGGAACAACGAATTCAAACTCCCAAGTGCATTTTTCCCAGGGATTGTCGATGCAGGGAACCCAACAACGCGCAGCATCAGGCGAGGAAGGGGTCGTGTACGCATGAGGAACGCGCTGAAGGCAAATCAATGGTCAACCGTACACGAGGGAATAAGGCTTACATGAGGATACGAATCAGTCGGGAGCACAAACTCAAAACCATCAACAGGGTTTCGCAGGCTGTAAGCAATGTTTATCGTGATGGGTGAGAATTCCAGGACGGGTTGCGATTGAGGCAGTCCTGGAGCCTGGGGTTCCGGTGTGGCCGCTGGAATTATGTTGATTCAACTTTGAGTCAGGATGGTGTTGTCTGAGAATGACTCACTTTCACTAAAAACGACTCCCGTCGCTAAATGGCCAGAGTGCCTCAATGGCACCTCCCTTGGGATGGATATGGCAAGTTCGCCATCGTCACACTCTTGCAATGCAGAGTAGAGTTTGCGCTTGAGTTCCGGATGCCTATGGCAGTCTTGCGCTTCGTTAGGTGGGCCCATGGTGATATTGGCGAGGGCGTCATGGTGAATAAATTCCGCTGGATGACCAGAGACAGTCACAGTATGGATGTCTATAGAAATGGTCAACAACAGGATACGCTTTAAAGCGCACAGAGCTCGTACTGCATTGCCGTGAGTGGAGATAGATAGTCCGGAGCTCCTTGTTGGTCGGAACGATTGTGATCTCAGTATAGCCCTAGTTGAGAAGTCAGAGACAATCAAAACGTGCAGTCCAGTTTGCGCACCCAGAGAACACCCGAAAAGTCTATTTCCAAGACGACCTTTTGGTGACTAGTAGAGAAGAGAGGGATGTCAACATCACAAGCATAAGAACGGGAGGAAGAAAACGTATATGGAGAATCCCCGACGGATGTGTTCGCGCGGCAGGTTGAGCCTAGCGTCCATCACGATTGAGTATCGGTCAGACCGTCTTCGTCGCCGGGAAAGAGGACAGCAGCGACCTGGCGGTCGACGTTAACCAAGACAGGGCTATTAGTAATAATATTACGTAAGGCACTGACTCCTCTCTTTGCGATGCCCCCAAAATCAATATTCCGCCAGCCCGGCGCGAAGCACTTTCAACTCGTCCATCGCTCACAACGGGACCCCCTCATACACGATCCAGAGGCAAGCAAACATGTCCTCAAGCCCTTCATCCGCGAAAATGCCAAAAAAGTCCGTTGCTTATTTCTCTGGACACGAACTATCGGTCTCAACCGATCCAGGGAAAATCTCGCGCGGATCTCGAGGCCGCGCTACCTCCCTCCGAACTAGACCAGGACACCGCCCGCAACGTCGGTGAAGCTGCTCTCTATGGTATCTACTATGACGATACGGGATATGATTACATGCAACATCTTCGTGCGGTTGGAGCACAGGACGGCTTTGAATGCATTCTCATCGAAGCCCCTTCTTCTTCCAAACCGAATGCCAAAAAGTCCCAGAGAATCGACATACGTGATCTTCCTCAGGAAGCCTTTCCCTCGGCATCTGAACTCCCCAGGACATACGAATCCCAGCAGGCCATCCCCGAAAGTATAGCAGGATTTCAACCTGACATGGATCCGCATCTCCGGCAGACCCTTGAAGCACTGGAGGATGATGCATTCGTGGATGACGGCCTCGAAGATGATTTTTTCGGCCAGCTTGTTGCTGACGGAGAACGAGACAGCGATGAAGACGTCGACTTTGAATTTAAGGATAATGGTGCCGAGGAACTGCAGGGAGAAGTCGATCAGAATGATGGCGAAGTGCAATGGGAGGAGCGTTTCAAGCATTTCCTACAGGCACGACAAAAAAATCCCATCTCCCACAGCGATGATGGCTCAGAGGGAGGGGACACTGTTGGCATGCTACCCGCAATATCCGTTGTTGGAGGGAAGAAGCGACGAAAAGGCACCAGTGATGCTTCAGGTTACTCAATGAGCAGCTCTTCGATGTACCGGAATGAAGCTCTTCAAACTCTAGATGAACGGTTTGACCAGGTGATCCTTGGGGGATGGCACAGTTTCCTGTTCCTGGCGCTGACTTTCTAACAATAGATGGTATTGAAAGAATACAAAGAAGACGATGATGAAAAGACATCTCCGTCTTCTGACGAAGACAGTGAGTCAGACGAAGCTCCGGATTTGATCACCTCTCGCGAGGACTTTGAATCCATGATGGACGAATTTTTGAACGACTACGAGATCCTCGGACGGAAAATGAAGGCCAGACTTGCAGGAGATACAGGCGTTGACAAACTTGACACAATGCGGCGTGCACTTGGTCGGGATGAACGAATATTAATTACGGCCAGTGACGACGACAGCAATCTCCTGATGCCGCTTGATGTCGATGATAAAAAGGAGCGGTGGGACTGTGAAACTATTCTTTGTGTGTCTTTTAGGTTCCTTGCAATACCGGGCACTGACCAAAGCAATTAGCGACTTATTCGAACTTGGAAAACCACCCCCGTATAATACGTGCTTATGAACGCAAAGCTGTAGCAAGGATATTGCTTGATCCAAAGACAGGTTTTCCGACCGTCGCCGACCATCCCGAAAAGGGTCCGAGGAAAACGTCGACCGTAGGAGATGAGAGTGATTCTACGTCTGACACAGATTCCGGTTGGTTTTAATAAACCCCCGACAGAGATTCGATCTGACAGTATTCTATTCACTTCAGCACCCCTACAAACTATCACTCGGCCGCGAGATGAGTCTAAAGAGGACAAAAAGGCCAGAAAAGCGGCAGTGAAGACAGACCGACAAGCACGGAGAATCGACAAAAAGGCCACGAAAGAGCTGTTTGGGAAGGAAATGAAGGCCCAGATGCGAGCCATTGGCAACAAGGAAAAGAAAATGAAGAAACTGTAGTCGTACGTGAATAGATTAGATCTTGATAAGATAAGAAGGTGTGTGGGCTTGGCACAAGCTTGGCATTCGTCATCGGTTACGGGTTGTTTATATAAGACGGCTTTGGTGCACCATCCCATCGATATCCCCAGAATGCCATCTACCCCGAACCTGAACTTCACGCTCCAAATCTTCGTCGTTCTTGTCGTTCTTCTCCCAGTCCAGACCTACGCTTTTGGCGCGGGAGACATCCCGGACTTTGCCTATCTGAATGGTAAAGATTCTGACGCGATCTCCCTCAGCCTGGTGACTGATCAATCCATGTGATACAGACAAAGCCTTCAGACATGGTGATATCGAAAACATCCTCGAAACCCTCGTAAAATCTGCTGGAGGTGCTGCTGCCGGTGGCGGACTTCTCGGTTTTGCCAAATCAGTAATGAATAGCGCATCTGGTGGCTCCAAGTTCAGCAAAAGTGACATCAAGAAGGTTTATTTCGTGAGTTCTTTTGTGAGACATGTATAGCACGCATTTTTTGATGGATACTAGGGAAACTGGCTCAGAGATTACTCTCAGGTGCCTATATCAGTTCATGCATCTTCCTGAAATCCAACGTGGCTTATGATATCTAGGCCATGGATATCGCAGGGCTCAGTAAATTGACCGCCGATACTCTGGTCCTCATCGTGTCCATCCTTGGTTTCATGGTGATTATATTTTTCAATTTAGGTCCTGTGCATGTTTATCTACGTTGCATGAACAGACTTTCGGATTCGCTACGGAAGAATTCGAAGTTACTGCGGATCGTTTGGGTGTTTATCTCCCGGTGGTAAGTTCTCACCCCACACTTTTCATGTGACAGAATTCGATCTTTTTGTTCTTGGGCAGGAGCACATTGACAACCCCAAGTTCGTCGTTGAACCCGTGGCGTAATGGCCGTTTTCTAAGTATCATTTACAGAGGCTATGCTGCAAAGGAAGGAGATGCAAGACAGTTTCATCCCAAGCTCCGACCACCTGTTGACGACCGCGAACTCGAAGTCGATGAACGCACGGGCATGAAGGTGAATGATCGGCTCTCTTGATGGCCCCCTTCTATTTATTGACGAGCTCTTAGAAATACATGGCTACGGAACGCCAAGCATGGGACACATCGACGGCCTTCATCAGGCGCACCTTGACTGCCTGTATCCAAGCTGGCCGCAATTCCGGCGGCCAAAATTCTCCCGAGCTATACGAAGCATATCGCCTTCTTGGAACTGGCCTTCATACCTTGGAGGACTTATTAGCGCACAGCAACTGGTGCGAGATTGCGCTCAGGAAATTAGGGCATAGTGAAGTATTTTGTCACGTTGGTGATAATGGTAGGGTTACTTGGTTATGCGACATTGTCAACCGTCTTACATGTTTCGCGCTTTCGTAGTCCTCATCAATACACCCAATGGCCGAGCTCCCCCTCTTGTCACGGGAACGTTTGGAGGTAAATAATAGATACCCCTGACGTTACCAGTTGTTGATCCCAATCCCCTCGAAGGCGCTGATTTCATATACTCCCTAATGGGCGAAGCAACAGAGTATGTTCGATATCAGACTATCCCCTTCAGAAATCCTCAAAGCACTTGTTTTACAGTCATCTGAGCCAAGCGAGTGTAACCGATCTATCACAGAAAATGGACCAGGTGAGCTCTTATCCAGTCTATCATCACAGGAGAGTTCACCGACAGATTCACAGGCTTCACAAGGCGACGGTAATGCTTTTGATAACCTCAAGGCAATCGTCGGCAAGCTCCCCATTGGTGGAAATGACGATGCCATGAACAACGGTCAAGACATGCAGGCCCAGTCAAAAGCCTATCACTTTGACCCTGACAACATTGCACCACCTGAAGTCCAACGCCAGCTCTTCGGTTTGCTCAAGTGGCGTGACGGTGTCTACAGAGACGTCGTTGCAAAAATCGAGATGGTTCCCGGGTTGAGTGATCTCCTAGATGAACTGACCAATGCCCTCAATGCCTGTGCGACGTTCCTTCTTCCCAAATAATCATTTCAAAACCCTGATTCTCTCTCGTTTGATCAGATGTATATACCATTCTTTCGCCCTATATTACTGTGGGTTTCTACAATTGTTCAGCTCTCATCTGGAATACTCATCATATTCCAGCCCATCCTTCAACAAGCAACCGGAGTTCTAGGTGAAGGCAGCAAGAGTGTGATTGAATCCGGAGACCAGTTCGAGGCGAGTGATCTATTTGTGCTTATATTCATCATCGTTAATGATGTTCTACAGGTCTTCGATAATCCTAACGCATCCGACCCCACTCATAGCGTCCTTTCTAAGGTGCGCCAAGCTACGTTACATTGTACCCCAGATTAAACTACAACTTGCATCTCCAGGACCATTTCGACCTTATTCTGAACGAGCCTGCTGGTAAGATTGCGCAAATTGTCGTCGAGCACGCAGTCAACAATATCGTTCGGGTTCGTCCATATCCTCCACCTCATCATCATGCATTCAAAATACTTCTTTAGGCCTGGAGTGACGATAGCGACCCCAACAGAGTTATAGATGTGGTATGTGGCCATTACTCTCTATGTGAACAGGTAGTTGAGGATGCCGTAGATCCTTGAGGCGTTCCACCACCCATACTATGCAACTGGCCAGTCCAACATCCAGAATCGGATGTTTGAATACATGGACCGCTGGATTGGCGGGATGGGTCAGCAAAGACAGACGATTATTCAGCGACTAACGAAGGTGCGTTTCCGTACCTGCGGTGAGCAAGATGCTGATTAGAGCGCAACAGGACAGTGTTCGGAACGGCCGAAACAAACGAGAAGAATCTGGATCTGGGTCCTACAACGAAACTGGCTATGGAAGTCATAGTCAAGGGATTTCGGCACAAAAATCAAGTAGCGGGTATCAGACTCAGCAAGACTATGGCGGGCGTCAGACTCAGCAAGGCTATGGCGGGCATAAGACTCAGCAAGGCGATGGTGGCAGGTACAAATCTCAGCAGGGCGATCGCGGCGAGTATCAGACTCAGCAAGGCTATGGCGGCGGGTACAAATCTCAGCAGGGCGATGGTGGCGAGTATCAGACTCAGCAAGGCTATGGTCAAAGCCTGCAAGAACTAGGCGGGAAATATCGTAGTCAACAAAGCGGTGGTGGATACCAGAGTCGAGGCCAGAGTCAACCAGGCTATGGTGGATACCAGTCTGAGCAAGTTTACGGTGGTAAGGCCCTGCAACTTCTCCTTTTTATTCTGGCATTGAAAGTCCAAGCATCAGGCTCTGGCTACGAACCTTTGTCCGGGCGAAATGACGATCCATATTCGGAAAGGCAGGAATATGGTGCGCCGACGACCCACGGCCGCAATACAAGGGAAGACGAGTCCGACTCTGGGCGCAAAGACGATGAAAGGAGGTCTGGTCGCACCAGAGAACCCGAAGGTCATGGCTCAAACCGCTTCAATAAGGAGTACGAGAGTGAAACGCCAAAGAGTTATGAATCCAGCCGCACAGAGGATCAGTACGGCCGAAGCGAAGACAAGCCAACCTACGGAAATACATACGGATCCAACCAAAATCAATCCTCATATGGAGAGTCACAATATGGAAGCGGCCAAACCCAGCATCATGAACGTACCAGCCGCCGCCAGGACGACTCCGACAGCTATGGCACTCAACGCGAGGACCGTAGCGGTTATACTCCCAGCTATAATCAGGCTTCGTCTCGTGACGAATATGGCTCTTCTCAATATGGTGGTGGTAGGAGAACTGAGGAATCGTACAAGCCCCAGGAATACTCTTCTTCTGACCGCCACCAGGGCAGCGGACAGCAGAGGTATGGCGGAGACGACGAGACGTACGGCGCCGAAAGGTTGAACATTCGTGACAACGATGATGGTGAGGAGAATCGTCGTCACGGCCGCCAGCACCATGGACATCGCTCAAACGAGGATGAGTATTGAAGGTAGCGAAGAGTAATAACACGAGTGTAAATTTGTACGAAATGAATGTTGGATACTTTCTTCCCAACCATGACGTCGTTGCTCGAGAACGAGGCCCTTGAGAAAGAGGGGGAGCTCCTTGACATTGACCCTATCTGGACAACGAGTCGTACGGCACGTCAGATCTACGCTCTGGGAGAAGTCGAAAAGGTACTGCACACCAGTCGCGAATCATGCTTGTCCTACCAGGCTTTCCTTACCCACAGGATATCACTCGTCTGCTCTCCCTGGCGGGCTCTTCCATATCACTGCTTACACTTCCCCAAACGGATGCTCCTGCTGATAATCTACCTCAAGGCGAAGAACGATCCGAGCAATTCGTGCTCGAAGTCAGCGAATATTTCGAACGTCTCGACGTGAGTTCAACACTCGTCCTCAACCGTTCGTTCATCTCATGTCAATATCGTTCTATCATATACCCAGTCCATCCAGAGCGCCATCCGATCCTCACTTGCGCACATTCGGCATGCTCGAATAGCGCCCTCTGCCATCAACGCGCCTGCACCAGGCTTCGTTCCTCCTTCACTTGGCGTGGGGCTCCCCAACGAGGAAGACAAGCAAGGGGCGATCAATCTAGGATTCCAAGAGGCACGAGTTGAACGTGATGCATGGAAGGGCATATTGGCTGCTCTGACGAGGCTTAAAGCATCTCAAGATGCCACGAACGACACCGATATATCGGAACGAATGCAAGAATGAGATGATGATGGAGGCATCCATGGCCTTCTTTGTGGCCCCAGACTTACAAAACGAACCATTTGATACGTGAAATGCATAATTTATAAGGGATGGGAGAGTGTTAAATTATTTTTGTTCGTAAGATAGGCCAAAGAAGGCGGTTCGTGCTAAAGTGCATGGTTCGCTATTGAAACAGAGGGTGCGAGAAAAGTGAGTTAATGGCCACATTGTCAAGACATGGAAACGTAAGTAAGTACTTGAATTCTCTTTTGTTGTTGGATCAAAACCAGATCATGGATGGCAAAGATTGTAAGATCGTATCATTCGGCATCAGGTGAGGGATGTCATGCAGAGATAAATTCTGGGGTGAGGATTAGCAATGGCGCTAAGACTTCGAATAAGAGGACTAACAAGATCACTTGATTTTTTTTTCTTTGGAAACTAATTCATGACATGGTGGTGGAAGCTGAGCAATAACAAAGCATCCTCTATCTTGACGCCAGAATATTGCGTAGCTGAGACTTTCTCCCACTCTGCGTAAAAAGCAGGATCGATGGTAAGAGCCAATTGCCTGACTGAGATACGAGACGAGGAAGATGAGGCTGGGGCAGATGTTACAGGAGCCGGATGTGTAGACTCCGGAGGAGGGGTTACTGCTTCTTCATATTCGTCCTCGCTACCAACATCCGAAAGGATTCCGTGCATGTATTCATCATCAATGTCGAGATCCATCGAACATGACGAAGCCGACGACCGAAGAGATGGAGTCCCAGAACGAGAAGCGTACGCCGAATCGATGCGATCCATAAATCCGCCATACTCATCGTCGTCTGCAGTTCCTGTATGCTTTCTTCGTCTTCTAACGGTTTGGCGCAAGTTGCGAAACCAATTGGTGACTTTCCCAACATCCCTGAAGGGACCCAAGTTAGAATGATGTAATA
>Ga0307516_10000523_pt1 | contig 51316 bp, 75 predicted proteins | sample 19_EM_MG_FD_203310 | JGI IMG/M metagenome (GOLD analysis project Ga0307516, IMG submission 203310) | Populus trichocarpa ectomycorrhiza microbial communities from riparian zone in the Pacific Northwest, United States - 19_EM | ecosystem: Host-associated > Plants > Roots > Unclassified | place... | reverse complement strand
CATGTCCCGCTTTTCATTCCCGATGCAGAAGATTCCAACTACAACATAGATCCTGTGCTTCTCCAGCGACCACACCCCTCGCAACATCCCCAGCACCAAATTCAACTTCCTTTTCTGCCTCCTCTGCCTCCTCCGCCTCCGCTACCCGCGGCACGATCTCTTGACGATGATCACTCCACCCTTTTGACGTCGGCAGTCGATGAAACGGTATCTACGGTATTGGCAGAGGAAGTATCGACCTTTTTGAACAATTCCCAGGGGGCTTTGCTGAATGGTGCTTTGGATGAGGCTGAAGAACGCCGCCTTGCCCAGATTATCGTGGAAGATGAATTGCTTGGGCTGGACGAAGATGAATTGGACCGATTTTTATTGACTGAAGAGGAGGTGAAAATCAAGGAACGGGTTTGGGTCGAGTTGAACCGAGATTATCTGGAAGCCATTGCAGGTTAGTTCGTTTTGCGATGTTCTATCATAGGCGATGTCTCTCAGGTTTCAGCTTGATCATTTTGCTGAATGGATTTTTTGGACAGCAAAAGCGGAGCAACAAGAATCAGCTGCCACCACCAAGAGCAGGAAGGTTCGTGTCTCCCTTCTGGCAATGTTTTTATTTTCTAATGTCATTTTATTTGTTTTCTTCGTATTTGCCTTTGTTATTTTCTCTGACCACCGAACTGATATTTCTACAGCGTCGTAAAACGGGGACGACAAAACCGAGGGATGCATCCAGTGCTCATGGCGCGACGGCGGCCGAGTCTGTGCGCACGATGTTGCAGAAAAATCCGAAATACAGTAAACGGATCAACTACGACGCGCTGAAGGACCTGTTCGTTGAGAGTGGGGGTCCACCGTCAATGGCGGCTGCTATGGGCTTGAACGAAGACAAGGACGACGCGGACTTGTACCAGATGGGGGATGACAAGAGTGACGGTGGTGACATGGTGATCATTGAAGAACCAGCTGGGACAGTCGCGGCAGCGGTAAAGGATGATCCGGCGATACCTGGGGAGGGAGAGTTGGATGCTGACGGTGAAGTTGACGAAGGGAGTGACGGTGGCGGGGAGGTGGTCAGTTGGGAAGACGCGTACGAGCAGGAGATCTGAGATCACATGGTGGGAGTACGATACACTGTAAGGCGGCGGGCCGCAATAGCCTGCCGCGGGTTCAAAAAGAACACGACATACCGAAGACCTTAAAGACGAAAACAACGTCTCGATAAGAAAATCGTCAACCAGCAACTGACCGACAGAGGCGGAATGTACGGACGGCCAACTCGATCGTACCCTATTGAGATCGACCCACTTATGCAAACTCTCATTCAATATATTTCGCCACTCGGAGACGGAAAGGGCTGGAGAAAATGTGTTCGGCAAGGATAGAACGCAATTTGCTCAGCTTAAGGCTATCGACAATGGGAAACCAAGAAGTCGAAGTAAACGCTTCAATACACAGCCGAGCTTCACAAAAGGGTATGGACGCAGGACCAAAGGAATCTATGCGGAAGAGCAACCCATGTCCAACCGTGAACCTACTCTACAGCACTCGCCTGTCATTAAATGGAGACCAATAGAATCCTGAAGGTCAGATACGGTAGACGAATTCGATTCTAGTATTCTACCATTCCATGTTTTGCCAGGACATCTGCTAATTGCGATCGTGGCATATCTCCACGGAATTTAGGATGTCAGCGATATCCGTAGACCGTACTCAACTTTCATCATATCCGACAAATTCATATAAATGAGCCAACATGGTGCCCAATGTGATCAACTCGCATAATCGGCTGAGAGACGCCGTTTCGAAGGATTCTGATGCCAAACATGACTGGATAGAATCCATAAGATCTTCTTGCCAGAAAGAAGAGTCAGGTCGCCCGCATGTGACGGTGTCGCAAGAAGGCGAAGAAGATGAACAGCAATGAACTTTCAAAGAAAAGGGTCGGGTGTCCAAAACCGTAAAAACCTACTGCGAAGGCAGCGGGGTCTCGTGACTCTCGTGCACCTCTGGGATGGACCAGCCAGACATCTCCAATGGCACCCACCTCGATATCTCCCTGCCCAGCGACAGTGTCGATTTGCTCGCTACCCCAGGAGCAGACTTCAGAGACGCCCCAGAGACGCCCATAGCCCACAGACCCAAACGTACTGCACGATCTAGTATCGGCACCAGCAAAGGTGCGACGACCTTGACTCTTCGCGATCAGGAAAAGGTCTCTACTATGTCCTGCAGCAATTATCAACGTCTACTGATCATCTACATCTTGGCTCATTCACAAAGCACATTGACAACCTCAAGAAGGAGAACTTTGATGTCAAGCTACGCGTCCACTTCCTCGAGGAACGTCTCGCGTCCTTGGCCCCAGACCAGATCGATGCCGCTTTGAAACAGAACATCAACCTCAAGGTAGAGGTGCAGCAGCGCGGCATGGAGCTGAAGAAGTTGAAGAAGCTGGTTTTGGAGCTGGAGCGCGAGCTTGATCGCCTACAACGCGGCGCTGGTGGGTCGCGGAACCGCGAACGCGAACTCGAGGAGAAACTTGAGGAGAGGGAGCGGGAGTTGATGGACTTGAGGAGGCGACGGGCCGGTGAGGGAATGAATGACGGAGCCCTCAGGGAATTGGAGGCGCGGAACAACGAACTTGAGGATGAGCTGGAAAATACGCGAGCGGTCCTGGAAGAGAAGCTAGATCAAATCGAGCAACTGAAGGAGATCGCGGAACGGGACGATTCTACGTCGGGGAGCATGGGTGGAGACGGGAGACGGGACCGGCTCAGGCTGAGGATGGAAGAGTTAGAGATCGAAAATGAGGAGCTGCGGGCAAGGTTGGATGAAAACAAGGAACACATGGTGCAGAAGGACGACGAGAGGGAGGATCTACTGGACGAAAACAATGCTCTTCGCTTGCAAATCGAAGATCTCCAGAGAAAGCGTGAAGCGGAGTCGTATGAAAGAAGTGAAAGTCGGGCGCAGATTTTGGAAGAAAGGGAGGAGAGGGAGGCGGTGGAAGATGACCTCAACGCACTCAAGGATAGACTTGCAGCGGTCATGATTGAGTTGCAACAGAAGGAGGATGACCTGGATATCAAGAATCGGGAAATGGAGGAACTTGTTGAAGAACATAGACTCATCATCGATGTCGTCGACAAAGAATGGAGGGGTGAAGTCGAGGAGACCCGCGGCCAGGTAGATGACCTTCGCGACGTTTGTCCTTTCTTTACATTCTCTTCAAGTTGGGGATCCTCACTCTCTTTTAGGCCTTGGCCAAGAAAGAAACCGAGACTGCGGATCTGATGCTCACAATCTCGGAATTAGAGGAAGCAAATAGGAAAACGCTTTCAAATTTCCAAAACGACCTCATCAGCCTGGAACAAGAGGCTGAGCAAAAGGATGCCGAGATCGAGTCTCTGACCCAGACCATCGAAAGGTTGGGCGAGCAAATGTACATTCTCGAAGACGACAATGATAGACTGAAGGAGGAGAGCGATCGCCAACATGAGGACGACGCAGCTGAATGTGAAAGGCTAGAAGCTGTAAATGCCGCCCAAAGGGAGGTGAGGGTACCTCGGCAACTGGCGGTTGTTCAAAATCTGAACCATTCATCCAGAAAATCACCTCTCTCAAATCTCAGTCGCAAGAAATGAAGGAGAGATATGAAGCCTGCCTTGCAGAGATTCACGGGCACCGCTCGAGACAGGAAGAGCTCGCACGACATGTCGAGGAGTTGGTCGAAGAAGTCCAGCGGGAACGTCAGGCCCGTGAACGAGGCGAATCGGAACTGGAAGCGGCCGAAAGGGATCATGACGCTGAGCTCAGAAGCGAACGACGGTTACGAGAAGGCAAGGAATCGGCCCTCCAGAGCGCGCTGAACGATTTGGCACGCACACAGTCACTCCTAGCTCAACGAGAGACGGATTTGCATGCCGTGCAGAGTGTCCTGCAAACACTCGAAGCAGAGTCCAAGAAGGCTGGGGAAACTCACACGACCACACGGTTCTCGCTGCAACTAGAGACGGATCGTCTGAAGCGGGACCTAGAGCGTGTCGAGGATGAGTTGGCGCGCGCACGAAAGGCGCTGGACGAGCAAGATAACAAGGGAAGGAACCGAGATGGTGCGCTGGACAAGTTACACGCGGAGAATCGAGAACTGGCCAGTCAACTGGCGGCACAAACGCAGGCAAAGCTCAATCTATCAGAGAAGTTGGACAGCTCACAAGCGGATTTGCGTACTTCAGAGGGTGATTTGGCTGCACTCAAAGCCAAGGCGGCAGAGCTGGAGCAAAGGCTCTCGAAAGACCAAAGGTCTCTGTTGGCAGCCGAAACTCAATATCGGGACCAGCTTACCGAGAGGAATACTCTTCTGCTCACGATTTATCAATATCTTGATAAGATCCTTGGGGTGGACAAGACACCGGTAAGTGTGATATCCGACCAGTCCTTGGCGGTGATTGACTTTTGTTGGTGCAGAAGAAAAGCGGCCAGGCAGAAACAAAACCTTTCACGAATTTCAGCGTATTCCATGACAATCTTATCACGCGTCTCAAATCGCTCAGTCAGATTCAACTTGAATTTGACCGGAGATGCAAGGAGATCGAAGGGCGGTTCGGTGAGAAGATGAATGACATGCGGAAACAGCTCGACAACAGATGGAAGCAGATTGAAAAGTTCGAGGCCAGTGTCAAGACTTACGCTGATGCCAAATTGACCTGGCGACGCAAGCTTGCTGTGAAAGAAGGCGAACTTGAAGCTATCAAGGTGAGTTCTCTACGTTGAGCGGCATGCGCACGCGAGTTCACTTCGGCGCCGAAAGACTACCAATGCAGAGATGGCAATGCAGCTTTCCAGTATCAAACGTCCGGGTGTAGGGACTGATTCGATGGAGCTGCGATCCTTGACCACACGTGCGGCCAATGCAGAACGCCGGTTGAATAATGCGCAAAACCAGCTGCTGGCCACAGAAGAGAAAGTCGCTGCCATGAACCAGAAGAACATGGCAGCTGATGCAAAATGGGAGGCACGTGTCAAAGAGTACGAAACGAGATTGAAAGCCGCCGAAGAGAGGGTGAAGAGGGAGAGACAGGGAAGCAAAGAGAGGGTCGTGGAATTGGAGAATAACCTCAAGTAAGACCCCGTTTTCTGGAAAATAAGGGTCGTTGACAAGAGGAATTTTCAGGACCATTCAGCGGCAGCTGGACCTCGCTCAGAAGCGGAATCAGCAGCTCTCGGAGCTTGTTGACTTGAACAAAGTTACGGCACCCAGTCCACCTGCGGGTTCACTGACTCCAAAATAAATTTACCGATAGTTCTAATACGTTTTGGAGCCGTTTGGCGTTCACCTCACCGTATACTCAACTCATGTATATTGATTGCTATTCTTACATTATATTCCTGCTTTAATACGATGCCAATTGTCAGACTCTCGTACGATAATCACGAATCATGGATAGGGTTGATTGATGAAGCACAAGATATATAAGTAATTTAATACATAAGAAACGAGAGACAAGGACTTGAAAGATCAGGTAGCTGTGAAAGATTATGTCTCGTGGACTATGTTACCTGCGCCACCGCGACCAGTAGATTCATATTCTTGGTGTGGGTGTGTGTGATGTTCCAAGACGGGCTCAGGAACAGTGGTCAGATTGGCAGCGCCACCACGTCCAGTTGAATGACTGGCCAAAGATAGGTTATCATGATCAGGAGCCGTGCCTGATGAAGATAAGAGAGGAGACTTGCATGTTCTCAGCATGAGAGTGCTCCTGTCGCTCTACCTCTTCTTCTTCTTCTAATTTGTTGACATCTGTCACACTATGAGTAATGTTCCCAGCCCCGCCTCTGCCCGTAGAGCGAACAGGGGACACGAGTCGCGAGGAGGCACCCCGAGATTTCGAGCGACTTGTAGAACGAATATTTCCTGCGCCACCTCTCCCGGTGGAGTGCTGTATGAAAAACAAAGGGGATTGTTATTTGCGTAACCTCAGGAGGAGCACACAACGCACGAGAGTATCCTCGGTGGCGGCTATGTGTGCTTTGATCACTCGTTCTTCGTCAGCGCTGGCGGGCAGCGGGCTACCGCGGGAAGGGGAGCGAATGTTCCCAACACCGCCGCGGCCGGTGGAGAGACTCTAGAGATACGGCTACTGTGAGAAGGTTTGTAAATGGAAGGTTTGACATGCCACTCACGGCGTTCGAATTGGCTGGCTCCCTTCCACGTGCAGTGGAAAAGTCGTCAGGGCCATCGGCGGGTCTGGCATCGCGAGAAGTGGATGGGGTTCGACGAATGTTGCCTGCGCCCCCTCTTCCAGATGATGACTGTGATGGGACGATGGGTGAGGAGGAATGTCAGGTTGTGGTTTTCACGTACGTAGGGGTCGCGACCGCGAGAGACGGAACGATCTGAGGGGGAGATGGACATGATGAGTTGAAGGATGAGGGCAGAGATAGTGGGATTATATAGGAGGAGGTTCAAGCATCGCCTCAAGATAAGATCCGCCCCTTCATTCCACTCACCGTCATTTGTTCCTGTTGTTGTGCTCCTTATGGAACCGCCACCGTCACTTGCCAGGGCCTCCTTCTTGCTGACCGTCCGGGCCAAGCTGGTGCTCCAGGCCGATAACATGACTGAAAATGATCGACGGGACGTCGATACTGAGGTAATTGGGCGGTGCATCTTGAGCGAAATGACTCGAGCGAGATCCGGCCATCCTTATAAGCCTCGCTGGAAAGAGAAGACACCGACTCGGAATTACGCAGGAATGTCATCATTATATATTCGTCGGTCGGTTGCAATAAATAGGTAAAGTATGGAATGGAACACAGAATCTGACGTTACGTGGCATGGAACAAAAGACAATAAAAGGGCATAAACGGTGCTAGAAATAACAGCGGAAAATCGAAAATGGGGGACAAAACGGGGTGTATATACAAGGGTCGGCGGCCGATGCGGTAATTTTGAAATTCTTCGTCAAAGTTCCGTCCACGGTCATCTTGTCACGTTTCCGGTTTGACCCGCCAGATGACCGCAGCTGCGGCGACCGCCAAGACCAACACTCCGATTGTCGTCTGTATCTGGACAGCCTGTTGAGAAAAATTAGAAACAGTGATTTTAACAAGACGTATGCGTCTTACTCTATCTCCGCCGCGGTAGGGGGTAGGTTGACGCCATGTCGCATCCGCCTCGGGCAGGTTCTCTATACTTGGGAGTTTGTAGACCGAAGATTCCGGCGTAGCTAACGTGGCTGCACCAGATTTGGATCGAGTACCGAGGACGGTATCCTCTTCCTCATCCTCGTCCTGTTCCTCGGTGATATTGTGACGAGGCGGCGAAAACGAGCGAGGCGCGGGGAGCGCGATTTTCCCGTGCGATGGCGAAGGATCTTCTGATGCGAGGGTTATGTCCGTATCCGTGTCAAACTCCGCATCTCGCTCACAACTCCCACTGTGGGATCGATGGTGAGACCTTCCCCGTCTGGATCCCCCAGACCTACGCCGTCGGGGCCTATTGGAATCGGAGGAAAGACTGCGAGGACTCGGAGGCGTCGCGAGCCCAATGTGTTTCATCGCATCGCCATTTACTAGCTCGGCACAATGCCGGCGCTGGCGTTCCTTCTCTAGCTCACGTTCACGTTCCCGCTGCTGCTGCTGCTCCTGAAAGGCAGCGGTAGCAGCACTCTGGAGCGTCGCGAGCTTTTCGAGGCCCGTGTCCATACTCTTGGATTGCAACTCCCATTGTTCCCGGGCGCGGCTCAGTCGTTCCCGCTCCTTGTCCCAGTCCTCCCGTACATTGCTCCACTGACCCTCAATCGATTTTTTCCACTCCATGACCATGGTCGTCAAGGTTTCTCGTTCTTGTGCATCGTCCGCGATGGCAGATAACGAAGGCTGTGATGACGATGCAGGAGATGTTTGTACCTCTTTAGAGAGTTGGGTCGTCTCGGTAGCTTTCACAGTGGCTTCCAACGCCTGAACCTTGTTTTCGAGTGCCGCAATTGTTGACTGGGCAGCAATGTGCTGTGCTTCCAGAGATGATGTCAAGGCCATCAGAGCACTGACTTGATTGAGAACCTGTTCGAAGACCTCCTCTGAGGTGTCACCTGCAGCAGATCCTGTTGCGGCAACCTTGGAAAGGGGAGAAGACGGAGATGTATGACGAGGGGAAGTAATGAGCATGGATGAGCGCTCAAGGATAGAAGGGCGGTGTAGAGACGCGAAAGGGTCTCGATCTCCATCGCGCATCCCAAGATTTGTAGGTTCGGGAGTTCGAGGTCGACCAAGTTCGTCATTTCTCCTTCTCCTCGCCTCTTCATCTTCTATTTGTTCGATCCGCGCTTCTTCAGCTTCTCCGCGTCGCTGCTGCTCTTGTTGCATCTCCTCATTATGTCGAGATTCAACTTCACCTGGGGTCGGGGTTATGCCTTGCGCATCAGCAGCCAGCTGCTCCTCGTCTTCCTCTTCCACACGTTCCAACTCATGAGGAACCATGGTGGCAATGCTGCTGGTATCATCCATATCATCCTCATGTTCACCCGATACGTTCTCTTCCTCTTCATCATCGAAGCCGCCACGCAGCTCATGCCGGGCGCTGTGGTCATGAAGGTCGAGTTCGCGCTGCTTCATCATCTCCCGCAAAGCTCGGACCTCTTCCTTAATATTTTTATGTTCGGCTAGAGCATCTTCAAGCGCTCGAATCTTATCCCTGTGAGAATTGAGCTCTTGTTGCTGCGTTTGCAGATCGGCGAGCGCAGTCGTGGTGAGGGCCATAGATGGAGCGGTAGAGGGCTGTTCGGGTGAGTGTGAGGTCGATCCTTGCGCCGATGATGGTTGAGATGGTGCAGGGGGATGGGACTGCGACGATGAGGCCACGCGGACGGGGGGGAGGGTGGAAGGGTATGATGGGAGGTTGGAGGGCTGTGATCGGAAATGTTATGCAACCCTGAATGCAAGGAAGATGATGCACGTACTAGGTTACCCCCTAGGGTATCGTGAATGTCGTTCATTGTACCGCTAAGGGTATGTAGCTCCGCGCCAGTTTCTCGACTTTTTTGGAGCTCCCCTTGGAGACGACTGAGGATATGTTCGAAAGTGAGGCCGCTCTTCCCCGGAGGTCGCATACTGCCACCCATACCACCCATATCTATCAAGCCACTTCGCTGCGCTACCTGGGATCTACGCTGTTGGCCTGGGGCAAAATTGAAAGATCCAGCGCCGTTGACGTTATTTGAACTGGGGCCAGGCTGGGCCATGATAGAAGACGAGGCACCAGGACCGGGTGACCCTTGGTATTGTTGTGACTGTTGGTGTTGTTCTGCACGAACTGCGACCTGGACGTCTTGCTCGTTGAATACGCAAACGACTCGTGCAGCGACCTTGTGATGTATGATGGTCTTGTTGTCATCTCCAACGATATCAATGCCAAATTCCTGAATAGATGAGCAAAATTGAGAAATGACGATTCTGGGACCAGGACCGGAAACGTGCGCACCACTATATCGTCGCTCTTGAGTTCGAATGGATCGGATTCGAAGCTCTCGGGGCTGAGCCGGTCTCCGTTAATGAATGTACCATTAGAGCTCTTGACATCCTTGATGAAAATCTGTCGAGGACTTAGCACCCCAGAGCAGCGCTGTTTGCTTAAGACGACTGTAAAATACCTTGTTCGACTCCTCCCAGACTTCTGCATGGGCCCTGCTTAGCACCTTGGAGTCAAAAAAGCCGTTTCGTTCCCCGGGAGCAGTTTTTGCATTTGTTTGCCGCCCAATCTTAATGCGCTGGCCCTGGGGGAGTAGGATGTGTTTAGGGATGAAGGAGTCGTTAAGTGGATATAAGTAGAGGGCGGGATATACGGCCTGAACGGGGGAGGGCATGGCAGCTGGCAACGACAAACGATCTCCAACCCTAACCTTAACCGCATCGACGTTCATTATATCCATCATGTGACTCATTATCAACAATGCTACAGCCTACACCGAGAATCTCAAGAGTCAGAATGTGCATGGCACCTGGTATACATAATCTAAGTTATATCATGTTCATGAGGCCAACAGTCCTAAAACCTTCAGGAAGCCCAGGATACAGCCTCCGGCTATAATCGGCAGGGTCAAATTGTCATCGAGCGACCCCAAGTCTGCGGATAAAAATATTCAACCTTGAGGCGAAATGCGCAGTCCAACAACTCACCTAGCGCTTCAGCTACGCCGCTAACGAGGCCCGAAACGAGACCTATTGTACCAAGGCCGGTCCAGCCGCCACTGTGGTGTATGAAACCCAGGGCAGGTATAAATGACGACGACGATGCAGAAACACCAGTATCCCATCTCCAAGTGAGGTCAGCGCCATTCTGCCGGAGAGGAGCGATCCATCCCCAGAAACCGAATGCGATGAGTGCCCCGGTGGTCGCTGCTGCAATGAAGCCAGCAAGAGATTTGCGAGGCGCGAGCGGGAGTCCGAGGATCGGTGTGCGAGCTGGCAATCGGGGAGTTTTATATCCCCATAGACGTCCGAAGGTCGAAGCCGTAGTGTCGGCCCATGACAAGCTGTTCGGAAAGTGGACATTAGAGCATTGATTATTCAGTCGAATGAACGAAAAGTACATCAAGATGGCCACAGTGGCAACGTCAGGTGGATAAAACATAAGGGCAAAATTGACTCCAAGGATATACCAGATGACGCCATTGGATGATTTCTGAAAGTGTCAAAGGGTGGAACGCTGATATGATTGGAGAGGGATCTCCGAACCTTTTCGCTTTCACGCATAAGGAAACCCAGAGATTTTTCGAATAGCCGTTCGAAATGTGGGTATCGCAGTCGTAAAATGTCAGCGGGAATGATAACAGCGAGTGCTGTCCAAAGAACAAGCACGACAGTTCGGATATTGCCTTCTGAGATGTAAAGGTAGACTGTGAAGAATCCTGCCGCAGATTTTGTAGAGGTTCAGGCGACATGGTAAGCAAGTACCTACCAATGGAGGAGTGAAGCAGTTTTCTAGGTATTTCGAAATCTATTTTACGAGGTGTCTCGTTTGCTCGTGTTCGTGACCGATCATCGGGGATGAGGACTGTGCCGTTTGCCGTGTCGTGTGCATGGAGATTTCTCTGATGCGCATTATTATTAAAGACCTGTTCGAGTTGGGTCGGGTTGTTTGTCTCGTCAGGTTTGGCCCGGTGTCGCTCTTCCATGTTGGCACTGTCAAGATGGCCAAGTCCTTCGAGTGTCCTGATGACGGTTCTTGTGATGTTCTTGACGCCTTTCGTGTCCGACAAAAGAGGAGTGGGAGTGAAGGTAACGATGGGTGAGGGAGAACGTGCTGATCTGGACCGCATTGAGTCGGTGGGGACGGGGCGACGCTGGCGAGGTGAGGAGGGCGAGTCTTGTGTACGAACGAGGACGGAGTCGTGGAATGTCATACGGATTGCTTAGTCAGCAAGCCGTCATGAATCGTCGGTCCTCACGTGAGTGGACAGTCCACGTGGCTGGACTTGCTTTTTGACTGCAACCACCATGGCGAAGAAAAAGAACAAGCAGGTCCGTGCGTTTGTTGCCTCCTCATTGCCCTCCTCTTCATGCCTTACAGATCATCCGTCCTTGGTGCTGGTATTGTGAGCGGGAGTTTGAAGATGAGAAAGGTTCGCCACCAGCCATCTTGTAGCCCTCGCCCAGCCTCACACCTCCGTTGCAGTTCTAATGCAACATCAGAAGGCCAAGCACTTCAAGTGTAATATGTGTCCCCGCCGTCTCAACACCGCTGGAGGGCTCGCCGTCCATATTCAACAGGTTCATAAACTCGAACCTGAGAAGTAAGCATCATCTGTTTTCTCATCCTCCCATGTTATCGACGTTCCCAACCCAAAGTCTACCCCGGATTGAAAATGCGCTACCGGGAAGGGATGGTTATGAAGTCGAGATTTTTGGTATGGTCGGCATCCCAGCACCAGACGTTGCGGATTACAAGCGCCGCAAGGAGATTGAGCTGGGACTTTCTGCCGGATCCATTTCCCAACCGCCGACAAAACGTCCCAAGGTCGAGAATCGCCCGCTTTCTGAAGATGAGCTTAAAGCCCAATTGGAAGCTCATAAGGCCCTAATGGGTGTGACGACTGCCCCCGAGGCCAGCGCCGTTAGCGAGTCGGGCACTGCTGCCGTCTATGGTGCTCCGCCCCAGGCATATGCTGCCCCTCCTACCTCTGTACCGGGTTTGCCCTCTGTAGGTGGGCTGCCGCCACCTCCACCCCCAGGCATGTTTGGAGGTCCAGCTCCACCACCTGGCATGTTTTCTGGTCAAGTTCCGTTTCCGCCTCCATTCATGCCTGGATTTCCTCCCGGGTAAGTCTACATGAGCTCTATCTAACCTATCGCACTCATCCACATTGCACCAAAACAGTCCCCCTCCGCCAGGATTTCCCCTGCCACCAGTATTCCCTCCTGGGGGCCTCCCACTGTTACCTCCTGGACAACAAGCTCCTCCGAATCGCCCACCACTGCCGCCACCGAGTTTTGTTCCTGCTAGTGCGTCTTTACCGTTGCCACCCCCACCCTTTGGTGGTACCTCGTCCTCCCTTCCACCAGCACCACCCCAATTGGACATCAATTCACAGGCCAGCGTGCCACCGTCTGAATCGCAGGTCCCGCCAGCCCAACTTGTTTTACTGAACCCTGCGCTTCAACAAGAGAATCCGCCATTCAAGAAGAAGACGATATTGAAGTATGAGGATGCGAATTTCTCTCCGGTATGCTGCCTAGCTTGTTGCCTGTTTTTTTACATTAAATGTACTCATTCGTTAGGAGGAGCATCGTGCAATTCACTCGCGCTACTTTTTCGCAAAGTCTGCGGCTGGTGCTGGCCCGGCCTTGGAGGAATCTCGAGGAAGGAAGAGAAAGAAGGCGGAAGACTTTCTTTGAGTCGTCGAAGTAGTTCTGTATGAATAGTAGATCCATAAGGCTTGTCCAGTGCTCAGTGAAGGTTTGGGTTTCCCTGCCACATTTGACACTAACCAGGTTTTGGTGCAAATCCGACCAGGTTAAAGACAGGTTACGAATGAAAGGAAAAGGTGTCGTGCTTGTTCCATGTTGTGTCCTGACCGATATCTCGAAATTCCTTGGCTCCTCCCTCTGATCAAGTCCTCCATGACGGTTGACGTTCTGGTGCGTGCTTACTTTATAGTAGAGGCTCTTGCCGACCACTCGACGGCGTCGTGGAATCTAGCAATGCACAACTGTTATTTGAATCACACTTTGCTTTACTTAAAGAACAAAATGTATTTCAATTGTAACACCTCTGGTAAGGAACTCCACTCCAATTCACAAAGGAAACCGGAATGGCGAAAGTGGGCTCCAGCTGAGGAGTGATTTATCTTGGACCCACTGTAGACTCCTGCGAGCAGGATATGTTCATCCGCAGGGGGACAATAATGAGAGTCCGAATGAGTAAAGAAGAGAAAAAGAAGGTCAAAGGTTATATATATTTGCGATGTATTTGGTATTATTTGCCACCTTGCTATTTGAGGAAAGAAAACACCACTTTCCATTTGCATGTCATTGTCGGCTTCAAAAGTTTGACCTCATAAGACTTTAATGGATAGTGCAGAGTTTCACGCTGCAGTATGTGCCTCGTCTTTCATCATAGCGTGGTGACACGACCGCGAATATCAGGTATATGATGTAGTACGCCTCATTCCACCAGGTCGAGTAACTAGCTATGGTATGGCCTCGCCCTAATTCTCGGACCAGCATAAATTCCTCAACTTTGCAAGGACACATTGCTAAGCTTATAGGAATGCCTCGTCATTCCCGACACGTTGGGCAAGGTGCGGACGACCCTCGCATTGTGAAGGAATTCATAGCCCATCTTGTAGCTCTCAAATTTCTCTCTCCAAATCCAATTCCTCCGGTGCCCTGGCATCGAGTCATAGGCGCATCTGGAGCCATATCATCCCGCGGACCCGGAACAACGGGTGCGCAGCGCCAAAGAGACTCATTGGTCGTTGAAGGCATCCAAGTCACTGCTGGGCGAACAGGAGATTTGCGCATTGATTTCGCGACTTATGGGTGGTTTCCTCAACAAGTGGTTGTCTCTGCGGTAAATGCAAATGAGGAATCCGGTTCTGAGGCGGAATCGGACGTTGAGAATTGAGAGGATTTGATTTGATGAACATTGCATAGTTTAGTACTCGGTCGCAGGTCGCAGGATAGCAGGGCAAACAACTATTGAATCTTCATCACGGAATCTATACGCGCAGCCTGCACGCGTTTACGTATATCCCTCCAGATGGGCATCCCGCAAATGATGGTCGCGATCACATTGGCAGCCTGTAAGTTATAATATGAGATTGATGCTCGGTCGGATATGAGCTGCCCCTCACCCCCAAGAGAAAGCCAGTCTTGTGCCTCCGACATAGGACGGCGGTGTAAAGACTCTCGAGCGCATGGACTCCGAGGAAGAAATATGTTGCATAACTGATGTAAGTGCTCTTCACTGGCGCATGTGCAAGTTTCGCTGGATAAAATAAGGGCGAGGTGCTTTCACTCGGAGACCATGTGAGATATATGAGCGAGATGACAACGACACCGGAAATTATTGTAAATGGGTCTGTGGGGAGACGGAACGACGTAATTTGAGGGGTCTTGATCTGAGGATGCCCGCGATTAGCTTTCGAACCGAAGCTACATCTTCCTCACTTACCATACCCAGCTTCTCCTGCGCAATCGCTTTCATTTCCAGCAAACGGGGCTTGACGTCGTCGTAGCCTTTCAAGGGGGGTTGAATAGCAATTCGAACCTGCTTCCTTTCACCACTCTTCAGTTCACAGGACAACGTAATGATCTGGAAGTTCAGAGGTGGAGGCTGGGAATGACGCATGCTTTAAATCCAACTCACCTTCGAATCGATGGCCGTCATCTGGGCGCTGGTAATAGGTTCTGTGACTTTCCCATAATATTTCGCCCAAGCTACTAGTGTGTCTGGGTGGTTTGACATGTACATGCAGAGGAAGCCAGACTTGTCGGCGACAGGATCGGACATGATTGAGGACAAGGAATCCAACTTGAAGTAGACAGCGGGGGAGGACCGTAGTTGTACCTGAGTGAGTCGCAGGAAACCTGCGAGACTCCGCAGGGTTCGCACCCATTTGGACACGGGTGATGCAGAATCAGTCTCAGAGTCACTCCAACAAGTCAATTTAAGCACAACGAATCTTGTTGCGCAAGCGCGAACAAAAAGAACCTGTCTTCTATTATGGAGGGCTTATTAGTTATTTCTCATCCACCGCTCAGCTCATTCGAGGACGATTACATCGTCCATAAGCTGACCATCAACATATTCCAACAAAAGAAGCCCATCCTCTTCCAAACGCCGCGTTTTACTGGGGCTTGCCGACGCATCTGTCAGCGCAACAGATGACGTCGGTTTAAGTCTCTTGGGCGTCGGCTCCAGGTCGATTACGCCGTCATCATCTATAGGTAAAGAGCGCTTCCGGGATGTCCGTGGTGGTGTTGTTGGGCCATTTACAGGCGGCGGCGCGGGTTTCTGCTTCTTTGGTGGCTTGGGTAAGGGGGAAGGGAGGATGAATGGTGGTCCGTCGAGGGGATGATTCGCTCTAGAGAAACATGGTGTCAAAGGAGAAGAGAAGGGAGAGTGACACATACGGTAAAATACCCAATCCGACGGCTATTGTTCCCCATTCACCCTCCTCGTCGACGATCGTTAAGAACTTTCCGCGCGTGACGTTTAAACTCTCCAACGTCCTGTCATTGTTGTCGTCCCAATCGGGATCGCTCAACACTCGTTTGTCTTCATATACGCTGACTTCTCTGTCGTCGTCGCCCAAGATTCCCTTAACCACTTCTCCGAGCCGAGTCCGAGAGGGATCGCATAGGACTGAGGTGTATGTGTCACGGCATATACCACAGTTGGGATTTGGCTTTGAGAGTGTGATAGAACTTAGAGGGATAGCTGGTTTGTATTGCAAGTGGATGTTGCGCAAGGGCGAGTAGGACTGGCGCAGTAATTGCAGGGCTTGAAGAACGATAAGCCCGGAAATGATGGCATTCGTGGTGGCAATGGCAGGTATGATATTGCCAGCCATTTCTAGAGGTGGCCAAAGTTGGGTTGACGAATGGTAGTTGACTGTGGTTGATTGGAGACTGTACCTTTTACTTGCCAGCGTGTCTGTCCAGGAATCCCATAAGCCGCTGAGCGAAGATTCGAAGCTGCAGTGACAAAGTCAAGCGTGTCTTCATCGTCCTTGTCGAATGAGATAGTGGTTTCATTACCACTTTGCAGCCGAGCTGCAAGTCGGTTCGTGCTGTTGAAATGACGTCAAAGGATGGGTCAATGAGGGGAGCACACGATAAGCACCTGTCAACGAATAGCACAAGGTTATCGCGTAAAGACAATGATCTTTGATCCTTGAGTGCTGTTGTCCCATTACTCGCGTCCGAGCGGCCATTCAATCCGTCTGTCGGATTGCCCCTTTTGCGAGAGTCGCCATTGCCGACATGACGGGTCGGTACCGTCGAGCTCATAAGGCTGTCCCTGCGGAGAACGAAACTTTCATCCATGATGGCGTCAAAGTCAAGGGCTACCGGGGGAGACCGTGAACGCCACATGTCAGCCATACTGAGCAGGTTTTTGATGTCAGAATGGAAGACCTGGCGATATCGGGAATCAATATGGATTAGAAAGTCAGTTGTCAAGCTGTCTACCTTCTGGAAGGCCAGCTTGGCCGCACCCTTACTGCTATCGGGCGAAGTCGAACGGAGGGCATCACGTACGGTCCTGAATGCCTCTGCTTCCTTCCGGAGAGCGGCAATTTCCTGGGCTGAAAAGGTTTAGACTTGAGGTGAGCAATAAGGCTTCGATGTACCATTCTCTCCCTGTTTCTCCGCCTCGTCCAACTCATTTCCTGCATCCTCGTCCTCTCCGAATAATTGTCTGCGTTGGTTGCTGTAAGTGTATGGACATGAGTGTATTCCATATTTAGCTCACCCTAGTAGATAACTCTTGCTCCAGACAATGCAATGAATGGGTTGACTGGGGGTCGAGCGGATGGTGCAAACGGGAAAGGATTTGGGTGTTGGTTTTGGAATGCAGTCAAAACATTCTGTTATATCCTGTTCGTATGGAAAAAGGATGCTCAGCTGCCGGCACGAGCCTTGTCAATCGAGTCCGGACCTTGACCAAAGGTTGAACTTGACCGAGATAACCAGCTGTCCCGGACTCTACGAGTGGTACTTGTGAGGCCATGCACATCTTGTTCACATGTCTCCGGGCGTCTGGTGTTGACTATAAGCATGATTTGAGGCGCGGGAAAGGGGGGATGGACACTACCCAAGTTGTCTAGGGCATTAAGGACGATATCGAATGTCTGGAACCATTGTATGTCGTATTGCGGCTCCTTTATGTTTCCATGAATGGGGATAATTTTAACATTGGGGTTGAATGGGGCAGCGGTTTGTGCAGCGATCTGAAATGTTGATGTATGAGAAGTGTAGAGGGTCGGATGTTCTTGCGACATACGAGGGCCTTGCTCTGCTTCACGTCCTTCTTTCTGAACAGGAATTGGCGATTCAGGTTGGACAGGTCGATTGTATCGAGGTCTAATACGGTAATTTTTCCGAAACCGGTGAGGACGATATCCTTCACTGGCAGGCCCATGGGTGAGACGAGTGGAATTGGACGAGTGATTTCTTACATAGCTCGCAGCCAATGCCACCAGCGCCGACCAACAGGACCTTTGTTTCTGGCAGTTTTGCGTGAAGAAGGGGGCCCAAGATTGCTTTTGCATGAGCAGAGCGAGCTTTTGCGGTGGACATGGTGAATAAATTGACGCGAGTGTCACGATATGTCACGAAGGTGTTGTCGCGTGAGGGTTGGCCGTCCGCATGAAAGATATTTACTGAATCTCTGCTGTCAACAGAGATCCGTCCCATGCCTCGTCTTGCACGCGATTCCCACCGCGAACGTGAGCAAATCTTCACATTTTTCAGGTTTCACCACTCCATTCTCGGCCGCACGTTCTCAGCTGTTTCAACTTCCTTCCTGGGGGAATCTCCATGGGCCGACCATATACTCAATCCCTGGCTCGCGAGCTATAAATTTCGCCAAACTTTCGCCATGTTCAGTGCCCGCCCCACATCCCACATGAACTTCCTCGCGTCATCCTCATTCCGTGCTTTGCGCGTCTCATCCGCATTCCACCACTCCGTAGCCACGGTGTCGCACGCCGCGCACTAGACCATCCCACAAACACCCAGACCTGCACCCCAGTCCGTTCACAACGCGCCTTTCTTTCGCTTCCGTATTAATACCACGCACAGTTTCCGACCAGGCCCCAAAGCGACCCACATAACAAGGAATTCTGAATCGACTACTCGTCGAGATGTCTATCAGCTACCCGTCAATGAAGAAGAGCGTATCCGCCTTAGTACGTCTTTCCATCCGAGGCTGGAATAGACGTAATCATATCTCCCATCCAGATAATCAACATGTCCTTTTTAAAGATCCTCATTGGTGGCAATTACACCACATCTATCAAAAAGCATCTCACGTCCAGTGCAACTAGCAAGAAGAGCATCCTTGACCTCGGTTGCGGCACCGGCGCATGGCAAGTCTACTGAAAACCTATTTTTTTGATAGTCTCGTTTATAGGGTGATGGACATGGCCACAGAATTTCCTCATTGCTCTGTGACCTCCACCGATGGTGGGGTAAGTCGTTGTGCCGCATCAATTTCAATCATAAGTCGTTGACATGGCCCAGGTCTAGTAGTACCACTCCCAATCTACGGCAAGTGTCCCCGCCAATTAGTCTCTATGTCTGATTAATAACTATCCTTTAGGGTCGACGTCGTGAGTGCCAATCTCACATCTCAAACTTTCAACAGGATCTAACAACTTGAGGGCCGCAGTGGGACGCTAACAAAGGTCTTCAAATATACAAAAACCAGCAATTCGATTTGGTCAACGGTCGTCTCATTGCCATGGGTCAGTCTTGTTCCACCCCATCCGCAAAAACCACTAATTCAACTGTTTATCAAGGAATCACAAACTACAACGCTCTCATCGCTGCAATTTCAAGCGTCCTCAAGAAAGGCGGATATGCCCAACTCCAGGAATGGGACTTTTTCGCCGTCGACGCAGAAAAGCAACTTATTGGGACAGATCGCTGGTTCGGACGATGGTGCGCTGCTCTGCGCCACGCGCTTGCCAACAGAAACGCGAATATCGGTGCCGCAGACAGCCTGGAAAAAATGCTGAAAAATGCACTTTCCAGGCTGTCAACCAGCGCGACGTGTGGATGCCGATTGGCCCGTGTGCCTCGTTAGGTACTCTATTGTTCACGAGCTATCATTTTTTGATGAACCAGATCCTGACTTCACTTGCAGATATCGCCAAGGCACAACATTTGAATCTAGTCGGAGAGTTTATGCGCGAAAACGTCAAGGTTTGTGCCCAGACTTTATTGCTCCGACCACTATGACTCACTTTGACGCAAGGCGTTCATCAAGAGGGGGGGGGGGGGGAAATCTCATCCTGGAAAGTGGAATGAGCTTGGAAGAATATCGCACAATGCCACTCGGGAAGTACAGGATGCCAATGTTCCCATGTACCTTCGTCTGAACTGCGTTACGACCAAGGAGATCTAAAACTCGTATGATCTTCCTATGTTAACGTCCCTATTACCTTCGTCTGAATTGCGTTATTATAAGACTACGATCTAGAACTCGTGTAATCTTCCTATATACTACATATATCGTAATGACATCTTCGCCCATAGAATAGTTATTCGCCTCACCTTTAGTTCAGGATAGTCAAAATGTTCTGTTCTCCTGCTTATCAGTCGCGTGTTCTCATGTCAAGCCCATCAAGGTGGAGCACACTCTTCCATGCGATCTTCCTACTGTTTCTGACATTTAAGCGCAAGTCATAATTATCAGTGTGAGAAACAGAGGGCGAGTGTTCTGCGTGAACACACTAAATATTGAATAAGATTCGCGGGTGGACCAGCTCACACGTTCTATGTAGCTAGATGAGATGAGCCTGGACGTGGAGAAGGCCCGCCAGCTAGGACCATGTCCGCGCAAACCGCACCTGTATTGTTGAGGAACGACAAAGCTGCTCCATAAACCGACGGGTAAGCGACAATGAATAGCACGTTATTGTTGAGGATGGGCTACGATCCGCCACGCCCAACACCAGCCAGAGTCTGCTCTCGGTTGAAAGCATTGCGAGTCGAGGGGCCGAGAACCTGAAATGTCGACCATGAACGAGAAAGTACGCATCATTCAAGCGACGTACACCTTGACGAATCCCTCCACAAGCCCCAGTGCTTAGTCTGTTTGGGTTAGATGATCACCGGAGTTATCACCCCAGTGGCGCATGTCAAGTCGGACCGCGTACATACAGTACATGTCCCGAAAAAATCGGCCAAGGCATTGGACGATAACCTACGATAACTCGGTGACAGACAGCAGGCTTCGGATACCTATCATTGACAAGACCGACAGGCTAGATCCGAGGATGCCCAAGCCGGGATCGGCGCTGTCCGAACCGACTTGGGCCCAAATACAGCCCGGAGAGTTGCACCTGTCTTGCGATCGGTAAATTGTGCACCAAAATTTTGGGGGGCTGTATACAAAGCCACTGGAAAATCGTATCAGCGTGTGGATAGCGCCAGAAAAACTTGGAGTCTTTTCGGAGGCCGGATACCGGTTTTGACGGAGGCTGTGGTTCCGACTAAAGCACCCCGATGTCCGAATCTTGTCCGAACCGGGATCTAGGGCGTCCTGAGATTAGGGCGTCCTAGATGGACGCGGTCCCTATTACTAGGGGGGAGAAGTGTGGTTTCAGTGATCATCAGAGCCGGGATAACTTTCGCACATCAGAAGATACGAGGATGATGACCTGGGTGAGGTGTGGGAGAGATTGAAGGTTTCCCATGGCACAGGGGTGAACAGAATCAATGGGTAAGGAATGAAGAATGGAAAAGTAACGCTAATCTCAGCGTCCACTGGAGTCGTCGACGTTCAGGTATCAAGAGTTTCGCCAACATGTGTGAATGATGCATGTGTCGTTGTCGTGACATTATCAGTCGCGTTGCACCTACCGGATTCAAGCCCGGGAAACCAAAGGTGTCTGAAATGGACGAGCATAATATTTCTGAAGAAGGGGCTCAACAAGGATCGTACTGGTGATAATCAAACCTCTAAGGACAAGATAATAGCTGATTGGTTGTGGTTAGACTTTCCTAAACTGCACCGATATCAGTTCTTTCGGCCAAAAAAACTACTTGAGTTTTACCCACCTCATGATGATTGACGCGAGCAACAAATTTGAGTATAATATCCGCAACAGCCCCTGGAGCTTCCCAGAATGGCGAGTGACCAATACCATCCAACAAATTGACCTCGCAATCCTTGAAATGGGGTTCCATCTCTTCAACAACGTTTGCTCCAGTGATCTGGAGGTCGGCTTTGCCGTGAATTATACACAGGGGTAAACCCTTGGCACCCTCTTCTTTGAGTCGCACGGGGTCCTGCTTTCGTCCCAGAGCAAGCGCGCCTTGTTGCGGAAGTAGGAACGAGGCAGCGCCTACCCAGGACGAGAGCTCGGCAAAGGGAACAGAAGATAGACGTTCAGGAGCAACGAGAGTTTTGCAAAATTCGATTCGGGATTGAAGAGCATGAGCAGGAGATTCCGGCGCAGTGATTCCCGGGATGAAGGAGAGAACGAGGGGGGTTGCAACAATGGGTAGAACATCGCCGATATAAGGGAGCCCTGCAAGCCAGATGACGCCTTTGATTGGCAGGGGATTAAGATGGGTGCAGATGTCGGCAGCAATAGCACCTGGATTAAGACATATGGGAGAGCCGGGCAGCATAGATATCGACCGACGAACCTCCGAGACTCCTGCAACATTCAGTTGATCATGAGATATTGGGAAAGCTGAGATTTCACGGACCATCCAGCAAAAAAAGGCGTCTCAACTTCGAATGCCTTGCACACTGCGTCAAAATCCTCTGCATAGTGAATGGATTCGTATCCTTCTTCAGTGTCCGGCTTCCCACTCCTAGCATGCCCCCTAGCATCATATCGCAACTGTTTCTGCGATGAGATTGTATCCATACTGCAAATGAAGGCGGTTCACCAGGTACAAATTCGTCTGAAATTCATGAAGAGAAAAAATCCTGTCGAACACGGTGGACGTGCAACCTAAGCCATGTACAAAGATGACTGCCTGCTTGCTCGGGTTGCCACAAGCTTCAGCAAACATTTCTGTGCCATCCTTTGACTTGACGACCTTTGTTGTCAAACGAAGAGCATTGGAATCCATGTTGGTGCGAGGAGGGTAGCTCAGAAGTTTTGTCCCACCGGTTCTTATAGTAATGCTGCCGCCCAATCAGCGTGATAAATATATTCTAGAAAAAGAACCAAGCGTTGCAACGGACTGGTTCCGCTCTGATACGTTTCTGGGAGATTCTCCGCCGACTTGGGAGTCTCATAGGCCTGGGTGATAGAAGCGTGATGTCAGCTCACATCATCATCAGTCAGCTCCGTATATTCAGCTGCATGAAAAAATGCAACTGGGTAGAACGCAGAAACAGCAGCTCCTTCTTCGGCGTTCGCCATATAATAAAATAGCTTTCAGCAACAGAGACCTCGAGATTCGGTCGAGGGTGGCGGTTATTATTGTCGTGGAGGAGCAGTTATTATTGTCGTGGAGGAGGGCCGATAGATCTCCGATTGAATTGAGACCGCACCGCAATCACAAGATCAACACTTACAACGACGCTCATGCCACCGCCCAAACTTTCGTCTGCAGTGAGCTCCTTTTTATTCCATGAACTCGCCCAGCACTCATACCATTACAGACGACTCTTAAACGAATTCAGCGGGAGGTAGCCGATCTAAAGAAGGAGGACCTTGGTCCGATCATCCTCGCACCGTCAGATGACAACATCTTTGTTTGGAACGGGAGCGTATCAGGGCCGGAAGGGAGTGTCTATGAGGGTGGAGTATTTGAGTTTGAAGTACACTTAGCCCCGGACTACCCGTAGGTCGCTCGCACCCCTGGCATGGTGTTTTAGCTTACATATGGTGCAGATTCTCAGCGCCAAAGGTCATGTTCAAGACTCGGTGAGTTTCATCAAGTAATGGTTACTTCTCGTCGCAGTAACTAAATCTTGATTTCGTGAAGGATATATCATATGAACGTGTGTGGTTCTAGCGTAACCAGCTAGGCATCGTTGTTCACTAACCACGTCTCTCTAGATATCTGAGCAGGGCAACATATGTATTGATATTCTCAAGCACAATTGGTCACCGACACTCTCGCTATTCAAAGTGATACTATCACTCTCGTCTCTTCTTACCGATCCCAATCCAAGTACGCCTTCAATTCTAGTGTGCACACTTCTGGAGGCTGACTTGGTTCAAACTTCAGAGGATCCACTAGGTAACAAATCAGTAAATTATAATCCATCTTGGCCCTGAAGTTCTTCAGTGCCTTCCATTGCCCATCAATACACCCGAAATCGAAAACTGCATGATTCCACCGCTCGCCAATGGACGGAGCGGTATGCACGTCCCAAACCTCCCCCAGAGTCGGTCCCTGTGCTTTCGCTCAAGGCTGAAGGTAAACAGAAGGAAGAAAATGCGCCACCTGCTTCGCGCAACGCTCCTAGCAGCTCCCGTGGTCCACCGAATAACATATCGAGGGAACTGATCACCATCGATGATTCGGATTCTGATGAAACGATGTCTAAGCGTTCAATGGGAATTGGGAAGAGAAAGAGGGCCACAACGACGGATACTGTTGAGCTGGTCGACGGGGGTGACCTGCCGAGCGCCAAAAAAATCGCAATAAGTGCAGTCGGCGGCAGCCGGGAGCACCTGCCAATGCGCCAGCACAGGGACGTCATTGTCATCGAGGATGATTGAATCATTTCATGAACGTTTTAGTCACACCAGCAACCTCCCAAGGTTAGATGATATATTCCCTTGGCCTGAACGTTTCCGGACTTACTGACGCCTGAGCCTCATGTTTGGCAGCAGGGTAGCGGAATGAAGAACATCTCACCCAAGGCTTCGTTAGCAGTTAGAAAGCTTCAGCTGTCCGATTCTGTGCCATCAGCCGCAGGAATCTCAACCACCTATCATACTTTTTGCATTCATTGTAGCAATTAGTTATGTTGATACCATAGATTATTTAAAGTCGGGGACCGATCCTCTGAACCAGCTTTCCGTTGTGACCAGTTTCATTTCGTGTGCAGTTCAAGTGTATACACATCAAGACCTTCACAACTCCAAAAGCTGGAGCTGATCATACATGAATAGCCAGAGGAATAAACACATCCACAAGGGCTGAGGATTTCTATGTAATTCACTCAGCTTGCCACCCCACAGAACTATTGCGATGGAGGTGTACGTATTGTCATATGCAGAGTCCTCGTTGGTCGTTGATACGATATCATGGTTCATCCGGACCTAGTTGAACATTGTACCTGGAGAAACCTTGTCAACAAGGACGACGGAATCTTTTTCAAGGACTGGAATTTTGCTCACCTCTACAGTTCTTTGCCTTGCAAGCACACGGCGCATAGACCGCCGCATTTTGTTGTTTTTGGCTGTCTTGCATCTCTGGAGATGTGCGTTGCTCCGGCCCGTCCTAATTCCAATCCATAACAGGCATCACACTCGAAGGTGCGATGAACATTACCTCGTCATCAGGATCTCCATAGTAAGAGAAACAAATCTCTTCAAACGGATCGATATCTCTCTGGGCAAAGACGGCAAGGAGTGGCTTGTCAATATTGGATTCGTTGATGTAGCAGGGTACTAATCGGCAGTTCGGGTCACAAGAATGGTTCTGATAGGGTGTCAGCCATCGTGACGGACAACAACGCGGCAACAAAACCGCACCAAAAATCTGGTAAACTGAGGCTGGGTCAGGGGCATGAAGTGGAGAGTAAGACGCCGAGACACGTACATTCCCTGCATGGTAAGCATCTACGGTATATTTGACGGACCAATGCCCATCATCCTGATGGAGGTGATGAAAATCGAGGTCAAAAAGGTATGTTCTTCCAAACTTGTTATACTTGCTGTGAGTTGTGAGGTTAAGATCGGTGTAGCGGTTGATTGACTGTTGGCGCTTACAACCCCCGCTGTTCTCCGACAGCATCCGTCAATAATTCGCCGGAATAGATTCCTATGAATGATCCCTCATGGATCTTCTTCGAACTTGCAAAGACGCCTGAACGAAAAATATCATCTCGACATCGCTACTAGCTGATTGAAATGGATGATTACGCACCCCATCCCTTGTCAACAGTTTTTTGAATGCTGACGGCCACTTTTCGACCAAATTGAGCTACCTGTAACGTGGTTGAGAAAATCAGAGGCTCGGCCTGTGTGAAAGTTGGGGGATATACTCTATTGCGGCAATCCTCGTCACAACCGCAGAGGTCGTTGCACTCAAAGATGGGATAATCCAAAGTCTTCAACCGCCCTCGTGTATCATATACGAAGTCGGGCGTAACATCACCCGTGTACTGCTGTTGCCGTTGTACGCAAAGACACGTCTTCGACTTGGGATCACACTTCCCCGTACAGTTGCAAGCCTTCAGACTGTTAATGTCCGGAGGAGGGACACCTTCGCCATGCCACATCTTATTAGTATAGTAGAACTCCCAAGGAGGAGTTGGCTCATTATCAACATCGTTGATGATCTCGATCATTGGCGCATCAGGTTCGTCATCTGCAGTGTTTTCCTGGATCGCGCTCTGGAAGACGACGGCCAACTCTGGTTGGAGTCGCAAAGATTCCTCCCATTGGTTGATGTGGTCCTGGAGGCTGTGCGGTAGGTCCTTGGCATAGTAACACTTGAGATTAAAGTTCCGTAGATCTTGGCGATATGTCTTCCAACTTAGACTTGGAAATCCACCAAAGGTCTTAACAGGGCGGGGAATCAGGGAATCAGGGGAAGGGCTTGGCGGTAAGGATTCGATGGGCGTCTCTACAAATTCGTTGTCGGGAAAGAAATTCGCCAGTTCATCAGAGCTCGATCGCGAAGAACGAGTATGCCTCCGTGGCAGAGGATCCTCGTCCTCGCTGAGAGCGATAGCGTGGGGGCTCGAGGGGAGAGAGGTTGAATCGACCACTGCTTTGTCTCCGCTGGCTTCGGGGATTGGAGAATGACTGGAAGATACGAGGAGGCTCTCGAGAACCTTGTTACTAGCTCAGAGTTTTGTTGTGACGAGGAGTGAAAAAAATACCAACCTCCATATCACTGTCTGTCTCGTTAATGTGCTGGATAGGGTCATCGATGTATTCCAGGATATCGTCGAAGTTAGGTTCATCTGGCTGCATTGCGGAAGCATTGTCTGGGTCCGACCCCAAGTTACCAGTTTCAACTTGATTACCAAGTGTCACGCTGGTATTATACGTAGCGGTAGATTGTTCAATTTTGGACGTGATGCCTTGGAGAGATGGAAGGGCTGTCGACGAAGGAACAGGGGAACCCAGGCCAGATGAAGTCGACAACCACTGTGGTACGGCGCGCTTGGAAGGCGGAACGGGGCTGGTTGAGGTCGCGGCAGGGTCGGGTGAATTAGAAACGCCAGAACATCTCCTTTTCCTTCTTCTTGTAGTTTTCCGGGCCCAGCGATGAGGTATTTCGATTCCAGGAGATGATCTAGAAGATGCAAGCGGAGAAGACTTTTCGGAAGACGAGGAGCTTGACAAAACCATTTCATTCTCGTTGGTTGCGAAATCGAGTGATTGGGATTCTAATTGTTTCGACGGAAAATTCTCAATTCGGCGCTCGGGGGAAGGGCTTTGAGAAGGAAGGGGTATAAGGGCCTGTGCAGAAAGAGTGGGAAGTGCTTTGCGTTCACTATTCACATCAGCGACAGAATGGGAATCTGCATCAATGAGACGTGGAGTCAAGCAGTCTTGGAAATGTTTGTCTTGAACAAAAAATGATGAATGGGACGAATGAACCTCACCGCATTCGAGGTATGGTGGGGTAGCTTCAACGATACTTGTCGATCTACCACTATTCTCTCTTTCGCCTGCTCTTGTCGATGTTCCTCTTAAGGGTGATACATGTTCCTCTTTCATCGGTTGAGGTTTCCGAAGATGTCGCTTGGGAAGAGTAGGAGACATTGAGGATGTTGGAGCCTGCACAACAGGACATACCTCAGCGGCTGAAGGATAGAAGTGAGACCGTGATGCAAAGGAATGATAACTCGAGTCAAACATTTCGCTGAGCCCGCCGAGCCGATTGAGCTCTTGAGAGACTCAGACGACGCGATGGTGTCATCAACCGTCTTGAATGTTGAAGCTGTGGTCATAGCATCGTCGGAATCGTCAAGGGTCAAGTCGATAGCATCATTCCTAGAAAATCCTCCTCGGATTTCTGGAGTACGGGATGCCAAAGGCGGTGTAGAGTGTCGAGTAGCAGCTTTCGCCGATGACTGACCATGTTGCGAGGAAAGATTCGGCTTTTGTGCGACCTGACTCCCTTTTGTTAATAATCAATCCTCGAATTGATTACCTATCGAACAGTACCTGGGAAATAGCAGAAGAGAATACAGGGACTGCCTTTGGGACTTTAGAAGACGAAGATGTGTTGGGGGAGTGCTCGGATTCGGATTCGGCTGCAGGTTCAGAAGTTTGAAATGTCGTAGATTCAAGAACCTCCTTCAAACCACTCATGTCCATACCTGATGGTCTCTTGGGCAGAGGTAGCCATGATGCGGTTTTACTGGCACCGCTAGCCGGAAATTTCGAACTGCTCGGTCGAAACATAGCACTGATTGTCGTTTGGGATAACGGCTTTCGACGGGGCAGAGGTGGCTTTGACGATGACGAAACCAGGGGTGATACAGCATCACTCTTACCCACCCCATGTCTACCAATGGCACTCGATAGGGGGGAAGGAGCATTGGCAGGTGATTTCACAGGCCCTGGAGATTCTGTGGATGACCTCGAGTAGGCTTTGGGTGCACGAGTGGCGGCTGGAGGCTCCTCGTCGGAATCCGGCACGATAATAGTTGAGGCCGATCCATAAAGTGGCGCCGGGCCCCGCGCGGACTTTCTGGCATGCATCCTTGGGGGCCGTCTAGTAGTAGGTGTTTTCGGTCTAATGGAAAGGCTCTGTTTCGTTGGGGCTTCATCAGAAGAGCACGTGAGATCGATAATTTCAAGTGATGTTGTGACATTGGATGGTGTTGGCTGAATGAGTGTCGAAGATGACGAAAAGGTATCTGCTAGAGTCGAGAGTGGAGGTTTAAGAGTTGAGCCCGAAGGCCGCAAAGTTGATATTTCGCGTTCTGTAAGTGGTTGGGTACTGCATCGAGAAATGAGATGGTGTACGCTTACTATTCGTAAGGCCAACAGGACTCCTGCGCCGGTCGGACGGCAAATTCGACAATGACTTATTGGAACCCAGATCCTCAAGAGGTTTTTCCTTTCCCTTACCCAAGGCGACGAGGGTCGGGGCAGAAGAAGCGCCTGGGTGTCGAAGTTTGGATGTACTTTGGGAGAGCGGAGAGTCAGATCTCGTGGTTGTCGAACTCTGATGCATCAATGGTCCAAGTGGGGAAGTGGGTGTTACTGGAGAGAATATTTCTCAGTAGAGAGATGGGACAGAGGAATTTGTAATATGCACCAAGAGACTTTTCAACCGATTGTGTGGTCAAGGGGTTCGGGAGGCTCATTCCTCTCTCATTGGGTGGGGTCACCTTTGGACGCTTTTGAGTCATAGGTGGCGGACTACTTTTCCTCTTCAATGTCTGGGGCACCTCTTCACGCGAAGGTAATTCGTCTTCGATCTCATCTTCTGAGGTAGCAGCACTCGATGTCTGTGGCTCTATTTCACGAAAGCAGATGAGCAATATGGGGATGGATCGCGGTGGTCTCACCTTGTATTGTTTCCCAACCTGGACCAGGAGACGCCTTCGTCATTTACTTTCTTGTGGAAAACGCGTTGGACGCGTTGGACGGGGTGTGAGGCGCACTTAAGTAAGGGAGTCAACAACCAAAGAGTTTGGCAGTTACATCTGAACCAAACACGTACTTACTCGGCAACCCTCCCATGTCGCGTGGTATACCCGCTACGTACCGCGCCCGCGACAGCTGGTACGCGTTGTTCCTCGTCAGCTATGTGTTCGTCATTGTTTGTGAGCGTCGTTCATCTGTGTTTGAAACAAAATGAAATTGGGTCGCGCATCTGCAGTCTTCGATTGTCTCTCTCTCTACCCTCCGCAGATTGTCCCAGAGCGGCTACTCTCACTGCAATCATGGTATAAGGACTACTACAACGACCAGCTCGTCATAAGACAACCCCCATGGTTTCGCTTCTTTTCCCTTGTGGAGGCCCTTTACCAGCTTCCAATTTCCGTTTGGAGCATATGGGCTCTTACAACCAAATCTCCCAAGGCACCCACCCATCTACTTGTTTGGGCTGTCGTTTGTTGTGGAACGACGTTGACATGTCTTTTCGAATTCTATCATAACGAACTTATGAGCAACCAGGAAAAAGGTGCCCTCATCGCAATGTATGGTTCATATGCCGTCATCTGTATGGTTCTACTTTGTATCCTTGCGTCATCAGGCCTTTGATTCTTAATTTTCTTAGTTTCGCTTATCGGTATCGATATGTTTACTCGGATTCAACGGACACTCGCGGATGTTGCCACTGAGGAACGACCACAAAAATCGGAATAGAATAGGCTCCATTGGCGTCCAAGAAGTTTGTGAAACTCAAGTGATTGCACTATATATATACCACAGTCCAAAATATACGCATTTCGTTTGCTGGCACCTATTCTTTGATCAAAGAGATTTACCTTTCGACGGGCCACGGCGGACGCAAACCCGGGGCCTCCACATCGAGATCACGAGGTCGTGGAGGGTCGTCGAGTCCGCGTGGTGGGCAGTGCCTGAGCAAGGTACTTGACAGGCACATACCTATCCCCGCATGGCCGCTGACTCTCCCGAACTGCCATCTCACGATACCACGAGTCCACGACATTCCCATCTCCCCAGTACCACCATCTGTCCATATCATCCGTCCCGTTGCCTCTACCTAAACGTACCACTCTCGGTCAGAGTTATGAAATGAGCGATATCCTCGTCGGCGAGGAGGAGTATCGCAATACGTTATATCCGTCCTACGATATCCGGGACGAGGAGAAATCCATACGTTCGTATCTCTATCACTCTCGTGGACCTTCCATATTCCTCGCTGACCTCACACAGATATCAATTCACAACCATCTCTTCCAAAACTGGCCTCCTCGATATCCTCGACCGGGCGCGACAGTGAGGTTTATGAGTTATACGGTCAGAATACCGACCCCGACTCCCTCATTGGTATCTTTCACCCCCCCCTTCCCTCCGCCATATAGCTCAAACTCCTTGTTTCCTTGCAGAGGATGACTCTCCATACCCAGAGGTCCGCTCTGCGGTAGCCAATTTCGATGACCCCGACATGCCCGCATCTACATTGCGCGCCTGGATCATCGGCCTCATTCTGGCCGTGATCATTGCAGGCATGAATCAATTTTTCTACCTTCGCTTTCCATCCGTTTCCATCGGGGGTGTAAGTTGCTCCCCCCTTTACAAACCACACTGCTGAAATCACCCGCTAGCTGGTAGCGCAACTCCTTGCCTTTCCAATCGGACGCTTCTTGGCTCGATTCTGTCCGAATGTGACTATCCTGGGCCTTGAGATTAACCCTGGTCCTTTCAGTATCAAGGAACATGTAGAACTCATATTTCGCACTTCTGTATTTTCAACGTTTGATGGCCATGTGACCTTCTAGGTACTCGTCACCATCATGGCAAGTGTCGGTGCCCCGACTGCCTATGCGACAGATATCATCGCCGTGCAGCGCGTATATTATCATCAGACTTCATTCGGCTTCTGTTGCATGTTTTTTTCCCTCTTCCTCCTCGTCATTTGTGCTCATGTGGACCACATCAGACGCATGGCTCCTAGTTATGTCCACACAACTCATCGGTTTCTCCATCGGAGGCGTCACTCGCCGTTTTCTTGTTGCTCCCCCATCCATGAGTCAGTCATGTTTTGTCATGACAAACTCAGTGATCAGTGTTAATTAATAATCATATTATTAGTTTGGCCGAACACTCTCGTTTCATGCGCTCTTTTCAATACCTTGCATTCACAAAGCTATGCTGGCGTTGGGCAGCAAGAGGGACTGAGCAGAGAGTGTTTCTTTCTCTATGCTTTCATGGGTGCTACCTTGTGGTGTTCGTTTCGCTTTTTTTATATCGCGCCTGTGATAGTTGAAACGCGTTTCACAAGATTTCATTCCCGGGTATCTCTTCCAGGCGCTTAGGTATGGCTGATCTTGGGTGATTGACCACATTCACGTGACTCGGTGTTTCTCAGCTTTTTTACTTGGGTAATTCGATCGACTTCTTTCATCGCGAACTTTCTTATTCCTTCTGTAATTTCCAGGTTTGCTGGGCTGCTCCCGATAATGTCGTACGTATGCTGTACAATCATGTCATCCTCCGTTGCTGATCGGTGTTGTTCAGAAAATCAATCAACTGTTTGGTTATCGCAGCGGCCTGGGATTCTCACTGCTGACATTTGATTGGAATCAAATTGCATTCGTAGGCAGTCCGTGAGTACCCTTATCCCATATCACCACGAACCTTATCGGAGCCGGATGTCAATTTTTCAGTCTCGCAACACCCTGTACGAAATTTTCCATCTCGTTTTCTGTATCTCACAAAGAACAACAGGGTGGGCTGAGGCCAACATCATGATAGGGTTCTTTTTCTTCTACTGTCAGTATACCATTGTTTTTCCACGCTCCAAAGCTTACTCCATAATGCCCGAAGGGTTTTTGACACCCATCCTATACGTATGTCCTCTCCATAGAATGCGTTCCTCCGTCTCATCCGAGATACCAGTACAAAAACGTGTGGTATAGTCAATACATGCCGTCAGTCTATGATTCTTCTCGCGGGGTCTCGCTCACTTGACAGTCTCTTTGCCTTTTGTAGTATATCGTCAATCCATGCGTACGATAATACAGGAAGGATCTACGACGTGCAGCGGATCACGGACCCAAAAACTGCCAATATTCGACGCGACGCCTATCAGGCATATAGTCCCGTATACTTACCGTGGGTCCTTCTCAAATGTCGCGTCGTTGTATGTAAACTCATTTCAATAGCCTGACTTTTGTGATGTCCTATGGGCTATCGTTTCTCTCGATCACTGGTTGGTATTCATACTCGACATCATTTTGGACTATCTGATGATTATGCACTTCAGCAACTGTTACGCACGGTACGATGGAATCGAAAATCGTCTGAATGCTTATGGACATTTTCTTCTCAAGCGATCATACACTTCCGTCACCCAATCAAAGTACAGTTGAAGCGTTCGCTACGGGAGCAACCAGACATTCATGCTAAACTTATGGCCAAGTACCCTGAAGGTGCATTTGTTGTCTTCTCTGGGTGATTTGGCGTTGGCCCTAAAGCATTTCCAGTCCCTGACCTGTACTACGTTTGTATCTTCGGTGAGTGTCATCAATATGAAACTACCCATGTCCCACCCAATGGAGATTCTCCAGTCGTAACATTTATCTTCGCTTGTATATGTATACAACTATGGCCAACCGAAATGCCGATCTGGGCCCTCGTCATTGCACTTATGATATGTAAGATTCTCTGCTTCCTGCTGGCTCAAAGTTCTGATTCATATTCGTTAGCTCTGTTCTACGTGATTCCGATAGGTAATGAAGCTAACCTAGTTACTTCTCAATCAATAAAACAAGCGTCCCCTTTGGCAGGCATGATCCAAGCAGTAACCAACCGTCAAATCGGGCTCAAGTGATTCTTCGTTCCGCTAGTTGCATTTTCAGGCAGCTAAAAAATGTTGATAATAGTGTCATCACGGAACTCATTGTAGGTTTTATGATACCGGGTAGGGATCGTTCCTTGCAATTCCCCGCTTCTGTTACTCACTTCATTATCAGGGAAACCAATAGCCATGATGATGTACGCTGTCTGGTTTGTTGTAGCGGTTGTATAACTGAGGTTTTTTTCTCCTAGCTTCAAGGTCAGGTGTCATCGTCTTTTTTGGGGTTTGTCTTATCGACCGTACCGGTTTTCGTTGCTAGACGTATGGCTATATCACAATGGCGCAAGGTCGGTTTTTTTTCGGAGTCTGAGATGGCGCTGACACTCCGTGTGGTAGCCATGCAATTCACGGCAGACTTCAAATTGGGACAGTGCGTTCTCCCATTTGTTGTCCTCAGGTCCCTTATTGATCCAGGGTTGATTTTTAGTTACATGAAGGTATGATGAAATATTGATTTCTGCTGGATTTTAGACGGTCAACTCTGTCATCAGGTTCCACCACGACCAATGTTCTGGTGTCAAGTGTGTTCAATTGGTTTTTCACGAGACCTTTTCTGGAGACTCACTACTTATCTTCATTTAGGTCGTAGCTACTATCCTCGCTGGCACCGTTCAGCTAGGAGTCCAGGCATGGTATAAGGGCTCTTACCTCGTTAGAGTCGATTGCTCACCCATTATTATAAGGATGTTCGCTCATATCCCGTGAGTCCATGGCACTCCGTAACTCGACGGGGCTTTTTGTGTTTCATTTCATCTCATGTATTTGGATTTTCCTGGTTTCGCAGAGACTTGTGCGACAAGAACCAACCAGATGAGTAAGCTGTCACGTCGGATTCGATGACGGGAATATCAAATCATGTTGTAGTTTCACATGCTCGTCCACGCAAGTTTTCGGAACTGCTTCCATTGTGGTACGTGCAGTCACTACTCGCAGCTCGTCTCCTTTTCACTGTCATTCAGTGGGGTGTCATCGGGCCAGCTTTGCAGTTCTCCCGTGGACAAATTTATTAGTAAGTGAACCAACTCTTATACTGGCCAATTCACAAGTCGAGACGTTCTCTTTCAGTGGTTGGTCTCTTTGTTTTGACTTTTGTGCAGCTCAATCTTACGTTTATGCAAGCCTTGACGTTCTTCTTCCTCATTGGTGCTGCGTGCCCCATTATTCTCCAGCTCATCACGCGGAGATACCCTGACAGTATTCTAAATTATTTAAAGTAAGCCTTGTCCTTATGACCTTCCCGCGACGTTGGCTGACGCCAAGCAGTTTTCCGTAAGATTCAAAATCTATTATTGACTTTTCCTGACATCCGACAACCACCAGGCTTATCTTTTCGGGATTGGATTTGATACCTCCGGCAACAGCTGTCAATTACGTTCCTTGGGCAATCATAGGATTTTTGTCCCAATATTTGGTACGGCGTAAATATTTTTCATATTGGGCGAAATACAATTGTAAGTGCCAAACTGGGTGGTATCAGATCGCCCAATAGTGGATTCACCCCACTATTAGATGTACTCTCTGCGGCGTTGGATGCTGGTACAGCTGTGGGTGTAATCCTCGTCTATTTCTGGTGGGTCGCTGTTATGATTGTCTGAGGTCTATCTATCCATCTGATATCCTTTGCAGTCTACAGTACCCCCTCAATGGCACCATTGGAAACAATACGATAAAGACTTGGTAAGATTTGTCATGGGGTCACAGGCGCCGAGAAACTGATGAAAACTAGGTGGGGAAATCAAGTATTCCGACAAACTGCTGACTGGAACGATGTGCCATTCAAACCGGTGTCAAAAGGGCAGACTTTTGGGTAGGTTGAGCTGCGCATCCCACGTCCTTGTTCCTGACGCAGGAATAACAGCCCGAGCATCAAGTTATAGACTGAATAGGATGTATCGGCGGTTTTGCCACGCCTAAATTAGAATAGAAATTCACAGCGAGACTTGTGTATTGAGTGGTAGGAAGCAAGTCACCTCTGCTTGCATTTGCCAATGTGGGCTCAAGGCGACACTACCTCAGCTCTAACAAGTGGGGAAGCTGATGATCTTGAAATCTTTTTCATCTTAGTTATGCCGTTCGTACATTGAATCCATCTTTCTATTTTGCTGGGGGGTAGGGCAATTACCTACATCCATGACCGCTATCTTCTATAACCGAGCTCTCAAATACGAACCAAAATGGCCATATATACAACTTGACAGACTGCCTCGAGGAACAAGAAGGTTATGCGGCGACGGCGAGCAGCAGATGTTAGTGTGGCAGTGCTGGTTGGATTTGGGTTGGCAGCGAGTTGGTGGGCTGAGTCGGGAAGTATGACAGAGCGGAGGGAGCGCAACTATAAGGGTTTCAAATTTCATTTCAGTGAAGGAAAGAATTAGGTGTAGAAGAGGGTTAACCAGAAAGAACGCGTTGGCAAGAAAAGCGTAAATGAATATGGATGTCTTCAAGATGGAAGGCAGAGGGAGAAAGCTCGTGATGAGTGTAAATATGACGCTACGGGATGACTTGAGAATGAGAATAGGAAAGGGAGGATTCGGGCTTACCCAACAAATTTGTAACCTCCGTATGCAATCAAGTCTACGAATTGACTCGAGCCCTGAACGTTGAGAAAATAGCAGCCTAGCTTGACAAACACAAGATCCAGAAGAACAACGACGATGGCACGGGATGCGGATTCTCCGAGGACCTGAGAAAGGGGTCAAGGAGGTGAAAGGAGGCGATACGGATTGAATGGACCTTTGGATGGAACTGCCCTTGAAAACCGGTATGTAGCGCGTAGAGAAGGATATAAGTGACGATAGCCATCAGGGGGATGTAAAGATCAGGACTATTGATGTCATCGCGTGGACTCTGCCATTCGGGGGCCTGGCCCTGTTCTGACCGCTGTATCCGCCTCCCCCAGGGTTTATGAAGCCAAGGGAAGAGGACAATACGAAGCTTGTTGATAACATAGGTATTTGACACGTTGAAGTGGTGCTTTAGGGTCGTGGATGGGAAGATTGTCCCAAAGTTGCGCTGGACATATTCCTGACCTGCTGCGACGGCGCTGTGTCCTAGTTGCATGCCGAACTGAGCGGTCGCGTCGTTCATGCCCCATGCCGCAAAGTCAGGCGGAGGAGATGGCTGGTGCTGCTGCGGCTGGAGGTGCGGGGGTGGTTGCGGGCCCTGGGAGTGCTGGAAAGGGGATGTGTAGGCCGGAACGTGATGGACCTGGTATGGAATTTGGGGAAGCGGTGGGCCGGGAGAGGAAGAATACCGCTGATATCCCTGTGGAGAAACGGGCGTCGGGGGCGGCTCCGGGATGTAGGCGGGGTGGGTGGGCACTGGATGGCGCAGTGGCGGCGGAGACGACATTGTGAACGGCGACAAGCTCGACGTGTCAGTGTCACAGTCACGCTCACCACATATCTCATCGAACTTACGCTACGTTGCCAACGGTGGTAAGTAGTTGTTCAACGTTCAACGTTCATCCGTGGCTCTTCTCTTGCATCACACAAATGTGCTTGACATCTCACACGTTAACGCAAGTATACATATGACATTCACTCTAGTTTAGTAAACGTATCCTAAAATCTTTCCTCCGATATTTTTACGACGAGCCTCCTCATGGTCAAGAATGCCAGACGAAGTGGTCTACACCAAGTCAGTAAGGGAAAACGACGGCAAAGGAACCACACACCAGGATGATGAAGCCGAAACTTCTGGCCGGGAGAAGCAAGTTTACCCAGTTCTCAATCTGCACGGCTTGGATGTTGAAGCGGGGGGAGATAACGCCAGTCTTGTTGAGTCGGCCATTGAGTTGGATGACGATTTTGCCGGAACGGTGGTCATCAATGATTTCAAACTCTCCGATATAGCCTTGAAAAGCATCAGTGGTGTACGATAAGAGATGGAGCAAGCAACGAAAATTGTGGTCTCTTCGGTGAACTCGTCTCCATATATATTTGGGAGACACGTTATTTGGTTAGGAGGGACAGTTCATATTTCGGAGCGTTAAAACGACAGGCGCGTGGAGCGATATCACACCAATCGTAGTTATCGCTCCGGACGGAATGCAGGAAACAAACAAGAGTACCACGGAAATGATGCTCACCATGTCGCTGCATGACGCTCAAAAATTTTACGACGACCTTCGAGGAGGGTCGGATGAGAACTTGGCGTTTGCCCCGGCGTTCGGCATTGACGATGTTATTCTTTGGGTAGACGATGTCAGTTGTGGTCTCTGGGGGCATGAAGGAACACGTACAAGGCAATCATTCTAAAGGAAAATATAAATGTTACACGGTATGCAACGACAATGACAGTGAGAGGGACATACGAGGACGGATACCCGGACCATTTTGACTTAGGAAGTGGTTACGACGGGGTTCTAGATAAAATAGAAATGAGCGCTACATTGAACCCGATGAGTGTCGTGCTCTGAAGAGCGCGAGTCAACCGGGCTGTGGAGAACAGGAAGCACCCTAGCAGCGCGCAACACAGCAGAGTGTGACTGGGATAGATATTTACCTGGAGGGGATCTTGAAGACGTAGAGACAGAAAGGCGGAAACTGAATTATGTTCATGTTGGTGGTGGCTGGGACGAGCTGTACAGGACCAGACAGCCACCACCGGGAATTACCGACTCCTCTGCCAAATCTCTGTTCGCCACTCCGCTCGACTTCACCGACGAATTTAACATGGTAGGATTGTTACGAACCGACTCTATCGCGCGCCAGATGTTGAGTGTTGTGCACAGGGCCGCGTCCGCACCAAGACCACCAAGAGGGCTTCCCGCGTTCTGATCGAGAAGTAGTGCGTCCCCCCAGTTGGGCCTGCCCCACAATACCTGACGATCGATAGCTACCCCCGTCTCACTCTCGATTTCCACACCAACAAGCGTATCATCGATGAAGTCGTACGTCTTCTTTCATATTGTCTCATAACCTGTGGAGAAACTTCGGGACCTCCAGGCCGTTGTACCATCAAAGCGCCTACGCAACAAAATATCGGGGTTCACCACACATCTCATGAAGCGCATTCAACGTGGCCCAGTCCGAGGCATATCGTTCAAGCTCCAGGAAGAGGAGAGAGAGCGCAAGGACAACTATGTCCCCGAAGTCTCTGCCCTGGACACCAGCGCTACTGGTCTGGAGGTTGATCCTACCACAAAGGTCAGTGGCGTTTTGACAAGTCTTGGGAATTGTTCATCCATGTCTTTTGTAGGAACTTCTCACCGCTCTCAACTTCGACTCACTCGCAGTTACTGTGGTCATTCCGGTCGTCGAGCGAGCACCACGAAACCAGAAACGCACGGTTCCTGGTGCCGGTCGGCCATAGATGGCGAGGACGAGTGTGGTGTAGGATACATTTGCATAGGCACAAAATTATGTCTTCGTTTCCTCAGTTTTATGCAACATGTCCGATAGCGATTAGATGTGACAACACTTTTTCTCTGCGGACTTTGCCGACATGTGCGCGAGTCATGCATCGATTGATTCCGGGCTTTTGCTCTCTCATCTATCCCAAGCCATCGCTTCTATCCTGCCGCCATCTGTCCAGATCGATAATGACCAAAACACCCGCAGCATCGACGCCGCCGCCGCCCGACGACCCTTCAACCCTGAGCTCGAAGAGCGCAGGTAACTCATACTTACCCTTTAGTTGCCCACACCATTCACGCGTCTTTAGCCAAGAAGGAGGCCAAACGTCTGGAGAAAGAGGCAAAATTGGCAATAAAGAACGCTAAAGCTGCCCCCGCGGCCGACAAGAAGCCCAAGGCGGAAAAAGGAAAGAAGGGCGATGCAGCAGACGGCCCGTTCGTCAACCTCACTCCTAAGGGTGAAAAGAAGGGTTCGTCCTGCCCAGCAGTTTACTCGAAACTGTGCCAACGATATCATAGATTTGTCGCAACCAATGGCTGCCGGATACAATCCTGTCGCAATAGAAGCCGCGTGGTATGACTGGTGGTCTGCCCAGGGCTTTTTCAAGCCCGAGATCTCCACTAGATTCTTCCCTATACCGGGGGGCAAACCCCGAGACATTTTTGTTATTCCAGCGCCTCCTCCCAACGTGACCGGAAGTCTCCACATTGGACATGCTCTCACAACCGCAATCCAGGACGCTCTGGTTAGATGGCAAGCTCCGTCTTTCTTTCCAATATATATCCCTTGTCATATACCGGTCTTAGGAATCGCATGCTAGGGAAGGAAACTCTTTTCGTGCCTGGCTTCGATCACGCTGGCATCTCAACACAGAGTGTAGTGGAAAAAAGATTGTACAAGACGACGGGGCAAACTCGCCATGATCTCGGTCGTGAAGGTTTCCTAAAAACTGTGTATGATTGGAAAGATGAGTAAGTGGAAGTCTGATATCAGAACCCAGTGCCCAACCGTCATCCTACAGATACCAAGGGAAGATTACCCATCAACTGCACCGTCTTGGAGGAAGTTATGACTGGGATAGAGTGGCATTTACGATGAATGACGTATGTGACCTGTTTGGGTTTTCATTCCCAGGTTGTCCAGCTCACACGGAATTGTAGGCCCTCTCGAACGCTGTCATCGAAACGTTTTGCCGCCTTCATGAGGATGGAATTATTTACCGCGCAAATAGGCTCGTAAATTGGTGTGTCAGGCTCAACACCACGCTATCTAACCTCGAGGTGCAGTCTCACTGGTTCATCACTTCTCGTGTTATATTATAACGACATATCTTCTATACAGGTGGACCAGAAGCAACTTACCGGGAGGACATTCTTGAATGTTCCGGGGTATGACGCGAAGGAGAAATTCGAGTTTGGTGTCATTACTAGTTTTGCCTATGTCATTGAAGGCTCTGGTGAGCGGCACTTACTTCATGACGTTCTGCACTTTACCACATGATTTGACTTTCCAGATGAACGAATTGTCGTAGCTACTACCCGACCAGAAACAATGCTTGGAGACACCGCGATTGCTGTACATCCTGATGATCCCCGCTACAAGGTGCTTCTCTTGTTTATCCGCCACATGTCTGGCTGATTGCGAACGATCACATATAGCATCTGCATGGTAAATTTGCCACCCATCCTTTCGTCAACCGCCGCTTGCCAATCATTACGGATTCGATCATCGTCGATATGGAGTTCGGAACGGGAGCCGTTAAGATCACACCCGCTCACGATCCCAACGACTACGAAGTTGGTGTACGGCATAAACTTCCGTTTATAAATATCCTGAATGACGACGGGACGTTTAACGAGAATGCCGGAGACCGATTCAAGGTGTGTTATACCCGGTTTTCCCTTCTTCCTGCATCGATATGATTTATAAAGGGAATGAAACGGTTCCATGCCCGTGTAGAGGTCGTGAAGTCACTCAAGGAAGGTGGCTTCTACGTTGAGACCAAGGATAACCCGATGCAGATCCCTATCTGCAGGTCAGTTTTCTAAAGAAATTCTCAAGGCCGGCCAGCTCATGAGAATCCTTGTAGCAAATCGGGGGATGTCATAGAGCCCGTGTTGAAGCCGCAGTGGTGGGTGAACTGCAAGCCGCTAGCCGAGGAGGCAATTAAGGTCTGCGCGTTGTCATATGAGTTTATCTGAAGCTGAATTGTATACTTCTATCTCAGCGCACTCGCGCGGGCGAACTGTTGATAGCACCGAAACAATCGGAGAATGAATGGTACCGCTGGTTAGAAGGAATCCAAGATTGGTGTATCTCTCGCCAGTTATGGTGGGGCCATCGCTGTCCTGCATATTTGGTCAGAATTGAGGGGAAGGACCAGGATGTACGTTGTGTTTGTTCTTTTGCCACAGGAATGAAGTATTCAACCGTCGTTAAAGATTAATGATGGGAAGAATTGGGTTGTAGGGCGCACACGCGAGGAGGCACTTCATCGCGCCGAGCTGCTTGCTGATGGCCAGAGTTTCGCCCTTGAACAGGATGAGGACGTACTGGATACATGGTTCTCGTCGGCCCTGTGGCCATTCTCCATTATGGGCTGGCCCCACGTTGTATGTCCTATGTTTTCTTCTCGTCTTTCTTATTGGATGCCCTCCTTCGTAGACCTCTGATCTTCAAAGATACTATCCATCCTCGGTACTTGAGACTGGCTGGGACATTCTGTTTTTCTGGGTAGCGCGCATGGTGCTTCTCGGCCTAAAGCTCACGGACGAGATGCCTTTTAAGGAGGTGTATTGTCATGCAATGATCCGGGATGCCCACGGCCGCAAGATGAGCAAGTCTTTAGGAAATGTCATTGATCCATTGGATGTGATACAAGGCCTGTCTCTTGATGCTCTACACGCTAAACTTCGCGAGGGAAATTTGGATGAGCAAGAAATTCTAAAAGCCCAGGCCGGACAGAAGAAAGATTTCCCCAAGGGCATTCCTCAATGTGGGACGGATGCGTTGAGGTTTGCACTTTGTGCATACTCTGGAGGAGGTTAGCGGGGAGTGTCATTTGAATGCGGGGGCCATTCCCTAACGCTTTGATAGGACGTGACATCAATCTGGAAATCTTGCGCGTAGAAGGATACCGCAAGTTCTGCAATAAAATCTTCAATGCCACCAAATTTGCGATGCTCAAGCTTGATGAGGCCTTCGTTCCTGCAATCTCAGCCAAGGCACGCCGTCCTCTATGAATACTCTCATCTCTTAACCCCCAAATTTTTGCAGCCGACTGGACGAGAAAGCCTTGTCGAACGATGGGTCCTGCACAATTTGAACATCGCCGCAGCAGAGATCAATACCAACCTGACCGACCGCAATTTCATGCTTGCGACCACGGCTGCTTACAACTTTTGGTTATACGAACTATGTGATGTTTACATTGTAAGGCCCATACAAGTCTAGATCAGACAATATCTCATTATTTGTAGGAAGCCATGAAAGTTATGACAGGGGAGTCGGCGGACATTGTCACTCGGGAATCCGCACAGCAAACGCTGTACACGTGTCTGGATCACGGCCTGCGCTTGCTCCACCCATTTATGCCGTTCGTGACAGAAGAACTCTGGCAGCGTCTACCACGGCGGCCCAATGACGCTACCCCTTCAATTATGGTGTCGGCATTCCCTACCTATGTCAGTCTTTTTCTTCATCCAACGTATTTGTTCCATAAAGGCCCTTCCAGGACAACACGTCTGCATTCGAAGATGCAAACAGGCAGTTCGATCTCGTATTCTCCGCGCTCAAGATTGGCCGCTCACTGGCTGCGTCATACAGCATGCAAAGTGATATCCAATGTCTGTTTCGTCTTCCGTGTCATCCACTGTGCTTAACTCATTCAATCCAAAGTGTTTCTGCATGTACAGTCCGATGAGGAGGCAGCGCTCTTCGAGTCACAGCTTTCCACTGTTGTTGCACTTACAAAAGGCTGCAAGTCTGCTAAGGTTGTGCGAGACTTTAGCGAGATCCCGGAAGGTTGTGGAAGCAGCGTTGTGACGCCCACGGTCGCTGTGCACACACTCGTGAGAGTGAGTAGCCCTTCTATGGTTGTTAACATAGAACTGACGTCGTCAGGGTGTGGTGGATCTCGACATCGAAATTGCCAAATGTGGCAAAAAACTTGATCTTGCACGCTTGAACTTGCAAAAAATTGTAAAAATGGAAACACAGGCGGATTACGAGGACACTGTGCCTGCTAACGTTCGACTGGCAAATGAAGACAAGGTATGGTTGTTGTTGTCTATCGTTTTCGGATTCCTTTATGAAATGATCACCACAGCGCAAAACTCTAGAAGCAGAGATTGCAACGCTGGAATTGTCGAGAGAAATGTTTTCCAAGTTAAAGTGATTTGTGCTTTGGATGTATATCTCAATGGATACCCTGCGACTCGAATATCGTAGAAGTGTCCGAATCCCGCGGGGGTCCCCTCGTTCTCTGAAAAGACACAGTTTCGTGGTTCACCAAATAAGCACACATGTCACGCCTGTCTTGCATTATGCAATGACGACCTCCCATTCCTGCTGTTCCGCCAACCCCCCTCTTTGATTTTTTCCGATCGGTATTCGTAAGAAGAGACCGAGGATCCTGCAGCAGTAAATTAATCAATTAAGATATATCTATACATGAAAACCTCTGTTATCGTTTAGCGGATGGGAGTGTCTTGCGATAGGCTCCTTTAAGCTCCTTCTGTAAACTGAGTAGCACCGGCATATGATGCTGCAGAACAGTTAGTGGGGGTATGGAAACGTGAAAGGGGGGTAATTCTGACCTTGTATTCCATGCTGAATTCACCCTTCCCTTGCGTACACCCACGTAACTGATTCGAGTACCCAAATATGTCGTTCAGAGCCACCTCAGCGATCGCTGTGAATTCGTCATCCCTAGCCTCGCTGTCAACGATAGTTAGTACCCCGTCGTGTATTCAAGCTTCCAATAACGGTGCCTATAAAAAACAGATCAATATAATCCGAATTCCGCCCTGTTGTGGACGGGACTGACTCTGGAATTCGATAGGCGCCACTACCTCAATGGTCATTATTGGTTCAAGAATGACCGGACGAGTTAGCTTGTATGCTGCGCGGAATGCGCCAATAGTAGCCAGACGGAATGCCAACTCTGACGAATCAACATGGTGGCAGGCACCATCTTTCAGAACAAGACGATAGCCGGAGATGGCATTCCCAGATAATGACCTTTTCTCCAAGGCTTCAAGGAATTCCTGATGAAGGGAAGAAAATCAGTGAAGAAAGAAAGACGAACATGCAAAGCCATTTACCCTTTCAATAGCGGGGATGGAATTGTTCGGAATGGTGGCACGCATAATGACGTTCTCGAACTTGACATCCTTGCCCGTTTCGGGGTTGCGTTCCATAGGCTCGATGTAGCCAATGACCTTAGCATATTGACCGGCACCACCGGCCGGTCTGCTTCTTGTGGGTATAGTTGAACTCGGCTTTCCGGGCGATGGTTTCGTGGAAAGCGACACGGGGCTTTCCTGTCGTGCAGTCGACATTGTATTCCCGGCGCATGCGTTCGACGTAGATTTCGAGGTGGAGTTCACCCATGCCTGAGATGATAGTCTATAAATGTGTGAATTATTGAGTTACGTGGGCAGGCGGAATGTTGCACCTCCTTGCTATCCTTGTTTTATTAGGATCTTCCTTCTGGAATCGGTTAAGAGCTCGGGAGAAGTTGGGCGTCTCTATTCCATTTACTTTGATAGCTAGCGAGATGACAGGATCCGGGACAAACATGGACGTCTGTGAACATCCAGCTCAGCCAAAAAACTATTGTATTAAAGATTTTAGCTCACCATTGAATAGCTAGTCGAACCGTCGGTGAATGTGTCTCCCGATGAACATTCAACACCGAACATGGCACAAATTTCGCCTGGCCCAATGAAGTTGATATCCTATGGACATCAGTCAAGAGGCATAGGTTGTCCAATGGAAGGACTCACCTCCATCTCATTACTATGCATGCGAACCAGACGCGGCACCTTGACCTTCTCCCCAGTGCGGGCATTGCAGATGTTGGTTCCCTTCTTTAAAATCCCTTGGTAGACACGCATGTATGTCAACTGACCAAATCTACCCTCTTCGAGTTTGAAGGTCAGGCCAACGAGGGGCACCTCGGCGGCGGGTACCAAAGGAACCTGAGGAGTGGAGCTCGGGATATCTGTATCATGAGTGAACACCTCGGCCCCTACTGGATTTGGCATGTATGCGCAGACACCATCGAGGAGAGGCTGGACACCAGTGTTCTTGATGGCTGAACCCATAAAGACCAGGGAGAATTTGAGACCAATAGTAGAGCGTTGAATGGCAGCAGCAAATTGATCGTTGGTTGGCAGCTCATCGATCATCATTGAGGAAGATCTTGCAAATTTCTTCATCCACATTTTCCGTGCACCTTTCCTTTGCAAGTACCAAGACGGATTCAGGAATCTCCTCGGATACAACAACAGTGGAACTGGAAATCATATGAAGTGTTAGAAGTCACATGACTGTGTGAACAAGTGTGGCAGCAACTTGACATGATCAAATGACCTCAGCAATAGAAGAGGGAAAATATTGACACAAGCTGGAATTGAACCAGCAACACTCAGTTCTCTAGACTGGCACTCTAACCAACTAAGCTATTGTGCCATTGGCAGAGTATGAGTTGTTAAGTCATATCACTATGAGGATGGTTAGTCACTCAACTGGTGCAACTTCATATTGTACTGAAGATGATTAGTCTTAGTACTAGAAGTGTATAACCAGGATTCAATTGCTTATGCAACATGAAGTTGGAGTCACAGATGTTTGGACATTAGGGAAATGCAAGGCACGTACCCTTTGACACCTTCATTGTTAATAGATCTCCAGGAGACAAGATCCACAACTCCCGTGAGTTCGTGCTCAACACCAATCATAACTTGAACAGCAGCAGCAGGCATGCGAAGCTTGGTTCGGATTTGATTAACAATGCGCCATGGATTGGCGCCAGGCCTTGACACCAGCCATTAGTATATGCATCGTCACGGAAGTTTACAGGCATCTACCTGTCCATCTTGTTAATGAAGGGTACACGCGGCACATTGTATCGTCGCATTTGTCGGTCTACTGTGGTCATTTGGCTCTGAAAATGAGTTAAATCATGATTGTTAAATGGCAAGCAGATCACACACTTGGACACCAGCAACAGCGCAAAGTACCAGTACAGCACCATCGAGCACACGCAGCGCTCGCTCAACCTCGATTGTGAAATTCACGTGTCCTGTTTGGTCACAAGTTGATGGGCTACGGAGAAAAATATAAACGGTATAGCTCACCAGGAGTGTCGATGATGTTGATGGCAAACTTCCCCTTCGAACCAGTCTTCACATTCGTGGTCTCCCAATCACAGAAGGTAGCCGTGCTCTGGATTGTAACTCCTTTTGCCCGTTCCAGGTCCATGCTGTCCATCTTTGCAGTCAGTGACGCGTAAAGCATCAGATTCGACGCCTGCGGACAAGAGGAATTAAACGGACAGTTGGACGATCGGTGGAATCAGTAAAGACCCCGCCGGGAAGTCAACGGTCTCGTTCTCATAAATCCACAGGCGTCCTGAGAACAGGCCTCATGAATATCTCGAATCCGGCCAGTGTAGTAAAGGATCCGTTCCGTAAGAGTGGTTTTCCCGGAATCGATGTGGGCCGAAATTCCGATGTTTCGTTGAAATACCAGGCGCTTCAAGTCGCGGTCCGTCAAGAAATGTGCTGGTGAGGGTCGTGTGGCCGGTTCAGTCTCTGGAGTAGATTGAAGCGCCGCCGCCGAGGTCGCTGCCCTCATGATGGTGATAGAAAAGGTTTTTTGAAGAGTGCATGGGGGAATTTTCTCATTACGTAAGGCGTGTAGACTCAAGAGAGCTCAGCCAACGTTCAACGTTCAAAACATATTATTCACAGACAGCGATGACGACCTCTGCCATTCCTGCTGTTCCGCCAGCCCCCCCGGTCTTTGATTTTTCGCAAAATGAACGCGTCCTATGCTACCATGGGCCACTGATATACGAGGCGAAGGTACTTAAAGTGCAGAATGCAGACGAGACGACGACAATTGGTGGAGCGCTCGGCCCGCATTACTTTGTGCACTATAAGGGCTGGAAACAGACGTGAGTGGCTATCGCCAAGAAGTTCTGCTAGATTCAATAGGGTGACCGACCAACCCTTCTACCTTTCAATAGGTGGGATGAATGGGTGCCTGCCACACGGCTGCTCAAATATAACGAAGCCAACTTGGAGGCGCAAAAAATGATGCAACGGGCAAGTGCGCCATCTGTGAGCGCCAGTGCAGTTTCCGGGAGATTGCAGAAGGCGAAGGATGGCGTCGTCGGAAGCACGAGGGCTGGGAGGAAAGATGGGACGAGGGGGACTAAGCGGGGCAGAGAAGAGGTGCGTTGTACTCCTGTGTTTCGGGGCGGAAGACCATGACCGGGTTATTGGTGTAGGAGGAAGGCGCAAAGAAGCCCGACCTCAAGCTCGATCTCCCAGCAGTGTTGAAGGTTCTTTTAGTGGATGACTGGGAGGCCGTTACAAAGAACAATCAGGTAAGTTTTATCAGAGGAATAGATCTATATCCCTTTCAACTCACGTTTCGGGATGTCTCTGGGCAAAGCTGGTATCTTTGCCGAGGAGTCCGACAGTCGTCGAACTTTTGGACGAATTCCAGGCGTACGTCCTCGAAAATAAGCCGGCCAGGTCTGCACATCGTTTCTGGACCCTTAACTCCTCTGACTCGTCATAGCCTCCGCGAGCCGGAGCTCTTGATCTCACACATCGTGTCGGGGCTGATTGTCTATTTTGACCGCTCGCTAGGCGCGAATCTACTCTACCGGTTCGAGCGCCCGCAGTACGCGGATGTGAGAGAAAGATACAAGACAGGTCAACAAGTAATTATTGGGCAGGAAAAGGAAGTGAGCGCAGTTTACGGTGCTGAACATCTACTACGAATGATAGGTGAGTTGTTCCTCTTGGCTTCGTTGCGGTATTGAGAGGGTGTTGCAGTCAGTCTGCCGGGGATGGTCGCGACGTCAAGTCTGGATCCGGAATCAGTCGCGTTGGTGAGGGACTACGTGAATGAGTTGCTTGAGTGGGTATCCAACTCTATTATTACGTTGAGATTCTTCTGACTTGCTGGATAGGTGGATGGTAAGAGAGAAAAACCGGATATTTCAGATCCAGTATGAGCAAGCTAGCATACATTATCAGAATATTTCACGTACATAATACAAACACTCCTTGAGATTTCACCATCATGGCACTCCGCTCAGCAATGAAACATTCTTCCCGCCCGGGCACCCCGCAACTCTCGCCGTCCCCCCGATCCATCTCCCTGCCTCATACGTCTTCCGATAATGGCATCTCCCCACCCCATGTCTCCACTCCCGATCCGGGCGCCCCGACCACTCATCTACAACCGCAGCATGCGTTGTCTCCGGTTCCCGCCACTCCCGGTTATACCCCCAAAGTCTCTTTCGATACCTTTGAAAACCAATCTGCTTCTATGTTTTCTTACACTCTCCGTGTCAAATCCGAGGGTTACCGCCGTACACGATCTACCCGCGTGTTCCTCTGTGCCGCGTCCCCCGATGAAAGCGGCCGCGAAGCACTTGATTGGTCTTTGGACGCACTTGTACAAGATGGTGACGAACTCATCGTTTTCAGGGGAGTAGACGAGTACGTGCTAGGTTAGTTTTGACATCCCTCAGACCCTGCATGTGTTGATCCTATTTTCAGAGAAGGACCATGATATCGTTCGTGAGGAGGCCCGGGAGCTCATGAGGAGCATCCAAGCTAAGAGCGTGGAATTTGATCCGGATCGCAAGGTGCGTGGGTCACATATCGCGTATTCCCCCTTAATCAGGCGAGAGGTTCATGCAGCTCTCTCTCATCCTGGAATACATCCCGGGTCGCATCACCGACACCCTCGACCGCTTAATCGCACTATACCGACCTGATAGTGTAGTTGTTGGAACCCGTGGCAAAAGATCTGTTCTTGGTGGCCTTGGTATGAATATTGGAGGAGCAGGTGCAACCTTTGGTATCGGTAGTGTTAGCAAGTGAGGCCTTTTCTCTCAATCTTGTGGACATATCCAACTTACGAGCTTGGTGGTAGATACTGTCTGACTCACTCTCCGGTACCTATCATTGTTGTCAGACCTGAGGGCAAGGTGCGCAAGGCGATAGAAAAGCGGAAAGCTGACCCTAGAAGAGGGAAGCACTTTGAATAACTCGTCTTGTATTCAACTATGGTTATTACATTTGGTTTTTTTGACCATTTTGTGACGACAGTGTCTTGACCCATGCTTCGCTTCGGGCGGACAGGATGTTTCTCCTTGATAAACCAATCTCGTTTTCGAGCGACAGGTAATTACTACCGTAGATATAGGTATACAATGGGCGATGTGAGATTTATTTGCTTCTCCCGTAAATCTTGCTTCCTCCTTTTCGTCGACAATGACACCGTCCTCAGGGTGGTCGATTAACTCGTTGAGCTGCTAGTACACCCCCCCTCCTCGTGGTCGGAGTATGCTTTGCGTAACCCAACGGCCTCGGACACCTCCTTGACATGCTTTCGCATAGTCCACCCGCCTCCTGCTGGCCTTCGGCTTTCTTGTCCTCGTCCGCACCCTCGGCACCTGCCTCAATGTCGCCCTTTCTCCCATATTTCGGTCGGGACCTTGGGGATAGCAGCAAAGTCGAGGAAATCCTCCTGAATCTGATGTTGCGGTCAACACCACAGCTAATACAACAACGAAACACAGCCCAGATATTTTGCCTTTGTGGGCCTGTTGCACATTCAACAATTTTCTTCGTGTAGAGATGTTGTGTAGTATGATGCCTGCAGATAGCTGAATCAGAACTTTTGTCTGTGATTGCGTTTCGGAAGAACAAACGCACCTCCGTCCCAACTTGCGCTCGCAACGGTGGTTAATGAGCCAGGCTATCTGACGACGACTTCGACGGCATCAATGTGCCCCTCCAAGCTGTCTATGAAAGGGTTGGCAAATACCTGCGCTCCCTTGCACACGCAAAGGGTGCATCAAGGGGTCGAGATTGCGGAATGTTGGCGTCGGATCGCCAGGCCTCGTTGGAAGATGTGTTTCTGGAGCATATTGAAGGACGGGTATTCTCTTGGGAAGAGTGGATGAGCAGGAGAAGGAGCGAGAGAGATTGCCATATGTTTACAGCTAGTTGCGGAACTTAGGTGTAGCGGTAGCGTGACCGCATGGTCCGCATCACTTCTTCCTTGTTTCATCTCTCATATCTCCACGTGATAACCTCAGAAAACATATATAAGGAGGCTACCTATGTCGTAGATAGCCCAGTCATTTGAATACAGAGCTTACCCCAGTTCTCTTCGAGTGATTCTGAGTGTGCCGTGACTAGTGACTTCGTTGCTTCACGCTACACATTTTGAACTGAACTAGGTTCTACCAAAGCCTTCGTGCTAAACGACTCTCGCGTCGTGGTGAACCTAGGTCTGATCAACCAAGGTTAACCATCACCTTGAGTCACCAACCCCCTCTCGAAAACACCCACCCTCTGTTTGACATCAAGTCGAGCAGATACCCTTTGCGAACGTGGCCATCAGCTGCAGCAACACGCGGGAGAAATCCGCGCGTGTTCGGGGACGTTCCAGCTGTTGGCAACACTCATGTTGCTAACCCTGACATCTCCAACCGTGAGCTCGACAACGAACCTGCTGGTCAGGTCTTCGTCTCGGGTAATCCGGTCCCCAAATCAGGCAGAAACACTGATGATGGGAGTCAGGCACTCACCGATGTACATGGTGATCCTGTTGATGATTTAGGCAGCTATGCGAATGAATCATCAGTTCTGAGCCAAGTAGAGAGCTTTGAGAACGTCAATAACAGTGGGCACAACAAAGACAATGCACCTCGTCGCTCGGAATTGAGTCCTGAACAGACCAACGTGGTTGAACAGTGTTGGACTTTGTTTGACATCACCTCTGGACGCGATCACATGTCTGTTTACTTATAAACTCGTTATCACGTTCCTCGTTCCTCAGTTGTCTATCTTTCATCCCTGATGCTGAGGAGTAAGTCCCCTACATCAGCAAATCCTGGGAATGCTACAGGCACTACCAGTTGCTATGTAGAGCTATGTAGCAACCAGTAGTGCCTGTAGTGTTCCCAGGGTTTGTGTTAAGACACACTAAACCTATCACTAGGCTTTCGCAGGCTTACAAGAATCAAACAACAGAAATGTGAAGGGGGAAGTTTATATTGACCAGAAGTCCTCACACTAGGTTATAGTGGAGTTCTTAAGAGAATACAACTAGAGTTACAGGTTTTGGGCTACTCTATATATACTATACTAGCCAAGACTTATCAACCAATAGGATATGGTCCAGATATCCTCCAATAGGATATGAGCCAGAGATAAGAAGATAAGGAGATAAGAGATAGGAGATAAGAGATAAGAGATAGAAGATAAGAGATAGAAGATAAGAGATAGAAGATAAGAGATAGAAGATAAGAGATAGCCAAACAAGGACAAACAAAGATAAAATGAAATGAAGTCAGATTCATGTTGTTTGTTAGGGCAACCACTTAACTATCTTCTCAAAGCATAATCCAAAGACTATGCCGAGAATCAAGCATTGTGGGCTCACACATAGATAAGCTTAGAGAGAGAGAGGATGGTGGAGGAAAGCGCTAGTTTATATTGACTTTAGATATCACCACAGTCAAGTGGGAATCCTAAGAGAATATTTGAAAGTAAAGACATAATAAAGACATAACAATGCTAGTACTCTATACTAGCTGGTTGAGCCCTTCTAATCATAAAATGAAGACCCGTACTCTCGACGTCCATGACGCCGTTGCTTAGTACTCATGATGTATCTGACACCGGAGCCATACTCAGTCAGACTTGTCACAACCCTTGTTCTAGAGCCACTGCTACACGATCAAGTGGAGGGCAAGAGGGGGGAAGCTAGAGCCTAAGAGAATAAGACTA
>Ga0307516_10000521_pt1 | contig 51391 bp, 48 predicted proteins | sample 19_EM_MG_FD_203310 | JGI IMG/M metagenome (GOLD analysis project Ga0307516, IMG submission 203310) | Populus trichocarpa ectomycorrhiza microbial communities from riparian zone in the Pacific Northwest, United States - 19_EM | ecosystem: Host-associated > Plants > Roots > Unclassified | place... | reverse complement strand
AGAGGAGGCGTGACCGCCGCGCTGCCGATCGCGGACCAGCGGCTCGTCCTCCGGGCCGCCCTGCGGCTGCTGGCCGCCGACCGCCGCACCGTCGTGGTGATGGTGACCTTCAACGCCCTGGCCGCGCTGGCCGGCCTGGGCGGTCCGTGGCTGCTCGGCCGGATCATCGACACGGTCACCAGCGGGCACGGCGCCGGCCCGGTGGACCGGCTGGCCGTAGCGGTGCTGGCCTGCGCCGTCGCCCAGCTGCTGCTGTCCCGGCACGCCCTGGCGGTCGGCTACCGCTTCGGCGAACGCACCGCCGCCCGGATCCGCGAGGACTTCCTGCGGCGATCGCTGGAGCTGCCCGCCGCGGTGGTCGAGCGGGTGCCGTCCGGCGACCTGACCGCCCGCGGCACGACCGATGTGGACGCGGTCGCGACAACCCTGCGCGACGTGCTGCCGGAGATGTTCATCGCGGCCGTGCAGATGCTGCTGATCATCGGCGCGGTGGTGGTGCTGAACCCTCCGCTCGGCGCGGCGGGCGTGCTCGGGTTCTCCGGCGTCTGGTTCGTCACCCGGTGGTACCTGCGCCGGGCCCCGGCGGCGTACCTGCGCGAGGGCGCGGCCAACTCGGTGATGGCCGACGAGCTGTCGGCGACGACGGCGGGCGCCCGTACCATCGAGGCCTTTGACCTGCGCGATCGCCGCCTGGCCAAGGGTCACGCGGCGATCGCCGAGACCCGGCGCACCCGGATGGCCACGCTGCGCCTGCGGACGGTCTTCTTCCCGCTGGTGGAGATCTCGTACGTGCTGCCGGTGGTGCTGGTGCTGCTGCTCGGCGGCCGGCTCTACTTCACCGGGTCGGTCACCCTCGGCACGGTCGCCGCGGCGGTGCTCTACCTGCGGCAGCTGGTCGGGCCCCTGGACAGCATCATGATCTGGATCGAGCAGCTGCAGAGCAGCGGTGCCTCGTTCGCCCGCGTCGAGGGGCTGGCCGCGGTGCCGGTGGACCGGACCCGCCCGGTCCGGGCGCCCGACGGCGACCGGATCGAGGTACGCGGGGTGCGCTACGCGTACGAGTCCGGGCCGGACGTCCTGCACGACGTGGAACTGACCGTCCGGCCGGGGGAGCGGCTAGCCGTGGTGGGCCTCTCCGGTGCCGGCAAGTCCACCCTCGCCCGGCTGATCGCCGGGGTGGACCGGCCCGGCGCCGGCTCGGTGACCGTGGGCGGGGTGCCCATCGCCGACCTGCCACCGGACGAGCTGCGCCGGCAGGTGGTGCTGGTGACTCAGGAACACCACGTCTTCCGCGAGTCGCTGCGGGAGAACCTCATGGTGGCGGCGCCGGATGAGATGCTGCGGCGGGCGCTGAAGACCGTCGGCGCCGACTGGGCCGACGACCTCGACGCGGACCTCGGCGAGCACCCGCCGGACGGCGGCCAGGCCCAGCAGCTGGCGCTGGCCCGGGTGATGCTCGCCGACCCGCACACCGTGATCCTCGACGAGGCCACCGCGCTGCTGGACCCCACCACCGCCCGCACCGCGGAACGCGCCCTGGCGGCGGTGCTGCACGACCGGACGGTCATCGCCATCGCGCACCGGCTGCAGACCTCGCACGACGCCGACCGGGTGGCGGTCATGGACGGCGGCCGGATCATCGAGCTGGGCAGCCACGACGAACTCCTGCGGGCGGGCGGCCCGTACGCGGCCCTGTGGCGTTCCTGGCACGGCACCTGACCCGGCCTGGCTACGCTGCCGGCCATGACCCTCATCGTCCTTGACGCCACGGAGCTGGCGTCCGATCCGGAGCCGGCGGCCCGGTTCGCGGAGTCGGCCCACCGGATCGTGGCGGATCTGGTCAGCGGTGGTGCCGCGCTGGGCTGGGTCGAACCACCTTCGCGGGAGGAAGTGGCGGAACTCGTCGGCCACGTCGTCGCCGCGGCGCGGGCGGGGGACGCGGCCCTGCGCGCCGCCTACCTCGGCCGCCGGCTGGTCGGCTGGGGATACTGGCTTCGCTACGCCCGGCCGACCCACCGGCCCCACGCCGACCTGGAGAAGATCGCGGTAGACGCTGCCGTGCACGGTCGTGGCGTGGGGCGGGCGCTGACCGCGGCGTTGATCGCCGACGCCCGGCAGGCGGGTATCGAGGTCCTCACCCTGGACGCCCGGGGCGACAACGCCAACGCCCTGCACCTTTACCGGTCGCTGGGCTTCACCGAATACGGCCGCCTCCCCGACTTCGTCGCCGTCGGGGAACGCCGCTACGACAAGGTGTGCTGCTTGCTGGACCTGCGCTGACGCTGTCCGTCCCGCGCGGTTGGCAAGCGCTGCGAGAATGCGATCATGAGCGAGGGCGTGCTGTCCGCACCGGCTGGACGCAGATGGCGCTGGTGGGACGTGCTGCGGCTCGCCCTGGTCCTGTTGTGGCTGCTCGCCGCGGCGACGGCGTGGTGGACGGCGCCCCGCAAGCAAAGCTACGAGCAGGCGAGAGCGGACGTGGCCGCGGGCCGGGTGACGGCGTACCAGTGGGGCGACCGGTGGGACGGCGAGGGCCCAGGACCGTGGTTCAGCACTTCGACCTTGCAGTCATCGGGCACGATCGGTCCGCTGTTCGCGTGGCGAACCCCTGACGGTCGCGTGCGGTGGACCGACACCGACGATTTCGGCCAGGTCACCACCACGGGCGCGGTCGACGGCAGGAGCTACTCCGGGGCCGGCGCCGTCGGCATTGCGCAGGATATGCGGGCCGCCGGCGTAGAAGACCGAGGTGGCGACGTCGATGCAAGCGAACCTGTCACCATCGGGATCGGTGTCGTCCTCGCCGCGATCTTTCTCGGTATGGTCGTGGCCGGACCGGCTCCGGTGCTGGGTACGAGGTGGTTCTGGTTCTGCCTGGTCTATCTGACACCGCTTGGGCTTGGGCTGCTGTTCTGGTTGGCCCGGGACCGCCCGTGGTCACGGGCCGCAGCACCGGCCATTGTGCCCGGTGGCGTGGGACGGCGGGACCGCGGCGTGCTCGGCTTCGGTATCGGCATCCTCGCGACATTCCTGATCAGTGTTCTGCTGCTGATACTTCACGGCACCCTCGGCGACCGGTGGGTGCCGTGGCCTGACGCTTAGAACAACGCACCGTCATCGCCAGAAGCAAACACTCAACGGGCCGTGGTCGGTGCCGCGACAAGGGTGCACGCACAGTAACCGACGGCCGGAAAAGCATGCTCTGCGGCAGAAGTTGGCGCCGGGTGCTGAGGCCTTGCGTGCGTTCAAGTCTATCGGCTGGATTGCCGCCCACGTTCGCACCCGACGATTTTCATCTGACTCGCCCGATAGCGGTGACTTGGCCTGACCATAGCTGGCCGCACCAATGATCGGCGCGAAGCCCATCCGATGATCGACGATCGAGGGTTCGAAGGGTTCATCCATCACGGCAAATATTGATCATCACTCGTCGGGGGCTCGACGCCCTTGTTCGTGAGCGGCATACTGTGGCAATGGCAAGACCTATGCCCGAGCCTCCGTCATGGCTCTACCGAGTGACGTTCGCCCTCTTCGGCGTCGAGGTGGGAGCATTCATCGTCGCCGTATTCAATGGCCGCGAGGAGATCGCGTTGCTCGATCAATTGAGTACGCCAATCGGCGTCGTGACCGGAGCGGTGGCCATCTATTTGGTTCTCTACGACTTCGCGGGGCGGCCTTCGCACGGAGCACCCCCGCATCGTCCAGGGTGGGCTGGCACCGTCGTGATCATGGTCCTCTTTGCCGTAGGCGGGGCTTTCGCCTTCTCGGAGGTGGCCGCCGCGTACGAGGAGAAGCGAGACGTGTTCGCCCTCCATTACGGAGTGTGGGAGAAGCCCTGCGAAAGGACCGAAGGCCCACGGCTGCTCGATGACAGGGGTGCGGACAGGCAACGGTTCCTCTGCCGTTTCAAGGTTGACAAACAGTTCGCGGCCGAGATCTTCGTCACTGACTACTTCAGCAGCGACGCCCTTGAGGAAAGCTCCCCGAAAAACACTGATCCGCAAGTGAAGATTGTCGAGCGGGGCACCTGGACGGGCCCTGGTCCGAGTAGCGGAACATATATCAAGTTCACCCTCAAGGCAAACAAGAATTATGCTCGCTATTGGCTTCGCGACGGTGATGGTCCAGTAGTCGTCATGTCATCGATGGATACGACCAACGAGCCGGACGCTTCCGAATTCAAGATCGCGCGCGAGGCGTTGTTGGCCAAGCGATACCAGCTACACAAAGTGTCGAGTTAGCAGCCACGAACGCCGGTCGAGGCTCTACGGAGAGATTTCATGGCCCACGCTGCCCGTGCGATTCCGGTGTTCCTGCGCCGTGCCCCGGTTGACTGGGGTCATCGGCTGTATCAGCCATAGCAACTGACGCGCAGTCACACGCCGGGAGGCGGGCGGTTCAGCAGCGGGGCGAGGACGGCCGCCAGGTGTTCGAGGTCGCCCGGCGGCACGAAGAGGATCTCGCCGGGATAGCCCTGTCGCAGGCCCCTCGCAAGGTCCCGGACCCGCAGGTCGGCGGTGGGGTGGTTGGTCTTGTTGCGGCGCTCGAAGCTGCGCCACCGCCGGATCGCCACGTCGGCGAGCTTGGCGGCGACGTCAGCGTCGCCGCAGTCGCAGGCCAGCGCGGCGTCGCGCAACTCGGCACGCAGCCGCGTCTGGTCGACCGTCATTCCGGCAGCTTGCCGGGAAACGGCCCGGGGGTGAAGCGAATTCCGTGCCGGGCGTGTGCGGTTCCCGGGAGTCGACGCGGCGGCGGCTCCCGGGATCGCATGCCGGTCAGAGCAGGTGGAGCGGTGTCTTCCAGATGCCGCGACCGTGGGTGGCGGCGTAGAGGAAACCGTCCCGGCTGACGTGGATGTCGAACGCGGTGGTGAGTGGCAGCGACACCCGGGTGGCGCCGGGTGCGGGTCCTACCCGCCGCCACTTGACGGTGTTCGGGCCGGCTCGCCGGTCGGCGACCAGGACGCCCAGGTCGGTGCTTACGACGAGCTTGTTGCCGACCACCACCACGTCGGTCGCGGGGACGTCGGGGAAGCCGACGGACAGATCCGTCCAGGTGACCGTCACGCCGCTGGGGGATTTGGCCAGTTTGCCGCGGTAGACGTGTTTGACGCCCGCGCCCGGGCCCTCGATGAACCGGCGGTTGAATCCGTTGAAGACCAGGTACACGGTCGAGTTGGTGCGGTCGGCGGGGTCGAGGGCGACGTTGCTGGGGAAGCGGTTCGGCAGGCCGGTGAGGTCGAGTTCGGTCCACGTCCCGCCCCAGTTGGTGGCGACACCACGGGTGAAGCCGGCGCTGTTGCAGTTGGCCTGACCGCACCAGGACGCGATGTAAGTGTCCCTGCCGGGGTCGGCGGGCGCGCCCGGATCGGCGACCGCGTCCATGCCGACGATCAGGCGCAGGCCGGTGTCGTCGAGGGTGTACTGCGGTTTCCAGCCGTTGTCCGGGTCCGCCGTGGCCTGTTCGGGGGTGTAGCTGAACCCGTAGTCGTGGCGCCAGAACGAGTTGCCGCCCGCGACCCAGCGTTCGCTGCTGCCGTCGCCGATGTTCTTCGAGCCCCGCACGACGCGGAACGGCGCGGTAAAGCGGGCGTTGATGTCGGGGACGGTGATGTCGAAGATCGAACTTGTGGACCCGTCGCTGACGCCGCAGTTCTTGGTCAGCCACAGCACCAGGAAGGTGTACTCGTCGAGGATCTGGCAGCCGTCGCGCGGGTTGACGATGACGTCGCCACCGTCGCCGCCGAACGGGCTGACCTGCTTGCGTGCGCCGGCGCGCAGCAGCGAGCCGCCGTTGTCCTGCAGGCCGCCGGCCACGGCGTAACCGTGCCGGTTCGGGTCCCGCCCGGTGCCCACCGAGTAGTACTGCAGGGTGCGCAGGCCCGCGTTGTGGTTGGTCCAGTCGGTGGCGTGCCCGGCCGGGTCCTCGGCGCTGCGTTCCGGGGCGAGCGGACGGGTGTAGACGCCGCCGTCGTTCCCGATCAGGACCTTGCCGCCGGAGACGGCGATCGAGTGCTGGTCCGGGTGGGTCGTGGCCGGGCAGCCGCCGCCGGGCTGCGCGGGGTCGAAGCAGTCGAACCCGAAGTTCCAGTACGGCCCGATGGTCTTCCAGGTCGCGCCGCCGTCCTCGGTCTCGTAGACCTCCTCCAGGCCGACGTAGAAGTGCCGTGGGTCGCCCGGATCGACCTCGACGAAGTTGTTGTACCAGGCCTGGACGCCGACCGGGTAGGCCTGGTCGACGCCGATCGCGGAGCCCGAGTTCTCCAGTTTCACGGAGTCGGCGACCAGCGTCCAGGGGCCGAGGACGGCGGTGGCGGTGAACACGCCCTTGAGCGCGCTGGCCCCGGCGGCGAGGCCGGCCGGGCTCTCCTGCACCAGGTAGAAGCGGCCGCCGTCGCGGGAGACGGCGAACTCCGCGTTGCCGATATCGGCGTCGTCGATCCCGGCGAGCGGGGTACGGGTGAAACTGCCGGGAGCGCCGCCGGCGGCCGACTGGTAGTAGCCGTTGTACGCCGCGCCGGAGCGCCAGGCGGCGTTGGCCAGCACGGTGCGGCCACGGTCGGCGGGCGGGATCAGGACGTCGTTGACGATGTTGTCGTACGGCTTCGTGATGTCGCTGTCGGACGCGGGATTGGGCATGAACACCAACTGCCACGGCTCGCGGTGCCGTGCCGGGTCGGTGGAGTGCCGCCACAGGCCGCGGGTGGTGGCCGCGTACACCATGCCGTTGCCGTCGAACTTCAGCTGGTTGATGCCGCGCGACTCGAGCTCGTCCCCGCCGACCCGGTCGGCGCCGGTGAAACTGCCGGCACGGGCGTCGCGCAGCCGGTAGACGCCGGCGCCGGTGTAGGAGGTGGCGCCGGTGTTGGCCTCGCCGGTGGCGTACCAGAGCGTGTCGGCGCGCTCGTCGTAGAGCAGGTCGCCGGTGGACAGGGCGAGGATCCGGTCCGAGATCGGCTCCCACCGCGCCTGCCGGGCGGTCAGGTTCTTGCGGAAGATCCCACCGTTCGCTCCGCCCGCCCACACGTACCCCCGGCCGGCGGACAGTCCGGTCACCCGGCCGGCCACGTTGCCCCAGCCGCCGCCGGAGTTGGAGTACAAGGGATCGCGGTAGTTCGGATCGTCGGCGTCGTAGGGCTGGTTCGTCACTTCGAACCACGGGCTCGCGGTGCCCGGCAGACCCCGCAGGCCGGCCAGGGCCTCCGAGTACTCACCCGGGGCGACCGACCCGTACGGCGCCATCCGGGCCTGGCTGACCTGAGTGGCGAAGGTCTTGAGCCCGGCCGTGCCGGCATGGGCGCCGGCGACCGGCCGGGGACGTTTGATCGGGCGGTCGGCGAACGCCGGAATGCCGCCGGCGGCCACGACCGCGAGCGCGGTCAGGCCGACCAGAACGGCACGCGGCCCGGTGCGCCGTGCGACGAGGACAGAGGTCATGGTCGCTCCTCCTGCGAACGGGCGCCCCCGTGAGCTCCGCCGTTGGAACCGTCGCCCCTTCCGGAAGGTAATCAGGACATCGACGAAGCGCTACCCACCGAGTGGGCAGCAAGAATCGATGTTCATCCCTGCTGCGGCGCCGCCAGGCCGGGTCAGGCGGTGATCTGCTCCCGGGTCAGTTCGCCGTCGGCGACCAGCACGGTCAGGTCTCGTTCCAGCGGCGCGCCGGGCGTCACCATGACCGTCTTGTCGTAGGCGAGCGCCGCGCACACCCCGTTGTAACCGCCGGCTCCGGTGCGGACGAACCAGCGGTCGTCGCCGCTCAGACCCCGGAAGACCAGGGTGTACGGGCCCGGCCCGGTGAGCGCCACCCACGGCTCGTCGCTGCCGTTGACCGCGTCCTCGCCGTCGCGGGACGCCGTGAAGGTTCGCGCCGGGCCCGGGGTGGCACGCCAGAAGAAGCCGCCGTAGCCCGCGCCGTCCGGGCGGCCGTTGGTCGCCGGGCTGCCCAGCGTGACCTCCTCGGCCGCGCTCAGGGCGTACGAGAAGGAGAGTTCCCAGCCCAGCGGCACCGCCCGCGCCGCCACCCTCCGGGTCTCGGTCAGCAGGGTCTCGCCCCGTGGACCCTGCCAGCGCAGCCGCTCGCCGAAGCCGCCCGCCGACCGGGCCAGCCACTCGGTGTGGGTGATCCGGCCGTGGTCGTCGAGCCAGGTGTAGCCCTGGTCGCGGACGTAGGTCCGGCCTCCCCACAGGTTGGCGCCGTTGACGTCCTGCATCGCGACCGACACGCCCAGGTGCCAGGTGTGGTCCTCGGGCAGCAGATCGGTCACCGGTACGCCGGCGAGCGTGCGCACCGGGTGCAAGTAGGGCCGGGGGCCGTTCAGGATGTCGATCTCGGGCTCGGCGACGTATTCGGCGACATCGACATCTCCCACGACCAGGCGCATGCCGGGACGGTACCTCAGGCCGGGAAGAGCAGGTCCAGGTGGGCGTCCAGGGCCTGCAGCGCCTGCTCCCCGGTGTACTGGCCGCCGAGCAGGTAGATGCCGAGGCCCTCCATCAGGGCCAGCACGCCCGCCGCGGCGCCCACCGGATCCGGCACGCTGAGCAGGCTCGCGACGAAGTCGACCAGTTGCGCGGTGGTGCCGTGCAACTCGGCGGCCGCCGCCGGCCGGACCGCGGTGTACGCCAGGAAGGCGAGCGCCACCCGGCCGTTGTCGCGGCTCTGGTCGTCGAGCGGCAGCAGCGCCACGATCATCGTGCGCAGCAGCAGGCGTGGCGGCGGGTCGTCGCCCAGGCCCGTGACCGCCTCGGTGACTCGGACCTCGCTGCGCGCGCGGACCACGGTCAGGGCGAAGGCCATCATCTCGTCGCGCGTACGGAAGTAGTGCTGCACCATCCCGGCGGAGACGCCCGCCTGCGTCGCGACGTGGCGCAGGCTGACCGATTCCAGGCCCTGCTCCGCGGCCACCCGCATCAGCGCGTCGGCGATGAGCCGGCGCCGTTCCTCGGCGTCAACCTTCTTGGGCATGGCGCATGATCGCATGGTCCGCGGCGGCCGCCTGGCGGCAGGCCCGGACGAAGCCGTCGGGGTCGTCGGCGTAGAGGCGGAGCTCGCCGGCCGGCTCAGCTGGGCCCTTGGGCAGGCCGAAGCTGACCGGGCGGCGGAGCCGAACGTCCACGCTGGTCTGGCTGCCGGTCACGATGTTCAGCACCGTGCGGTCGCCCTCCCGCTCGACCTGCACCGACTTGCCCGACGGCGTGGTGCGGTAGGACTTGCTCACCGTCTCGACGTCCGCCCAGTCGACCGTGAAGTCCACGGACGAGCTCATCCGCACCCGCAGCCCGGCGGGGCCGACCACGTGGGGGTGGATCTTCATGCTCGCGAACAGGCCGACCATCCAGAGCAGGCCCCAGACGCCGAGCGTGAGCACGATCCAGCGGGCGGGCTCCCACGGCACGACCTTCCGGACGATCAGGTCGAAGATCGGGACCTCGACCGCCGAGAGGCCGATGAAGACGCCGAGGATGGGCTTGACCACGCCGAGGTAGCTGAACGCCTCGTCACCCGGGCCGGTGGTCAGGGGCTTGCGGCGGAGCCAGACGAACGTGCTGCGCCACATCGCGGCTTCCATGGCGGCCACTCGGCGGAGGATCGGGATGACCTGCATGATCTCACGGTAGCCGTTTTGCAATACGACTGCAATGTATAAGCCGGCGAAGAGAGGCCGGTCACCGGCGGGCGGTGACCGGCCTGCGGCGGGTCAGAGGTTGATCATGTGGCCGGTGAGGCCGTGGAACGCCTCCTGCAGCGCCTCGCTCAGCGTCGGGTGGGTGTGCACGTTGCGGGCCAGCTCGTTGGCCGTCAGGTCCCACTTCTGGGCCAGGGTCAGCTCCGGCAGCAGCTCGGAGACGTCGGGGCCGATCAGGTGGCCGCCCAGCAGCTCGTTGTACTTCGCGTCCGCGACCAGCTTCACGAAGCCCGTCGGCTCCGCCAGGCCGTGCGCCTTGCCGTTCGCCGTGAACGGGAAGGTCGAGACCTTCACGTCGTAGCCCTCGTCGCGGGCCTGCTGCTCGGTCAGGCCGAAGCTCGCCACCTGCGGCTGGCAGAACGTCGCCCGCGGCATCATCCGGTAGTCGCCTAGCGTCATCGTCTCCGCGCCGCCGATCGTCTCCGCCGCCACCACGCCCTGCGCCTCCGCCACGTGGGCCAGCTGCAGCTTCGAGGTCACGTCGCCGATCGCGTACAGGTGGGGGATGTTCGTCCGCATGTGGTCGTCGATCTCGATCGCGCCGCGGTCGGTCAGCTTGACCCCGGTGTTCTCCAGGCCGTAGCCCTCGACGCGGGGGGCGAAGCCCACCGACATCAGCACCCGCTCGGCCTCGATGGTCTCGCTCTTGCCGCCCTTCGCCGTGTAGGTGACCACGACCGACGAGCCCTTGTCGGTGACCGTCTCGACCTTGGCCGAGGTCAGGATCGGGATGCCGAGCCGGCGGTACTGCTTGGTGATCTCCTTGGAGACGTCCGCGTCCTCGTTCGGCAGGGCCCGGTCGAGGTATTCGACGATGGTGACCTCCACGCCGTAGTTCTTCAGGACGTAGCCGAACTCCATGCCGATCGCGCCGGCGCCGACGATGACGATCGAGGACGGCAGGTCGCGATCCAGGATCTGGGTCTCGTACGTGACCACGTTGTCGCTCAGCTCGACGCCCGGCAGCAGGCGCACCGTCGAGCCGGTGGCGATGATCGCGTTGTCGAAGGTCAGCGTCTCGGTGCCGCCCGAGCTCAGGGCCACGTCGAGGGTGTTGGCGTCACGGAACGCCCCTCGGCCGTCGTACTCGGTGATCTTGTTCTTCTTCATCAGGTAGTGCACGCCCTTGACCCGGCCGTCGGCGACCGTGCGGCTGCGGTCGAAGGCCACGCCGAAGTCGAAGCTCACGTCGCCGCTGATGCCGAACGTCTTCGCCTGGGTGTGGAAGATGTGCGCCAGCTCGGCGTTGCGCAGCAGCGCCTTCGACGGGATGCAGCCCACGTTGAGGCAGACGCCGCCCCAGTATTTCTCCTCGACCACAGCGGTCCGCAGACCGAGCTGGGCGGCGCGGATCGCGGCGACATAGCCGCCGGGACCCGCGCCGAGGACGATCAGGTCGTAGTGCTCGCTCATGGGACAAGTATCGCGCAGGCGCTACCTACCCGAGCAGGAAGACCGACGCGTCGCCCGTCACCACCGTTCCGTTCTCGTGCCGCAGGTAGCGGGTGGCGTCGCCGGCGAGTTGCAGCTGCACGCCGCGGCCCCGCGGCACCCGGCGCACCTCGGTCGGGGCGCCGGCCTCCAGCCGGACGGCACCGTCGACGACCCGCACGTACCGGTCCGGGAAGTCCACCGACTGGATCGCCTCGGCGCCGCCGGTGCCGGGCACGAAGCGGAACTGGGTGTCGGCCAGCACGTGGCTCGGCTGCCGCACCACCAGCGCGGTGCCGTTGTGCGTGACGAACTCCCGGGGCGCGTCGGCGGGGGAGAGCCGCACGATCGGGCCGCCGGCGCCGACTGGGACGCCGAACAGCGGCGTGCCGTCCGGGTGCCAGTAGAGGCGCTGCACTCGGGTGTGCCGGTTGGGGTCGTAGAGCGGGTCGCCGGTGATGTCGCGGTAGTCACGGGCGTGGTAGACCAGCACGTCGGTCTTGCCGTCCTCGGCCACGGTGAAGCTGTTGTGGCCGGGGCCGTACCGCTGGGTCTCGGCGTGGGTGCTGAAGATCGGGTCCGGGGACTTCGTCCAGGAGGAGCTCTTCAGCAGGTCGGCGCGGGCGTCCGCGGTCAGCAGCCCCATGCAGTAACGGGCGTCGGTGGCGGCGGCGGAGAAGGTCACGAAGACCCGCCCGTTGCGGATCAGCACCGCCGGGCCCTCGTTCACCTTGAAGCCCGGGGTCTCCCAGCTCTTCGTCGGGGTGGCGATCCGGGTCGGCTTGGTCTTCAGCGTCCAGGGATTGCTCATCTCGGCGATGTACAGGCTGGTGTTGACGGCGATCTCGGGCTCGCTCTGCGCCCAGACCAGGTAGCGGCGGCCGCGGTGGGCGAAGGTGGTGGCGTCCAGCGTGAAGCCGTCCCACTCGGTGATGATCTGCCCGCGCAGCGTCCAGCCCGCCGGGTCGGTGGGGTCGGCCAGCGCCGACTCCAGCACGTAGGTCCGGATCCGGAAGACCTCGTCCTTGTCGCCGGCGGCGAAGTAGATGTACCAGCGGCCGTCGATGCGGTGCAGCTCGGGCGCCCAGATGTGGCCGCCCATCTTGCCGGACGTCGGGCGCTGCCACAGCACCGTCTCGGTGGCGGTGGCGAGCCCGGCGATGGTGGTCGCGCCGCGCACGATGATCCGGTCGTACTCCGGCACCGAGGCGGTGAAGTAGTAGCTGCCCCGGTGGCGCGGGGTGATGAACGGGTCGGCGCGCTGGCGGATGAGCGGGTCGGTGGTGGTGACGCCGTAGATCTGGGCGTCGGTGCGGGCCTTGCGGGCCTGGGCGGGCGAGGCGGCGAGGGCGCCGGTGACGCCCACTCCCACGCTTCCCAGCAGCAGGGCGCGGCGGCTGATGTCGTAGTTCATGGGCACCTCACTTGGTCCGGATGCGCAGGAAGGTCACGGAGTTCGGGGCGAACGTCCGGGTGAACACCGAGGAGATGCCGCTGACGGTCGTGGTGACCGGCAGGATCGGCTCCGCGGAGCGGGTGTTCTGCTCCTGGGGGTCGCCGGTGAGCACGGTCATCCGGGCCTTGCTCGCGACCTTGCGCTTGCCGAGGTCCACCGTGGTCACGGCCGGGGTGTCCTGGGCGTTGACGACCTTGACGATCAGCTCGCCGGTGGCGTCGTCGCGGGTGACGACCTGGGCGAACGGCTCGGTCACCTGGTCGTCGTTGAAGCTGCCCCACTCGCTGCCGTTGAGGAACAGCCGCACCTTGGTGCCGCGGACCTCGATCCGGATGTCGTACGTGGTCCCCGCGGTGATCGAGTTCGGCTTGGCCAGCACGATCTCCTTCGACCCGCCGGTGCCCTTCTGGATCGCGCCCTGGGTGTTGTTCCAGCCGCCCAGGTTCCACCAGTAGAGCTCGCCGGAGGGCTGCACGCCGAACGCGACCAGGAAGCCCTCCGCGCCGGACTGCTTGGTGGCCTTGAGCGTCAGGTCGTAGTCGGTCGCGGTGATGTTCCCCGCCTTGACCAGGGTGTCCAGCGCGGCGGTGTCGGTCTGCCGGTAGGCGCCGTCGACGACCGACCAGGCACCGCGGCCCTCCAGCGTCGTCCACTGCCCGGCGCCGCCCGAGAAGTCGTCGCTGAACAGCACAGCGCCGTCCGGACTGGTCACCTTGACGTCGTCGTAGGTGGCGGCGGTGGCCCAGGTGGAGAGCCCGACCGCGCCGGTGATCGGCTTGGGCTGGATGATCTTGCCGCTCGACGTGCTCGGCACCACCCGGTCACCCACGTTGTTCATGAACAGCTTCTGCACCTGGTAGCTGGTCGAGCCCCAGGACTCGTCGTTGTCGAACCAGATCATGTCCGGCTTCCACTGGACGTTGTCGATGTTGGCCAGCAGCGGCGCGTACGAGGCCAGCTTCACCACGTCGGCGTTGCGTTCCAGCCCCGTCATGTACGACGCCTCGGCCAGCGAGTTGAACAGCTTGTTGTCCAGGGAGGCGTACTCGCCGAGGAAGACCTTGGGGCCGGCGCGGTCGTAGGAGTCGTAGCGCTTGTTGTTGCCCAGGAACCAGGCCGGGCTGTTGTAGTAGTGCTCGTCGACCATGGCCACCCCGGCGGCCTTGTTCTTGGCCCACAGGTTGTCGAAGGTCGAGCCCTGGTCGTCCGGCCCGGAGTTGCTCACCACGGTGATCTGCGGGTACTTCGCGGCGATCGCGTCCCGGAACTTCAGGAAGTTGGCGAAGTAGGCGTCGGGCAGGTTCTCCTCGTTGCCGACGGCCACGTGGGTCAGCCCGAACGGCTTGCGGTGGCCCATCTCGGCGCGCAGCGCGCCCCACTTGGTGGTGACCGGGCCGTTGGCGAACTCGATCAGGTCGAGGGCGTCCTGGATGTGGCGCTGCAGCAGCACCGGGTCGTTGGTGGCCCGGTTCTGCCCGCAGCCGGTGACCAGCGCCGGCAGCACCGGCAGCGGCATCGCGCCGATGTCCTCGGAGAACTGGAAGTACTCGTAGTAGCCCAGCCCGTAGGACTGGTTGTAGCCCCAGAAGTTGGTGTTCGTCGCCCGGGTCTCGACCGGGCCGACGGTGTCCTTCCACTGGTACGACCGCGCCCGCGGGTAGTTGGCGGCCGCGTCGTAGCCGTACATGCTCCCGGTGTTGACCAGGCAGCCGCCGGGGAAGCGCACGAAGCCGGGGCGCAACGCGGCGATCTTGTCGGCGAGGTCCTTGCGCAGGCCGTTGGGGCGGGCCTTGTAGGTGGCCTTGGGGAACAGCGAGACCATGTCCAGGCGCAGCGTGCCGGTGCCGGCGGCCAGCACGGCGAGCCGGCCGGCGTCGGTGGTCCGGGTCGCCTTGACCGTCGCCGGGTACCGGGCCCAGGAGTCGCCGTGGACGGTGAGGGAGACCGGTGCTGCGAGGGGCTGGCCGGCGGTGTCGCGCAGGGTCACCGAGACCGGCGTGCCGTCGGGCGCGTCGCTGCGGGCCCAGACCGAGAAGTCGTACGTGGCCCCGCGGGTCACCGCGAAACCGGTGTTGTAGCCCGCGTTGGTCACGCCGTACCGGCCGCCGGCCGGGTTGGTGAGGGCGAGCTTGAGGTAGGTGCGGTTGCGGTCGTTGAGGCGGGCCGCGTCGTCGACGGTGGACGCGGTGCCCGCGCCGCCGGTCTCCGCTCCGGGGGTCCAGCCGGTCAGCCCGGTGAAGGAGCGGTTGTCGGCCGGCAGGAACTCGAAGGAGCGGTTGCGGACCAGTTCGGCGTAGAGGCCGCCGTCGGCCGCGAAGTTGATGTCCTCGAAGAACACGCCGTACATGGAGTCGTCGATCTTCGGGCCGGAGGCAGCCGGGTCGACGGTGATCGTGTAGTCAGGTGTCTGGGCCTGGGCGGAAACCGGCGTGGCGCCGCCGATGGCGGCGACCAGCGCCGTCGCGGCGGCGAGGCCGAGCAATGCGCGATATGGGGACATACAGCTGTGTCCTCCCGAGCCGGTGACGAGGCACCGGTGAGAAATGTGAACGTTAACAACGCCGGTCGATTATCATCGATGCCTAACATGCCGTCAATGCCCCCGTTACATAGCGGGCGGTGTCCACAAGCCCCGCGCGGTGTAGACGTCGCGCAGCACGCTCGGGCGGTCGGTCATGATGCCGTCCACGCCCAGATCGAGCAGCCGGCCCATCTCCACCGGGTCGTCGATCGTCCAGACGTGCACCTGCAGTCCCAGCCGGTGGGCGCGGGAGACGAACCGGCGGTCCACGATCGGCACCCGGCCGTGCCGCGGCGGGACCTGGGCGGCGACCGCCGAGACCGGCAGCCGCAGCGGCGTCCCGGCCCAGGACGAGATCCGCAGCCGCAGCACCTCGCCGCGGCCCAGCGAGGTCGCGACCCGCGGGCCGGCCAGCGCCCGCAACCGGGCCAGCCGGGCGTCGCGGAACGAGGCCAGCAGCACCCTGTCCCCGGCGTGGCCGCGCCGGATCACCTCGACGGTGGGCCCGGCGGCGGCGTCGGCCTTGACGTCGATGTTGAACCGGACCTCCGGCCACGCGGCGAGCACCTCGTCGAGCCGCGGCACCGCGCCCGCCCCGCCGATCCGCAGCGTCGCCAGGTCGGCCCAGCGCAGGTCGGCCACCCGGCCCGCGGTGCCGGTCAGCCGGTCCAGCGCGGCGTCGTGGAACACCACCGGTACGCCGTCCGCGGTGGCGTGCACGTCGGTCTCGACGTACCGGTAGCCCAGGGCGATCGCGCGGGCGAACGCCTCGGCCGTGTTCTCGTCGCCGTCGGCGGCGCCGCCGCGATGGGCGAACGCCAGCGGCCCGGGAGACTCCAGATAGGGCAGGCGCGCGCCTACAGGCACGCGTCGTCCAGGTCGGCCAGCAGGGTGTCCCCGCTTTCCAGCAGCTCGAACCAGGCCGTGGTGCGGGGCAGTTCGTGGGTGAAGAAGTAGCGGGCGGCCAGCCGCTTGCCGTCGTAGAACGGGCCCTGCCGGCCCGCCGCGGCGGTGGCCTGCTCCAGCCACATCCACGCGATGACCAGGTGCCCGGCCGCGTTCAGGTAGGCGGTGGAGTTGGCCAGGGCGCGCTCCGGGTCGGCGTCCGACCAGAGCTTGCCGGTGACCTCGACCAGCCGCTCGCAGCCGGCCTCCAGCGACCGGGCGTACCCGGCGAGCTCGGCGGGCGCCCGCCCGGCGGCCGCGCGGATGGTGCGGACCAGCAGCTTCAGGCCGGCGCCGTCCCGCATGACCACCTTGCGGCCCAGCAGGTCCAGGCCCTGGATGCCGTCGGTGCCCTCGTGGATCGGGTTGAGCCGGTTGTCGCGGTAGAACTGCTCGACCGGATACTCCCGGGTGTAGCCGTAGCCGCCGTGCACCTGGATGGCGTGGTCGTTGGCCAGCAGGCACCACTGCGACGGCCAGGCCTTCACGATCGGGGTCAGCACGTCGAGCAGCAGGGCGGCCTCCGGGGAGTCGCCGGTCTCCTGGTCGTCGACGAGCTTGGACGCGTACAGGATCAGGGCCAGGCCGCCCTCGACGTAGGTCTTGGACGCCAGCAGCATCCGGCGCACGTCCGGGTGCCGGATGATCGGCACCGGCGGCGCCGCCGGGTCCTTGTCCGCCACCGGCCGGCCCTGCAGCCGCTCGCGGGCGTACGCCAGCGCGTGCAGGTAACCCGTGTAGCCCAGCGCCACCGCGCCGGCGCCCACGCCGATCCGGGCCTCGTTCATCATCTGGAACATGTAGGCCAGGCCGCGGCCCTCCTCGCCGACCAGGTACGCGGTGCTGTCGGTGAACGACAGCACCGCGTTGGTGGTGCCGCGGAAGCCCATCTTGTGGTTGAGCCCGGCCAGGTCGACCCCGTTGCGCTCGCCCACCCTGCCGTCGTCGCCGACCAGGTGCTTGGGCACGATGAACAGCGACAGGCCCTTCACCCCGGCCGGCGCGCCGGCGACCCGGGCCAGCACCAGGTGCACGATCGTCTCGGTGAGCTCGTGGTCGCCGCCGGAGATCCACATCTTGCTGCCGGTGACCCGGTAGCTCCCGTCGCCGGCCGGCACCGCGCGGGTGATGACGTCGCTGAGCGAGGAGCCGGCCTGCGGCTCGGACAGGCACATCGTGCCGGTGAACCGGCCGGTGATCATCGGCTCGACGAACCGCGCGACGTGCCCGGGGGCGGCGTGGGCGCGCAGCAGGTTGGCGTTCGCCATGGTCAGCATCGGGTACGCGGAGGTGGCGATGTTCGCCGCCTGGAACCACGCGAAGCAGGCCCGGGCCACCACGTGCGGCAGCTGCAGCCCGCCGTCCGCCTCGTCCATCGTCCCGGCCAGCAGGCCGGAGTCGTTGAACGCAGCCAGCGCCGCCTTGACCTCGGGGATGATGTGCACCCGCTCGCCGTCGAAGCGCGGCTCCTCGGCGTCGCCGCGCCGGTTGTGGGTCGCGAACTCGCGCTCGGCGAGCCGCGCGGAGAGCTCCAGGAACGCGTCGAACGTCTCCCGGGAGTGCTCGGCGAAGCGGGGCCGGGTGGTCAGCGCCGCCACATCGAGCCACTCATAGAGCAGGAACTCGAGGTCACGCTGCGAGAGGATGCTGGACATCACCCCACCTTAATCTCCGCTCACCCGCGGGGCGGGCGGGTGCTGTCCCGCACGATCAGCTCGGTGGCCAGCTCGATGCGGGGCGCCTGGATCTCCTCGCCGCGGGCCAGCCGCAGGATGGTCCGGGCGGCGAGCCCGCCCATCTCGGCGAGCGGCTGCCGCACCGTGGTCAGCGGCGGCGACGCCCAGCGGGCCTCCGGCAGGTCGTCGAAGCCGACCACGCTCAGGTCATCCGGTACGCGCAGACCGCGCTGGCGGGCCGCCTCGTGCACGCCCAGCGCCATCGTGTCGCTGGAGGCGAAGATCGCGGTCGGCGGGTCGTCGATCGCCAGCAGGGACTCCCCGCCGGCGAAGCCGGAGTCGTAGAGGAAGTCGCCCTGGCGGATCAGGGCCTCGTCCGTCTGGAGCCCGGCGGCCTCCAGCCCCGCGCGGTAGCCGTCCAGCCGGGCCCGGCTGCAGAGCAGGTTCTTCGGGCCGGCGACGAAGCCGACCCGGCGGTGGCCGAGCTGCACCAGGTGCTGGGTCGCCGACAGCCCGCCGGCCCAGTTGGTCGCCCCGATGGTCGGCACGTCGACCATGGCACCGCCGGCCGGGTCGATCACCACCACCGGGATGTTGAGCCGCTGCAGCTCCGCGTAGACCGGCGTGGTCAGGTCGGAGGTCACGAAGATCACGCCGTCGGAGGCGCGGGCGTAGAGGTTCTGCAGCCACTGCCGGGTCGCGGTGCTGCGGCGGTGCACGGCCGAGACCACCGTGCCCACCCCGGAGCTGTGCATGACGTCCTCGACGCCGCGGATCAGCTCGACCGCCCAGGGGCTGTCCAGGTCGTTGAAGACCAGGTCGACCAGGGCCGCCTTGCCGGCCTGCTGGCGGGACGCGCGCCGCCGGTAGCCGTGCTGCTTGAGCAGGTTCTCGACCGTCTCGCGGGTCTGGGGTGCCACGTCGGCGCGGCCGTTGAGCACGCGGGAGACCGTGGGCACCGAGACCCCGGCCTCGCGGGCGATCGCGGCGATGGTCACGCGGGCCATTGACGCTCCTCGGAAGTTTCGGATGCAGTTTTCGGAAGTATTCCACACAGTCGCCGTCACTCCATAGGAGTCACTCTCGTACCATTTATGGCCTTTCGGTCAGGTATGTGATCCGTTCGCCGGATCGGCGCTCGCGTCCTTCGGGGGCGCGCGCCGTTAGCTTGCGTTGTGCGCAATAACCGAAATGGCCTGAAATCTGCTCTACGCCGACTCGCGATCGTCGGCGTCTCCACCGTCGTCGTCGCCGTGGGCGGCGCCGCTCTCGCCGAGGTCGTGTCGGGCACGCCGACGCCGGCGCCGTCGTTCAACGGCCCGGTGTACGCGCTCGCCCACCGCGGCGACGTCGTCTACGTCGGCGGCAACTTCACCGGCGCCCTCATCGGCGGCAAGACCATCGCGCGGCAGCGCCTCGCGGCGTACAACGCGCGCACCGGCGGCCTGCTGGACTGGAACCCGGGCGCCGACGCGACCGTGCGCGCCCTCGCCGTGGACGGCGCCACCGTCTTCGCCGCCGGCGACTTCGACTGGGTCGCCGGCGCGGCGCGCGATGCGGTCGCCGGCCTCGACGCCGCCACCGGCAAGCTGACCCCCGGCAAGCACACGGTGCTGGGCCAGCCCAACGCCCTGGCCGTCGGCAACGGCCGGCTCTACCTGGCCGGCCGGCTCACCGCCGTCGACGGGGCGCCGCGGACCAACCTGGCCGCGTTCTCGCTGGCCACCGGCGCGCTCGACAGCTGGGCGCCGACCACGGACGACACCGTGAACGCGCTGGCCGTCAACGGCAACCGCGTCTACCTCGGCGGCGGCTTCCACAAGACCAACGGGGTCAGCTCGACCCTGCGGCTCACCGCGGTCGACGGCACCACCGCGGCGCTGGACAAGAGCTTCCTGCCCAAGCCGATCTCCCAGGTTTTCGCGCTGACCACCGACGCCAACGGCGTGTACGCCGCGCTCGGCGGCCAGGGCGGCCGGGCCATCGCCTACACCTTCGGCGGCGCGGCCCGCTGGACCCGGGTCTTCGACGGCGACGCGCAGGCGATCGCCACGCTCGACGGCACCACCTACGTCGGCGGGCACTTCGACAAGGCGTGCACGACGACCAACAACGGCGTCAAGGGCGTGTGCACCGACGGCTCGGTGCCGCGGGTCAAGCTCGCCGCGGTCGACGGCGCGGGCAACCTGACCGAGTGGGCGCCGCAGGCCAACGGCGTGGTCGGGGTACGCACCCTGGCCGCGAACCCGGCGAACGGCCTGCTCAGCGTCGGCGGCGACTTCACCACGCTGGCCGGCTCCGCGCAGAAGCGGTACGGCTCGTTCGGCGGGCCGAACGCCATCGAGTCGGTGCCGCCCGCGCCGCCGTCGCCGTACGTGGCGTCGTACAACTTCGACTCCACCGTGGCCGACGGCACCTTCGACGACGGCTCCGGCAACGGCCACCTGCTCAAGTCGCTGGCGGTCAACGGCGGCGCGGTCCGGACCGTCAAACACGACGCCGGACAGGGCATCGCCTTCCCGCCGAAGTGCGCGGGCACCGCCTGCGCCCGGGTGGTGCTGCAGGCCACCGACGTGCCTGACCTGAACCCGGGCGCCAGGAACCTGCGCTACGGCGCGAACGTGTTGCTCTCGCCGGCCGAGACCTCGTCGGGCGAGAACATCATGCAGAAGGGCTACTCCACCGCCGGCGGCCAGTACAAGCTCCAGGTCGACGGCGTCTCCGGCAAGCCGAGCTGCGTGATGAGCGACAAGACCGATCCGGCGATCCACGTCGCGAAGAGCCAGAAGTCGGTGGCCGACGGCGGCTGGCACACCCTGGAGTGCCGGCGGGCCGGCACCACGCTGACCATCCTGGTCGACGACCAGGACAGCGGCGGCGCGACGGTGCCGGCGGCGCTGGAGGTCGTCACCCCGAAGCCGCTGAGCATCGGCGGCAAGGGCACGGGCGTCAACAACGACCAGTTCCACGGCAGCCTCGACGACGTCTGGATCAGCGTCGGCTGAGGCCCGGCGGCCCCCTCGATCCCTTCGCTCACGTTCGGCGGCCCTGTCGAGCCCAGCCACTCGCGAGGAGTGGCCGGGCTCGGCGGGCCGCCGAAACTTTGGGCTGGTCCCGCGGGGGCCCGCCATGATCGAGGAGATCCGCCGGACCGCCGGGGACGGCGAGCTGACCGGGGCGTCAGTCGCGCGGTGCGCTGTGCTGCCGGGGCAGCCAGAGCGCGATGATCCCGCCGGCCGCGACGATGGCCGCGCCCACGATCACCGCCGGGACCAGGCCGTCGACGAAGGACTGGCTGCTGCCGTAGTCGCCGGCCGAGCTGAAGACCGAGGCCAGCACCGCGATGCCGACCGCCACCCCCAGCTCGCGGACGGTGTTGTTGGCGCCGGAGGCGACGCCGCGCTCGCGGGCGGTGACGCTGGCCAGGGCCATGGTGCTGATCGGCGCGAAGGTCAGGCCCATGCCGACCCCGGCGAGCACGAACGCGATCACCAGGTCGCCGTAGCTCACGTCGGTCGTGGTGGCCAGGCCGATCCACAGGATGCCCGCGGCGAGCAGGGCCTGGCCGGCGACGATCAGGTTCCGGACGCCGAGGCGGTCGGCGAAGATGCCGGCCAGCGGCGCGACGACCATCGGCGCCATCGTCCACGGCAGCGTCCGGATGCCCGCGTCCAGCGGGCTCAGGCCCTGCACCATCTGGAAGAACTGGGCCAGCAGGAAGACCGCGCCGAAGGTGCCGGCGGAGAAGGTCAGCGTGACGATGGTGACCAGGCTGAAGCCGCGCGAGCGGAACAGCGACAGCGGCAGCATCGGCGCGCTGTTACGGCGCTGCCAGGCGAGGAACGCGGCGAGCAGCACGACCCCGCCGGCCAGCATGGACAGCACGCGGACCGAGGACCAGCCGTGGTCCGGGCCGTCCACCACGCCCCAGACCAGCAGCAGCATGCCGGCGGCGGAGAGCACCAGGCCGAGCGGGTCGAGCCGGACGGCGCCGCCGCGCGACTCGCGCAGCACGGTCACGGCCAGCACCACGGCCAGGACGCCGACCGGCACGTTCAGCCAGAAGATCCAGGACCAGTCGAGGCCCTCGACCACGGCGCCGCCGACCACCGGGCCGACCGCGACGCCGAGGCCGCTGATCCCGCCCCAGATGCCGACGGCCGCGTTGCGCAGCCGGTCGGGCACGGCCTGGGCCAGCAGGGTCAGCGACAGCGGCGCGACCGCCGCGCCGGCCAGGCCCTGGACCGCGCGGGCCGCGGTCAGCATCCACGGCTCGGTGCTCAGCGCCGCGGCGGCCGAGGCGAGGGTGAAGAGCACGATGCCGGCCACGAACATCCGGCGGCGGCCGAGCCGGTCGCCGAGCGCGGCGGCGGTGAGCAGGAAGGCGGCGAAGGGCAGCGTGTACGCGTTCACGAACCACTGCAGGTCGGTCAGCGAGGCGCCGAGCTCGGTGCGGATCACCGGCAGCGCGGTGGTCACCACCAGGTTGTCGAGCGTGACCATGAACATCGGGATGCCGACGGCGGCGAGCACCGCGGCGAGGGGGCGGGGCCGGCGGTGCTCCGCCTCGGCGGCGGGCCGCTCGGGTGCGAGGGTGGACATCCGGATCTCCTAGTTGTTATTCACTGATAACTAGCGTCGGGACCAACTTAGTTATCAGCTGATAACATGTCAACGTCGATGTCGGAGGAGTGACTTTCTTGACCAGGACCCGCCTCACCGCCGGGGAGCGCCACGAGCAGTTGGTGGCCGCCGCGGTCACCGCCTTCGCCCAGGGCGGCTATGCCGGCACCACCACCGATCAGGTGGCCCGGCTGGCCGGCGTCTCGCAGCCGTACGTGATCCGGCTCTTCGGCACCAAGCAGCAGCTCTTCCTGGCCGCCGCCGAGCACGCCACCGGCCGCGTCGAGCAGCGGTTCCGCGACGCCGCCGCCGAGCGGCCCGACCTGGAGAGCCTCGGCCTCGCCTACGACGACCTGCTGGCCCAGCGGAGCCTGATCACCGTCCTGCTGCACGGCTTCGCAGCCGCCGCGGATCCGGCCATCGGGCCGACGGTGCGCGAGTGCTTCGGCCGGATCTACCGGACGGTCCGGGAGTTGACCGGTGCGGGCGAGGAGGAGGCGCGCGACTTCATCGCGCACGGCATGCTGCTCACCATCCTCGGCGCGATGCGGATCATCGGCCCGGACGCGGTGCCGCCGGAGCCGTGGATGACCGAGCTGATCGGCGACCGGAGGCGGAAGGCGGCCGGATAGTTCGCCCTACGAATTGTCGGTACACTGGCGCTGTGGACAGCGTGGAAGACGGCCGGATCGGGGTGGTGGCCGCCCTCGTGCGCGCCACCTTTCTGGTCAACGCGGTGTATGCCGAGTCGGGTCGCGAGCACGGCCTCACCCCGCAGCAGGGGCAGTTGTTGTGCGTGCTGATGCCGCGGCCGCTCGGGATGGGCGAGTTGGGCGCGATGCTGGCGCTGGCCAAGTCGAGCCTGACCGGCCTGGTGGACCGCACCGAGCGTAACGGCCTGGTCCGGCGGCTGCCGGATCCGCGGGACACCCGTGCGGTGCGCGTCGCGCTCACCCCGCGCGGCAGCGGGCTGGCGGCGGAGTTCTATGCCGAGACCTGCCGGCGGGTCGAGGCGCTGGCCGCCGGGCTCGGTGCCGCCGAACGCGACACGCTCGCCGGGCTGCTCGGCGGCATCGTGCGCGACAACAAGGTTCCTGTCGTATTTCCGGAGTCCTGATATTTGCAGTTCGTAGTACGAACCATTATGGTTCGTATTGCGAACTATGTTTCCCCGACGGTGGAGGCTCAGCAATGTCCGTACCCCGGGTCGTCTTCGGCTTCGGCGCCCACCACGACATCAAGGACGGGCCCGAACTGCTGCGGGCGGCCCAGCAGGCCGACCGCGCCGGGCTCGACCTCATCTCCCTGTCCGACCATCCCTACCTCGGCGCCCGGCTGGACGCGTACGCCGCGGTCGGCTTCATCCTCGGCCGCACCGAGGGGCTGGCGGCCTTCGCGAACGTCACCAACCTGCCGACCCGCCCGGCGCCCATGCTGGCCCGCGCGGTGACGTCGCTGTCGGCGCTGTCCGGCGGCCGCGTCGTGCTCGGCCTGGGCGCGGGCGGGCTGTGGGACCGGATCGCCGACCTGGGCGTGCCGCGGTTGTCCCCGGGCGCCGCGGTAGAGGCCTTCGAGGAGGCGATCGTCCTGATCAAGAAGCTGTCCGGTGGCGGCCCGCCGGTCACCCACGAGGGCACCTACTACCGGGTGCACGAGCTCGAGCCGGCCCCGGTGGCCGCGCCGCCGGTGTGGACCGGGTCGGTCGGGCCCAGGTCTCTGGCGGCGACCGGGCGGGTCGCCGACGGCTGGATCCCCGGGCACGCGGCGGACTGGCTCAGCGCGCGGTACCGGACCTCGCGCCCGGTCATCGACGATGCGGCGGCGGCCGTGGGCCGCGATCCGCGCGAGGTCCGCACGGTCTTCAACCTGCCGGGCGAGATCACCGACCGGCCGCTGGCCGCCACCCGGGACGACAGCGGGCGCTGGCTCGGCGGTTCCGTCGGCCAGTGGGTGGAGGAGCTGACCGGGGCCGTGCTGGAGCACGGCGCGTCCGGCTTCACGCTCTTCGCCGCCGGGCACGGCACGGCCGACGAGGTCGCCCTCGGCCGCTGGGCCGGCGAGATCGCCCCGGCGGTCCGCGCTGCGGTCGCCGCCTAGATGTTGTGCCGGGTGTACGCGGGAGCGCGCAGCCCCAGCATCGCCTCGGTCATCCGCACCGCGTCCACCGCGGCGCGCACGTCGTGCACCCGGACGATCCGGGCGCCCTGCGTCACGCAGAAGACCACCGCCGCGACCGTGCCCACCAGACGTTCCTGCTGCGGGCGGTCCAGTGTCTCGCCGATGAAGTCCTTGTTGCTCAGCGCCGCCAGCGTCGGATAGCCGATCGCGGTGATCTCGCTGAGCCGCCGGGTCAGCTCCAGCGAGTGGCGGGTGTTCTTGTTCAGGTCGTGGCCCGGGTCGATGATGATCTGCTCCGGGGTCACGCCGCGGGACAGCGCCAGCGCCACCCGCTCGCGCAGGAAGCCGGCCACCTCCGCCGTCACGTCGGCGTACCGCGGGCTCGGGAGCGGGGTGCGCGGCGCGGCCAGGCTGTGGGTGATGACCAGGGCGGCGGCGGTGCCCGCCACCACGTCCGCGATCGCCGGGTCGCGCAGGCCGGAGGTGTCGTTGATGACGCCGGCGCCGGCCGCGATGGCCTCCCGGGCCACCTCCGGGCGGTACGTGTCGACCGAGACCACGGCCAGTCCGCGCGCCGCCTCGACCACCGGCAGCACCCGGTCCATCTCCTCGGCGGCGCTGACCTCCGGCCCGGGCGCGAACGGCACCCCGCCGATGTCGATCCAGTCCGCCCCCGCCTCCGCCGCGGCCCGGACCGCCTCGGTCGCCTTCCGCAGCGCGAAGGTGCGGCCCCGGTCGTGGAACGAGTCGGGCGTGCGGTTGACGATCGCCATCACCGTCACCCGGCGCGCGAAGTCGTGCGGGCGACCCCCGATGACACGTTCGGCGCTGATCAGCGGGGGTGCGTACGCGGTCACGTCCGGAGGGTAACCCGGTGCCGGTGCCGCCCCGAATTCGGGCTCCCACCGATGATCGTCCCTGCTCTAAGGTGCAAGGCGTGACGGAAGCAGGACACGCGGTTGCCGACGTGCGTGGTCCTCTGCCGTACCTGTGGTGGCTCGTCCGGCGGCAGAAGCTGCGGATCGCCGCCGGGGCGCTGCTCGGGTCGCTGTGGATGGTGGGGCTGACGCTCCCGCCGTACCTGCTCTCCCAGGCGATCGACCGCGGCCTGCAGCGGCGCGACCTGCCCGCGCTGGCAGCCTGGGTGGCCGTGCTTTTCGTGGTCGGCGTGGTCAACGCGGTGCTGGCCATCCTGCGGCACCGGACCATGACCAAGATCCGCCTCGACGGCGGCTTCCGGACCGTGCGCGCGGTCATCGCGCACGCGACCCGGCTCGGCGCCGCGCTGCCGCGGCGCATCGGCGCCGGCGAGATCGTCACCATCGGCATCGCCGACGTCTGGGTGCTGGCCCAGGCACTCACGGTGACCGGGCCCGGTCTCGGCGCCGTGGTCGCCTACGTCGTGGTGGCCGTGCTGCTGCTGAAGATCTCGCCGCTGCTGGCCGTCGTCGTGCTCGCCGGCGTGCCGGTGCTCGCGGTCGTGGTGGGGCCGATGCTGAGCCGGCTGCAGCGCGCCGGCGCCCGCTACCGCGACCACCAGGGCGCGCTCGCCGACCGGCTCGTCGACATCCTGTCCGGATTGCGCATCCTCAACGGCCTCGGCGGCAAGGACGCCTACGCCCTCCGCTACCGGCGGGACTCGCAGCGGGTCGCCGAGGAGGGCTACCGGGTCGGCGCGGTGACGAGCTGGATCCAGGCGCTCGGCGTCGGCCTGCCCGCGCTGTTCCTGGCCGTGGTGATCTGGCTGGCCGCGCGGATGGCGGCCCAGGGCCAGATCACGGTCGGCGAACTGGTCGCGGTCTGGGGGTACGCGGCCGTGCTGGTCGTGCCGGTCGCGTTCTTCATCGAGGGCGGGTTCGACATCAGCCGCGCCCTGGTCGCCGGCGGGCGCGTCGTCGGCTTCCTGCGCCTGCCGGTGGACCCGGCGCCGAGCGGGGAGGGCCCGGACGGCCCGGCCGTGCTGCGCGACCCCGAGTCCGGAGTGGTCGTGGTGCCCGGCCGGCTGACCGTGCTGGCCAGCGCCCGGCCCGCCGACGCCGCCGCGGTCGTGGACCGGCTCGGCCGCTACGGCCCGACCGCCGCCACCTGGGGCGGTGCGCGGGTGGAGGCGCTGGCGGTGCGGGACCGGATCCTGGTCGCGGACAACGAGGCGTACCTGTTCACCGGCACGCTGGGCGACGTCGTCGCGGGCCGGTCGCCGGTCGACGACGGGGCGGTGACCCGCGCGCTGACCGCGGCCGCCGCGGGGGACATCGTGGACGGCCTCAGCGAGGGCACCGCGTCGGTCGTCGACACCCAGGGCCGCAACCTCTCCGGCGGCCAGCGCCAGCGGGTCCGGCTCGCCCGCGCGCTCTACGCCGACCCGGAGATCCTGCTCGCCGTCGAGCCGACCTCGGCCGTGGACGCCAACACCGAGGCGACCATCGCGCAGCGGCTGCCCACCGCCCGCGCCGGCCGGACCACGCTGGTGGCGACGACCTCGCCGGCGCTGCTGGACCGCGCGGACATCGTGCACTACCTGGTCGACGGCTGCCTGGCGGCGACCGGCACCCACCGCGCCCTGCTCGACACCGAGCCCGGCTACCGCGCGCTGGTCACCCGGGCCGCGGGGGAGGCCGTCACGCCGGAGACCGTGCGATGACCACCCTGCCGGTCGCCGGAAGCGCCCACGTGCGCCGGGCCGCGGTCCGGCTGATCCGCGACGACCGGCGCGCCGTCGCGCTGATGGTGCTGCTGAACGCGCTGGCCGCGATCGCCGGGCTGGCCGGCCCGTGGCTGCTGGGCCGGATCGTCGACACGGTGGTCGCCGGCCACGCCTCGGTACGCACCGTCGACCACCTCGCCTTCGCGATCCTGCTGTGCACGGTGGCCCAGACGCTGCTGGCCCGGTCGGCGCTCTCGGTCGGCTACCGCTTCGGCGAACGCACCGCGGCCCGGGTCCGCGAGGGCTTCGTCGACCGCGCCCTGGCCCTGCCCGCGTCCGTGGTGGAGCGAGTGCCGACCGGCGACCTGGCCGCGCGCGGCACCGGGGACGTCAGCACGGTCGCCGTGACGCTGCGTGACGCGGTGCCCGAGGTGCTCATCGCCGCCGCGCAGGCGCTGTTCGTGCTCGGCGCCGTCTTCCTGCTCGATCCGCTGCTGGGCGTGGTGGCCCTGGCGGGGCTGTCGGCGATCCCGCTGGCGACCCGCTGGTACCTGCGCCGGGCCCGGACGGCCTACCTGGACGAGGGCGCGGCCGGCTCGGCACTGGCCGACGAGCTCGCCTCGACGATCGCCGGCACCCGCACGGTCGAGGCCCTGGGCCTGCGGGAACGGCGCCGCGCGGTGGGCGACGCCGCGATCACCCGGGCCCGGCGGACCAGGCTGCGCACGCTGTTCCTGCGCAGCGTGCTGTTCCCCGCGGTGGACGTCTCCTACGTCGTGCCGGTGGTCACCGTGCTGCTGGTCGGCGGCGCCCTGCACATCCACGGGCTGCTCTCGCTCGGCGCCGTCGCGGCCGCCGCGCTCTACCTGCGCCAGCTCGCCGTGCCGCTGGACGCGATCCTGATCTGGCTGGAACAGCTGCAGAGCAGCGGCGCGTCCTTCGCCCGGGTCGAGGGGCTCGCGGTGATCCCGCGCGCGGTGGTGACCGAGCGGCACGCGCCCGACAGCGACCGGATCGAGGCGTGCGGAGTCCGGTACGCCTACGACGGCGGCCGCGACGTCCTGCGCGGCGTCGACCTGACCGTCCGCCCGGGCGAGCGGCTGGCGCTGGTCGGGCCGTCCGGCGCGGGCAAGTCCACCCTCGGGCGGCTGCTCGCCGGCATCGACCGCCCCCGGGCCGGCACGCTGACCGTGGGCGGGGTGGCGATCGCCGAACTGCCGCCGAGCCTGCTGCGCCGCCAGGTCGTGCTGGTCACCCAGGAACACCACGTGTTCCGCGACGCGGTCCGCGACAACCTCACCCTGGCGGCCCCGGAAGCGTCGGACGACGACCTGCGCTCGGCGCTGGCCATCGTCGGCGCGGAGTGGGCCCGCGACCTGCCGGACGGCCTGGACACCCGGCTGGGCGGCGACGGTCTCATCCTCGACGGCGCGCAGGCGCAGCAGTTGGCGCTGGCCCGGGTGGTGCTCGCGGACCCGCACACGGTGGTGCTGGACGAGGCGACGGCCCTGCTGGATCCGACGACGGCGCGGGACGCGGAACGGTCGCTGGCGGCGGTGCTGCACGACCGTACGGTCATCGCGATCGCCCACCGGCTGCAGACGGCGCACGACGCCGACCGGGTCGCGGTGATGGACGGCGGCCGGCTGGTGGAACTGGGCACGCACGACGAATTGGTCGCGGCGGACGGGACCTATGCGGCGCTGTGGCGGACCTGGCACGGCTGAACCGGTCCACCCGTGCGCGCCGGGGTCGGACTCTCCCTGCGCAGCGGTCGACGGCTGCCTATGCGCGCCGTCAGAATGGCTTGTGCGCGCGGACGAACTGAGGAAACCAGTGGCTGTGGTGACAGGCGCCTCGGGCCGCGTCGGTAATGCTGTGGCGGAGGCGCTCGACGCCGCCGGCTGGAAGGTTCGCGGCGTTGACCGTGCGCCAGGCCGATGGACGAGCGTCGTCGGCGATCTTCGCGACAAACAGGTGCGCCGCGCCGCGGTTCGAGCGGCCGACGTGGTGATTCATGCGGCGGCTTTGCATGCCCCGCACATCGGCCTGGTTGACGACGGGGAGTTCCGGGCCGTCAATGTCGGCGCCACCGCGGCCCTGCTCGACGATGCCAGGGCTGCCGGCGTGCGGCGGGTCGTCTACATCAGCAGCACCAGTGTGTACGGCGACGCGCTGGTGCCCACTGACCGGGCGGTGTGGGTTGACGAGAATCTGCCGCCGCGTCCCCGCGACATCTATGACGAGACGAAACTCGCCGCGGAGGAGCTCGTCACGGCAGGCGCCGGCACCTCGATGATCCTGCGCATCGCCCGGTGCTTCCCGGAACCGCTACCCGTGCTCGCCACCCGTCTACTGCATCGAGCCGTGACCCTGGCCGACGTCGCCGCGGCAACGGCAGGCGCCGCGGCGCACGACACCGTGGTCGGCATCTTCAACGTCGCGGGACAGTATCCGTTCACGCGCACGGACTGCGTCGCTCTGCTTCAGGACGCGGCCACCGTGATCGCCGAACGTGCTCCGAAGGTCGCGGCGGCATTTCACGACCGGGGGTGGCCGTTGCCTCGGACGATCGACCGGGTCTATGACTCCAGTGCCGCTACGAACGCCTTCGGATATCACCCCACGGAGGGCATTCTCCGGCTGCTGCACGAGACCGGGAACGAAGAATCGCAATGCCGACCGGAATAGGCGGTGCCGCAGGAACTTCCGATCGGCGTCATTCATCGGGTCCGTTCCCGGGCGCAAGCCGGCCGGCAACGGGCGCCGGTCGGCGCTCCGACGGCCTCGCCGACAGGCACCGGCTGGGCGATACTGGCCGTGCGCCGAATACCAGCGACGAGGAGGCATTGATGGCGGACGTCGACCGCTCAGTCCGGGTACCGCCGCTGGCTCCCCACGAGCGTGACCAGCGGCAGACAGCGCTTGTCGAACTGGCCGGGGCGGAACTCGGGGTCTACACCACGTTGGTGCGCAACCCGGACATCTTCGCCGACTTCCTCCCGCTGGGCCAGCGGCTCCTGCACCGGTCCACACTGGACCCGCGAGCACGGGAGCTGCTGATCATGCGAGTCGCCTGGCTGTGCCGCGCCCCCTACGTGTGGTCCCATCACGAGGTCATCGGCCGCTCCGCCGGGCTGACCGACGACGATCTGGCCGCCCTGGAAACGAGGACCGTCGACAACACCGATCCGCTCCGTGCGATGCTGCTTCGCGCGGCCGACGAACTGGTCGGGGACCACCGGCTGTCCGACCCGGCCTGGAACGACCTCACCCGCAGGTATCCGACCGAACAGCTCATCGAGATCTGCATGCTGGTGGGACAGTACGCCATGCTGACGGGGGTCCTGAACACACTTGGCGTCCAGATCGAGGATGGCTACCCGACGCCGGCCTGGGCGTCCCAGCACTGAGATCGACGTGCGTGCGCCGATGGCTAACCGCGGGCGTGGTGACCGCGTTTCGGCTGGTGCTCGGGGTTGACCGGCGTCATCTGGCTCAGTGCGCAGCGCCAGCCGTCGCCCGTGTGCACGTAGACCTCGGTGATCCACTCGTCGGCGGTGTAGCGGGTGCCCTCCCAGGCACCCGCGCTGGTCTTGCGCGCCGTCAGGACAATGGTGCCGCCGGCCCGCCGTGAGCGCATCGCACACAGTGGACGATCACGGCTGGTCGAGGTCGGCGACGGCGATGCCGGCCCTGCCTGCCGGGACCTGGGCGACGACGGCGCCGGCCGGGTCGATCACGCAGGTCGGGCCCAGACCGATCCGCGTCGGGTCGCGTTCGCCGGTGACGTCGGCCGAGACCAGCCACATGCCGGTCTCGCGGACTCGCCGGGTCCTGATCTGGTTGTGCCGGTCCTGCCACCAGAACGCCTTGTCCCGGCGCATCATGTTCTGCGCCGGCACCAGCAACACCTGCGCCCCGCCCGCGGCGACCGCGGCTGCCGCGTACGGGAACTGGGTGTCGAAGCAGATGTTAATCCCGAACCGTGCCCCGCCGCAGTCGAACACCGGGTAGGTGTCGCCCGCGGTGAACACCGACTCGCCGCCGGTCAGGAACGTCTTGCGATACCCACCCAGCACGCTGCCGTCCTTGAGGACCAGGGCCGTGTTGTAGTACGCCGCACCCGAGTGTTCGATCACGCCGACCACCAGCGACTGCCGGATCGCGGCCAGCCGCGCCAGGACGCCGGCGAACTCCGCCGAGCCCACGTCGAATGCCTGGTCATGCACGTGCTGCTCGGTGACCAGGTAGCCCTGGAGGAAGCACTCGGGGAAGAGCAGCAGATCAACGCCCGCGGCCTCCGACCGCGCCGCGAAGTCGAGGATGACCTGCACCGCGGCGTCCACGTCGCCGAGGATCTCCGGCGTCTGGCACGCACCGACCCGCACCGTGCCAGCCTACGGCCGATGACCGGGTGACGGCTCCAGCCGTTCGCGGTCGCGGGTGAGTTGGAGGCGGGTCGTTCCGCTGTGCTGAGGCTGCCAGCCCGCGTCGAGTGCCTGCCGGACGATCTTCTCCACCAGCGACGGGACGACCGGTTCCAGTACGAACACCTCGGCCGCCCGGCCGGCCGGTGCGGTGATGATCGGCCCGTAGTTGAGCCACGGGTCGTCGAAGGCCACCATGACCTCCAACGCGCCGCCGCGCCCGCGTGCGCCGTGCCAGACCTTGACCGTGACGTGGCCGGGGTCGACCTGGCCGACGGCCCATCGGTAGTCGGCGCCGTCGACGACAATGCTCCTGATCCGCGTGCGGGCCACGACGCGAGGGTAGGCGACGGCCGGGCGGCCCCGCACGTGGATAACCGCCCGGCTCCGCGTCGAGGCGACGCCTGCCAGCCAGGGCCTCGACAGCCCTTGCCCGCGAGCACCTCGATCTTCACCCAGGCTGCGCGCCGGTACTGATCTGTTGGGTCATCTTGAGCAGTTCTTCGACGTGGTAGATCTCGGTGATCCTGCCGCCGGCGACGCGGAAGATATCGGTGCCGTTGATGGCGACCGGGTTGCCGCTGGCGGCGAATCCGAAGGCGTCCCCGGTGTGGGTTGCGGTCATCTGCCAGTGCAGGACGACCCAGCCTCCAGGAAGCTCCTGCTGGAACAGGATCCGGTGCTGCGTGCCGGTGAATCCGTCGCGGACCGTGGCGACCAGCGCTCGCATGCCGTCGATGGCCGATCCGGCGCCGGCGGCGTTGTGGTCGATCAGATCCGGGGCGAACACCTCATCGACCCCGGCGACGTCGCCGGTGTCGTAGATCTCCAACTCGCGGGCGGCGACCCGCAGCGCGGTGCTGGTGGCCGAGCGCACCATCTCGCTTGCGGTGTTGGCCGTACTGATCGTGGTCATGAGGTTCTCCATGGTGTGGGAAGCGGCTGATGCAGCTACAGTTCCCCAACGGAATCAGTTCCCTCAAATGAACTAATGGGGAAAGCGTGAGTGATCTGGAACACCCGCTGCCGGAATGCCCGATCGCCCGGTTCCTGGCCGTGCTGGACGGGACCTGGGCGACGCTGATCGTGCGGGAACTGCTGACCGGCCCGAAACGCTTCACCGAGCTGCGCGGCGGGCTACCGGGAATCAGCCCCAAGACCCTGTCCTCACGGCTACGACGATTCGAAGCCGCCGGCCTGGTCACCCGCACCGCCTACCCGGAGATCCCACCCCGCGTGGTGTATCAACTCACCCCGGCGGGCGAACGACTCAAGGTCGTGCTGGCCGCCATGGGCGCCTGGGCCGAACAAGACCTTCCCCGCGGCGGCTGACCGCAGAGTGCGGGACCGGTTCCGGTTCCCAGCCGGCCTCAGTGAGGTGGGCCAGCGGACGTAGAATCCGCAATCTTCGAGAGCCACGTGGGGAACGGCTCGATCGCTATCTCATAGCTGCGGATGGCCCAGTACATCTCGGTCTTCTCGCCGGTGTTGAACCCGTCGATGTTGATGAATGCTCCGTCGCAGCCGCGGAATCCTTCCCGCAGCACGTCTTCGTCGGCGAATGATCCTTCGAGGAGGGCGACGTTGCCGAGCGCGAGGAGGGCCTGGGCTCGTGGGGCGACCGCGCTCAGCGGGACAGACCCGGGCTGCGGCGAAGGGTGACCGTCGTCAGCGTTGCGGGTCAGACCGTGATCAGCTCAGGCGACCGAGTTCAGCAAATCGGCTGGCACGTCGGGCCGTTCCAGGGAGAGGAAGTGGCCGGCGTTCGGGACCTGGGTGTATTCGGCGTCGGGCAGTTGATGCCGGTTGGCCTGCCGGTCTGAAGGGCGGGACCAGTCCTTCTCGCCGTAGATGAGGTGGATGGGTGCGGTGACCTTCGGGTAGCTGGCGCGGGCGGCGATGAGGCTGGGGAGGTTGCGGTAGACGCCGCGGGCGACGGTCGGGTAGCCGGGGCGGCGACCGACGTTGAGCAGTTCGTCGAGGTAGTCATCGCCCAGCGCGGTCGGGTCGCCGAGTCCGCCGGACAGGATGGCCCGCATGACGGGCTTGGGTTCCAGCGGGGCGAGCAGGCGGCCCACCCCGGGCGCGATGACACCAGTGATGATCAGCCGGGCCAGGAGGCTGGATCTGGCGATGCCGCCGCGGTAGTCGTAGGCGTTGACCGCGACGACGCGCCGGACCCGGTCGGGCAGGTCGGCCGCCGCGGTGAGGGCGAGTACGGCCCCCATCGATTCGCCGAGGAGGGTGACGTCGTGCAGGTCGAGTTGGGCGAGAAGGCGTTTGACGCCGGCGCGCATGGCGGGTTCTTCGTAGGAGGCGCCGGGGACGATCTGGGAGTAGCCCATGCCGGGTAGGTCGAGGGCGTAGACGGTGTAGTGGTGTTGGACCAGGGGGATGAGGTGGCGGAAGTGTTCGGCCTGGGTGCGTACGGTGTGCAGCAGGACCAGGGGTGCGCCGCTGCCGCCGGTGAGATAACGCAGCCGGCCCTGTCGATGATCGGCCCCGGTCGGGTCGAGGAACCGGGTGCGGGTGCCGGGGATGCTGATACTGGATTCGGTGTGACTGATCGTCGGCATGTTCTTCCTCGAAAGTGAAATCGTTTGATGTGTTGGCCGGACGGGCGTCGTGTCCTCGGTGTTTGCTATCCGGCCGGGCGTGGGGCCAGCCGGGGTAGCAGCAGGATCAGGCCGCTGGTCAGGCCGAAGGCGCCGAGGATCCACCAGGTGCGGTGGTAGTCGGTGGTGGTGGCGGTGCGGGTGTCGCCGATCAGCGCGACGAACAGGCTGACGCCCAGGACGGCGCCGAGTTGGCGGAAGCTGGCGTTGATCGCGGAGCCGAGACCGAACCGGGCAGGCGGCAGTGCGGCGACCGCGGCGCCGGACTGCACGGGCAGGGTCAGGCCGATGGCGACGCCGGTCAGCAGGGCGGGGGGAAGCCAGTGCGTGGCCCAGTGGGCGGACGGGCCGATAGTGAGCGCGAACGCGGCGCTGGCGAGCGCCCAGCAGGCCGCGCCGGCGAGCAGCACAGCCCGGAAACCGACCCGGCCGGCCAGCCGGCCCGCGGGCCGGGCGAGCAGCGCGACCATGATCGGTCCGGGGGCGCTGGCCAGTGCCGCCTGCAGCACCGAGTAGTGCCACACGGCCTGCAGGAAGACGATGTTGGCCAGCAGCATGCCGTAGAACGCGGTGGCGAACAGCAGGCTGGCCGCGTTGATCAGCCGGTACTGCCGGATCCGCAACAGTGCGAGGTCCAGCGCCGGGTAGCGGGCAGTGGCACTGCGCCAGCCCAGCGCCGGCAGCATCAGCGCGGCGAGTCCGAACCCGGCCAGCACCCACGGGTTGTCCCAGCCCCACGACGGTCCCTGGATGACCGAGAAGCTGAGCAGGGCCGGGATGGCGGCGATCAGCAGCACCCCCGCCGGATCCGGCAGACCGCGGGCGTCCGGGTCGCGGTTCTCCCGCAGCAGCCATAGTCCGGCAAGGGCCACCAGCACGCCGATCGGCACGTTGACCAGGAAAACCCACCGCCAATTGCCGTACTCGATGAGCAGTGCACCGGTCGTCGGGCCGACCGCGGCGGCGGCCGCGCCCATCGCCGCCTGGGTGGCGACGGCTACCGGCCGCCGCGCCGGCGGCATCTCCTGCAGCAGCAGGGCCAGAGCGGTCGGTACCACCAGGGCGGCGAACAGCCCCTGCAGTGCCCGGCCGGCGATCAGCACACTCGGATCCGACGCGAGCCCGCACAGCGCGCTGAAGGCGGTGAAGCCGGCCACCCCGAGCAGGAACACCCGCTTGCGGCCGTACCGGTCCGCGAGCCGGCCGGCAGGTATCAGCATCGCGGCGAAGGCGAGGCTGTAGGCGTTGAGCACCCACGCCAGGCGGCTCGCGCCGGTGTGCAGATCCCGGCTGATCGTCTCGAACGCGACGTTCACGATCGTGGCGTCCAGGAACACCATGAACACGACCGCACTGGTCACCGTCAGCACCGCGGCCGCGTGCCGGCCGACCGCCGGCGGTGCCGTGGTTCCTGACAGTTGCTGGGTCATCCGTACCTCACCACAAGTCTGTTGTGATTTCCTACCGACAGGCTGTCACGGTAGACCAGTGAGTTGGAATTGACAACACACGAGCTAGGCTTGGGGAATGACCCATCCCGAACAGCGGCCTGGCATCCGCATGGACGACCTCCCCCTGGGCGTGCGTCCCTGCTCGATCGCGGCCGCACTGGACGTCGTCGGCGAGCGGTGGTCCCTCCTGGCGATCCGCGAGATCGGCTACGGCGTGCACCGCTTCGCCCGCATCGCCGGCTACACCGGCGTGTCCCGTGACATCCTCGCCGACCGGCTACGCAAGCTGGAGGCCGCCGGGATCATCGAGCGCCGGCAGTACAGCGAGCACCCACCCCGCCACGAATACCACCTCACCGAGGCCGGCCGGGAGCTGTTCCCGGTCACGCTCGCCCTGCGGCAATGGGGCGACAAATGGGCGGTAGACACCCCGGTCCTCACCCACCGACACGCCTGCGGCCAGCCGGTCCAGGTCGACCTGATCTGCCATCACTGCGGTCAGCCGGTCACCCACGACACCATCCACGCCGAGCTCACCGGCACCTGACCCGGCGGCAGGCAGGGCTCAGTGGCGCCCGGCACCGACACACCTGAAACCCTTATTTACCAGGGCCTCAGCTATGAGGGTTCATAGGCGAGGTTCGGCCGGAGCCACCGCTCGACGTCGGCGACGCTCATGCCGCGGCGGGCCGCGTAGTCCTCGATCTGGTCCTTGGCGATGCGGCCCACCGTGAAGTACTTGGCCGCCGGGTGGGCGAAGATCAGGCCGCTGACGCTGGCGGCCGGCGTCATCGCGAATGACTCCGTCAGGCCCAGGCCGAGCTTGGCCGCCTCCAGCAGGTCGAAGAGCTCCTGCTTCTCGCTGTGGTCCGGGCTGGCGGGGTAGCCGAGCGCTGGCCGGATGCCGCGGAAGCGTTCCGCGTGCAGATCGCCGAGGTCCGGCTCGGCGTCCGGCTCGAACCAGTCGCGCCGGGCCTGCAGGTGGATGTACTCGGCGAAGGCCTCGGCGAGGCGGTCGGCGAGCGCCTTGACCATGATCGCGCGGTAGTCGTCCTGCTGGGCCTCGTAGTGCGCGGCCAGGGTCTCGGCGCCGTGGATCGTGACCGCGAAGCCGCCCAGGTGGTCGCCTGCCGGGGCCACGTAGTCGGCCAGGCAGCGGTTGTCGCGGCCTTCCGGCTTGACCGTCTGCTGGCGCAGCATCGGGAATCGCGTGCCGTTCCGCAGGATGATGTCGTCGCCCTCGGCGTGCGCGGGCCAGTAGCCGTAGACGCCGCGGGCCTGGAACGACTCGTTCGCGATGATCTCGTCGAGCAGGGTGTTCGCGTCGTCGTACAGCTCGCGGGCGACGGGCTGGTCCAGGATCGCGGGGAACTTGCCCTTGAGCTCCCAGGCCAGGAACAGGAACTGCCAGTCGATCATCTCGCGCAGCGCGGGCAGGGTCGGCTCGACCGTCCGCAGGCCGGTGAACGCCGGGGTGGGCAGGTCGCTGAAGTCGACGCTCTCGCGGTTGGCCCGGGCCTGGGCGAGGGTGAGCATCGGCTGGGAGCGCCGGTTGGCGTGCGCCTCGCGGAGGCGTTCCTGCTCGATCCGGTTGGCCGCGTCCAGCTTTTCGGCGCGGCCGTCGTCGAGCAGGTCGGAGACCACGCCGACGACCCGGGACGCGTCGAGCACGTGCACGGTGGTGCCGTCGTACGCGGGCGCGATGCGTACGGCGGTGTGTTGCTTCGATGTCGTGGCCCCGCCGATCAGCAGCGGCAGTTTCAGGCCGCGACGCTGCATCTCGGCACCCACCGCGACCATCTCGTCCAGCGACGGGGTGATCAGCCCGGAGAGCCCGACCGCGTCGGCGCCCTCGGCGACGGCCGTGTCCAGGATCCGCGCGGCCGGCACCATCACGCCCAGGTCGATGACCTCGTAGTTGTTGCAGCCCAGGACCACGCCGACGATGTTCTTGCCGATGTCGTGCACGTCGCCCTTGACGGTCGCGAGCACGATCTTGCCCTGCCCGCGGCCCGGGTCGACCCGGCCCTCCAGGCGGGCCTGCTCCTTCTCGGCCTCCATGAACGGCTCGAGGTAGGCGACCGAGCGCTTCATCACCCGGGCGCTCTTGACCACCTGCGGCAGGAACATCTTGCCGGCGCCGAACAGGTCGCCGACGATCTTCATCCCGTCCATCAGCGGGCCCTCGATCACCTCCAGGGGCCGCTCCAGCCCCTGCCGGGCCTCCTCGGTGTCCTGCTCGATGAAGTCGACGATGCCGTGCACCAGCGCGTACGACAGCCGCTCGCCGACCGGCGTCTCGCGCCAGGACAGGTCGATCTCGCGCTTGGTGCCGGAGCCGGTGACCGTGGAGGCGAAGGTGACCAGGCGGTCGGTGGCATCGGGCCGCCGGTCGAAGATCACGTCCTCGACCAGTTCCAGCAGGTCGGCCGGGATGTCCGCGTACACGGCCAGCTGGCCGGCGTTGACGATGCCCATGTCGAGCCCGGCGCGGACCGCGTGCAGCAGGAACGCGGAGTGCATGGCCTCGCGAACCACGTCGTTGCCGCGGAAGGAGAACGACAGATTCGAGATGCCGCCACTGGTACGGGCACCCGGGCAGCGCGCCTTGATCAGCGGGAGGGCGTCGATGAAGGCCTTCGCGTACCCGTTGTGCTCGGCGATGCCGGTGGCGACCGCGAGGACGTTCGGGTCGAAGATGATGTCGTCCGGCGCGAAGCCGGCCTTCCCCACCAGCAGGTCGTACGCCCGGCCGCAGATCGACACCTTGCGTTCGGTCGTGTCCGCCTGGCCCTGCTCGTCGAAGGCCATCACGACCGCGCCGGCGCCGTAGTCGCGGATCCGGCGGGCCTGCGCCAGGAACGGCTCCTCGCCCTCCTTGAGGCTGATCGAGTTGACCACGCCCTTGCCCTGCACGCACTTGAGCCCGGCCTCGAGGACCGTCCACTTCGAGCTGTCGATCATCACCGGGATCCGGGCGACCTCCGGCTCGGTGGCGATCAGGTTGAGGAAGGTCGTCATCGCCTGCTCGCTGTCGAGCAGGTCGGCGTCCATGTTCACGTCCAGCAGGTTCGCGCCGCCACGGACCTGCTCCAGAGCCACGTCGACCGCGCTCTGGTAGTTGTCCGACTCGACGAGCCGGCGGAACTTCGCCGAGCCGGTCACGTTCGTGCGCTCACCGATCATCACGAATCCGGTGTCCGGCCCGATCGCGAACGCCTCCAGCCCGCTGAACCGCGTGGTCTCGGCCGGGGGAGCGATCGCCCGCGGCGGCATCCCGCCGACCGCGGCGGCGATCCGCGCGATGTGGGCCGGCGAGGTGCCGCAGCAACCGCCGACGATGTTGACCATGCCGGACGCGGCGAACTCGCCGACCAGGCCGGCGGTCTCCTCGGGCGTCTCGTCGTAGCCGCCGAACGCGTTCGGCAGGCCGGCGTTGGGGTGACACGCCACGTACGTGTTGGCGATCTTGGCGAGCTCCGCGACGTGCGGGCGCATCTCCGCCGCGCCCAGCGAGCAGTTCACGCCGACGACCAGCGGTTCGGCCCGCTCGATCGAGCGCCAGAAGGCCTCGACGGTCTGCCCGGACAGGGTCCGGCCGCTGAGATCCACGATCGTGACGGAGATCCACAGCGGCAGGTGGGGCGCGACCTCGCGGGCGGCGGCGATCGCGGCCTTCGCGTTCAGCGTGTCGAAGATCGTCTCGATCAGCAGCAGATCGACACCACCCTCGGCCAGGGCCGAGATCTGCTCCGCGTACGCCGCGCGCACCTGATCGAAGTCGACGGCGCGATACGCCGGGTCGTCGACGCGGGGCGACAGCGACAGCGTCACGTTCAGCGGCCCGATCGAGCCGGCCACGAACCGCCCGCCGAATTCGTCCGCCGCCTGCCGGGCCAGCCGCGCACCCTGCACGTTCATCTCACGAACCAGGGACTCACACCCGTAGTCGGCCTGGCCGATGCTCGTGGCCGTGAAGGTGTTGGTGGTGGTGATGTCGGCGCCGGCGGCCAGATACTGCCGGTGCACGTCCAGGATGACGTCCGGGCGGGTCAGGTTGAGCAGGTCCGGGTCGCCGGTGACATCCTGCGGGTGGTCGACGATCAGGTCGCCCCGATAGTCCGCCGGCGTGAGCAGCGCGCCCTGCAGCATCGTTCCCCATGCGCCGTCCAGCACCATGATGCGCTCGGCGAGCAGTTGTCGCAGCGACGATGCGGTAGTGCTCGGGCTTGACGACGCGCTCAACCAGACACCTCCGGAATCGGAGGCGCCCTTGTCGAAGAAATGCAGGCCGAGCGTGGCGGGTCCAGCCCGTCGCAGCGCCCCTCGACCTGACCGCGAAGACTACCCCAATCGGGCGCCCACTGTCGCCGCACGCCGCAAGATGATGAGCGGTGTCACGGTCAGGTGCGAGAGGGGCGAACCTCACGGAATGAACTTCACCTCGGGGAAGGCCGGGCTCGGGCGGTCGAGCAGGTGCCCGCGCCGCCCGCGCAGGTGCCGGTCGAAGAACGCGAGCGGGTACGCCTGCTGGATCCGCACCGCCCGGGCCGGATCGAGGGTGCCGATCCATCCCTCAAGTTCCGCGTCGCTCATCCCGATCGCCTTCGCCAACTGCGGCACCAGCACCTGGACGTCACCGTACGACGAGTGGATCGCGCCCTCGGCCTGAACGTTGAGCCGCCAGCCGGTCAGGTGTGACCAGAACTCGGCCACGCTCGGCTCCGCGGCCCGGGTTTGCTCCGCGGTCATCAGCATGAACGGCCGATCCAGCTCGGCGGTGATCGGCGGTCGCGACTGCATCGGGCCGTCGATGCTCAGCCCGGCCCGGACCCGCTGGTCGTCGCTCATCACCAGAGCGGTCGCCGTCCCGCCCTTCGACCAGCCGAACATGCCGATGCGACGCGGGTCGAGGGCCCGGCACAGGCCGGCCGGCAGCGCCCGGTGTCCGGCGTCGGGATTGCACCCGGCGGCGAGGTCCTCGATGCGGTCGAGAACGAACCGGACGTCTCGGGCGAAATCCCACGGTGTCAGCCCCGGGTCGAGGATCGGCACGGTGAGGCGGCCGTCGGGGAACTCGCTGTACGCGTCGTACGTGTGATCCACCGTGACCACCACGTACCCCTGGCTGGCCAGTTCCTGAACCACGATGGTGTAGTCGGCCCGGTGGTCGTGCGCGCCGTGCGAGAACACGATGACGGGCAATCGTTCGGCCGTGCGCCGCACCGGTGCGCCCTCGTGACCGGCGGTGAGGGGCGCTGTTGCGGCGTCGGCCTCGAACCGCGCGGACGTGAGCAGCGCCCGTAGGGCGGCGGCGGGCATCCACCGCGCCCGCGGATACCGCCCGACGTCCCGGGCGGGATACCAGACGCTGGCCATCAACTCGCGGTAATGCCCGGGGCCGGCGACCGGATCCGGCCGGGAACCGTCGACCAGGTGCAACGACACCGTGCCCACGGGGTACGGCCCGGTCGGCGCGGGCAGCGTGAGCTGCGCCGGGCCCGGGATGACCGGAGCCGCCCACGCGTGGCCGGAGACACCGAACGGCACCACGACCCCGGCCGCCAGCGCCGCGCCGAGCACGCTCCGGCGGCTAAATCGGTTTCGGCCGAACGCCTCGATTGTCATGGGTTCTCCCTAGGTTGCCCGGACAGCGCCGTCGTGGCGCTATCCCCTGAGTGTATACACCCGGTGTATAGACCAGGGAAGTGCGGGCGCGCCGTCGTCCAATGTGGTCGCGCCGGCGCACGATCGCCGATGGAGCGCGTGGCGGGGAGTGTCCAATGTGGCGCGGTGGAGCCTTGTCGGCGCGCATTGCGAAGATATGTGGTGTCAAGCGGAGCGCGTCTCCGGCCCGCGGCCTCGGCGGCGGTTAGCATATTCCGGACTAATCGACTCCTCGAAGACGTTGCGGAGACACCTTGCGCATTACCGACCTCCAGCATTGCGAGATCCGGCCCGGGCGCCTGGTGGAATGGACACTCCACCCCGCCGCCGCCCGGGCCGCGGTCGGTATGCCGGACGATCTGCGGCCGCCGGCATATGTGCAGGAATCTCATATCCGCACGGCGCGGTCGGTGCATCGGGGCGGTCTGTTCGTGCCGACCTGGCTTGGCGCGGTATTCGACATTCCCGGCAAAGTCGATCTCGATATCCTGCAGCACGCATTGCGCACCTGGACGCGCCGGCACGAGACGTTGCGCAGCGGATTCCGCTGGGTCGCCGACGAATTGCACCGGTTCACGCTGGACGTCGACGCCGTGGAACTCCACCGCGAGGAGGCCGGGAGCTTTCCCGACCCGGCCAGCCTGGCCGCACACCTCCAGGATCGCTTCGACGTCGCGGCGAACGCGCTCACCTGGCCGAACTTCATCTACGCCGCGGTCGTGCGGGACGCGAGCACGAGTGTCTACGTGGCATTCGACCACAGCAACGTCGACGCGTACTCGATCACGCGAATCCCCGCCGAAATACACAGCCTCTACTCCGCCGGCCGCGCCGGCCGCACCACGGATCCGGAACCGATCGCCAGCTACGTCGACTTCTGCGCGATCGAGCGGGCGACCGCCGATGAGCTCGACGAGACACACGAAATCGTTGATCGATGGCGCGACTTCATCGCCCAGTGCGAGGGAAAGCTGCCGGGCTTTCCCGTCGATCTCGGAGTCGGCCCCGACGATTCGCTGCCCCCTCAGAAGCTCATGCAGGAAATGATCGCTAACGACGGAGAAGCGGCGGCCTTCGAGGCCTATTGTCGTCCCTACGGTGGCAGCCTGATCGGTATCCTCGCGGCTACCGGTCTCGCCGTGCGCGAGATCGGTGGGCAACACGTTTATCGCACCATCGTGCCGTTTCACACCAGGGTGAAGTCGCAGTGGTCGAACTCGGTGGGCTGGTATGTGGGCGGCGCGCCGGTCGAGATCCCGGTGGCCGAGGCGACGGATTTCGACAGCGCGCTGAAGCTGACCCGTGCCGCGCTCGCCAGGAACCGGTCGCTGTCGCGGATGCCGATCACCCGGGTGCTTCGCCTGCTGGGCTCCGACTTCCGGCCCACCTCACCGGACCTGTACTCCATCGTCTCCTATGTGGACGCGCGCGGCGTTCCGGGCTCGGAGCGGTGGCACGACCTGCACACCTATGGGCTGATGCGGGTCTCGTACGGCGACCAGGTGTGCGTATGGATCACCAGGCTTCCCGAGGGGATGCAACTGGCCTGCCGCTACCCGGACACCGACGTCGCACACAAGAACATGCGGCTCTATGTGGAACGCCTGCGGGATTTCATCACGTCCCCGCGGCGAGGCGGAGCGATGACAGCCGCCGCTACCTGCCGGCGAGCGCCTCGGCCAAGGGCAGCGGGTTGATGTAGTCGCGGTAGGACACGATCTGACCGTTCCGGACCCGGAACACGGCGATTACCGTCCACGGCACCACCGCCGGGCGCCTGACGGATCTGCTCGTCGCGTTCAGCCTTGCGTTTTGGTGGTGAGCAGGTAGTCGTCGGCCTCGGGGCTCCACTTCAGATCGACGGCGCCGCTGGTCGCCGCCGCCTTGCAGAACTGCAGGAAGCTGCGGTAGCCGAGCTTCTTCTCGCTGAAGTCGGGCGCCACCTTGCGTACCTGATTCTTGAGACCGGAAAGCGCCGCCGACCCGTCGCTGCCGGCGAGGTCGAAGACCACCGCGCGCAGCAGAGCGAACGCGGCCTCCCGGTCGCCGTGTTCCGGAAGGGCGACCTCGGGGTCGCCCTTGGCCGAGCCGCCGATCAGCTCGACCACATTGTGCCCGGCGAGGTGACGAAGCAGCTCACCGAAGGCGCGGAACCCGTAATCCGCCTCGTTGAAGGTCGGATCCTTCCGGAGCAGGGTGCGCTTGAGCGTCGAGGCGGTCACCGTGCCGCCCGAACTGCGCTGCAGGCCGGCCACGGTCTGGGCGACCAGGGCGGTGAGCGTGTCGACGTCACGCACCGGTGGGTCCGCGGCCGGCTGCGGCTCCGGCACCACCGGCTGGGGCTCCGGCTCGGCCGCGCTGACCGGACGGCTGTGCCGGGTGCGTGCCGGTGGGATCTCGACGCCCTCCAGGCGGTCGTAGTAGAGGAACTCGTCGCAGGCGGGAGGCAGCAGCGCGGAGGTCGACTTCTCGACGCCGACCCCGATGACGCGCTTGTTGAGCTCGCGGAGCTTGTGCACCAGCGGAGTGAAGTCGCTGTCGCCGGTGCAGAGCACGAACGTCGAGATGTACGCCCGCTCGAAGGCCACTTCCAGGGCGTCCACCACCATCTTGATGTCGGCGGCGTTCTTGCGTGAGGCGCCCATCCGCTGCGGGATGTCGATGAGCTCGACATGCGACCGGGTGAGCATCCGGCGGTCCTCATCGAAGTATGACCAGTCCGCATACGCCCGGCGCACCACCACCCGCCCCCGCTCGGCGAGCGCGTCGGCGACGGGCCGCAGCTCGAAGGACATGCCACCGAGGTGGTCACGCGCGCTGATCGCCAGATTCTCGTAATCAAGGAACAGTGCGATGCGCTCTTCGTGATCCACGAGGCCAGCGTACGCGGGTCAGCCCCGCCGTGTGAGCAGCTGAAGCCGTGTGAGCAGCTGGAACAGGGGTCAGGCCGCCACCACGGGATGGCGGACGACGGCGTCGAACAGATAGCCGAGCGTGTTGTACGCCGCCACGTCCGGCTGGGTGTTGCCGTGCACGTCGGTGGCCCGGGCCAGCAGTTCGTGCGCGCCCGCCGCCGGCCGCCAGTCGACCTCCCAGCGCTGCCACGCGGCGCCCTCGCCGCCGACACGCCGCGCCCGGCGCCAGTGCCGGCCGCCATCGGTGCTGACCTCCACGTGCCGGATCGCGCCGGCCGCCGACCAGGACCGGCCCCGGAGTCGCAGCGGCCGGCCCGCCGGCAGCCGCGCGCCCGGGTCGAGCTCGAACGCGCTCTTGATCACCTGGCGGTCGAAGGGCTCGCCCTCGGCGGGGCGGTCCGGGCCGAACAACCGGTAGAACTGGGTGTTCCAGGGTGAGAAGAGCGGGACGTCGCTGACCTCGATGCTGCCCAGCCACTTGATCGAGGAGATGCCGATCCAGCCGGGCACCACCAGCCGCACCGGGTGGCCGTGGTCGGCGGGCAGCGGTTCGCCGTTCATCTCGTACGCGAGCAGCACGTCGTGCATAGCCTTGCGCACCGGCAGCGGGCGGCGGACCGGGCCGAGGTCCACGCCGCCGGTGACGTAGTTCGGGTCCAGCCCGGCCGGCAGCACGTCCACGGCGGTGCGGGCGAGGCCGGCGCGGCGCAGCACGGTGGACAGCCGGACACCCCGCCAGCGGGCGACGCCGACTCCGCCCAGCCGCCACGCCGTACCGGAAACGGTCTGGCCCTGCTGGGTGGTGAAGTAGCTGCGGCCGTTGCCCGCGCATTCCACCGCCACCGTGCGGGTCTCGCTCGGCAGGCGGCGCAATTGCTCATAACCGAATTCCACCGGGCCGTGCCGCAGCCCGGTGCCGAAGATTTTCAACTGCCAATTCGCCGCGTCGATGATCGGCGTGCTGGTGTGGTTGCGGACGAAGAAGCGGTCGATCGGCACCAGCTCGCCCTGGCCGGCCATCGCGGACCAGCGCATCTCGGCGTTGGTGCCCAGCACGGTGAACAGCTCCGGGGGGAGTGCCTTCACGATCGGCCCGGGTGCCGCCCCGGCGGCCGGGCCCGCGCCCGCGACCGCGGCACCGGCCAGGCCCGCGCTCGCCGCGGCGGTCAGTTTGAGCAGGTCCCGGCGGGAGAGGCCGGCCAGCCACCGGCCCAGCCGGAGCCTGTCGTAGGCGGCCTCGTCGAGCATGTCGTCCATCGCGGCGCTCCTCTGCGGCACTGACCAGCGTCGATCATCATGAGCATGGTAAGCCTATGGGCGCAATAGGAGAAGTGCGGCAATGGGGGATACCCGTTCTCCGCGGATCCATGCCGGGTGAATTCGCATCATTGTCTAAGGACAACTATGTGTTCGCGGGCCGGTCGCGGGTATTCCACCTGGTGAAACATCAACGGACGAACCACGATGGAGGCAGCAATGAGTGGGTAGCTCGGAGCACGCGAGGCACTCGGCGGAAGACGCCGCGGGCGCCGTGCAGGACAAGGCGTCGCAGCTGACCGGCAAGGCCGGCGAGAAGGCGCACGACGCCGCCGACGCAGTCCGCGGCGCCCCGCGGACGGTTGCCCGGCAGGCTCGGGGCAACCCGCTCGCCGCGGGCGTCATCGCCTTCGGCGTCGGCATGCTCGCCGCCACGCTGATCCCCGCCACCGACGCGGAGAAGCGGGCCGGCCAGCAGCTCAAGGAGCACGGCGGCGACCTGACCGACAAGGTCAAGGACATCGCGTCCGAGATGAAGGACGACGTCTCCGGCACGGTGCGGCAGGCGGCCGGCCAGGTCAAGGAGACCGCCGCCGACGCGGCGCAGACCACCAGGCAGCAAGCACAGTCCTCGGCGTGGGACGCCAAGGACCGGAGCCGGCAGGCGGTCAGGGACGCACGCTCCTGACCCGGGCCGGGCGCCGGGCCACCCTCAGCACAGGGTGGTCCGGCGTTTGTCGTACCGGTCGGCGGGCACGGGAGCGGACGTCGACTGATCAGATCTGGGATAGTATCCCGAATATGAGAGACACCCTGGATGTTCGGCTGGCGGCGCGGGTCGCCGAGCTGCGGGTCGCGCGCGGCTGGTCGCTGGACGACCTCGCCGGCCGCACCGGCGTGAGCCGTTCCACGCTGTCGCGCCTGGAGCGCGGCGAGATCAGCCCGACGGCCGCGCTGCTCGGCAAGCTCTGCACCGCGTACGGCTGGACCATGTCCCGCCTGCTCGCCGAGGTCGAGGCGGAGCCGCCCGCCGTCGTCCGCGCCGCGGAGCAGGCGCTCTGGCACGACGAGGCCTCGGGCTTCACCCGCCGCAGCGTCTCACCGCCGCATGCGGGCCTGCGCGGCGAGCTCATCGAGGGAGTTCTCGCGCCGGGCGCGGACATCACCTACGACGCGCCGCCGGTGACCGGCATGGAGCAGCACGTCTGGGTGCTCGACGGGCGGCTCGAGCTGACCGACGACCGCACCCCGCACCGGCTCGACCCGGGGGACTGCCTGCGCTTCCGGCTCTGGGGGCCGACCCGGTTCCGGAATCCGGGGCCCGCGCCGGTCCGCTACGCCGTCTTCGTGGTGCTGCCATGACCATCACCCGGCTCACCGCCGACGACTTCGCCGCTCGCCTCCCGGCGCTGGCCGGGCTGCTGGTCGACGCCGTGGCCGGCGGCGCCTCCGTCGGCTTCCTGGACGGCTTCGACCACGCGTCGGCCACCGCCTGGTGGCGGGCCCGCGCCGCGGCGGTCGTGGACGGCAGCCTCGCCGTGTGGATCGCCGCCGGCCCGGCGGGCGTCACCGGCACGATCAGCCTGGCGTACGCGGACAAGCCGAACGCGCGGCACCGCGCCGAGGTGATCAAGCTGGCCGTGCGCCGCGACGCCCGGGGCGCCGGCCTCGGCCGTCGCCTGCTCGCGGCCGCCGAGGAGGCGGCCGCTGCCTCCGGGATCACCCTGCTGCTGCTCGACACGGAGACGGCCAGCGCCGCCGAACGGCTGTACGAGTCGGCCGGCTGGCACCGGTACGGGATCGTCCCGGACTACGCGGCGGACCCGGCCGGAGCGCTCCGGGATTGCAGCTTCTTCTTCAAGAAGCTGGGTTGACTGCCCGGTACGACTGCCGATGGGAAGGCCATGGCCCCTGTGCACGTGCTCTTCGACTTCGGCGAGGTCATCAGCGTCGCCCAGCCCGCCGACGAGGTGGCCGCCCTGGCCGCCCTCGCCGACCTGCCCGTCGCCGAGTTCTCCCGCCGGTACTGGGCCCACCGCCCCGGCTACGACGCCGGCGGCACGGCGCTGACGTACTGGTCCGGGATCCTCGGGGCGGCGCCCGGCGGCGCGCTGCTGCGCCGGCTGGTGGAGCTGGACGTGGCGAGCTGGCTGCACCTCAACCCGGGCACGCTGCGCCTGCTGGGCACCCTGCACGCGGCCGGTGCGCCGGTGTCGCTGCTCTCCAACGCCCCGTACGAGCTTGCCCGCGAGCTCGACCGGCACGCCGAGCTGGAGCCCTTCCGGCACCGGCTGTTCAGCGCCGACCTCGCGCTGGTCAAGCCGGACCCGCGGTGCTACGCGGCGGCCCTCGCCCGGCTCGGCGCCGAGCCCGGCGGCGTCGTCTTCGTCGACGACCGCCCGGCCAACATCGAGGCCGCGGCGGCCCTCGGCATGACCGGCATCGTCTTCACCGGTACGCCCGCCTGCCTGGCCGACGTCGCCCGCACGGCAATGGACGAATAAAAACCCAAACGGCGGACTCGCCAGCGCTACCTAGGTAGAGTTCATGACATGTCCGACATGCCACGGCTCACCCCGCAGACCATCGCGGTGCTGCGCGCCCTGCTGGCCACTCCGGCAACGCCGCGATGGGGGCGTGACCTCGGCCGGGAGACCGGCCTGAAGTCCGGAAGCCTGCATCCGATCCTCGCCCGTCTGGAGCAGGCAGGCCTGATCGAGAGCCACTGGGAGGATCCCGCCGCGCACGAGGACGCCGGCCGGCCGCGCCGCCGGTATTACCGGTTCGCCCCGGGCGGCGCCCAGACGGCTCATCTCGCTCTCGCTGACGTCACCCTCGTGTCCAGCGCCGCCTCGATCCGGCTGCACCCGCAGCCGGGCTATTGAGCGAGGCTGCCAATGTCTGGTCACTCCCGCGGGACGCGGGTCCGGCACGCCCTCGGCGTGGCGGGCATGATCATCGACGCAGTGGGTAACGCCGTCCCCACCTTCGTCCTCACCTGCCTCGCCGTGGTGTTCGGCTACGGGATGACACTCGTCCTGGCCGCGATGGGCGGCATGGCGCTCGCAGTCGCCGCCGCCAGCGTCGTTGCCATCGTCCTCTTGAAGATCACCAATGGCGGCGCCGCCCCTCGGGCTGCCGTCCGGCGTGGGGGACCGGGGCTGCTCAACCTCGCGGCCGGCCTGCTGCCGGGAACGGCGGGGGTCCGCTATCGCGAGGAATGGCTCGGAGAACTGTACGACCTCAGAGCCGACGGTGCGCCGTGGCGGAGCCGGGCCCACTATGTGCTCGGGGTGCTGTGCGCCGCGCCGAGGCTGGCGATCTCCATGCGACTGCATCCAACCAGGGCGGTGGACTGATGCTGCGGCAGACCCTCGGAGTCACCGCGGGCGGCGGGGGAGTCCTGACCGCCCTGCTGACCGCCGGCTGGACCGGAGTCGTCCTCGTCGCCGCGGTGGTCGTGGTCCTGGTCGGCGCGGTGTGCTGGGTCATCGCCGATCCGGAGCGGCCCGCCCGCCTCGCCCTTCTGATCACCAGTTGGCGCACCCGCACCCCGGGCCGCGGCGCCCGTACTCCCGCTCAGGCCAAGGCGACCCGCTGACGGCGGTCACCCCTTCAGGCACACGAACGGGCCGCGCACGCCCGCGCTGAAGCGTTCGGCCGCGGCTAGGGCCTTCCTCACCCGGCGGCGCGGGCCCAGCGCGGTGCCGGCCGTGGCGAAGAGCGCGCCCAGCGCGATCTGGTCGCCGCAGCCGACCGCGGCGTAGCCGTCGGCCGCCTTCGCCACCTGGTAGTCGTCGTAGACCGCGAACAACTGCCCGCGTACGCCGACCAGGAACGTGCCGCCCTCCTCGCGGTCGTTCTCCTTCGACGCCCAGCCGCCGGCCTTGAGGCAGTCGCGGACGGCGTCGATGAACGTCGTCGCCATGAACGGCTCCAGGTTGCCGGTGGGCTTCGGCAGGGTCAGCGAATACCGGATGAGCTGGCCCATCCGGAACGAGGTGGTGAAGCCGAACAGGTAGCGGTTCTTGCGGAAGACCTTGGCGTCGGCGCGCACGGTCAGGCTCATGCCCGACACCCCGGCGCTGTCCCCGCCGATGTACACCGAACCCGACTGCGCCAAGCCCACGATGGCCGTCATGCGTCACCCCGCCTCGATCGTCCGGCCCCCACCGTCGCACGGCCATGCCGTGCCGGTCGATCGGCCAGGGGCTGCGAACCCGAAGGTACGGTCCTGCGCCCCGTCGCACGTCCTGTGCGAGATCTTCCTGGTCAGACGATTTGCATGGGGCGGGTAAGCGAGATCAACAATGCGACTTTTGCTCGCATCGGCACACCCGGAAGGGGTGGACGCATGAGTGCAGTCCTACGGCATCAGGCCAGGAGGGCGGCCGTCCTCGGATCCGTCCTGACCATCATCTGCGGCGGGATCGGGGGCGCGGTCCCGGCCGCCGCGGCCGAGAACGCGCCGGGCACGGTCCTGTCCACCGCTGCGGCCACCCTGCCGCCGGAACTCAGCCCGCTGGCCACCGGTCAGCGCATCTCGTACGCCAGCACGACCGTCTCCGGCGCGCCCGTCACCGTGACCGGACTCGTCATGACCCCGAAGACGCAGCGGGCCCACAAGACGGTGGTCTGGGGCCACGGCACGACCGGCCTGGCCGATCAGTGCGCACCCTCCGACCACCTGGGAGTCTTCTGGCCGGAGGCCCGGGCCGCCATCGCCGAGCTGCTCAAGCGCGGCTGGACCGTCGCGGCCCCGGACTACCAGGGCCTGGGCACGGCGGACGCGCACCCGTACCTGATCGGCGGCGGCCAGGCCCGCACGATGATCGACAGCGTCAAGGCGGCCCGCGCCCTGGACCCCAGCCTCGGTACCCAGTACGCCGTCGACGGCCACTCCCAGGGCGGCCAGGGCGCGCTGTTCGCCGGGCAACTGGCGCCCTCCTACGACGGCGCCCTGACCCTGCGCGGCGTGGCGGCCATCGCCCCGGTCTCGAACGTGAACCTGCTGGCCCCGCTCATCCCGGGCACGCCGGGCCAGGGCTACCTGGTGATGGCCCTGTACGGCCTCGCCGCCGTGCAACCGTCGTTCGACCCGCTGACGGTGCTGGCGCCCCCGGCCCGGCAGCAGGTGCCCGTGCTGCAATCCGGCTGCCTGTACGAGATCCTGGCGGCGTACCAGTCGCTGCACGCCGGGCAGTTGGTCCTCGGCGGCGCCCTGCCCCAGCCGGTGGTGAACCAGCTGGCGCAGTACGACAACCCGGCCCAGTCCGCGCCGAGCGCGCCGATCCTGATCGTGCAGGGAACCGCGGACGAGGCGGTGCCGTACGACATCACCGCCGGCCCACTGCTGGACCAACTGGGCGACTCCCAGCCGGTAACCTTCGTCGGCGTGCCGAACGCGAACCACGACGGCGCGGTGTTCGCCTCGACGACCACCGTCGCGGACTGGATCGCCGCCCGCTTCACCCCCTGATCGCCGCGGGCCCGGGAGCCCTCGGTGGCCGCCCGCCGCGGCGTGGCAGGATGCCCGGCGGGTGGCCGCTTGGGGGCGGCCCGAGGGACGGACGGTGAAGGTCGATGCTGTACGCCGGTCTCAGGCTCGCTGACCGCTACCGGCTGGACGCGCGGCTCGGCGCCGGCGGCATGGGCGAGGTGTGGCGGGCCGTCGACGAGGTGCTCGGCCGGGTCGTCGCCGTCAAGGCCATGCTGCCCGAGGTGGCCGACCAGCCCGACTTCGCCAAGCGGTTCCTCGTCGAGGCCCAGGCGATGGCCAGCGTCAACCATCCCGCGGTGGCGTCGATCCACGACTACGGGCGCGGCACCGGGATCACGTTCCTGGTCATGGAGTTCATCGACGGCGAGTCCCTGTCGCAGGTGCTGGCCCGCGTCGGGCGCCTCGACCCGGCGACGACGATGCGGCTGATCACGCAGGCGGCGGACGGTCTGCG
>Ga0307516_10000520_pt1 | contig 51487 bp, 42 predicted proteins | sample 19_EM_MG_FD_203310 | JGI IMG/M metagenome (GOLD analysis project Ga0307516, IMG submission 203310) | Populus trichocarpa ectomycorrhiza microbial communities from riparian zone in the Pacific Northwest, United States - 19_EM | ecosystem: Host-associated > Plants > Roots > Unclassified | place... | reverse complement strand
AGAGGTTTCTGAAATTAAAATAGACTTATTGACCATATATACTATACTCAGTACTTCTTTCTTACAAGTCATGGACTTATTTGCAGTTCAAGTTGTGGTGATTTGATTTTTGCCCATGAAATTTTGAGGTGGCGACAGGGATAATATTTCGGTTACACACGTAGTAAAAGCGTTCGACAAAAAACCTGAAGGTACACTTAGAGTACTCACAAACGAGTAAATATCGTATCTGACGAGTAATCCGATGAGCGAGCCACCACGAAAGCTGTAGACAAGTGTGAGAAAAGTGACGCGCAATCCGACCAGTAATCCGACGAGCGAGCCACCGCCAAAGCCATTGACGAGTGTAAGAAAACTAACGCGCAATCCGACGAGTAATCTGAGGAGCGAGCCGTCACCAAAGCCATCAACGAGTGCAAGAATAGTGATGCGCTGTGCGACGAGAAATCCGACGAGCGAGTAGTTGCGAGAGCCATCGATGAGAGTACGAATAGTGACGCACAATCCGAAGAGAAATCCGATGAGCCAGCCGTCACGAGAGCCGTCGACGAGTGTACGAAAAGTGACGCGCAATCCGACGAGTAATCCGATGAGCGAGCCGTTGCGAAAGCCCTCGACGAGTATAAGAATAGTGACATGCAATCCGAAGAGGAATCCGACGTGCGAGCTACTGCGAGAGCCGTCGACGAGTGTACGAAAAGTGACGCGCAATCCGACGAGAAATCCGTTGAGCGAGCTGCCCGAAAGCCGTCGATGAGTATGAGAAAAGTGACAGACAATTGGACGAGTAATCCGATGACCGAGCCATATGAAAGCCGTCGACAAGAACTGGAGTGCGCAAAACGTTAGTGAAGCCTTAGCCACACGGAAAAAATACGTACTCACAAATGAGCGGATGTCATATCCGATGAGTAATCTGATGAGTGAGCCGCTGCAAAAGCCGTCGACGAGTGAAAGAAAAGTGATGCGCAATCCAAAGAGAAATCTGACGAGAGAGCCATTGTGAGAGCCATCGACGAGTGTACGAAAAGTGACGCGGAATCCAATGAGAATTCCAACGAGCGAGCCGCAAGAAAGCCGTCGATGAGTGTTAGAAAAGTCACACCCAATCCAACGGGTAATCTGATGAGCGAGCCGCTGCGAACGCTGTTGACGAGTGGGAGAAAAGTGACGTGCAAGCCAACGAGTACTCCGATGAGCGAGCCGCCGCGAAAGCAATCGCCCAGTGTGAGAAAAGTAATGCGTAATCCGACGAGTAATCTGACGAGCAAGCCACCGCTAAAGCCGTCCACGAGTGTAAGTAAAGTGACGCGCGATCCGACAAGTAATCTGATGAGCGAGCCGCCACGAAAGCCGTCGACGAGTGTAAGAAAAGTGAGGCTCTATCCGCCGAGAAATCCAACGAGCGAGCCGTCGCGAGAGACGTCGACGAGTGTACAAAAAGTGATGCGCAATGCGACAAGACATCCGATGAGGGAGCTGCCTCCAGAGCCGTCGACAAGTGTAAGAAAAGTGACACACAGTCCGACGAGTAATCCGATGAGTGAGCACCCGTGAAAGCCGTTAACGAGTGTAAGAAAAGTGAAATGCAACCTGACTAGTAATCCGATGAGTGAGCTGCGCCAAACCCGTCGACGAGAACTGGAGTGCGTAAAACGTCCGTGAAGCCTTAGCCAAGTGGAAGAAATGTTTACTCACAAACGAGCGGATGTCGTATCCGATTAGTAATCTGATGAGCGAGCCTCCGCGAAAGCGGTCGACGAGCGTAAGAAAAGTGACGTGCAATCCGACGAGTAATCCGATGCACGAGCCGCGCGAAAGCCATTGACGAGAAGTGGAGCGCGCAAAACGTCAGTGAAGCCTTAGCCACGCGGAAGAAATGCGTACTCACAAACGAGCGGATGTCGTATCCGACGAATAATCCGATGAGCGAGCCGCCGCAAAAGCCATCAAGTTTGAGAAATGTGACGTGCAATCCGATGAGTAATCCGATGAGCGAGCCGCAGCGAAAGCCATCAACGAGTGTGAGAAAAGTGACACGTGATCCGACGACCTTGACCAGTGTAACAAAAGTGACGCGCAATCTGACGAGTAATCCGATGAGTGAGACACGCGAAAGCCGTTGACGAAAACTGGAGCCTGCAAAACATCAGTGAAGCCTTCGCCAAGCGGAAGAAATGTGTACTCACAAACGAGCGGATGTCGTATCCGACGAGTAATCCGATCAGAGAGCCGCCGCAAAAGCCGTAGACAAGTGTGAGAAAAGTGACGCGCAAACCGATGAGTAACCCAACAAGCGAGCCACTGCGAAAGCCGTTGATGAGTGTAAGTAAAGTGACATGCAATCTGACGACTAATCCGATGAGCGAGACGCGCAAAAGCCGTCGACGAGAACAGGAGCGCGCAAAACATCAGTGAAGCCTTAGCCAAGCGGAAGAAATGCGTACTCGCAAACGAGAGGATGTCGTATCCGATGAGTAATCTGATGAGGGAGCCGCCGCGAAAGCTGTAGACGAGTGTCAGAAAAGTGACACGCAAACCGACGAGTAATCCGACAGGCGAGCCACCGCGAAAGCCGTCGACGAGTGTAAGAAAACTGACGCTCAATCCGACTAGTAAACCGACGAGCGACCCACCGTGAAAGCTGTCGACGAGTGAAACAAAAGTGACGCGCAGTCCGACGAGAAATTCGACGCGCAAGCCGTCGCGAGAGCCGTCGACGAGTATACGAAAAGTGACGCGCAATGCGACGAGACATCCGACAAGGGAGCTGCCTCGAGAGCCATTGACGAGTGTAACAAAAGTGACACGCAATCCGATGAATAATCCGATGAGCGAGCTGCCGCGAAAGCCGTCGATGAGTATAAGAAAAGTGAGAAGCAATCCGAAGAGAAATTGGATGAGCGATCCGCCGCGAAAGCCGTCGACGAGTGTACAAAAAGTGACGTGTAATCCAACTAGAAATCCGACTAGCAAGCTGTGCGAAAGCCGTCGGCGAGAACTGGAGTGCGCAAAACATCGGTGAAGCCTTAGCCAAGCAGAATAAATATGTACTCACAAACGAGAGGATGTCGAATTCGACGTGTAATCCGATGAGTGAGCTGCCGCAAAAGCCGTTGACGAGTGCAAGAAAAGTGATGTACAATCCGACGGGTAATCCGATGAGCGAGCCGCCTCGAGAGCCATTGATGAGTGTGAGAAAAGTGACACGCAATCCGACGAGTAATCCGATGAGCGAGCCCCTGCGAAAGCCGTCGACGAGTGTAAGAAAAGTGACGCGTAATCCGAAGAGAAATCCGACGAGCGAGCCGCCGCGAGAGACGTCTACAAGTGTACGAACGCAATCCGACTAGAAATGCGACGAGCAAACCGCGCGAAAGCCGTCGACGAAAACTGAAGCGTGTAAAACATCAGTGGAGCCTTAGCCAAGCTGAAGAAATGTGTACTCACAAATGAGCGGATATCCTATCCGACGAGTAAACCGATGAGCGAGCCGCCGCGAAAGTGTTTGAAGCCTGTAGGTCAAATGACAAGAAATGTGACGCCGCTGTGTTGTCGTCAAAAACTCACATGAAATGCAGGGTTCTCACCAAAAACTCACCTGCTTTTCCGGCCTGATTTCTTGCTGCACGAGCATAAAATCTGGTATAACTCCACAACAAATAGTCCTATGACAAAAGGGTAATCTGCACGGAGTTGTCAAATCAGTCATCAATCATATTCCCACATCTTGAAAAAATCTTCTTATTAATGGTGGTGTGGCTGTGAAAATGTGCGCGAGAGTTGTTTTGCTGGAGCGCTCTCAGTGCGCGCCTCACTACAACTCACCTTTCTGAAGACAACACGCTAATGAGTTGCCTTCTGATACGCGCTGCCACTGTAGTCAAACGAGTATATATCCAGCTGTCCGCACCAAGAAATACAGCGTGCCAATCGACTGTAAAGCTGTCGAGGAGCAGAAGAAATCAATAATCCGGTGAGTAGCCTACCGTGCAATGGGCTGACAAGCAATTTAAATACATTAACGATAGTGACAAAATTTTATGCTTTACACACTCACATGCCTGCTAGTCCGCAAACCAGTAATCCATATAAATAGCAGGGTTGTCACCAAAAACTCACGTGAAATGCAGGGTTGTCATCTAAAACTCACGTGAAATACAGGGTTGTCCACAAAAACTCACGTAAAATGCAGGGTTATCCCCGAAATCTCACGTGAAATACAGGGTTATCCACAAAAACTCACGTGAATTGCAGGGTTGTCCACAAAAACTCACGTGCTTTCCTGGCCTCGCTTCGGCCACCATGAGTAGAAAATCATCTACAACTCAACAACAAATAGTCCTATGACAAAAAGGAAAGTTGCACCGCGTTGTCAGATAGGTTATCTAGCCAGTTCCCACACCTTGAAAAAACTTTCTTATTATTGATGGAGTGGCTGTAAATTTTTGCCCGAGAGTTGTGGTGCTGCAGCGCGCTGAGTCTGCAACCTACCACAATAAAAATTTGTATGGCAAAAGGTCATACCCTCACCCTGGATTCAAGTAATAGACATTAAAACGAGGAATATACACCATTCTCACTTGCATTCTACATGTGGAATGCGTGTGCACATGTTTATGAAATCGATTTGCGAGGAATATGCATAATGAGCCCATTTCCAGCACCCGAATCACTGTCAATCATACCATCTGTGCATGAGTGACTCATTAAAGTGAGGAATATAGACAATTTTCACTTTCATTATGCATGTAGAATATGTGTGCACATGTTTATGATATCCATCAGTGAGGTATTTGCGTAATGAGCTCATTTCCAGCACCTGAATCACTGTGAATGACACCATCTGCATATGAGTAACTGATTAAAGCAAGAAATATGTACCATTCTAACTTACATTATGTATGTGGAATCTGTGTGCACATGTTTGTGATAACCATCTCTGAGGTATATGTATAATGAGCTCATTTCCGGCACCTGAATCACTTTGAATAACACTATCTATGTATGCGTGACTCATTAAAGCGAGGAATATACACCATTCTCACTTGCATTATGGATGTGGAATGCGTGAGAATATGTTTGTGATATCCATCTGTGAGGTATATGTATAATGAGCTCATTTTCAGCACCTGAATCACTGTGCATGATACCATCTGTGCATGAGTAACTCATTAAAGTGAAGAATATACACCATTCTCACTTGCATTACGCATTTCTAATACTTGTACACCTGTATGTTACATCCATCTGCGAGGTATTGGCATAATGAGCTCATTTCCAGCATCTAAAGCACTGTGAATGATATTATCAGTACATGAGTAACTCATTAAAGCAAGGAACGTATGCCATTCTTACCTGCATTATGAATGTAGAATGCATGTGCACATATTTGTAATATCCATCTGCAAGGTATATTTATAATCAGCTAATTTCCAGTAGCTGAATCACTGTGCATGATACCATCTGTGCATGAGTGACTCATTAAAGCGAGGAATATACACCATTCTCACTTGCATTGTGCATGTGTAATACGTGTCCACCTGTTTGTGATATCCATCTGCGAGGTATATGCATAATGAGCTCATGTCCAGCACCTGAATCACTTTGAATAACACTATCTATGCATGAGTGACTCATTAAAGCGAGGAATATACACCATTCTCACTTGCATTATGTATGTGGAATGCGAGTGAACATGTTTGTGATATCCATCTGCGAGGTATTTGCATAATGAGCTCATTTGCAACACCTGAATCACTTTGAATGACACCATTTGCTCATGAGTGACTCATTGAATCGAGGAATATACACCATTCTCACTTGCATTATGCAGGTAGAATGCGTGTGCACATGTTTGTCATATCCATCTGCAAGGTATATGCATAATAAGCTCATTTCCAGCACCTGAATCACATTGAATATCACTATCTATGCATGAGTGACTCATTAAAGCGAGGAATATACACCATTCTCACTTGCATTATGTATGTGGAATGCGTGTACACATGTTGGTGATATCCATCTGCGAGGTTTTTGTATAATGAGCTCATTTCCAGCACTTGAATCACTTTGAATGACACTATCTGCATATGAGTGACTCATTAAGGTGAGGAATATACAACATTGTCACTTGCATGATGCAGGTGGAATGTGTATGCATATGTTTGTGATATCCATCTGTGAGGTATTTGCATTCATCAGGAAAAAATTAAAAAATTATCCCTGCACATCAGTAAGAACGACCTGCGTCGGTAGGTTTGCTAGCATTGCTAGCTTCCCTAGCATCTGTAGCTCCGGTAAGGATAGTGAATCTTACCGAAGCAACCACCCACTTACAGAAGCTAGGAAAGCTAGTAAAGCTAGCAAAGCTACGGATGTACCACCAATCTTACCGACACAACCACCAACCTTACCTACGCAACCACCAACCTTACCGACGCAACCACCACCTTACGGGAGCTAGGGAAGCTTGCGGGAGCAACGAGTGTGCACTGTGAGCAGTTTCATTACTAGTTATAATGCTACTACACACAGTTGGCTATGCTCTTCGATCGCACAGAAAATCACTTATTGTATTTAAAATCTATATATACATTATGATACAAAGTCCAACGTCCCAAATCTCGTCGAAGTACAGAGCAGCTACAGCGGCGCATAAGGGCAGGCGAGCAACGCGTATTACAAGTAGGACAGGTAGGAGAGCGAGGAGAATGAGGCCGGCGTGGAGAATGATAGCAGACGAGCAACCGGTACGAGCGGTAGGCTAGCGAGAAGAATGAGGGCAGACGAGCAACGCGTACGAGATGAAATTCAGTGAGAAGAATGAGGCAAGACGAGCAACGCGCACGAGATGTAGGCCAGCGAGAAGAATGAGGGCAGACGAGCAACGCGTACAAGATGAAATTCAGTGAGAAGAATGAGGCAAGATGAGCAACGCGTACGAGAGGTAGGCTGGCGAGGAGAATGAGGCCAGACGTGCAACGCGTACGAGATGTTGTCCGGCGAGGAGAATGACGGCAGAGGAGCAACGCGAACAAGATGTAGGCCAGCGAGAAGAATGAGGGCAGACGAGCAACGCGTACGAGATGAAATTCAGTGAGAAGAATGAGGCAAGACGAGCAACGCGTACGAGAGGTAGGCCGGCGAGGAGAATGAGGCCAGACGTGCAACGCGTACGAGATGTTGTCCGGCGAGGAGAATGACGGCAGACGAGCAACGCGAACGAGATGTAGGCCAGCTAGGAGAATGACTGCAGACGAGCAACGCGTATGAGAAGTAGGCCAGTGATGCCTAACACGGCGTTTCTAGCACACGTCCGAACGTAGGTCAGCGGTAATGAGGTCAAACGAGCAACGCGTAGTAGCAGTGGCCAGCAAGGAGAATGAGGCCAGACGGGCAACACGTATGAGATGTTGTCCGGCGAGGAGAATGACGGCAGACGACGAACGCCTACGAGATGTAAGTCAGCGAGGAGAATGAGGCCAGACGAGCAATGCATACGAGATGTAAGTCAGCGAGGAGAATGACAGCAGACAAGGAATGCCTATGAGAGGTAGGCCAGTGAGGAGAATGAGACCAGACGTGCAACGCGTACGAGATGTTGGCCAGCAAGGAGAGTGACAGCAGACAAGCAACACCTACGAGATGTAAGTCAGCGAGGAGAATGAGGCCAGACGCGCAACGCGTACGACATGTAGGCCAGCGAGGAGAATGAGGCCGGACGCAAAACGCGTACGAGAAGTAGGCCAGCGAGGAGAATGACGGCAGACGAGCAATGCGTACGAGAAGTAGGCCAGTGATGCGTAACAGGGCGTTTCTGTAATGTGTACGACGATAGGTGAGTGGTGCGTAGGTTGGTGGTGTGCGGTGCGTAGGTTGGTGGTGTTTATTATTTCAACTCGTAATGACTTGGACGGGGTGTGTTGCAAAAAAGCGAAGTTATGGGTAACTGGCAGCTGTGGCCACACTTAGGAGATAAATGAACTGACGGGGGGCGCACTCGGCGTTGTTGGTTGCGCTAATCACGTGACCAGTTTTTAACTTTGCATCGGGGAGTTACTCATGGCTTAATTCAAAGACTGTAGCAGTAGCAATTCAATTGTTTACTGCCTACCCGCCTCGTGAACTTACTTCCACTCAAATTTCAGCGCTATTGCCTAGACCTAGGCTTTGACATCTCGAAACACAATGAACTGACGGTCTCCAGCTCGTTGATGTCAAGTTTAACCGCCACAAAAAAACTGGTCATGTGATTAGCGCAACCAACAATGCCGAGTGCACCCCCCGTCAGTTCATTTATCTCCTAAGTGCGGCCACAGCTGCCAGTTACCCATAACTTCGCTTTTTTGCAACACACCCCATCCAAGTCATTACGAGTTGAAATAATACACACCACCAGTCAACGTACCGCTCACCTATCGTCGTACACATTACAGAAACGCCCTGTTACGCATCGCTGGCCTACTTCTCGTACGCGTTGCTCGTCTGCCGTCATTCTCCTCGCTGGCCTACTTCTCGTATGCGTTGCGGGTCCAGCCTCATTCTCCTCACTGGCCTACATCTCGTACGCATTGTGCGTCTGGCCTCATTCTCCTCGCTGACTTACATCTCGTAGGTATTGCTTGTCTGCCGTCACTCTCCTCGCTGGCCAACATCTCGTACGAATTGCTCCTCTGCTGTCATTCTCTTCGCTGCCCTACATTTTGTACGTGTTGCTCGTCTGGCCTCATTCTCCTCACTGACTTATATCTCGTAGGCGTTGCTCGTCTGGCCTCATTCTCCTTGCTGGCCACTGCTATTACGCGTTGCTCGTTTGACCTCATTACCGCTGACCTATATTTGGACGTGTGCTAGAAACGCCGTGTTAGGCATCACTGGCCTACTTCTCATACGCGTTGCTCGTCTGCTGTCATTCTCCTCGCTGGCCTACATCTCGTAGGCATTCCTCGTCTGCCATCATTCTCCTTGCTGACTTACATCTCGTACGCATTGCTCATCTGGCCTCATTCTACTCACTGACTTATATCTCGTAGGCGTTGCTTGTCTGCTGTCACTCTCCTCGCTGGCCAACATCTCGTACGCGTTGCACGTCTGGCCTCATTCTCCTCACTGGCCTACCTCTCGTAGGCATTCCTTGTCTGCCATCATTCTCCTCGCTGACTTACATCTCGTACATGTTGCTCGTCTGGCCTCATTCTCCTCGCTGACTTACATCTCGTAGGCGTTCGTCGTCTGCCGTCATTCTCCTCGCCGGATAACATCTCATACGCGTTGCCCGTCTGGCCTCATTCTCCTTGCTGGCCACTGCTACTACGCGTTGCTCCTTTGACCTCATTACCGCAGACCTACGTTCGGATGTGTGCTAGAAACGCCGTGTTAGGCATCACTGGCCTACTTCTCATACGCGTTGTGTGTCTGGCCTCATTCCTCGCTGACTTATAACTCGTACGCGTTGCTAGTCTGCTGTTATTCTCTTCACTGGCCTACATTTCGTACGCGTTGCACGTCTGCCGTCATTCTCCTCACCGGACAACATCTCGTACACGTTGCCCATCTGGCCTCATTCTCCTTGCTGGCCACTGCTACTGTGCGTTGCTTGTTTGACCTCATTACCACTGACCTACGTTCGGACGTGTGCTAGAAATACCGTGTTAGTTATCACTGGCCTACTTCTCGTACGCGTTGCGTGTCTGACCTCATTCCTTGCTGACTTATATCTCGTACGCATTGCTCATCTGCTGTTATTCTCTTCACTGCATCAGCAAAAAAATGAAAAGTTGAGGTATATTGCTTTTTTTTGAAGTGAGACACAAATTTTAAATTTCCTTTCTCGGTGTTTTAGTTGAAATAAAAGAGATTATTTTTTTCCAAATCCTTACGGGAGCAAAATATAACTTCTCTCTTACAGAAGCTTAATAAAGCTTAATAAAGCTTACGGAAGCACCGGGAGCACCGGGAGCATTTTTCGAGTTTTTGCTGATGTGGCCTACATTTCGTACACGTTGCACATCTGGCCTCATTCGCCTCGCCGACTTACATCTCGTAGGTGTTCCTCGTCTGCCGTCATTCTCATCGCCTGACAGCATCTCGTATGCGTTCCTCGTCTGGCCTCATTCTCCTTGCTGACTTACATCTCATAGGCATTGCTCGTCTGCTGTCATTCTCCTCGGTGGCCTACATCTCGTTCGCGTTGCTCGTCTGGCCTCATTCTCCTCGCTGACTTTCATCTCGTAGGCGTTCCTTGTCTGCTGTCATTCTCCTCGCCGGGCAACATCTGGTACGCATTGCACGTCTGGCCTCATTCTCCTCGCTGGCCTACCTCTCGTATGTGTTGCTCGTCTTGCCTCATTCTTCTTACTGAATTTCATTTCGTACGCGTTGTTCGTCTGCCCTCATTCTTGCTGGCCTACCGCTCGTACCGGTTGCTCGTCTGCTATCATTCTCCACACTGCCCTCATTCTCCTCGCTCTCCTACCTGTCCTACTTGTAATACCCGTTGCTCGCCTGCCCTTATGCGCCACCGTAGCTGCTCTGTACTTCGCGATGAGATTTGGGACATTGGACTTTGTATCATAATGTATATATAGATTTTAAATACAATAATTGATTTTCTGTGCGATCGAAGAGCATAGCCAACTGCGTGTAGTAGCATTATAACTAGTAATGAAACTGCTCACAGTGTACACTCGTTGCTCCCGTAAGCTTCCCTAGCTTCCCTAGCTTTTCTAGCTTCCCTAGCTCCCGTAAGGTGGTGGTTGCGTCGGTAAGGTTTGTGGTTGCGTCGGTAAGATTGGTGGTGCGTCCGTAGCTTTGCTAGCTTTTCTAGCTTTTCTAGCTTCCCTAGCTTTTCTAATGTGGTGGTTGCGTTGGTAAGGTGGTGGTCGCTTCCCTAGCTTTGCTGGCTTAGCGAAGGACAAAGTTATATTTTACTCCCGGTGCTCCTGTAAGCTTCGCTAGCTCCCGTAGCTCCGGTAAGAATTAAATTTTTTGCTGATGTTATGAGCACATTTCCAGTACCTGAATCAATTTGAATGACACTATCTGTGTTTGTGTGATTCGTTAATGCAATGACGATACACCATTCTCACTTGCATGATACCGGTGGAAGGTGTGTGCATGTGTTGGTGTGATCTATGTACGAGGTATTTACAATAATAGCTGATTTTCAGTCCTAGAACCAATTTTACTGACACTATCTGCACCTGAGTGCCACATTCAAGTGAGGAATATAGCCTATTCCTACCTGCACCCTGCAGGTGGAATGTGACTCTATGTGTTTCAAAAATCCAACTGCTAGGTATATGCATAGTTAGCTGATTTCCAGCCCCTGATCAAATTGTACTAGACTATTGGCGCATTAGTAGCTCATTCATACGAGGTATGAGCATGATCCTGCTGTAAGCCTCCCACCTGATGCAGGTAGAATGCATGCTAGTACAGCTTCTGAGACAACCAACAGCCCAATGGATACACAAAGTGCTCATTGCTCAAATCTGAATATGTACCACATCAGAGACTTATTGAAGCATGGTATATACGTGATATGCTTGTTTGTAACCTTCATGTTATAGGGGAAGTACTTGCCAGCACATCTGAGACCCACAAAAATAATTTATGTGCGAAATGTATTCATGTGATATCCCTCAACAACTTGGGTTATCAGTCTGGATATATCAGAGACTTATTAGAGCGAGGTATATGCATGATATGCACTTTTGTCATTTGTATTGAGCAGGTGCAATACCTTTTTGTATGTCTCACACATCCAACCGCAGGGTACATACAATATGAGCTCATTCCTGCAGAAGAAATCAAGTTGGCTATCCAGATTGGTATACTGGTTACGCATCACAGCGAGGTATATGTATGGTAAAGTCACTTAATTACATGTATCATCAATCCCCGCTTATGTAAGACCTTTCACACTGAGGTATTTTTAGCTATCTTTGCGTTTTCAGTTTGTTACCAAATTATCACCCCCATTACCATGTTTCGTAATACTTTAAACCGCTTGTATTTCCAGGTTTTGCTATATAACATCACCACTTCTCCTGTTACCAGTCTTCTTTTTCACAATCCCAATACTCTTTCACTCAGAATACTTTCTCACAATATATTTCTCTTCATACCTTCTCTACTTCAAACTCAAAACCAGCCTATGTCTTCCAGTACTAATGTCAATGAGGCCAAGAAGGAGCTTGCCAAGTTATCCAAAACAGTTTTGCTCTACTACTGGGGTTAGTACTCATCTTCACAATCTCTTACCTTTACTGACTGGTTCCAGCCATCTCAGATGTCACCAAGGATTGTTCTCCCCCTTTAGTATTCAATCAACCCAAAATGATCTTCAGAACAGGCTTCATCTTAAAGGCACTGTATAATACTGCCCAGGAATTGCTAGACAACATTTCCCATATAGGAATCCTACACTGGCCCAGAAATGAGCATAAGAAGTGGACTGAGGTATTGGGGAAGACATTGGTTTTTGAGAAGGGATTTGATTGAACACTCATAAAAAGAACTATGATTAATTTTTTTTAGGTAGCAGAGGAGCAAGTGGAGGAGTCATCATCTACATTGGGTACAGCTAGAAAAAGACCTGCCAGTACCACTGAGCCTGTAGAGGTGAGACCTGCTGGACCCACCAAGGTATTTCCATCAATCTTTTGTTAAAAACATCAACTAAGTATCAAGGCTACTGCTTCTTCCAGCAGTAGAAACAAGAAGTTCAAATCCAACCAAACAGTCACCGCCTCAGATAGTGAGGTATCTGGTAGTGGTGAGCAGGATATAGAGATTATTGCCAGTAAGTATCACATTCTAGTATCAGGGTTTATTCTAATACATTGAATAGTTTCAGATCCAGAGGATACTTCCAAGGAACAGACTGCATCCCAGGTACCCCCAAAGCTCAGCAAACAGAAGAAAGAAAACACAGAATGTTTGGCAGTGCCACAGGTATTTATCTCTCTTCTCTAAGGTATTCTAATTCTCAAAGTTTTATAGATGGCCTTGATATACTGCTACAACCTAGTCCAAAGCCTGGCCTTTCCACTATGGTCTCCACCTATGACCACCATCCACCACCCAGCAAGCCTCATATTGTACCACTCAGTACCCTCAAGATACCTCCTATTCTTAAGGGTATACCACAGCATCTGTTGGTTGACCAAGATGCCAGTCATTATCCACTTGGTTCCAGACAGAGAGAATTGGTTGCACATGCAGAGTACTACCAGACTGGAAGAGGTATTTGTACTTCCCTTAAAGCATTAAACAAATAACTAATATATTATAGACAAGTTTGATAGACTTTATCAGCTTACAGCCATTGGCTTGAAGGTGGGGAAGGCCTAGGAGTTGGAGCAGAGTAAGGCTAAGAAAGCTACTGATGATACCCAGTGTCATGAACCTGGCGCGACAGGCTCCTTGGCGTGGGCGCCGGCACCACTCTCACCCTTGTCGCCCTGTGGCTCGTCCTGGTTTCCGCTGCCACAGCCGCAGTCATCCTCTGCGCTTAGACGCCTTGACCGATCTCCGCCATATCGCGATGGTAGTGATATCCCCGACCACTGGCCGGTCTAGACCTCTCTCCTTCGTGTCCGTTATGTTACTTGTGCGTCATTTCTCCTGTCCGCTACGTTTGTTGTCTCCCATTGATTGAGCTTGCGCGTCCTTCTCCCATATTCGTTACGAGTATTGTTTTCCCTTGATGAAGTTGTACGTCAGTCTTCCTTTCCTTTACTGTTACTGCTTGCGCGTCCTTCCTCCTGTTGTCGCGAGTAGAGTGTTGGCCGCACGGCGGCCGAGTGCGATCATGTGTTTTCCTTGGGTGTGGCGATCGAGTCATAATGTTAGACGGAGGAACTGTGTCAGTCTTGCGGGCAAGCTGTGATTCCACAGAGGGAAGGAAAAGTATAAAGGAAGGGCGCAGTAGCTAGTCTGGAGATTCTTCTCCATGCAATCTATTATCTCTCTCCAGAGACCTACCTCTCTATCCCTGTGACCGGCGCTGCGACCATACCTCCCCAGAACAACGAGCCCACGCAAGGTGTGTGAGGAAAGCCGCGAAGAGACCACGCCAGGCGTGATGGATGCTGCGAGAACAACGAGCCCACGCAAGGTATGTGAGAAGAGCCGCGAAGAGACCACGCTGGGCGTGACGGATACTGCGAGAAAAATGAGCCCATGCAAGACGTTTGAGAAGAGCCGCGAAGAGACCACACCGGGCGTGATGGATACCACAAGAACATTGAGCCCATGCAAGGCGTGTGAGAAGAGCCGCGAGGAGACCACGCCAGGCGTGATGGATACTGCGAGAACAACGAGCCCACGCAAGGTGTGTGAGAAGAGCCGCGAAGAGACCACACCAGGAGTGACAGATACCGTGAGAACAACGAGCCCAGACCAGATATGTGAATACACCGGAAGTATGAGTACGCCGGAAGTGTGAGTAGGAGAGCTCGCTCCTCAGACCCACGCCTACGTTGTCTGTTGAGCCAGAACGGAGAAGTCGAGGCAGGATCTTGACCATGGATTGCGTCTCTCCATCGACACCTGACATAGCAACGAAAAAGACAGTCGATTCCCAGGACGAAAGCACCGGGGACCCCTTCAACCTTAGTGAATTCAGGGACCTACCTGACGACCAGCGAGCGCTGAGCCCAGTAACCCGCGAACAAAGATCTAGACCCCAGAGCCCCGAGTCCCCCGAACAACTCAAAAGAATCACGGAAGCCCTGGGACCCCACCTGTTGACAACCGAAATGCTGCAAACACTTTTAGCTGCATGCGACTGACCACCGCAGACCAGTTACCCAAAGCTCAGGGACCCGGAACCATTCGAAGGAGAAAAAACAAAATTCAAAACGTTCCTGGCCCAGTGCGAGCTGAAGTTTAGAACCGAGGGAAACCGATTCGATGACAATGAGAAGAAAACAGGATATGCATCCTCCCTACTGCGAGGGGTGGTATGGAATTGGATGGAAACCTTCCTAAACCAGAAAGGTGGAATCAACCTGACTTGGAAAGAACTAAAGACCAACATGAAGCACGCCTTCAGCCAGGTAGATGCCGAGGAAATAGTGTTCGAGAAATTCCAGAAGATCCAGCAGGGAAATCAGACAGCAGCCACCTACTGGGCCGAATTTCAGTGAATCAAAGCAGACCTCCCATTCGTGGACAACGTATGCATTGCACGATTCCGAGATGGATTACACCCCGAGGAGAAAAGGCACCTAGTCATGAGCGAAACCCCCGCCACAGTCTTGGTGGACTACGCCACGGCTGCCATCAAAACGGATAGCCGCCTATGCAACCTTGGAGTCATTAATCGACGACCTACCACCAACCCAGAAGCGCGCTTCCACGTCAACACAAAGGAGCCTCCGTCGACGCCCCCGGGAGACCCGATGGACCTCGATGCCACCCGACGATTCAAATTCGCAGGGGGAACGCCGAACCGATACCCACAACGAGCAATCACGGGAGAATGTTACAACTTCGGAAAGAAAGGACATTTCGCAAAAGAATACCCCCAGCCCAGGAAAGAATGAGTTCCATGGAGAAGACCATACAGGGCCGTGGAAGCCAGCTTCGAGGAGACGACCGAAGAAGAACTGTCGGGAAACGACAACCCTAGGGAATAAGTGCCGACAACCACCACCCGAGGTAAATACCTGTTGTCAAACCCGAAGAAGACCCCCCGTACTGAGTACGAACTGCCCAATATGACTGCGAGGAGAAAATTATGATCAAAGTACGAATCCAGGGGACAGACGGGAAAGAATGCACCACTACAGCCTTGGTGGACAGTGGGGCATCAGAAAACTTCATCGATAAGGCCTATGCTGAGGCCAGCGGAATACCTATGCAACAAAAAACAACGCCAAGACGAGTATTGACAGTCGACGGAAGTGAGGTCACCAGCGGGCCAGTAATCCACGACGCTCAAATCTACCTAACCATCAACCATCACGAGGAGGACATTCACCTACACTGCATCACGATTGGGAACACCCCGATCATCCTGGGACTCCCGTGGCTCAAACTCCACGACCCAGTCATAGGGTGGAAGAATCACACCGTGAAATTCCACTCCGACCACTGCGCCAAGAAATGCCTACCCAGCTCACCAAGAGCCAACACAGTCCCAGAAGAAAAGGCCACAGAGCAATACTATAAGAAAACACTGGCAGAAGAGGAGAACTGGGAAATCGGCGAAACAGACCCATGGGAGGTATGCCAGACAGTAATCGACGAAATCAAAGAAACCTCCAGGACGAGCAAGAAACCAATTCCCCCAGAATATCACAAATTCCTCGATGTATTCACCGAACAAGAACCAACAACACCCCCACCTCACTGCACGCAGGACCATCATATCCCACTGGAGGAAGGGAAAACACCCCCGTATGAGCCCTTGCGACCCCTGAATGATGAGAAAATGAAGGATCTCAATGAATACTTGGATGTCAACGAAAAATGAGGATGGATCCGTGCATCCACTTCCCCGACCGGAGCTCCTATCCAGTTTGTGAAGAAGAAGGACGGAGGACTACACTTGGGCGTGGATTACCGACAATTAAATGAAATCACGGTCAAGGACTAGACACCATTGCCATTGATCGGAGAATCCCTGGATCAACTGCCTAGTGCCACCGTCTACACCAAACTCGATATCCGAGACACATATTACAACCTCCAAATCGCAGCAGGAGATGAGTGGAAAACAGCCTTCCAAATCCGGTACGGACTATACGAATACTGCATCATGCCTTTCGGGTTGACCAAGGCACCGGCGTCGTTCCAACGATGGATAAACGAGATTTTGAGCGATTACCTGGATATTTTCTGTGTGGCATATCTGGACGACATCCTCATCTTCTCGCAAAATCTGGAAGACCAATGGAGGCATGTCCAAACAATGTTGAGACGTGTTGTGGAAACCGGACTCACGCTGAAAGCATCTAAATACGAATTCCATACAACGGAAACGGAATACTTGGGATATGTCATATCACCAAAGGGACTGCGAATGGACGAAAAAAAGATCCTAACAATCAAGGAATGGAAAGAGCCAACGAATGTAAAAGGAATCCAGAGTTTCCTGGGATTTGCCAACTTCTATCGTCGCTTTATCAGAGACTACAGTAAGATCACGATGCCCCTATCCTCCCTCACAAGAAAGGAAAAAGAGTGGGAATGGGGTGACAAACAGCAAGGAGAGTTCGATACCCTAAAAACGGCAATGATCATGCAACCCTTACTACAGCACTTCAACCCAGAACGAGCCGTCACCATCGAAACAGATGCCTCGGACTACGCCATAGGGGCAATTTGCTTGCAACCAGACGATAATGGAATTCTGCACCCAGTAGCCTACTACTCAAGGATCTCAAGGACCCGGAGCGCAACTACGATATCCACGACAAAGAGCTACTGGCGATCGTGGACGCACTGCGAAAATGGGATACCTATTGCAAAACAATGGGACCCAACATCACGATTCTCACGGTTCACAAAAACCTTGAATATTGGAAAATGAAAAAAGATCTCAACCTACGGCAGGCCCGATGGGGTGAGCGGCTAGCAAACTATGACTTCACGATCAAATACCGACCAGGAAGATTAGCCGGCAAACCAGACATCCTCTCTAGAGAGTTAGAAGACGCTCCCTGGGAAGGGGATATGAAGCATCGACAGAACCACGGCCGAATCCTGTTACCCGAAGCAGCGTTCGAAGCACTCCAGGCCAATACAATGGAAACCATCAACCTCGAGATAGACAAGAAACTCCTGAATCAAATCTGGACACTAAGCGCAGCAGATAAAAAGATCCAAGAAATCCGGAGGAAAACAGCGAACGGGACCACCCGTGATCGAAAGATCGCGATAGGGTTATACGAGGAAAACAGCGGGTTCCTAATGTACGACGGCCTCATATGGGTCCCGGACAATGACACCCTGCGACTACGCATATTAAGAGACCATCATGACGCGCAAGCCGCAGGACACCCGGGCCGAGCAAGTACCCTGGAACTTGTTAGCCGAAATTTGTACTGGCCAGGGCAACAAAAGTACAGCTACAGATAAGTCGACCACTGTGACACCTGCCATCACATCAAGCCAATCCGACATGCACCATTTGGACTGCTAAAGCCACTCGAACTCCCACACCGACCATGGGACACAATATCAATGGACTTTATCACCGCGCTGCCGACGAGCAATGGAAAAGACATGTTATGGGTAATAATCGATCACCTCACAAAGATGGGACATTTCGTCACCTGCCAGGGCACCATGGATCCCGAAGACCTAGCAGACCAATTACTCCGATAAGTTATAAGATCCCATGGACTGCCAAGCAGTATTGTATCAGACAGAGGGTCCCTGTTTACCTCAGACTTCGGGAGATGAGTAAAAGAAGCACTCGGGATATCACGCAACCTCAGCACAGCCTTCCACCCACAAACAGACAGACAAACGGAAAGAGCCAATGCCACCCTCGAGCAGTATCTCCGGGCATACTACAACTACCAGCAGGATGACTGGGAAAGGTTGTTGCCAATTGCTGAATTCTGCTACAACAACACACAAACCGGAACCACAAAAATAACCCCCTTCTTTGCCAACTATGGATATCACCCTCGTTTCCTGCCAGACCTCGGCACCCAGAACGAGGAGATCCCAGAGGTGGGAGGATAATGTCGCGGCATTAAGAAGGTTGCATGAAGAACTTCGAGCAGAGATCAAGGAAGTTCAAATGTCTCAAGCAGAGCAAGCCAACAAAGCACGACATTCTGACCCGGTACTGAACCCAGGCGACAGGGTCTGGCTACGACAGAAACACATCCGGACAACCCGACCATCGAACAAACTAGACCACAAGCAGATAGGCCTGTACACCATCCTCGAGAAGGTAGGCTCAAGAGCATATAAACTGGACCTACCGGCCACTGTCAGGATCCACCCAGTTTTCCACATCAGCCTCCTCGAACCCACAGCCAGCACCAAACCCATCCCGGGACACCAACAAACACCGCCACCACCTGTGGTCATCCAAGAACAGCAAGAGTGGGAAGTAGAGAAAATCCTTGACTCCCAATGCCATAGAAACCAGATCCAGTATCGAGTCAAGTGGACCAGTTTCAACGACTCCGATTGTATCTGGTATCACGCCCACAACTTTGAGAACTCACCCGACCTCATAGACAGTTTATTTCATGATTCATCATCATTCAACATCAATTTTACCTTCATTTGTTAGCCTATTACCACCTAGTTTCCACCTGTATATCTCACTACCACTGACACTATCAATAATTCATGGTTCTCATTATATACCACTTTTGCCCATCATACGTACTCCTATGAAATAAGTTTCTCGTCTATCCTCTTCTACTTTGTAGATTTTTTTATTTCATTCTCTGTTTATTACCTTCTCACAAAATACCACCAAAAACCTTATATCAACTTAGGTTAATTTTCAATTTTCATTTTCTCTAACTCTCTCATTCTTCCTATTACTTCCTATTACCTGAATCTACTTTACCTATTAATTCTACTGAATTGAAGAAGGAAGTAGAGGGGGGGGGGGGGGGGATAGAAAAAAAACTACTTTACCTGCTTAACCAATATCAATATAGTCAAATACTTGTTTTTCACCCACTCTCGACGATTGGATTAAAAAAGTATTTTCAACTATTAGGGAGTGAAATTTTAAAGCTCCTACTGGATTAAGAAAGGTATTTGCTGGTATTTGGGAGTAAAAAGCATTTATTTGAGCTGATATATAGATTGTCATACTCTGAGCAAACTCGTTACCCAATACTAGGGATAACGCTCCAAGATACTGGTTTGTATAATAGTATAACACTAGGTTTGAATAGAATAACAGCACCCCTACAACCATTTCGGTTCTGATTTTAAGGTGGTTTCGTTGCTTTGAAACTCCAGTTGTAGACATATTATATCTAGGTAAAAATTTAGGTATTTGAGGTATTTGAGATATATAATACATTACTGCCTGAGAACATCTGATATTACTAAGTTTTCCGTGTATTTTTACACTGAATAATAGTATCGCAGTCATTCTGAAAAGATTGTTCGCAATACATAATTCCAGTTGGAACTTTTCTTTCAAGGTGCTGTAGATTACCAACAATGTCATATCCCCTTACGCAACTAGAACTGACTCAAACTGGTTATTTGCCATCTGTAAATATGCTGAAAAAACTTATTTGTTTTGTATTCTTGAGAGTGAGAAATAGTAAGATATCACTACAAGGTATGTATTAGGTTGACTTGTAGTAATGAAAGCAGGATCTCAGCGAATAATACCTCAGGGTACTTGTTTCCATAATGGTATACTGTATAGTTTCAAGGGTGTAACAGTGCCATTGCACCTTTACTGTTGTCATTGATCTTGTATTCTTCCCTTGAAATTATAATATCTTTAGTTTTCATGATTGAAGTACATATTGCTATTACAGGTATTTCAGGTAGCTGAGGTATTTCTTGTAGCGTTCAGACTAAATGTGTTAGCAAGGATTTCCATGTGTGATAATATTTAACAGCAATGTTATCTACTAAAATTATTGCAAGAAGATTAAAGAAGGTATTCGCAAGTGGTTGGAACTGGTATTTTAGTGCTACCTCTAAATTGTAGAAGGTATTCTTGTATATTTGGTACTGAAATACTTACTTAGAAACTGAAGTTCGGTCTATTTCGATTATCCATATCTTGTCTACCACTTGTATATTTGGTACTGTAAAACTTTTTCAATTATCCATATCTTGTCAGCCACGCTACTTGCAGAATTGCTTGCTTCTTTCACTTGTCATTCAATTGACCACCACATCAATCACTGTATCATTTGTTTCTTTCCCTTATTGACAATTTGCCTACTGCGTTGCTCACCCCATTGCTATCAGATATATCAAGGTAGTAATATATTGAATACCTCAAATTACTCAAATATCCCAAAATGGGGGCGAATGCAATCCGGGTTTCTCGCTCATTATGGTGCTGTTTGATGGCACTAGTTCAACTATCCAGTCATAATTGTGTGAATAAGCAAAGAACTAATGCACCAAATAACAATTGCAATACATAGTGTTTGTCACAGTGATAGATTTTACCACCTGTGAATATGTTGGAAAAAGTTAAGTTGTTTGCATTGTTGACTGCGAAAGTATTATAAACTGGAGAGAATAGAATCCACACAGTTTACATTTTGTGACGGTATTTGAAGGCACAAGTCCAATACCACCATTACAATTGTATGAATAAGTCAACAGCTAGCACTTCAATTGACAATTGGATTATACTGTATTTTTTGCAGAGATATTTTCTACTACTGGCGAAGATGTTGGAAAAACTTCATTTGTTTTGCATGGTTGGCTGTGGAAGTATTATGTACTAGAGGTAATGAAATCTGCACTTTTTACACGTTGTGGTGCTGTTTGAAGGTACTACTTGAGCAGTATCAGTACAATTCTGTGAATGAGTCAACAACCACAACTCCAAATGGCAATGAGATTACATCTTATTTTTCGCAGAGATATTTTCTACTACTGACAGAAATGATGGAAAACCTTTATTTGTTTTGCATTGTTGGCTGTGAAAGTAATATGGACTAGAGCGATTGATACCTGTACTTTTTACACATTTTGAGGCAGTTTGAAGGCACCAGTTCAACATCACCACCAGAATTCTGTGAATAAGCCAACAACCACAACTTGAAATAATAAAAGGCATACAGGGTATTTTTGACAGAGATATTTTCCACTACTGGTAGAGGTGTTGGAAAAACTTTATTTGTTTTGCATTGTTGGCTGTGAAAGTAATATGGACTAGAGGGATGGAAACCAGTGCTTTTTATGTATTTTGGGGCAGTTTGAAGATGCCAGTTCAACACCATCTCCAGAATTCTGTGAATATTTCAACAACCACAACTCCAAATGAAAATCTGATTTGACAGTGTTTTTCACATAGCCATTCTCTACCATCTGTGAATGTGCTCAAAAAACTTCTTTTGTTTTGCATTAAAGGCTGTGCATCTGAGGTGTGGCTTCACAGTTAGCAACACAATTTTTTTTGTTGGGGTAAAGCATACATGATCTCTGAAGTATAATGCTTCAGGATATTGGTTTATATGGTGCTATATCGCTTGGTTTCAATGGTAGAATGGCACCCCTGCAACTACCACCGCGCTCTTTTTACGCCTTGTGGTGTCTTTTAAAGGTACCAGTTCAACACCACCACTAGAACCTGTGAATATGTCAACAACCACAACACCAAATGAAAATCAGATTACAGAGCATTTTTCGCACAGATATATTCTACCATCTGTGAATCTGTTGAAAAACTTCTTTTGTTTTGTATTAAAGGCTGTGGATCTGAGGTGTGGCTTCACAGTTGGTAGTGCAATTTTTTTTGTTGGGGTAAAGCACATATGATCTGTGGAGTATAACACTCCAAAAACACTCTAGTTCCAGCTGCGGATAATCACCACTCTAGGTGGTGTAGTTAGTAGTTAGTAGTACACGTGATGAGAATGCAGGTAATGACTGGTTAGTCTAACCTTTGGGTGGGTAGTAAGGGAAGTGCAAGTTCGAATCCTATCCCGCTGGTGACTTTTTTTTCCTTTCCCCGTTGCCAATATATTTTTCGTACGTCTTTCTTGTCAACCCAGGGGATATTCGATTCAACAATAAATATCCATCTAAATGAAGAATATATGTTTCTATATGCAGTGTGTGTGCAGTATGCCTGGGAAAGTGTATTCCACTGCCACCACAAAGCTGAAGAACCAAAACGTCACAAATCTTGTCTGCTTGCAACCCAGAGGATGTGCTGTGCAACTGGGAGAGTGTATTCTAACGCCACCACAACGCTCAAGGACCCCCAGAACGTCACAGGTCTTGTCTACTTGCATCCCATAATACGCGGGCAAAGCATATCCAGTTCCTTTGTTACACTGTCAACCCAGAGGATGTGCAGTATAACCGGGCGAGTGTATTCCAGTGCCACCACCAAGCTCATAGAGCCCCGAAACATTACAAGTCTCATCTGCTTGCATCCCATGATACACAGGCAATGGCGAGGTAACAGGCAGCTTATTCATTCCATTTGCCAGTCAGAACACCCCCGACTACTCCACTCCAGCATGTGCTACTGACTCTATCGTGTCCTATAAGTTGTCAGCCATGCCTTCTACCTTCTATGCTTTACAAATTTCAAAGTACCACCGCCTTTCACTACTTCAGTCTTGTCCTCACTCTCCACTTGATTCCCTTTCCCCATAGTCACCAGAATCCTGACGATTTGCCAACTGATACAGTTGTCACTCCAATCTCCACGATGGCGCAGGCTGCTGCCATCCGCACCAGAGTCAGTGTGGGACAATACCAAGCATATATCAACATCACACCCATGAATGTAGAACCATTCGTGCGATGCCAAATCGGCTTTCTTATCCAAGTTCACAGCACCTTCAATACCACCTGGGGAAACCCAGCAATAATGGTATTGGCGAACACTGCCATCAACAAGGATGAATTTCTCATCAGGTATTTCGACAAGCTGAACATCCTCTCTCCTCCCCTAAACCTTACTTCGCCCACGAAACTAATGGCCCGCCAGTTCAGGGAAGGATGGAATACCCGAGACAAGTTTGTTCAAATTTGGAAGAAGGCCAACATGACTTGACCTCCTACGCCCCTGGCAGTTGCAATTCCTGCCCGCACAGTTGCACGCCCACCCCAACCAGCAGCTCCGGTCGCTGCTGCCCCCCAAACATGCCGGCTAGACCCAAAAGGGACCACAGTATTCCAATTCTTTATCATTGACCCAGAGACGGCATGTAACCCTATGGGTGACGATTCTGTAGTGCACCAAAAAAACAACAGATATGTATGCAAGGCAGGACGTCAACAACACCCAGTGGCTGTAAAGCGTATAAAACAAGGGGATAACATCTCTGTGGGTTCTAGTGGAGAAGGTCATCCGAAAGGTCCCCCCCCAGCGAGAAATTAGGGTCATGTACTGAGCAACGTGCAACCTTTCAAGCACAGATAAATTCCCTACTATATTTTTGGATCTGGGGCTCACAGAGAGGGATATGCAAAATCTTTCCAACGATGACCAATTCAAGGCTTGGATGGCCATGACTGCACACCTTGACTGCTTTCTGGACTATGGCATTTACCTACAGTGGCAGCCGGCCAATAAAATCCCCGGTTCTCCTACACAGGATATTATGCCTTATTTGAACCAGAAATCGCTGGTTTACGATGCACATCCCAAAGCAGAGGAATACCCCTACGATTCTGAAGCTTATGAGGTTGTCGCCAAGAGCCGGAAACAGGTAGGTAAGCCATGCACTATTGAGGGGTACATCCACAGCCTGAACCAGTTTGGCCATCAGATACGTCACAGTAGGTGGATGCTCTGAAAGTTCATGCTGTGGGCAAACGGAGTCAACTATCGGGGAGGGATATCAATGGAGGACCACATATGCTTCCCAACAGAAGCTTGTTGGTGGCCACGGATGAATGTGAGCCAGCATATTCAAGAAAAAACTCAATATATCGCCATGGGGTGTAACAACGCTGTGTACAGAGCGTTCATTGTGGATCCTACGAATGCAGCATTATTCGCAAACCCACCATTCCCACGGAAAGTTGCTTCTGATGAAGATCACTGCACCTGAGACCCCCCCCCTCACCACACCCCTGAGGACTTCGAGATGCTGGATGGCTAGTGGATACTCTCTTGTGTTAGGGTGGTTGGCTTTCTGGGTTCTCCGGCAGAGCTTTCGCCCAGGTGTGGTTTTGTCATAGAGCTCTGTGCATGAGCTGCCCCACTATCTCTGAGGGTTGTCTGTACACTTATATTGGTACCGTCTTTTTTTGGTATTGGGTTGGGAGGTTTTTCGGTTCACAGGATTTCCTTTTGGCTTCTTTCTTTTGGGATTTTGGGTGATTTACAGATGGGTGATCTTTCTGGGTTTCGGAGTTTTTTGAATGGTATCTTTCCCTATTTTCAGTTGCAGGTATCTCGTGGTATGATCAGGCAACGTTCTCCCAGCTTCTAGAGTTGTGGTTGCAATCCCATGGATCAGGGTATTGCTTAGTAGGGTCTCGTGTAGGCTTGTGGATGTTGAACTGAGCGCCAGTATGGCTTACTGCAGATTTTTTTCACTCCACTGTCCGTGCAATGGTGGCTCGCCAGTATCCAGCTTCCCTTCAGCCTCTACCCAGACCTCGTGGGTTTCTTACTTGTGTACTTGTCCCTTGAATTGTAGGTACAGTCTTACAAGACAGTGTTGTAGCTTGCCAGGGTCAGGTGTGCACTTGTGGGATTTGGGCCTTTGGTGAGTATCTACATGTATCTTTTTACTGGTCGAAAAGAAAAGGGGATGGGCCTTTAGCATTGTGGGTACAAGTTACAGCTTTGGCCCCTCCCACCAAAGCTATGACTCACTCATCAGCACTATGATCTCGAGATATCCACCAAGACAGGAGTAGGTCATGCCTTGCTCAACGAAGCTCTGGCTTCGTCTCATAGAATTGCAACCACAACTCTAGGACCTGGGAGAACGTCGCCGGAACACACGGGATATCATTCAAAAACTCCAAAACATCGGAGTCGTCCAACTGTAAATCACTTAAAATCCCAAAAGAAAGCAGCCAAAAAGAAATCCTGAGAACCAAAAAACCCCAACCTAAAACCAAAAAAAAAACGGTACCAATATAAGTGCACAGGCAACCCTTAGAGAAGGTGGGCTGCCCAGGTACAGTGCTCTCCTGCAAAACCACGCCTGCGTAAACACTCCAGCGCAATGCAACACGGTAATGCTACAACCCCCAGAGTTGTAATCACCGCTTGCCCAACTACAGGAACGAAAACAATCTAAATCCAATGCAAGCATAGAATAAACACCATTAGAAACCCAAACGTATGGAACAGATCGACCTTCAAGCTACAACCTGAAAAATCGTTCAACGTACTCCCTAGTTTGACAATTCCTTGTCGCTACTGACTAGCCGTGGGTAATTGGGAGGCTGTGAATTGGCAGTTTCCCACTTGTGGTATGCTTAGTCGTTGCGATCCAAAGCAATGTACTGCTGCTTCACAGCGAAGTGTTGACCCTGGTTCATCCTGAGGCGGTAACCGGCTTCACCCAGAAAGCAGATAGCCTGCTCCATTGTGACTGGTGCTTCCGACGGTGCAGGCTTCAGCCTGGAACACTGGGTGCTTGCCCACTCTCTTAGCTGTCTCAGCACCCATCGATTTTGCCGAACCCGGCATCCATACTTGTTGACAGGTTTAATCCAACCATCGGTGGATCGCAGCTTTCCAAAGCTCTTGCGACTCTTGGAGTTGGCATCAGGACCTTCAGAGTCGTAAGAGTAATCCGTGATTTCGTCCAAAAGGTCCTACGGCAACAGGCGTACTTGATCCAAGTGCGGATCCTGACCCTGAGTGGGCGAGTCGCGTGGACAGTTCCGATGCAGGATGATTGCAATCCCGAGTGGCTGCTGCGAGTGCTTGGTGATTGATAGCCATTCACTAAATCCGTCGTTGTCGTTCAATCCCACGATTGATCTGGCATGGCCGATTCCAGGATCCACAAAGTTGCCTGAACCACTACTAAGGTTGCCCAAAGTACCATAAAGAGCTCGAATAGTCTGGCCCCCAGGGATTTTAGGGAGGAATTTCACAATGAATTGACCCAGTGTGAAGTGCTTGTGTCTCGAAATATCATGATGTTGGAACTCCTGGATCCAGTCTTGTTCGCTGGAAAATGCCAGTCGTACGAGTCTGGTTCATCACTCAATTGGCTGGTATCATCCTCAATATCGGTCTTGTTCCCACTGGCACCTCTCCGCGGTTGTGGAGTGCTGCTGTTATCTCTGTGACTGCAAGACCAACTATGCCGGGAGTTGGATCCACTGCTCTGAGGATTGGCGAATCGCTGTTGAGGCCTCTGCACGTTAGGGTCGATGGCGAAGAACGGGAAGACAGTTGCTGTTGACTCGACTCATGGGGTTGGGGAAACAATGGGCGCACTGGCAAGGGCAGCGGGAGTAGTGGCGAGGGCAGCAGGAGTGGTTACACGGCCAACCATCCATGGTGCAGGCGGCAAGTTCTGACTGGTATTCCGAAAGGTGTTTACAAGCTTGTCGAGAATGTCACTGATGTAGGTGGTTACAAGCCTCCATGCCTTCTTTTCTGTGGCATGGCCAGGCTTCACTGGGGATGCCCAATCAATACTAACGGTACTGAGGACGGTAAAAAAGGGCATGAGAAATGGTTTGTGGTTTGTGAACGCATCCAAAAGTATTCAGAATAGTTGGTAGTCCCAAGCAATTAAGTGCATGCCAGTAATCAGATATGTATCTCGATTTGCTTCCTGACAAAAGCTTCTTCTTTCCTTGGATTAATACCAAAGTATCTTAGATATTCAACCACCTTGGTCTTTGCCCTCTGGGCTCTACCAGCATTTATGGTAAATGAAAGCAGAACTGCAGCAGTTGTACTGTGGGTTTAATGAGTTTTCTGTAGCAATACTTGGAGGAGGAAGAAAGTTGGACCTACATGAGAACAGTGATTTAAACAGTAAATCGCACAATAAATTGCACAATCGTACTGGAAGGTTTACAACTATGAGGGTGGTTAGTATTGATTAAAATGCAAACTAGCGATCCAGTAGTAGATCCAGATAGACAGGAGGCTGTACCAAGGAGAGAAACTAGAACCTATCTAGGTACTAGTCGTTCGTGAGAATTATAATCACAATCTGTAATGCTCTGTGTCCACGTAGATATTCCGGTACTCAAAGAACTCAAGAGCCAGCACCGGTTGTCACAGTGGTGCTTGTTATGAAATACTGCGACTGTATTCTCTGTTTGCCTAACCTAGGATCATATCAATTGGCTGCAGTAGCAATCGATACAACTGTATTTATGTCAGAATTGTGCTGAAGCCTGGCTCATGTCAAACACGAGGATCCTCAAACATCACAACTCTTGTTTACTTCCATCCGATGATGATATGCAGATGGCAGCAGGGGAATCAACAGGGCACCCAGTCCAGTGTCGTCACTGTCAACCTAGCTAGGTGTGCCACTGAGGCGCAATCCCTAGGTAGGTGCTTGATGTGGCAGCGGGGGCAGATTTGATGACTGCATATTCTTCACTCACGTAAACTATATTGCAACTTGCAGGACCAGGTTTGCGTACAGATTGTTTTTTCAATTTCGGTTGCTGTAGCATCTACCCTGTGTGCCAGTATCAGTGCTGGCAGTTATTGCCGTATCCAGCATTAATGATGGCTGCTTCTGATGTAGACTACCATTGGTCAGAGTGGGCGGAATGTGGTATGTATAACGTCAGGCATCATGATGCAGCTTTGCATCTGGCTGCTGAAGTGGGAAATGAGTATCATTACCTAATATGGTATGTACCCGCCTCTAAATCCGATGACGTTAGGCTCATGCATGCACACCTCTTCATTGCCTAACTCTTGAGGTTCACGTCGCAGCCGTCCTACTTCCTTCCCAAGGCCACTGGACAATCGCTAAGGTTGGCAATAGAACTTCTACAATTGCACCAGATGCTCAGGGCGGGTAGTCTATATTTGCCTCACTTGCACTTTAGCAATAGGCCTGGACGGAGGGCAAAGGGAAGCTTGCAACGTGCCGTCATGGCCTGGACAACGGACTCTAAGTACATAATCTTTGCAAGTAATAACCAAACCCAAAAAAAAGCTATATTGCACTTAATCTGGTGGTTCTAGAGTGCCGTTGCCATCCAACACTCTTCCAAGTCAGCTCGGCAATCCCTAAGGTTGGTAGCAGAACTTCTACAATTGCATCGGATGCTCAGAGTTACTTACACTAAGTTCATTGCAGCTGCACTCATGCTCGTTGTTTCACGGTTTCATCGCTGCCTACCACCGTCCAACTATCTTCCTAGTCATTCGGCAATCCCTAAGGTTGGTAGCAGAACTCCTACAATTGCACTGGATACTCAGAGTTACTTACACTAAGTTCATCACAGCTGCGTTCATGCTCGTTGTTTCGCTGTTCCATCACTGTCTGCCCCTGACCAACTATCTTCCCAGTCATTTGGCAATCTCTAAGGTTGGTAGCAGAACTCCTACAATTGCACCGAACGCTCACAGTAGTTACTCTAGGTTCTTCACAGCTGCGTTCACGCTCACCGCTCTATTGCTCCCATCGCCATCCAGCGCTCTTCCCTGTCACTCGGCAATCCCTATGGTTGATAGCAGAACTCTTACAATTGCACCGAATGCTCACAGCAGTTACTCTAGGTCCTTCGCACAAGTGCTCACGCTCGTGACTCTATCGCTGCTGTCGCTGTCCAGTGCTCTTCTCAGTCACTCGGCAATCCCTAAGGTTGGTAGCAGAACTCCTACAATTGCACTGGACGCTCACAGCAGTTACTCTAGGTCCTTCACAGCTACAGATACGCTCGACACTCCATCGCTACCGTTGCTGTCCAGTGCTCTTCTCAGTCACTCGGCAATCCCCAAGGTTGGTAATGGAACTTCTACGATTGCACCGGACGCTTACGGCAGTTACTCTAGGTTCTTCGTACCTGTGCTCACGCTCATTGTTCCATCGCTGCCGGCACCTTCCAACTCTCTTCCAAGTCATTCGGCAATCGCTAAGGTTGGTAATGGAACTCCTCCAGTTCAAACTGCCAGGCTCACAGTTGTGCAGAATGATACACCTTCCAATCTGGCAAGTTTGCAGGAAGCCCTTCAAGACATTGGGATGGTTGAAGGTACATTACAAGAAGGAGCATCCAGAGTTCCTTGATATGAACAACAGCCACGATGGTGATGCGTCCCCCAACCCCTATGAGCATCATATCACTGGGTGGCCCCCGTTTTACAACCGGGATGATCCTGTTTTGCCAAACTTCCTCGAGGATGGAGATCCCGTCATAGCTACGTGGGACGGCGATGTGCGCTTTTTCCCGACTGAGACAATTCGATGTGCATCTCCTGGAGATGCAGATCAATCGCCGAAATTACCAACATATACCCGTACTCTGGACTACCTATCCACTATGTTCCGGACCTGACAGAAATGTTGTATGTCTGCGAGCAACATCAGCAAAAATTTTCATTCTTACCGGAGCTACGGGAGCTAGTGAAGCTTACGGGAGCACTGGGAGTAAAATATAACTTTATCCTTCGCTAAGCTAGCAAAGCTAGGGAAGCGACCACCACCTTACCGACGCAACCACCGCGTTAGGAAAGCTAGGAAAGCTAGAAATACTAGAAAAGCTAGCAAAGCCACGGACATACCACCAATCTTAACGATGCAACCACCAATCTTACCGATGCAACCACCAACCTTAGCGACGCAACCACCAACTTACGGGAGATAGGGAAGCTAGAAAAGCTAGAAAAGCTAGGGAAGCTTACGAGAGCAACGAGTGTGCACTGTGAGCAGTTTCATTACTAGTTATAATGCTACTACATGCAGTTGGCTATGCTCTTCGATCGCACAGAAAATCAATTATTGTATTTGAAATCTCTATATACATTTGATACAAAGTCCAACGTGCCAAATCTCGCCGCGAAGTAGAGAGCAGCTACAGCAACGCATAAGGGCAGGCGAGCAATGCGTATTACAAGTAGACAGGTAGGAGAGCGAGGAGAATGAGGCCGGCATGGAGAATGATAGCAGACGAGCAACCGGTACGAGTGGTAGGCCAGCGAGAAGAATGAGGGCAGACGAGCAACGCGTACAAGATGAAATTCAGGGAGAAAAATGAGGTAAGATGAGCAACGCGTACGAGATGAAATTCAGTGAGAAGAATGGGGCAAGACGAGCAACACGTACGAGATGAAATTCAGTGAGAAGAATGAGGCCAGACGAGCAATGCGTACGAGATGTAGGCCAGCGAGGAGAATGACGGCAGACGAGGAACGCCTACGAGAAGTAAGTGAGCGATGAGAATGAGGCCAGACATGAAACGCGTACGAGATGTAGGCCAGTGATACCTAACATGGCGTTTCTAGCATACATCCGAATGTAGGTCAACGGTAATGAGGTCAAACGAGCAACACGTAGTAGCAGTGGCCAGCAAGGAGAATGAGGCCAGACAGGCAACGCGTACGAGATGTAGGCCAGCGTGAAGAATAAGGGCAAATGAGCAACGCGTACGAGAGGTAGGCCAGCGAGGAGAATGAGGCCAGACAGGCAACGCGGACGTGATGTTGGCCAGCGAGGAGAATGATGGCAGACGAGGAATGCCTATGAGATGAAAGTCAGCAAGGAGAATGATGGCGGACGAGCAACGTGAATGAGATGTAGACCAGTGATGGCTAACACCGCGTTTCTAACACACGTCTGAATGTAGGTCAGCGGTAATGACGTCAAACGAGCAACGCGTAGTAGCAGTGGCCAGCAAGGAGAATGAGGTCAGACGGGCAGCGCGTACGAGATGTAGGCCAGTGTGAAGAATAAGGGCAGACGAGCAATACGTATGAGAGATAGGCCAGCGAGGAGAATGAGGCCAGACGGGCAACGCGTACGCGATGTTGGCCAGCGAGGAGACTGACGGCAGACGCGCAACGCCGACGAGATGTAAGTCAGCGAGGAGAATGACGGCGAACGAGCAACGCAAAAGAAATGTAGGCCAGCTAGGAGAATGACAGCAGATGAGCAACACGTACGAGAAGTAGGCAAGTGATGCCTAACACAGCGTTTCTAGCACACATCTGAATGTAGGTTAGCGGTAATGAGGTCAAACGAGCAATGCGTAGTAGCAGTGGCCAGCAAGGAGAATGAGGCCAGACGAGCAACGCGTACGAGATGTTGTCTGGCGAGGAGAATGACGGCAGATGAGGAACACCTACGAGATGTAAGTCAGCGAGGAGAATGAGGCCAAACGAGCAGCGCCTACTAGATGTAAGTCAGCGAGGAGAATGAGGCCAGACAAGCAACGCGCACGAAATGTAGACCAGCGAAGAGAATGACAGCAGACGAGCAACAGGTACGAAATGTAAGTCAGCGAGGAATGATGCCAGACGCGCAACATGTACGAGATGTAGGCCAGTGATGCCTAACACGGCGTTTTCAGCACACGTTCGAACGTAGGTCAGCGGTAATGAGGTCAAACGAGCAACGCGTAGTAGCAGTGGCCAGCAAGGAGAATGAGGCCAGACGCGCAACACGTACGAGATGTAGGCCAGCGAGGAGAATGACGGCAGACGAGCAACGCGTACAAGAAGTAGGCCAGTGATGCGTAACTGGGGGTTTCTGTAACGTGTACGACGATAGGTGAGCGGTTCGTAGGTTGGTGGTGTGTTTGTATTATATAGGAGATAAATGAACTGACGGTGGGGCGTACACGGTGTTGTTGGTAGCGCTAATCACGTGACCGGTTTTTTTGTGGCGGTTAACCCCCCCGTCAGTTCCTAAGTGCGGCCACCGCTGTCACTTACCCATAACTTCGCTTTTTTGCAACACACCCCGTCCAAGTCATTACGAGTTGAAATAATACACACCACCAACCTACGCACCGCTCACCTATCATCGTACACGTTACAGAAACCCCCTGTTATGCATCACTGGCCTACTTCTTGTACGCTTTGCTCGTCTGCCATCATTCTCCTCGCTGGCCTACATCTCGTACGCATTGCTCGTCTGGCATCATTCTCCTCGCTGGTCTACCTCTCGTATGCGTTGCTCGTCTGACCTTATTCTTCACGCTGGCCTACATCTCGTACGCGCTGCCCCTCTGGCCTCATTCTCCTTCCTGGCCACTGCTACTATGCGTTGCTCGTTTGACCTCATTACCGCTGACCTACATTTGGACGTGTGCTAGAAACGCCATGTTAGGTATCACTGGCCTACATCTGATACGCGTTTCGCGTCTGGCCTCATTCTCCTCGCTGACTTACGTCTCTTAGACATTCCTCGTCTGCTGTCATTCTCCTCGCTGGCCTACATCTCGTACACGTTGCTCGTCTTGCCTCATTCTTCTCACTGAATTTCATCTCGTACGCGTTGCTCGTCTGCCCTCATTCTTCTCGCTGGCCTACCGCTCGTACCGGTTGCTCATCTGCTATCATTCTCCACACTGGCCTCATTCTCCTCGCTCTCCTACCTGTCCTACTTGTAATACTCGTTGCTCGCCTGCCCTTATACGTCGCTGTCGCTGCTCTGTACTTCGCGACGAGATTTGGAACGTTGGACTTTGTATCATAATGTATATATAGATTTTAAATACAATAATTGATTTTCTGTGCGATCGAAGAGCATAGCCAACTGCGTGTAGTAGCATTATAACTAGTAATGAAACTGCTCACAGTGCACACTCGTTGCTCCCGTATGCTTCGCTATCTTTCCTAGCTTTTCTAGCTTCCCTAGCTCCCGTAAGGTGGTGGTTGCGTCGGTAAGGTTGGTGGTGCGTTCGTAGCTTCGCAAGCTTTCCTAGCTTTCCTAGCTTCCGTAAGTGGGTGGTTGCTTCAGTAAGATTCACTATCCTTACCGGAGCTATGGATGCTAGCAAAGCTACCGACGCAAGTCGTTCTTACCGACGTGCAGTGATAATTTCTTAATTTTTTCCTGATGAAAATGACTTGATATCCAACAGGGGCAATCCTGCATATGCATATCACCCATTTGAGAATGAATTGTTTTTCGAATTTGTCAACTGGTGCCTATCGAACAACATCACCCAAACTGCAGCAGATCAACTACTAAAAGGGCAGTATTCTCCACTCAGGGAGAGTGTATAGCAATCGATAAAGTCTATCCACTGCCTCAAAATGCTGATCAAGAAAATGGAGTATGGACTTGGCATGAACTCATGGATAGAAGCCGAGATTGACATGACAAGAAATGCCAACCACCGTGACCCGATAAAGTTCTGATATTGCGATCCGATCAAAATGGCAAAGTGGCTACTATGGCAGGCCTACAACTCTCAGAATTTGGTATTCAGCCCTCAGAGGTCCTTCACCAACAGTATTCAACAATACAGGGAAATGTACACAGGGGACTGGTGGTGAAATGAGCAAGACAAGCTCCCTGCCAGCGTATCTCTCGTTCCATTCATAATCCTCTCCGACTCAACCCAGCTTACGGCTTTTGTATGAGATACGAAGATCTGGCCGGTTTACATGACAATTGGAAATCTATCTTCAGTCATCAGGATGAAACCAACAACTCACTCGGTTGTCATGATTGCAGTTCTGCCAGAGAAGGCCAAGTATTCTGCACAGAGTGGTATCTCGAAGCAGAAGCAAGCAACCTGAGATCATCAGATTATCCATGAGGTGCTGAAAGTTGTCCTGCAACCGTTGTTTGACCACGAGAGAAATCGCGATCTCAACGATTTGCGTCTGAGCCCATACTTCCATACTCTGTGTGGCGATGGCAACTGGCGTCAGTACTTTGTCCGAATTGGAGCATGGCTTGCCGACTATTTAGAACACATGGCTCTGCAATCCTTACAGGCAAATTCTTGTCCTTGGTGTGAGGTTCCCACTTTGAAGTTCGGAGATTATCCTTCAGTATTCTCATGCTGTGATCACCTAGAATACAAGCGTGTATTCTACAACGATGACTGAACCCAGAGAGTTGTACAACTCACTGAGTGGGGTGTGCGTACGACCACCGAAAACGTATTGTGGAGACTGTGATGTAACCCCACTGAACTACTGAAACCCGACTTGCTACACACCATACAGGTAGGAATGCTCAAGCACTTGCTACTTTGGATCATGAGCTTCCTCAAATCGCACCATTGGCTCGCCCTGTTCAACTCTTTATGGATGGCCATTCCATCTTACCTGAGTATGACACAACCCAAAAAATCTTTCGAGGAGACTGTTCAATGGACGGGTGGTGAGTATAAGAAGATGAGCCGCTTTCTGGTGGGTTGTCTGGCCAACTCTCTACGTCATCTGTCCAACTCCGAGCATTCCGCAATCGAACGGGTTATTTTGTGTGCCTGCGGACTTTGTGAGTTCTACATGTACTGCCAATACCCGACGCATGATATCATCTCCCTGGACTCCATGGAAGCCTACCTGAATTGCTTTCACAACAACAAGGATGTGTTTCTGGAACATCGGGCATTGAAAACCTTCCACTTGTTAGTCAATGCAGCGAAGGCCAAGAGCATCAAGGCAAGAGACTTGGAGTTGAAGAAGACACACCACTGCGACTGACAAAAAATCTCGAGCTCCTATGACTGTGAGTTCACCGCTGAGCAGGCTCAAATTTACCAGAAATATACTCATTTCAACTTCCTAAAGATCCACCTGACCAGCCATTTCAGGGAGTCGATCGAGATGTTAGGCAGCCTTGAGCAGCAGTCCACATCTGCCACAGAGCTCTTACACAAAAGCGAGGTGAAGAAAGAGTATCAGGGTTCCCACAAAACTGGTGACTTTTACTCGCAGATCATGGAGTCCAATGCTAGGATTGAGGCCTTCAATATCCGGAAGTTAAACCTCAGCCCTGGCAGTTACAACATGGCTTCTCCAAATATCTCTCACCTGTGGCCTCCTCATGTTCTTAAAAGTCCTACTGGGCCGCATAAATATGTCTTTGGTATATTCTTGGCCTCAATTAGCAATCCAGAACTATGGAATAACATGGAGATTGCCACCTATTGTTTTCTCGACAGAGAGGATATTTCTGTGGAGGATGAGGAGCTCAATATGGTGCCAATAGCGGTATTCAAATCCATTGCAGTTTACATCCTAAAGTATGAAACGGCTATCTGGAAGAAGCAAATACTCCAATGCACATTAGAGACTCATTGGCATGCGGGTCACCCGCACCATGACTGGGCTTGGTGGCGAACTTGCAGACAGTTCAGGGTGATTAGCTGGCAACCCTCAGAGTCACCGGTACCACTGCTTCCATGGGGAGCACTGAAAGGCCACCTGCCAGTACGGCTAATCTTGCTATTAAAGTTTTGGATAATAAAAGATGGCAAGGCAATGCCGGACCATCAGTTGGCATTTGTTCAGACTACGACAATGGCAGGGGGAGGTGCTATGGAAAGGGCTTCCGGGATGGTGAAGGTTATGCAAGCAATACCAGGGACTGAATACCGACTCATTCATGCTTTCCAGATCGATGGAGCAGTGCATCTTATACCCTTTGACTCTAACAGTATGACTAACTACACATGGCTTGTCAATTCACACATCGATATCGAAATGTGGAATGAGGTTACAATAGATGAAGATCAAATGGATGAGGATTCGATGGATGAAGGTGAAGCAATTGAGGAAACCACTGGTCAGTCGGTTGTGGTGGATTCGGACTCTGAGTCAAATTGCACATCTGAAGACATCAGCAAGATGTCGCAGTGGTGAGACTTGATCGGTGCATAACAACAACTCAAGCATTATGACCTCACCATGGCTGCTTAGCACAATAACTGACAACTTTCTTACTGGTATAATCATTTTGATATTTGAACTATTCCTAGAGGTACTTTACACGTCTTTGCAGCAGCCATGCTTTCGCTTCGTCACATGGTCTCCAAGGAATTGCAACCTTGAGAGTGGGTAGCATAGCAGTAGCAAGGGCACCGCAGCAAGGCCATTGCAATACAGGCTCCCAACAATGGCAATCCAGAAGGTGTGATCTAGAGGCAAAGGATGTAGAGAGGTTCAGGGACATGGATCAGCTACTCCGAGGTTCAATGGGCAGATAGACTATGGATAAGATACGGAAGTGCTCGACAGCGGTAAGGATTTGCGAATGCGCTTGGTGAGCTAGAAGGATGACTCTCGGAGTTGGCAGCACAGCTGGCAAATGCAACGCCACCTGGCCATAGCAATGGAGAGTGGCAATCGTAATGGTGCAATCTAGTGGAGAAGAATAAACAGAGATTTGCGGAAACGGATGAAGAACGTGCGTCCCTGGGAGAGTATCCGATGTTCAGCTCAGTCAACAGGTGGATAGTCTACAGGTTCGACCGGTTCGACCGCTTGACAGCGGTAAGATTTGCGAATCCGTTCAAGGAGCTGGGAGGATGACTCGCGGAGTTGACAGGTCAGCTGGCAAAGGTAACGCAGTCTGGCTACTTCAATAAACTCCCCTAACAGCAGCAATCTCGAAGGCACGATCTAGTTACGAAGGATGAACAGAGGTTCGCGGACACAGATCAACAACGTGTGTTGACAGGAGGGTATCCGAGGTTCAACTCAGTCAACGGGTAGATAGTCTATGCTTGAGATTGGTGCTAGCGTTGAACAGTGGTGAGGATTTGCGAATGCATTCGAGGAGCTGGGATGATGACTCTCGGAGTTGGCAGGTCAGCTGCCAAAGGCAACACAGCCTGGTCATTTCAATGGAGACTTCCGACAGAGGCAATCCTGACAGCTAGATCTGGTGGTGAAGGATGAAAAGAGGTTCACGGACACGGATCAAGGTGCATCGCCGGGAGAGTATCGGACGTTCAACTCAGCCAACAGCTGGATAGTCTACACAAGAGACAGGTGCAAGCATTTGACAGCGGAGAGGATTTGTGAATGTGTTTGATGAGCTGGGAGGACAACTCTCAGAGTTGGCAGCACATTTGGCAATTGCAACACAGTCTGGACATTTCAACAGAGGCTTCCAGTAGCGGCAATCCCAAAGACACCATCTAGTGCGAAGGATGAACAGAGGTTCGTGTAGAGGGATCAACAATGTACACTGATGGGAGAGTATCTGAGGTTCAACTCAGTCACCAGCTGTATAGTCTATGAGTGAGATTTGGAGCAGAAGGAGGGAGCGCTTGACTGCCATGAAGATTTGCGAATGTGTTCCAGGAGCTGGGAGGATGCCTCAGAGTTGGCAGGTCAGCTAGCAAAGGCAACGCAGCCTGGTCATTTCAACAGACTCCTGCGATAGAGGCAATCCCAAAGGCGCGATCTAGTGGGGAAGGATGAACAGAGATTCGTGTACACAGATCAACATGGGTCGCCGGGAGAGTATCCGTGGTCATCTCGGCCAATGGCTGGATAGTCTACGAATGAGATTCAGAGCAGGAGGAGGGAGTGCTTAACAGCGGTGAGGATTTGCGAATGTGTACAAGGAGCTGGGAGGACGACTCTCAGAGTTGGCAGGTCAGCTGGCAAAGGCAACGTAGCCTGGTCATTTCAACAGACTCCCCCGACAGAGGCAATCCTGAAGACGCGATCTAGTGGCAAAGGATGAACAGAGGTTCACAGCCACGGATCAATGTGCATCGGTGAGAGAGTATCTGACATTCAACTCATCCAATGGCTGGATAGTCTACGATTGTGACTGATACAAGCATTTGACAGTGAAGAGGATTTGCAAATACGTTTGAGGAGCTGGGAAGATGACTCTCGGAGTTGGCAGCACTGCTGGCAATTGCAATGCAGCCTGGACATTTCAATGGATGCTCCTGACAGCGGAATTTCTGAACACACGATCTAGTGTGAAGGATGAACAGAGGTTTGCGTACACAGATCAAAAATGTACGTCGCCCAGAGAGTATCCCAGGTTCAACTCAGCCAATGGCTGGATAGTCTACAAGTGAGATTTGGAGCAGGAGCAGGGAGTGGTTGATAACAATGAGGATTTGTGAATGCATTCGAGGTGCTGGGAGGAGGACTCTCGGAGTTGGCAGCACTGCTGGCAATTACAACCCAGCCTGGACATTTCAACAAACACCCCCGGTACCGGCAATGCCAAGTGGCAAAGGATAAACAGAGGTTCAAGTACACGGATCAACAATGTGCACCACCGGGAGAGTATCTGAGGTTCAACTCAGCCAATGGCAGGATAGTCTACAAGTAAGATTCAGAGCAGGAGGAGGGAGCGCTTGATAACAATGAGGATTTGTGAATACATTCGAGGTGCTGGGAGAACGACTCTCGGAGTTGGCAGCTCAGCTGATAAAGGTAACGCAGCCTGGTCATTTCAACAGAGACTCATGACAAAGGCAATCCCGAAGGCACGATCTAGTTGCGAAGGATGAAGAGAGGTTCGCGAATACAGATCAACATGTGTCGCTGGGAGAGTATCCGAGGTTCAACTTGACCAACCGCTGGATAGTCTACAGGTGATACCGGTGCCAGTGTTTGACAGTGGAGAGGATTTGTGAATGTGTTCGAGAAGCTGGGAGGACGGCTCTTGGAGTTGGCAGCACTGCTGGCAATTGCAACACAGTTTGGACATTTCAACGGGGGCTCCTAACTGTGGCAATCCTGAAGATGGGATCAAGTCCGCAGGATGAACAGAGATTCTTGTACATGGATCAACAATGTGCGTCCCTGGGAGAGTATCTAAGATTCAACTTGGCCAATGGCTGGATAGTCTACGAGTGAGACCGGTGCAAGTGTTTGACAGGGGTGAGAATTTGCGAATCGGTTTGAGGAGCTGTGTGGATGACGCTCGGAGTTGCCGGCTGAGCTGGCAAAGCCAATGCAGCCTGGTTATTTCAACAGACTCCCCTGACAGTGGCAATCCCGAAGGTGCACCCTAGTGGCAAAGGATGATTAGAGGTTCATGGACACGTGTGTGTCGACGGAAGCTCATCCGAGACACCTTAGTCAATGAGCGCATAATCTATGTAGGGGTTTTGGAGTCACAAGTCGGTGTGTGTGGTTGCCGTGAGCATTTACAAAAGTATTCGAAGGGCTGGGAGTACACTGAGCAGAGGAGTTGATGAACCATGACTACCTAGCATAGAAGTAATACAAATATTGAATAATTATTTCAATATCTTTGAACGTGAGCTGCTGTGAAAGAATATGTACGAAATGGCACTTCAGTAAAGAGTTTCCCCAGTACCCTTCATTTCATGGGAGTTTAAAGCACGACCATAGACGAGGACTTAAAGACAGGAGAAAAAATGATTCAGGCGTCGTGGGTTTGTGAATGTATACCTCCCGATAGCAAAACCATCGGATTGTGACAATAGGGGTTCAGGTGCATATGGCTGCACAGCCGATTTATGGGAGTCGAGATACCAATTTTGCGAGTTGCCGATACTCATGAAATCTTACAGGAGTATGTCTAGTCTTACCGGAGCCTGGGAAGCTTACCGGAGCTAGGGAAGCAACCGGACATCGGACGCAGGTAGGGGTTACCAACGTGTAGGGGTAAATTTTCAATTTTTTCCTAATCGCATTAGACACGTCCGTGTGATGCTATCGGTCTTCCGTTTGACACGTCCGTTTGACACTCTCTGTCATTCCATTGACAGGACTGTCTGACATTCCTGTTGCGGTTCCCATTCCGGTTCCTGTTACCGTTCCCCATTTCTGTTCCATTCCCACCCCCAAAGTTCTGCTTCCGTTCCTGTCTGATTTCATCTGAGTACCTTGAATGTCCCGACGATGCTGTTACAACAGGCCTGTCTAGAACCTTTGGCCGTAGCGACATATGCAAGCCACTAGGTGAGCCTCCAGATATCCTTCAAACCAAATGCATAAGCAAAAATGTCGAGCTGACTGGTAAGCCGACAGACACATCTCGAACTGAGCTATATGCTACTAGGCATGTCACTAAGTGCAAGGGCCGAAGAGCCACACCGAACGCCTTAGATTATTAGTAGTGCATCTTTAACAGAGGGCAATCTTGAGATAATGATTATATAGAGGGTTATTGTCTTCTTGTATAGTAGTTGAACGGCTGTGAAAGATATCGGTCTCCCCACCTCCTTTGTAACTATCTAAACACCTGACGAGTAGGACAATAACATGACTTCAATGTTGAACGGACATCACCATTTTACATTCTACTTCACTGCTGTTGTACGATTACAACCCTGGTGTCACACAAAATCAGCATCCATTATGATAACTGAACCACTTTCAAACACTTCTACCAGTTTTTAGAGTAAAATCACGCGGGTAAAATATCATCATTTATCACTCGGAACTCTTCATGAAATATCACTCATTTTATCGATACATGGTTGATCACTCGGGTTTGACATCATATATTATCACTCTACCCCTAAATTAGATACATATTACTATTCATGCCTACGGGATCACGGTCAACAAGCGGAAGCGATGAGTGATCCAACGCACTATTAGACGAGCATTGCAGTGCAGAAACCATTGGGATAGCCAACAGCAAGTATTCTGGCGTGCAAACCAATAGGATCTCCATCAACAAGTAGAAACGATGAGCTACATCAGCAAAAAAATGAAAAGTTGAAGTATATTGCTTTTTTTCCAAGTGAGACACCAATTTTAAATTTCCTTTCTCGGCATTTTAGAGGATATAAAAGAGATTATTTTTTTCAAAATCCTTACGGGAGCAAAATATAAATTCTCTCTTACAGAAGCTTAATAAAGCTTAATAAAGCTTACGGGAGCACCGGGAGCACCGTGAGCATTTTTCTAGTTTTTACTGATGTATCCGACGACCTATTCCACGAGAATTGCAGCGCACAAACCGTTGGGATAGTCGTCGATGAGTGGAAGTGATGAGTGATCTGACGCCCTATTCGATGAGCATTGCGATGCACAAACTGTTGGGATAGCCGTCGGCAAGTATTGTAGCCCGCAAACTGATGAGATCGCTGTTAAGAAGCGGAAGCAATGAGCTATCCGACACGCTATTTGACGAGCATTATGGTGGGCAAACCATTAAGCTAGCCGTCGACGAGCGGAAGCGATGAGAAAGCCCATTACAGCTGGGTGGTCTGGTGTTGGATGTAAGCCGAAGGTCATGACTGCCAGCAGGTATGGTGTTGGACCCAAGCCGAAGCCTATGACCACCAAATGGGGTGGTGAGGCTGGAGTGCAAGCCTGGGCCAGCTGCTGCCACGAGGTGTAGTGGTCTTGTGGGCGACCACAATAAAGCACACTGCGAGTGGGAATTTGTCGTGAAAGCGCACGCTGAAGCCTGCCACCATCAGTAGGTGTACTGGTACCGATAGGAGAGCACGCTTAGGTGCGTGACTACTGGAAAGGTGTGTTCACAGTGCAAGACAAAGCCCACAACCACTGAGAAGTGTGGTGCCAGTAGTAGCAGATGCTGGAGTGTATGACCACCAGGAGAGTGTGGTGTGGGGTGCATTCTGAAGGCCGCAACTGCCACAAGGTGTAGTAGTGCCAGTAGTAAGCACGCTGAGGCAGAACTGGCAAGAAGGTGGTGATCAGTGGCTGGCAGACAGAACCGGGGTCGTGTTGTAGCCGAGGTATGTATTGGTGTGGGCTTGCAGACATTTCAGGGTCAAAGCCATACCCACAGGTTTTGAGGGGAGTGTCTGTTCGCATTGATGCAACATGAGAATGGCGAAGAATGTGGGTATTCTAATGCTACAGCCCAATGCAGAGAAAAAGTAGATGTTTTAGAGCATGAAGGCAATAGAGAAGGAAGAATTTTGGTCATGAGGCCACCATAGGTGAACTCTGCTGGCCGTGGGGAAGTGGTGTTGTGCCAGTCCGTGGTGAGTTAGAGTATCAAGTGAGGATAATACATTGGGTGAAGAAGAATCTTCAGACTAGCCAGGGTTCCCAATAGTCGGTCCTACCTGCCAGTTGTATTGGCCACTAGCATATAGTCCAGTCCAGAGCAGAGATTTCTTCGACTATACACTATAATCGATGAATCCCAAAGGACTAGGCTTTGAAATAGAGCCCTAGTCCAGACTACCACTAGTGTGTAGTCCAGTCCCAGGCTAGGATTCCTAGGACTAGCCCTTATAGTCCATGAATCCTGAAGCCTAGTCCAGACTACCACTAGTGTTACTTAATTGTTCGGGTATACCCCTGCAACAGAGTTACTACATTTGAGGAAATTTTTGACAACCAGTAGCAGCATGCACAAAAGTAGAAGTTGCTTCACAGGATCAACGTTATCAAATTTCCGGTTGTATCAGATAACCGCAAACTCCGATCTTCCGTCTCGGGATGGTCAGTTTCTAAGATTTTCAGATGGGCTCAAGAACGGGAACAGAACCGGAAACAGGAATGGAACCGGAAACGGGAAACATCAGCGTGAGCAGGGAACAGGAGCAGGAGCGGGGAGCGGGAGCGGGAGTGGGAGCAGTAGCAAGTAAACGTCGACGTGACGAGTACCGGACATGAGAGCCAGACAGGAAGGAGCAATACTGGAGGTCACCGGAAAAGACGGAGAAGCCGGAGAAGACTTATTGATGAGTATACATGGTAAGATAACAAGAGGTTGCATGAGAGAGAAAAGAAGAAGAGCAGACCACATACCAAAGAGCTATCCTTATTTACATGTGTACCCACACATGTACTCATATCCACGTAATGTCACGAACCTGGCGCGACAGGCTCCTTGGCGCCAGCGCTGGTGCCAATCTCACCCTTGTCGCCCTGTGGCTCGTCCTTGGTTCCGCTGCCACAGCCGCGGTCATCCTCTGCGCTTAGGCACCTCGACCAATCTCTGCCATATTGCTCCAGTAGCGATATCCCCGACTGCTGGCCAGTCTAGACCTCTCTCCTTCGTCTCCGTTCTGTTACTTGCATGTCCTTCTCCTGTCATCGTTACGTATGTCATTTCCTGTTGGTTATGCTTGCGCATCCTTTCTCCTGTCCACTATATTTGTTGTCTCCCGTTGATGAAGCTTACACGTCCTGTTCCCGGTTCCTTACACTTACTGCTTGCGCGTCCTTTCTCCTGTCCGCTACGTTTGTTGTTTCTGATTGATTGAGCTTGCGCGTTCTTCTCCAATGTTCGTTGCGAGTATTGTTTTCCCTTGATTAAGTTGTACGTCAGTCTTCCTTTCCTTTACTGTTACTGCTTTCGTACCCTTTCTCCTGTTGCCGCGAGTAGAGTGTTGGCCGCACTGCGGCTGAGTGCAATCATGTGTTTTCCTTGGGCGCTGCTATCGAGACATGATGTTAGAAGGAGGAACTTTGTCAGTCTTGCGGGCAAGCTGTGATTCCACAGAGGGAAGGAAAAGTATAAAGGAAGGGCGTGGTAGCTAGTCTGGAGATTCTTCTCTACGCAATATATTATCTATACACCTGGACCTCCTACCTTCACACATCTCTGAGCGGCGTGACGAAACCAGCACCTGGATCTCGGATCACTTGCCCTGATGACCACCGGGTCATCCGGCAGTGGGACAAAGTGATGCGGGATCGTCTACAACGAATGACATCGAAATACGATTATCTATCTACCTTGACCTACCTTCACACATCTCTGAACGGTGTGACGAAACCAGTGACGGGATATCGGATCCGCAGATGACCACTGGGTCATCCGGCAGCGGGACGAAGTGATCCGGGATCGTCTATGATGAACGACATCGAGATACGATTATCTATCTACCTAGACCTACCTTCACACATCTCTGAGCGGCGTGACGAAAGCAGCGCCAGGATCTCGGATCACTCGTGCTGATGATCACCAGGTCATCCGGCAGCACGACGAGTGATCTGGGACCACCTATGACGGACCTGCAACACCGCCACGCATACCAGGCCGCGCCAGACAGAACGGAAGACCTACGGGTATGCTGCACCAGGCGGCATGGAAGACCGCCGTACATGCTGCCCCGCGTGGAAAGGAAGGACGCCGCACATGCCGCGCCAAGCAGAACGGAAGACCGCCGCGTACATCAGCAAAAAATCGAAAAATGATCCCAGCGCTCCTATTGGCTCCTTCACTCCCGTAAGAGGAGAAGTTATATTTTGCTCCCGTAAGGATTTGAAAAAAAAAAAGATGTTTATTTTTAGCTGAAACCTCGAGAAAAGTTAGTTCAAATTTATGTCTCACCTGTAAAAAAAGCAATATACTTCAACTTTTCATTTTTTTGCTGATGTATCCCATGCTGGGCAGAACGGAAGACCGCTGCACATACCAAAGGCCGAACCGGACAGGATGGAAGACCGCCGGGCATGAGGGAAGTCTGCCTCATATACCGCAGGCCACGCCAGGCAGAAAGGAAGACCACAACGGTGATGCCACGCAGGGCATGAAGAAAGACGACAACTACGATGCCACGCCGGGCATGAAGGAGGACGAGCACGACGAGTGAGTGGGAATCACTTGCACAAAACGACACCGACAGACGAGTAGTGATCCGAGATCGCTCAAGAACAATGAGAGAATGATACCGTGATACAGTAAAGACCACCGGATGGCAGTAGATGAAGACCCTGTAAGACCTAGCACAGCCGTATGGAAGACTGGGAGCACGGCGCCTCGACAGTGAGAAAGGCATGCTGAGGAGCTACGTTGCCTGTCAAGTTCAAGACAGAGAACGGAAGTCGGGGTCAGGTTTTTTGACATTATATTGTGTCTCCAATCGACACCTGACGTAGCCGGAAATCCTCAAGAAACTGGAATCCACCGTGGATTCACCAGACCCAGAGAAATAAGAGTAGCGAATTGAGGAGGTCACCGACATCCAAACGCCACTGCATCGAGGCCAGAGAGCCCAGCTACACCAAAGGGAAGCCAGAAAAACACCGAAATACACCGATAAATACCGGAAGATGCAGGAAGCTGGGAAGAAGAAAAACCCACGAAGAGAGTGGGCACGTGGAACACAGCAACTTCTTTATCCCATTGTAATTGGGAATAACACCGTCCAAACAAGAAGAGCTGCGAGACCCGCATACAGACGTCACCAATGGGCACGCCAGTACGAGTTGAAAAGGCGGGCTTGCGGCTATGCTTCGACTACCGAACGGATTATGAATGGACGTCTGACAAATCACGAACAGCGATATTGACGCAAAGGGGTTACTAACGGCCAAGTATGGCCTCAATTGACGACGCGGCCAGTGATGCGAACGGCCAGCTAACGGTTGGTTTTGACATCAAATATTGCCCAGAAAAGTGCCGGCAAGACAAACATACTTGCTAGAGAGTCAGGAGACTCTCCCTGGAAAAGGGATATGAAGCTTCGACAAAACCAGTTCCAAGTATTGCTGTCAGTAGCAAGCTTTCACGAAAAAAGGTCAGAAATAATGAAAGCACCAGAAACGTCAAAAACACCAGAAACGCTGAGAACACCGGACACATCAGAAAGACCAGAAATGCCTGAAACGACTAGCAAAGGCCGGAAACTCTGGAAGGAACGGAAACATTGGAATCACTTGACGCGTTCCAGGACACCTGGCCACTTGCCGCCATGGACACCTGGAACCGGTGTTCGACAGATTTGATGCTGAAGAAGCAGCAGTGGAAGAATAGAGTTAGCTGGGAAGCCCACGAAGACAGAGGTGGCCGGGCGCAGCTGACTAGGCACTTCACGGCGCCCACATCAGGAACTAGCATGCAATAGCAACGAATACTGCAACAATACCACGATGGGCGACAAGAAGATTAGGGGAAAGCCAAATACCGCCACAGCGAAGTCGAATACCGCAACGATACCACGCCGGGTATGAAGAGATTAGGACGAAGCTGAATACCATGACGGCGAAGCCGAATACCACTACAGTGAAGTCGAATACCACAACGATACCACAATGGGCGTGAAGAGATTAGGGTGAAGCCGAATACTGCCACAGCGAAGTCGAATACCGCCACAGCGAAGCCGAATACCGCAATGATACCACACCGCGCGTGAAGAGATTAGGGCGAAGCCGAATACCACCACAGCGAAGTCGAATACTGCAACGATACCACGCCGGGCGTGAAGAGATTAGGGAGAAGCAGAATACCGCCACAGCGAAGCCGAATACTGCCACAGCGAAGCCGAATATTGCCACAGCGAAGCCGAATACCACAACGATACCACGCCAGATGTGAAGAAGATTAGGGCGAAGTGGAATACCGCCACAGCAAAGTCGAATACTGCAACGATACCATGCCCTGCGTGAGGAAGATAGAATGCAGCCGAATAACGCTACTGCAAAGCTGAATACTGCTACCGTGATATCGAATACCGCAACGACACCGAGACGCGAGTATGTGGACTGGCGGAAAGGAAACAGAACACGCAATCTATTATCTCTCTCCACAGACCTACCTCTCTACCCGTGACCGGTGCTGCGACCACCAAACCCCACAAGAACAACGAACCTACAGAAAGGCATGTGAGAAGACCGCAACGAGACCACGCTGGGCGTGACGGATACCATTAGAACAACGAACCCACACAAAGGCGTGTGAGAAGACTGTGACGAGACCACGCCAGGTGTGACGGATACCGCGAGAACAACGAGCCCACACAAAGGTGTGTGTGAGAACCGTGACGAGACCAAGCCACACGTGACGGATACTGTGAGAACAACGAGCCCATGTAAAGGTGTGTGAGACGACTGCGACAAGACCATGCCGGGCGTGACGGATACCACGAGAACAACGAGCCCACGCAAAGGCGTGTGAGAAGACCGTGACGAGACCATGCCGGGTGTGACGGATACTGCGAGAACAACGAGCACACGCAAAGGCGTGTGAGAAGAACGTGACGAGACCACACCGGGCGTGACAGATACCAGGAGAACAACGAGCCCACGCAAGGCATGTGAGAAGACCGCGACGAAACCACGCCGGGCCTGAAGGATACCGCGAGAACAACGAGCGGCGCGTGAGTACGCCGGAAGTGAACTCCCATGCCCCATCGAAGAAGATCAAGAACCCCACGCCGCCACAGCCGCCAGCACCTCTCCCCAAGACGAGCAACTTGCGCTGCTGGGGGAAATCGTCACCATGATACATCAAACAACCACCTGGGATGCCCGCCGCAATCACGTCGTATACCGGACACTCGCCCAGTGGATGAACGAGTTCCACGACGAGGACCAACAGCAACTCCAGCAGATGACCAACACCCTGGGAGCCATCATCACCGAACAACAGCGAATGAACGAACAACTCCAAGCCCGGCAGCAGGCTAGCCGGCCTGTCCGCATCTACCGCACCCCCATCCGCTGCCAGACCCTGACGACCTGATATGACCTCGCCAGAGCTTCGGTCTGGGCAGGGGACGTACTGTCATGGACCTGGTGTGACAGGCTCCTTGGCGCTGGCGCCGGTGCCACTCTCACCCTTGTCGCCCTGTGGCTCGTCCTCATTTCCGCTGCCGCAGCCGTGGTCATCCTTCGTGCTAAGGCACCTCCATCGATCTCCGCCATATTGCACCAGTAGCGATGACCACGACCGCTGGCCGGTCTAGACCTCTCTCCTTTGTCTCCGTTATGTTACTTGCACGTCCTTCTCCTGTCATCGTTATGTATGTCGTTTCCTGTTGATTATGCTTGCAAATCCTTTCTCCTGTCCGCTACGTTTGTTGTCTCCCGTTAATGAAGCTTGCACGTCCTGTTCCCTGTTCCTTATCTTTACTGCTTGCGGGTCCTTTCTCCTGTCCGCTACATTTGTTGTCTCCCATTGATTGAGCTTACAGGTTATTCTCCCATGTTCGCTATGAGTATTGTTTTCCCTTGATTAAGTTGTATATCAGTCTTCCTTTCCTTTACTGTTACTACTTGCGCATCCTTTCTCCTGTTGCCGCGAGTAGAGTGTTGGCCGCACAGCGGCCCAGTGCAATCATGTGTTTTCCTTGGGTGCTACTATCGAGACATGATGTTAGAAGGAGGAACTGTGTCAGTCTTGCGGGCAAGCTGTGATTCCACAGAGGGAAGGAAAAGTATAAAGGAAGGGCGCAGTAGCTAGTCTGGAGATTCTTCTCCACGCAATATATTATCTATACACATGGACCTACCTTCACACATCTCTGAGTGGCGTGACGAAACCAGCACCGGGATCTCAGATCATTTGCCCCGATGACCACCGGATCATCCGGCTGCGACACAAAGTGATCTGGGATCGCCTACGACGAATGACATTGAGATACGATTTTCTATCTACCTTGACCTACCTTCACACATCTCTGAGCACCGTGACGAAACCAGTGCTGGGATATCGGATCCGCCGATGACAATCGGGTCATCAGACAGCACGATGAAGTGATCCGGGATCACCTACGACGAACGACATCGAGATACGATTATTTATCTTACTTGACCTACCTTCACACATCTCTGAGCGGCATGACAAGAGCAGTGCCGGGATCTCAGATCACTCGCGCCGATGATCATCGGATTATCTGGCAGCGCGACAAGTGATCCAGTACCACCTAGGAAGGACGAGCAACACCGCCGGGCATACCGGGCCACGCCAGACAGAATTGAAGACCTCCGGGTATGCCGCACCGGGCAGAACGGAAAACTGCAGTGCATGCTACCCCGAGCGGAAAGGAAGAATGCCGCGTATGCCGCACCGAGCAGAACGGAAGACCGACGCGCATGCTGCGCCGTGCAGAACGGAATTCCACCGCATATACCGAAGGCCGGATCAGACAGAACGGAAGACCCCCGCACATGAGGGAAGTCTGCCACGTATACCGCAGGCCACGCCAGGCAGGAAGGAAGACGACAACGACGATGCTACGCCAGGCATGAAGAAAGACGACAACCATGATACCATGCCGGGCATGAAGGAGGACGAGCACATCGAGTGAGTGGGAATCACTTGCTCCAAATGACACCGAGACTCGAGTAGCGATCCGAGATCGCTCAAGAACAACGACAGAATGTTTCTGTGCTACAGTAAAGACCACCGGGTGGCAGTAGACGAAGACCGCGTAAGACCTATCACGGCCGCACAGAAGACTGGGAGCACGACGCCTTGCCAGTGAGAAAGGTACGCCGAGGAGCTACATTGCATGTCGAGCCCAAGACAGAGAACCGAAGTCGGGGTCAGGTTTTTTGACACGTAACTCACATGTTGTTCCCACGCAACTCACACACAATCACCATATGCAACTCACATGCAACTCACACATAACTCACACATCACCTTCCCGCTCCAACCCCCGCAATGCAGTCCCTGGATACCAAGCCACGCAATGCGGTTGCCGGATGCCAAACCTTACCCTTCTCTCGTGCAACGCTGTAGTTGGGCTGGCTGGTTGTTGCACCGTGACAGCACTTGTTCAACTCACAAATGTACACACTTCTCATATAACAGAACACGATAACCTTTTCCCAATGAACACGCAATTTCAAACTGAACAAAACCCCCCAACCATCCAGACTGGTGCCGGGCATTCCCGCTGTTCCAGACCAGTCTTCCAGACATCATGCTGTTTCAGACTAACCAGTGCCAGGGCATTCCCACCGTTCCAGACTAACCTTCTGTATTTTGCCCCGTTCCAGACTAACTTTCCAGACATCCAGGCCTTCGCTGTGACAGTGATCACTCTATGGAAAAGGATATACATCATCAAGACTCACTCGTTTCCGGTCTGCCACCTGCCTCAGATGACTTTAGCATGTTTTCATGACTGTCCATCGGGTTCCTGAGACCCCTACTCACTGCTCTCTGGGTGTATCTACCTTGCAGGGCTTCATTCACTCACAAAATTTACTTTTCTGGTTGTGTTATACATATTAGTCTCGTTAGACTATAGGGCCCTATGATCGGTATAGTTCCAGCTCTCCAGGCTAGTCAGATCATAGGGCTCTATGATCTGTGCAGTCCCTGCTCTGCCAGACCTAGTCCTTATAGTCCTACATTTTCTGGGATTATATTGTTTAATCCGTATCAGTCCTTTGTAACGGCAGCGGTTCTCCAAGGTACTCGAGTGAGTTCGGGTGACGCAAGCGGGAGTGGGAGCGGAAGCGGGGGGGGGGGAAACGGGAACGGGAACAGGAATGGAACGGGATCGGGAACGGGAACGGGAAGGGAACGGGAACGGGAACGGGAACGGGAGACAGAGACGGACAGCGTCAGACGGACGTGTCGGACAAGAACGGACAACGTCTGACGGACGTGTCGGACAGAGAGACGGACAGCGTCGGACGGACCTGTCAGACAGGAACAGACAACGTCATACGGACGTGTCGAACAGAGAGACGGACAGCGTCGGACGGACGTGTCGGACAGAGAGACAGACAGCGTCGGACGGATGTGTCGGACAGGAACGGACAACGTCAGACGGACGTGTCGAACAGAGAGGCGGGGGGCGCTAGACGAGCGTCGCCGATACGGAGATACGGAAATGGAGGAAACGGAGGAAACGGAGACGAGGTTGATATTCCGAATATAATACAAGAGGTTGCATGAAGAGAAGAAGAAGACAAAACACGGGAGACAGCCCTCCTTATATACACAGTTCTCGCAACTCCCATACGTCCTCCTACTCATACCCATGCAACTCACATATGTACTCATACTCACATATGTGCTCATAACCACGCAACTCATACAACCTTCTCTTATGCAACCGGTGCCTGTAACTGACACCCTTTCCAAGATCGAGACATCCGGAGCGAGGTGACGACACTCTTTCCAAGATCGAGACATCCGGAGCGAGGTGCCAGCATCAACAACGAAATCAAACAACCAAACCCAAATTGAGCGCCGGGACCTACGCCGTGACAGTATCCCCCTCCTATCGCTGAGCTCCCGCGAAGCTTTATTCGAGAGGGCCTGGCTTGTGGGGGTATTGTTCGTGGAATTGAGTAACCGCTTCTAGCTCGTTG
>Ga0307516_10000519_pt1 | contig 51535 bp, 62 predicted proteins | sample 19_EM_MG_FD_203310 | JGI IMG/M metagenome (GOLD analysis project Ga0307516, IMG submission 203310) | Populus trichocarpa ectomycorrhiza microbial communities from riparian zone in the Pacific Northwest, United States - 19_EM | ecosystem: Host-associated > Plants > Roots > Unclassified | place... | reverse complement strand
TGGGGGGGCGCCGGTGTGTGGAGAACTTGTGTAGGTTACCGCTCCGATGGGGACAGATGACGTCCCGTCCGCCGTCCTCGCCGCCAGACTCGGCGCTCGCGGCGTCAAGCGACTGCGCGCGGCTGATAGCTGATACAAGCGCCACGTCCCATGCTCAACAGCGGACGCACCCAGTGCCCGCCTTGCGCTATCGGCGAGCAGTGCGCGGGCATGGTCGGCGAGGGCAGTCGGGACGGGGCGCCAGTTGCTTGAGTGTGCTTAGATTGAGTGGGAATATCGATGTTGATGATTCATTGATCGCAAAGGGAATATCGATGTGTTTCGCATGCCCGTCTCTGTTGTAGCATGTCCTCTGTATGCTTAGTCAGTCCTCATGACCACCACTGCTATAGATATGGGCAGTAGCGCCATATCGTCGCGGGACAACCATCTCTTCCACACATCACTCCCGCTTTGACAGGCTGTCTATCCGCGACAAGTCGAGTGACAGATAATGTTCGCACCGCCACCCGCGAAGCCGCAGTCTAACCCCATTCGCGACCCTTCAACGAACCGATAAGCACGCCAAGACCCTCTACTATCTGCTTTGGATCGGTCCCTCGCTCCACTTCGAAACCACCCACCATCGTCACCCCCATCGACCGGCCTGCAAAACCACGCTCCACAAACCACAAACCACAAACCACAAACCACAAACCACAAACCACCATGGATATGAGCAGATTCCAGAACCTCGGCACGAACATGGCCGCAACTTTCTCACCGTTCGCTGCCCGCACCGGACAGTTCGTGCGCGAGCAGTTCGGTCAGGCTGAGGATAAGGTTGGCGTCTCCCTCCCCGTTTTGCCGACCCCCGTCTCGAACCGTTCTTCCGGTCCCCGTTTGCCGGCGGAGTCGGAGTCGCCCCCGCCGCACCGGGGCTACAGCAAAGCTAACTGGGACAGACGCAACTCCCGGCGGACTACCTTGAGTACGAGAGACGCGTCGATGCGCTCAAACAGGTGCACCAACAGCTGCTCTCCGTTACGTGAGCTTCCCTCCATCCTCGGTCTCCCCCTCTTGCACTCCCCCCACCCCCCGACTGACGACGTCCGTTCTGCAGCTCCCAGTACGCCAATGAGGTTTGTCTGCTGCGATGTGCCCCATGTGGCGACGGGATCCTGCTGACCGACATCCCTCCAGGCTTACGACTACCCCCCGAATCTCGTGCGTCGTCTTTCCACCCAACCCTGCCACTTGCGCATGCACGCATGACTAACCCCCCCCCCCACCCGCGCAGCGCGAGAGTTTCCTTGACCTCTCCCGCACCGTCTCGGAGAAGGTCCAGCTGCTCGCCTCCGCCTCGTCCGCCGCTGAAGCCCAGGCCGCGCTGACGAAGCCCGGCTCCAAGGCGGCGCCCAAGACGTTCAGCCACGCGCTTGGCCGGGCATCGCTCAAATCGTCGCACCTCCTCGAGCCCAGCGACCCGCTTGCGACCGCGCTCGAGAAGTACGCGCTCGCATCGGAGCAGGTCGGCGAAGCGCGGCTGCAGCAGGACGCCCAGATCGTCTCGCGCTTCAACTCGGCCTTCGCCACTACGCTCAACACCAACATCTCGTTCGCGCAGAAGGCGCGCAAGGACGTCGAGAACGCGCGGCTGACGCTCGACGCCGCCAAGGCGAGCGCCAAGAACGGCGGCTTCGGCTTCCCGGCGATCGGCGCCGCCTCCAGAAAGGAGCACCCCGGCGACGAGAACCTGACCGAGGCCCAGCGCGTCGAGATCGAGACGGCCGAGGACGAGTTCGTCGCCTCCACCGATCAGGCGGTCGGCGTCATGAAGAACGTGCTGGACACTCCCGAGCCGCTCAGGAACCTGGCCGACCTCGTGCAGGCTCAACTGGAGTACCACAAGAAGGCGTTCGAGATCTACTCCGAGCTGGCGCCGCTGATCGACAGCCTGCAGGTTGAACAGGAGGTATGAATTCGCCCCCTCCCCCCATCCTGTCCTCTGCTTGTCGATTTTGGAGAGAGAGGAGGAGGGCTTCCTTTGGGTCCGGCTGATGTCGGATGGAGTCAAGTCCAAGAGGAGCCGGGAGTACGGATTGAGTGAATAAGTGAACGAACGGGCAGGTGCTGATACGACTGGTTTTTGTTTCTTTCTGCAGGCGAGCTACAGGAAATCCAGAGAGGAGGGAGCGTAAGCTGCTGCGGAGCGGGCGAGAGTTCGGGGCGGGGGGAGGGGGGGTTCTGTGGTTTGCTCTGCTGCCTTGATGTTGTATTCCCGCTTGCTTGATCATTTGCCCTGCTCTGTTGATTTTTTTTTGTGTGTTTCTGCGTGCGTGACGATGAAATGATATGGCGGCGTGACTGCTTGACTGTCCGTGTGGAGTTTATTGATCCTCGACACCAAACCTAGGTCTTGGGCTTCTATGCAGTAGCTAGACGGGCGAAAACTGGTGGATTGTTCCGTCACCGGGAATGCCATGAGATGTGGCTCAGGCGGGGCGTGAGCACATTCTCGGAGATGAGACTGGATAGCATCGTCCGGTGGACTAGCCACCGAGACCGATAGCGTCGCCATACCGGTCTTCGGTGGAATAGCCACGGAGACCGATATAAAGGGGCGTCCTGCGCCGGGACGTTCGTTCTATATCGAATATACACCGTGTACATACCCCATCGATGGGTGAGATTTCGGGAGTGCGGGTTGACTGTACCCACCAAGGCTAGGGTTGGTCATAGATACGTTGGCGGGGCGCAAAAAAAAAAAAAAAAAAACTTTTTGAGCCTCATCCCGACGCGCACATCCTCCGGCAAGTAGCAGCATATCACCAGACCCGCTCCCCGCTCGACGCCCGCTCTGCCAACCGTCACGACAGCAATGGGGAAGTCACAACAGCGATCCGGTCACGGCGGGGGTGGCAAGCCCTACTCGCGCGGCGGACCATCCGCAAAAGAAGCCGCCAACAAGGCCGTCAACAAGGTGTTCAAGATGAACACGGATCTCGGCCAGCACATCCTGAAGAATCCCGGAGTCGCACAGGCGATCGTCGACAAGGCGGGACTCAAGCAGAGCGATGTATTCGCGCGCCCCAATCCTCTCCCCCCCCCATTCGTGACTAACGACGCGAGCAGATCGTGCTCGAGGTCGGGCCCGGAACAGGGAACCTGACGGTCAAGATCCTCGAGAAAGCGCGCCAGGTGCAGGCGGTGGAGATGGATCCGCGGATGGCGGCGGAGCTGACGAAGCGCGTGCAGGGGACGCCGGCCGAGAAGAAGCTGTCGATCCTGCTCGGCGACGTGATCAAGACGGAGCTGCCGTACTTTGACGTGTGCATCTCCAACACGCCGTACCAGATCTCGTCGCCGCTGGTGTTCAAGCTGCTGGCGCTGTCGCCGGCGCCGCGCGTGTGCGTGCTCATGTTCCAGCGCGAGTTCGCCATGCGGCTCGTCGCGCGCCCCGGCGACGCTCTGTACTGCCGGCTGTCGGCCAACGCGCAGATGTGGGCGCGCTGCACGCACGTCCTCAAGGTCGGCCGAAACAACTTCAAGCCCCCGCCCAAGGTCGAGAGCTCCGTCGTCCGCATCGAGCCCAAGATCCCGCGCCCGTCCGTCAGCTACGCCGAGTGGGACGGCCTCCTGCGCATCGTCTTTGTCCGCGGCAACCGCACCATGCGCGCCGCATTCGCGAGCAGAGCCGTCATGGAGATCGTCGAGCGGAACTACCGGACCTGGTGCGCGACCACCGGCATCCCCGTCGACGACGAGGAGGTCGATATGCAGGACACCCCCGGCGACGGCGAGGGGGCGGAGGCGGAGGCGGAGGCGGAGGAGGAGGAGATGGAGGTCGACGCCGACGACACGGGAACCGGTCTCGTGCGGAAGGTCAGGGTCAAGCTGGGCAGGAAGAAGCGGGGCCGCGTGCAGGAGCTCGTCCGGGCGAAGGTCGACAAGGTCCTCGAGGAGACGGGGCTCGGCGAGAAGCGCGCGGCCAAGTGCGAGGAGGGAGACTTCTTGAAGCTCCTGTACGCTTTCAATGTCGAGGGGATCCACTTTAGCTAGCAGAGTGAGCCGAAGGATGGGGTTGTGGCGTTTCTCTTTCTTTCTCTCTTTCTTTCGGCGTTCCGTACCTACATATGGGGGGGGGGGGGGAGCATGTGCACGGAGATTCAAACTTTAGTCTATCGTACGAACCAGACTGCTGCACGGACAATGATCTCTACGTACACACATGTATATCCTCAGGAGCACACACCACCACGCGCATCATCACTATGCAGCTGGGCACTCCCCAGCGCTGCGAACGCCCAGGAACCTAAACCCACGGAAGACTAGATCTAGCAACGCCGCGGCAGAAAAGCCCTACCCAACGGCAGAGTAACCAGAGTACATAACGCCTTCATCGATGCACAGATAAACGAAAGGAAATGCATTGCCAGATTGTCCCCCTAGTCTTCAGTAAAGCTAGCACAGTACAGGTTTGCACGTATGTTTCCGAGTACCGCCCTAGCAAAACCCGCAAAAGCAAGTACCTACTTGGCAAGCGGCTCCAGCCGGAATGACTACATGACAGCCATGAAAAAAAAACTCGAAAACTAACACAATTGTAAGAACGCAAATTTGTAGGGAAAGAAAATCAACTCCCGCAAAAGGAAGCAAGAAAGAAAAAAGGGCCCAAAAAGAAACAAATCCCCCTAAACTCCCCAGCAAGTGGAAAAGTAACCCCCTGGGAATGTTTCAATTCTTCACTTTGCCCCTCCGCCTCCGGACGCTTCCTGAGCATGTCTTATCTCCGCCTCCTCACGCTCTCTGAGCGCCCTCTTCTCTCTCTTCATCCTCTCATGTACTTCTTTGCTTAGCGGGCGCCTCGTGTCCTCATCGACGGCAATGATAACAACTTCGTTCCCCCGGCCGCGTCCGTGATACCACCCAAAATAGTGGCCCTTGTCCAAAGTCTCCTGGTCCTCGACGCATATACACCAGTTGACGACCAGCGCCTCGCAGAAATCATCGAAACGCAGGTTTGTAGTGCAATGAGACGAGAGCTTTTCCCAGCTTAGGCGAGTGGTATCACTGTCGTCCCTGATCTGCACCCCCTCGAGACACAGACGAGTATTGGGATCCCCCCAGCGATAGACGGTGAAAACAATGTCGCTGGGGCTGACAGGTAAATTGGGGCTCATCGCGCGGATACGTGGCGGGCCGCCGGTATTGGGGATGGCGGAGCTGACAGGAATGGGTGGTCCTGTGCCGAAACCCAAGAACACGGGTGGCGGCGGTAGAGAATGTGGAAGGGTGGGCGACGTGGTGCGTTCCACTGAACTGGTTAGCGGTCATTGAGCGGAAGGGCCGGAGGTGAGATCGGCTTACATGTTGGCAACTTCCACACCCCACTGCTTTTTGATCGGCTCTTATGAGCTGCGGCCGGATCGTATTGTAAAAACTCAGGCGCAGGTAACGGTGTCGTTGGGAAGTAGCCTAATGGGGGCGAAGGAGGATTTAGAACGCGCTGGAACCTGGCCTCCTCTGCCCTTGGCTGCGCCACGTAGGCCGGAGGCAACGGAACAGCTACTGGAGAGGGTCCACTTGTGTACACCGGCCGAATTCCGGAGTTGTGACTATTCGAGGCCGAACCCGTGCCACCGGAAGGAATCCCACCAGCGACTCCTACATTGGGCTGGTTGGGCCGGGGAATCCCTGGGCGCTGGCTAAGTGAGTCCAGGCGAGCAGGGGGCCTGCGTTCCTCAGCCCGCTTGCGCGAATCCGGCGTGTTGGTAGCAGCCCACCTCAGGGACTTCATTATTGACTGACCGACAGGAAGGGTGGCGCTTAGATCTGGCTCCAACATGGGATTGCTTTGCACAGGAGTCTTAGGAAACGCTTGGTTAGACTGGCCGATTCCGGGGTCCGGACGCCGGTAGGGCTGCGGGCGAGGAAGGCAGGCTGCGGGAATTTCTACAGCACGCGGTGTGGCGGACTTCCTGCGAGCGGGCTGCGCGGGCCCAGGCGTCGCCACAGGTTGCATGGGTGCTCTGGGGGCCGCCGATGTTACCGTGACGGACGGTGTTGGCGCTGATGTTGCCTGCTCACTTGCCCATTTCACTGGCTGTTTTTGTATCTCCGTTGCAGGGGACTGTGGTGTAACCGTTGAAGGAGGCTGCTCCAGAGTGGGTATCATTGTAGCCCTTGGTTGCTGCTGATGTCCCATAGCTGAGTTTGCTGTGGATATTGGTAGTGGTTCCACAGCCAAAGAAGGAAGGCTTCGTGTAGCAGGCTGCACCGTTGAGACCAGACTCCCTCTAGGGGTAGTAACCTGTTCTACAGAAGGTGGAACCGTTTGCCACGTCGACATCATAGCTTCCGCGGAGGGTGCCGCAGCTGCTTTTCCCACGGGTGCTCCTGTTTCTCTCGTGGTCCTCTGCCGTGTCCTCTTTTTTGGTGGCTCCTTCGCGCTAGGTTGCTGTACCACCCGAGGAACCGGGACGCTAGCTTCCACGTGGGGCGTCTGGTCAGCATTGACGAATGCTTGGAGAAGGAGGTCGGCTTGGGCATCTATCGTTGGGTCACTATCCTGGTCGTAATGCTTGGCCGAATCGTCGGCAGACGCAGGTGGCGTACTTCCAGGGGGGAAACCAGCATTCGCAGCAACAACCCCGGTTACGGCCGGAGGTTCGGGAACTTCTGGAGCTTCTTTGCGGGGAGTTCCAGTGATCTCCTCGCCTGGTGCAAGAGATGGCTTCCCAGCTGCAGGCGTGAGCAATGTCTTGCGGGCGACAGCACTAGTATTGATAGCTCCAGGTTGGTCGTCCAGTTCCATAGGCTCAAGGACCAATTCTCGGCTGGATCCCGCCGTGCTTGCCACTAGGGGCGCTTCGGGGACTGGAGACGTCTGAGAAGTAGAGGCTGCCTTGAACGGTGGCGAGAGCTCGGGTGCTATTTTGGGCTCAGGAAGGGGCAGCACCTTGGGAGTTGCAAGTGTCACGACGTTTGGCAGGAGCTCCGGGTCCATTGGCAATTCAGGAACAATCGGCGCCTGAGGCGTTGGGGGCGCCTTGTAAACCGGCTGCGCCCCGGCAGCTGGTGGGGGCTCGGCGACCGGTTGCACGTCAGCAGCTGACGGGAGCTCATGACGCGCTCCGGCCGCAGGAACCTGCGCAACCTGAGAGGCTACTGGCGTCTCCGGTACTAGCGGGAGCTGGATGGGAGATTTCTCGCCAGAAGCCTTTGGCATCTGGGAGGTTAAGAGCACCTCCTGAACCGGTTTGGTCTCAGCAACAGGCGGGAGCTCGGAGAGGCGTTGAATTTCTGCAACTTCTGACGCCTGAGGGGTTGAAACCACATCTGGGGCGAGTTCCGCGTCAGCAGCTCCTCGCTCCCCAAACTTCGGCGTCTGAGGACCTGGGAGCACCTCCGGAACCGGCTCCGCCCTAGCAGCGGGAGGGAGCTCGGAGGGAGCTCGGACAATCTCCGGCGTCTGAGAGGCAAAGTGCACCTCTAAACCCGGTTTCTGATCAGCAGCGGGCGGTAACTCGGGGAGAACTCGGACCTCAGAAACCTTTGACGTCCGAGGGCCTGAGAGCGCCTCCCTAGCCGATTGTATCTCAGCCGCCGGCGGGAGTTCAGGGAGGAGTTCAACCTCCGCAACCTTCGGCGTGTGAAGGGTTGAGACCTCCGCCAAAACCGGTTCCACCTCAGCAGCTGGCAGAACCTCGGGGACCGACGGATGCTCGGGGAATGATTCGAGCTCGAGGGCCGACGGACGCTCGGGGACCGATTCGACCTCGGAGACCGACGGATTTTCGGGGACTGATTGGACCTCGGGGACCGACGGATGCTCGGGGACTGAGATCTCGGGGACCGACGGATGCTCGGGGAATGATTCGAGCTCGAGGGCCGACGGACGCTCGGGGACCGATTCGACCTCGGAGACCGACGGATTTTCGGGGACTGATTGGACCTCGGGGACCGACGGACGCTCGGGGACCGATTCGACCTCGGAGACCGACGGATTTTCGGGGACTGATTCGACCTCGGGGACCGACGGACGCTCGGGGACTGATTCGACCTCGGGGACAGACGAATGCCCGGGGACTGATTCGACCTCGGGGACCGACGGATGTTCGGGGACTGATTTGACCTCGGGGACCGACGGACGCTCGGGGACTGATTCGACCTCGGGGACCGACGGATGCGCGGGAACTGATTGGGCCTCAGGAACCGGCGGAGCCTGGGGGGCTACGGGCGTCTCCAGGGATGGCGACAGTGCTGGAGCAAACAATTGCCCAAGAAGTGATTGCGCTTCCATAGCAGGGACTCCTAACCTTGTGTCGCCAACCAATGGGAGCTCAGGGGGCCCGTGAGCTGGCTGGGTGCCCGGGCTGGCCGTCGATCTAGCGAGGCTTGCTTTGGCGACCGAGGGCGAGACTTCCATCGCCGCTGGCGGTGGTGCATATGGCTGGGGCGTGGGGGGGGTCCTTTCCGGTGGACGTGATAATGGAGTTTGCGGTCGAATTATACCGACTGACCTCACAGGACTTGAGGGGACATTCTCAGCACGCCGTGTAGGAGTACGGATGGCCTCGAATGCGGCATCGCCAGCGGACACGCCCACTGTTTTTTCAGGCTGTAATGCTGTGGGACTCGAAGCTGGTGGAATTAGCAAGTGGTACCGACATGACCCACGGCGGATACTTACATGGTGGCTGTGACGGGGCAACAGAGGAACCGCGTACTGAACTGTAGCCTTCTACTGGGACTGTCCCCGATGTATCAGGGCTTTCAGAGTCCAAAGGCTGAATATTTTCCGTTGGTATTTCCTTGGCAACTCCTGCCTTCTGCACAATGCCGCTTTCTAATTCTTCCCGGGGAGCATCAGCGGTGGCTGGTTTGGAGCCAACCTCAGCATCTGCGGGAACGGTATTTTGTAGGGCTTCGGCCGCAACCTGCAAGGGTTCCTTCTCGGGTGTTTTTTCGAACGGTACGGCGCCCACTGCTCCGGATGAGCCGCCTGCCCCTTGTCTCCAGCGGCCAGGAGTCTGCATGGACATGAGAGACCGACCATTGGACCGGCTGGCCACCCTATCTGTGCTATTAGCGCCGGACAATTTGCTTCCAGACGATCTGGTGATAGGCGTCGACACCGGCTCACAGGCTCTCCGCTTTGCTGGAGGCTCGCTTTCCGGGGTTGCAGGTGATCTCCGAGGGGAATTTGGCTTGATATGGAGAGATGCGCCAGCAGTGTTACGCCACTTTTCAACACCCCATGTATAACGTCGCTTTTCCGCTGCCGCCTCGCCGGCAGCTTCCCTACGGACATCATCATAAAACTTGCCCTTCGGGATTTCCTCCATGTTCCACTTGACCGGTGCCGCGTCAAGTTTACCCTGCCAAAAGAATTTGTCGGCTTTTTTCAATCCGGCTTGAATCTTTAAAGCACCTTCTGGTAGCTTCCCATTGACCAAGTCGCACAACACGATCTCGTGCATTTGCCTTCCGTGTTTGCGCAGCTGGACAATGCAGTGGTTGAACGCCTCTTGGTCCATCAGGCGGAAGGTCCAATTCATGAGTAGTTGTTGCTTCTCGCTATCCACCGGCCAATCCTTCCATATGAGCGCCAGGAGTGAATCGTAGGATACAAATCTTGTAATCGGGTCGTAGATATCACCGCCGTGTATTGAGATCGTCTTAGGGTCACCGGGGAATTTCCGGATGTCGAACCGCAGAGACAATAACGGTGAATCATGAACAGTAGGGGGTGGCGGTGATGGTGGTGGCGGAGGAGGAGGTGATACCATGGAGGCCGTTTTTAAAGAGTTCCGGGTTTTCCGCGGCATCTCGGAGTGGGTCGATTTCGGCGTCACCGCAGAAATTTGTGCAGACGGAGAGCCAGTCTTCAGCGGGGTTGCCCTGTCTGGGGAAGTCTCTTGGTGCGCCGAACTGTCGTCGAAATTACCTTCGTCCGAGCAGCCTGGGGGTGTTACTGCATCCTCGGGAGTTCCAGGAATTTCCCTTGCTGATTCTATCGATGGACAAGTGAAAAGGCTACGTACGCCAGTAGTGGTTAGTTCGGTGCCAGATTTCGAGGCAGAGTCTGCCCTTGTTGTGCTGTCGGTGGAGGTCTGTTGTTGGAGGAGTCGACGTGAGCGGGTCGTTCTGTCGGGACTGCCAAGACCCGTCTCTCCCGATTGGGACAACTCGGAAGCTTTGGTTTGGCCGCTCTCCCTCGCAGCATCACGGACGGGTAATTTTTTGCCCGGTGACCTAGGGCTTGAAGCCTGGTTTCGACGCCGCGTTTCCGGCGAGTTCTCCACTGCAGCCACTTCCCCTCCGCGCGGCGAATGCAGAGACTGGCGTAATCGATCAGCCACCTTTCTCGGTTGTGTCTTTTTCTCTTGGCCAACCCCCTCCTCGCGCCTGGTCGACTTAACAAACACGAGCCTAGGGGACCTCTCCGCCACAACCGGTGCTGACAGCCGGCCCCGCGACCTCTTGCTGAGGCCGGCTGTCAGATCGGGGGCACTCGCCACAACGCCGGACACGGGAACCGGCTGTGCGCCGATCCTCGGACCTGGTTTTCGCGGTGGCAGCTGCAGCAACCTGCCGTTGGCAACGTTGATGCAGTCAAAGATCTCTTCGTCCTCCTCATAGACATCGCGATCGCTCTCCGCGAGGACCTGTTCGATGTGCTCCATCTCGACCTGTTGCTGCTGCATCTTCAGGCGCTTAGTCTTGTTCCCGCCCGCGGCAGTGAGACGTTTCGACTTGCGCTTCCGCTTCGCCCGCGACGCGGTTGCGGACGCGTCATTATCCGCTCGTGCGGCAGCTGTGCCGTCTGCATCTGGGCTGGCATCGTGCTGCGTGCGGGCGGGCCGCGGCACGATTGCGGGGAACTGGCGGAGGACTGGATCGAGCCGTCGGTAGTGCATCGGAAGCTGTCGAGCGGGTGCGACGAGAACCGAGAATTTCTGCGGTCGCTTTCAAAGTCAGCACGGCACAGACAATAGAACAGGTCGCAAACCCTCTAGCACGGTTCCTGGCGATGGTTGGTTCTCACTGTGGATGGACGGCGTGGTGCTGGGCGACGTGGCGATCGGACGTGGAGGCGAACAGCAGGTGCTGGGAGAATGGGGCGGATGACGGTTCGACTGGGATCGATGGCGTTCTGTCTTGGAAGGCAACTACGACCGAGAACGGAACGGTGCAGGGTGTTAGGAGTCAGGGTAGGGCTAGATTGAGAGGGCAAGCCCTGTGCGCGTAGTCCTACAAGGTTTCCCAGCAGCGGTGATCCTCAGAAGCGCATCCCTAAGCAGCAACAGGTTCTATCGCTCTTGTCCTCTGCCAGCGACCAGACGCTCTTGCCGCGCTGCCTTCCGAGAACGCCAATCAACGTTTGCTGATCGTCCGGTCGCGGCTGGTCCCGAACGACGGAATTCTCTTCCACATGTCCCTCTCCCGTTAAAACTCTGCTGTCGCCGCCAACTACTGATGCTGGACATCACCGGTTTCTATTCCTCTAATCATCGTTCTCGCTTTCTCTCCTTCCGCCAATTCTCTTACGTCCTTAATAGCCTAACAGCCCAATCGCAAGATGTCCAGCTGTTTCCCCTCGCCAACCTCCTCCTTCTCTGAGATATCGTCAGCCTTCTACTGGACACCCGCACCCACGCGAGATTCTATGCATGGCCGTACAAAACCGTTCTATGCGCTCTGCAACATCCCAAGCTTCACCCTCCACCACGACGGTGCAACATCTCCACCCGCGAACTGCCCCTCGTCGTGTCTCCCTGTTCCCGAGAGTTCTCGCTCGTCCTCCTCCGCTGAAGCTGATCGCCGCAACCATATCTTCGGCACTCCAACTTCTCAAACCGACACTCCTGGCGACGGCGACGACATGGATAGCGTTGACTCTGTGCGCGATGTGGGAATGGACCCAGTGAGAGATGAATGCGGGAGTCGGATTAGGTCCTTTGCTAGGTCTGTACGGTCGGTGAAGTCGCTACAGCGTCACGATTGGGATGAGGGGGCTGGTACGCCAACAACCTTGCCTGGCAGGAATAGACCCCCGAGTTCGCAGGCCTCTTCTTTGAGCGTGGAGATGTTCGTGCCACCATCGTCAGGCAGAGCATTGGACGGGAACAGATTCCGCAACGATCTTCTGCAGCCAAAGAAGGCTGCCATTTCACTGCAGTGGATCAAGAAGGTCGGAGGGAAAACTGACACCGAACGTGGCGACCATAGATCGCACGGGACAGGATCGGCCAAGGGGAAGCAGCCTGCACAAACTGCTCGCAGATCCAAGAAACCGCTGCGCACGGCGACGGTGCTACTATCGGAAGCTGTGGAGGCCTCCCCGAAGGCGAGCGGCAGCATTCAGCAGTCTGGGACGAGGCGCCCCCCACCAAACGCGAACGACCCACCACCACCTGCTTCTTCGCTGCTATCCCCCGTGGATTCGGCCCTCGTCAGCAGCAGCAGCAGCAGTGGTCGTAGGTCTCGCATGCGTCAGTTAAGCATGGAAGTCAACCGCTTAGTCACGGCGGTTACTCCCACCCGCAGGTCAATCTCCAATTCAACATCCTTCGGATCCCCGACACCTCCAGCCCGCTCGCAATCCGCTCCACTGCGCAACGCCCTGTGGGAGCTCGAATTCCTGCCGTCGGAAGCAACGGTTGTCAAGACGCCGCGCGAATACCCCGTCTATAGCCCTCAGCGTCTAGGCGGAAAGGTGATGCCACGCGCAAAAGAAATGAAATACTTCAGCCGAGCAGACATGGTCCAATCGCAGCCGCCGCTCGCCTCCGTGGGCGAGCACTACACACAGCTGGACCCAAAAGAGCAGCCGGTAGTGTCCTCGGAACCATGCCTCTCACTCATCGGGCATGTCACGCGGGCTGACTACCACGCCATCGCCCCGTTCGTAGAGCAAGACCGACTCTGCAAAGATGCCAACACTCCTCCGGGCTTTGCTGGCGCCAAAGCGGCGATACATCAAGGATTCAGACGCGCTTCGATGCAGGCCAAGAGTATGTTGCACCGAAAACACCCAACAGCCGTCTGGCCGCTCACGGAGTCCGATCTCGCCGAGCAGCCCCCGTCTCGTCTCGGCGCAGCCTTCCAGTGGGTCCGCCGCACGTCGGCGTCGGCCGGCACTGCCATCACCGATGCTGCCTTTTCCTCCCGCGCGATGCGGCGCGGCCAGGGTCCCTCCGATATCGAGGTCGCCAGGCCGGCCGAAGTCGTCATCGCCGAGAAGAAGCGGAAGAAACGCGACAGCGGCGTGATCGGACTGTACCCCGCCGATGATTGCGCCGAGAGCACGGATAGCAGTCTCACGTACGCCAGTGCGTTGCGCGATATCGCGGGGCTCGGGAAACATCCCGCCGGGAGGAAGAAGTGTGCACGAGCTGGCGATCGGGGGACGAGTTCCAATGTGGGAATACTGATAACGCCCGTTCCGCCGCACTACCCGACCAACACGGTGCATCCCGGCGCCCTGTTGTAGGACGAGAGTGGCGAGGGTGAGGATTAGGGCGAGGGTGAGGGTGATGCGTGCGTTCAGGTGCTGGGGCGTCAGGGTTTCTTTTCTTCCTGCTTGCTTGCATTGTGATTACCCAGCGCTGGCCGCTGCTAAGGAGGACAGTATGGGCGTTACGGTTACGGTTACTGGGTAGATGGGTAGGAGTTATTGGTTTAGTTTATTACTAGAAGGAGACAAAGAAAAAAAAAACACATAGTATTGCCCCAGTTAACTACATAACTCCGCACCGCCCATCGCTTGTGGCCTTTTCCGTTCAGCCCCAAAGAAATGGATGGTAATCGAAATACGAATACGGAATCCAAAACTCAACGCCGTCTTCACCGCACGCGCTCTCCAAGTCAGCATCGGCAACTATCTGCTCGCCATCCAGCTCCGTGACGGCATCGAGATCATCGAGGGCTTCGATGGCCTCGTCTAGGGCTTCACCGGTGTATGATGTAGACATAGCTCTGGCTAGCTATGGTTAACTGGAGACGATGCGAGAAGGATGGAGGGAAGTGCAGTCGCAGCGTGGGTGTTTATATAGATACATCAGGAGGACGATGGGAGATCGAGGTCAACGGCGAGAGTGAATGCAAGGCAGTGTTTGCTTCCAGAATGGAATGGAATGGAACGGAATGGACGGGGGATTCAATGACTCTCTCGATCGCTTGCTCCGCAGGACTGCTATCACCGACACAAACACGGAGGAGAGCTTCCAGCGAACCCGGCTAGGTCGTATCCGATGTGTCCCGATCCACTGAAAATCCGAGAAGACGGGGGACGGTTTTCACGGCCGTCCAAAGGCTTCAAAGTCTCCATCGTCATCCTAAGCCCGGGTCTCTTTGCCACGTCGAATAACTTTTAAATTCCCCCCCCCCCCGGTGCACGTACGTCGCTGGCGCAGGCAGGTAGGTGTGCTCGGCCGATCAGAAGTCATCCTCATCGTCAAACGCGCCAACACTGATCCTCCCCGCCGCCGCACTGCTCCCTCTGACGGCGACGCTGCTCCTGCCGACGGAGCTGCTCGCCGCCCCCGTGCCTCGGCCGACGGTGCTAACCCCATGCCTGTTCGCGCCCTGGCTCTCGTCGCCGTTGTCGTCGTCGTCGTCGGCGTCCTCCTCCTCCTCGGCACGCCTGCCCTCCTCCCGCGTAGCGCCGAGCCGGCGCAGGCCGTCGGTGACCATGCCGGCGAAGCCGCGGAGCTCGGTGATCTCGAGCAGGCCCAGTCCGTTCATCTGCAGGTACGTGCTCTCGAGCTGCCTGAGACCCATGCGTGCCTTCGTCTGGCGCACCTCGCGCAGGCTGCGCAACACCACGCGGAGGTCGCCCTCGCCGTCGGGGACGTCGTCGGCCGCCGCGGCCAGCAGGATCTCGCTCGTCTCCAGCCAGCGGTATGGCAGCGACGAGCTGAACGCCTGCGGGTGCTCCGTTTCCCACGTCAGCAGCGCCTCGAGGTTGTGCGTCGTCAGCCACGTCGGCGGCACGATGTTGCAGCGCTTCTGCTTCTTCAGCACCAGCGCCAGCCACAGCGGGATCGAGGCGCGCTGCGGAGGCCGGAACGCGGGGATGTAGCCCTGTGTCCGGCTCCGTGTGTCAGCACCCGTCGGTTCGTCGCGAAAAATGGGGGCGCTCGTACGGAGATCAGGTCGAGCCCCTCGAGCCGCTGCCGCGGAACAATCGTGACCATCTCATTTTCGGCGAGGAAGGAGACTTCGAGAGGCGTCAGCGGACCGACGCCGGTGTGCGCTGCTGCTGTTGTCGTCGCTGCTGCTGCTGCTGCTGTTGTTGTTGTCGTGGCCATCGGTGTCTCGCCCCGCCACCGGATGGCGTTGGGCGCGAGGTGAGGTGAGCTCTCGACCAGCTTACCCGGCCCGCGACGGTGCCCAACGCAACCGTGCTCCGACAAGCGCGACAGGCCCAAGACTGGCAAAACGATGCACCCGCTCATTCTACGACTGTCGTTCCTTTTGGCCGCCGTCGCCGTGACCAGCTACAGTATCAACAGGATCGTCCCGGAGCCCTATCTGGTACGCTCCTCTCGTATCGTGCGTGCGGGCGCGGCGGTGCTGACCGTCGACAGGATGAAGTCTTCCACATCCCGCAGGCACAGGCCTACTGCCGCGACGCATTCGACGTCTGGGACCCAAAGCTCACCACCCCGGCGGGTCTCTACCTCCTCAGCTACCCTCTGTCGTTCTTCAACGCGTGCACGCCCGCGCTGCTGCGCGCGGTAAACGCGTTCGGCGTCGTCGTCCCGCTGCCAATGCTCGTCTACCGCATCCAGCAAACGATCCACGGACGCGCTCCAGCCGCCGCGAGCGACAACGCACAGACGGCGCTGAACGTCGCGCTGTTCCCGCTGCTGTACTTCTTCGGCGGACTGTACTACACCGATGTCTGGAGCACCGTGTTCGTGCTGGCCGCGTACCTGGCGACGCTGCAGCGGCGGCCGTGGACAGCCGCGGTGTTTGCCTGGGTCGGTCTGTGGTTCCGCCAGACGAACGTCGTGTGGGCCGTCTTCATGGCGGCTGTGTGCGTGGTTCGGCGGCTGCAAGAGGAGGACGCCGCCGTTTTCAATCCGCCGGTCTCGCCGCAGCTGCTCCTCCGAGGCGAGTGAGCACCGACCCCGGCCGGGCCCGCCGCTGACGAGAAACAGACGTCCTCGCAACGCCGCCGGCGATCCTGGCGTCTGCGCTGCGCAACCCCGTCGCAGCACTCAACGCGCTCGCGCCGTTCCTGGTCCCGCTGTCGTCGTTCGGCGCATTCCTGCTCGCCAACGGCTTCACGGTCGTCCTCGGCGACGCGAGCGCGCATGTGGCGTCGCTGCACCTGCCACAGGTCCTGTACCTAAGCGCGGCGACCAGCTTCTTCTCGTGGCCGCTGCTGCTGCCGCTGGTGCCGTCGCTGCGGCCCTCGGCCGCGAAGACGGCCGGCCTCGCCGTCGCCGCCGTCGCCATCGCCGCCGTCGTCCGGGGCAACACGGTGCTGCACCCCTACCTCCTCGCCGATAACCGCCACTACACGTTCTACGTCTTCCGGCGGATCCTGCTGCGCCTGCCAGCCGCCGCGCCCGTGCCCGTGTACCTGCTCTCGCTCTGGCTGCAGCTGCGCGCCGCCACCGCCGCCACCGACGCCGCGTGGCTGCTGCTGTTCCTCGCCGCCACCGCCGCAACGCTCGTCGCCGCGCCGCTCGTCGAGCCCAGGTACTTCATCGTCGCCTGGACGCTGTGGCGCTGCCACGTCGCCGTCCGCGGCCGCTGGCTGTGGCTCGAGGCCGCCTGGTTCGCCCTCGTCGGCGCCGCGACCACGGCGGTGTTCCTGGCCTGGACTTTCGAGTGGCCCGGGGAGCAGGGGCCGATGCGGTTCATGTGGTAGGGCTAGCCGGTGCAGGAGACGGTGCGGTTCACGAGAGGGTTAGCGACGAACCAGTGCGGGAACGAGAGATGTGCGATATACCCGTGTGCCGCGACCCGTGAACTGTGCCAAACCCGGTGTTCCCGGTGTATGTAGTCCAGCCCCAGCTGCCCGGCCGCGTAACCTGCCCCCGCCCAACCACAACCGCCACCGCAACTCCTGCGCCAAACGCCCACGCACGGAGCGATGGCAATGTCGAAGAAGAAGCGATACGGAGAGCCAGGCCTGACATCGCCGAGATCCAGTGGCGCCCGAAGAGGAGAGGAGAGGAGAGGCGGAGGAGGTGGGTGTCCGCGGGGGGGGGAGCGAGGAACCGCTTTTCCTCCCGACGCCCTTCGCCATACATAGTGTCCACGGAAGCGGAGCAAAGGGGCGGGTTACGTTTTTCCTTTGTTCTTTTTTTTTGTGGTTGGAATTCATCTCCTTTGTGGTCCCATATTAGTGCGTGTCGTATTCTCTTGGGACAGGAGGAGGGCAAAGGGCGGGGGGGGGGGGGAGAGTTTGCACCTGGATAAAGGGAAAAAAGGTGCGCCGCCATACATAGTCTACTAAGGGTGTATGCGAGTCTGAAAACAAAAAAAAAAAAAAAGATATCCTGCGGAGGGTATGTAGACGGGAGCGGCGGAGCGAGCGACGCGACTTCCTTCTCGCTCGCGCTGAAGGGGGGGCGCGCCAAGAGGTTGGCGGCGTGCAAACTCCGTAAGGTCGACGTCGATCCGCCTGCAGAGGAGACGGCCGTGTACCTATATCTATCGGACGGCTGGCCGTGGCATTAACCGGCTTGTTGAGAATTTATAAACATGTAGAAATAAAACACCCAGCAAGCACAGAGTACATAGTAGGTAGCAGCCCGGTCCGGTCCCGCACCATCTCCTCCCTTACAATAAGAACCGCCTTCAAAAAAAAAGACAAAATAAAAAAAGTAAAACCCCCAGAGAAAAAGAAAAAAAAGAGATGACGGATGTGATTTCAACTATACACTTTCTCCCCCCCGATTTCCTCCATCCTCCTCCTCTAAAGCACCGCCCATCCAAAACCAGCCCATACAAAGGAAAACAACCTAAAGAGAAAGAAACCAGCGTCTACCCAGCTTAGTAAGCCTGTGGTGGTCGCGATCCGCGATAGTCGTGGCCGTGCGCCCTACGACTGTCGAACGCGCTTGTGTGCCTGTCGCTGGTGATACCGCTGAGAGGCGATTGGCTCATGGCCATCGGCGAAGCCTCATCCACCAGGCCGTGTCTGGACGTAGTGGATTCGTTGCGCTGGTGCTGAGGATCCAGCGAGTGCAGCGGGATCGTGCCGTGCGACATCGCGGCGTCGTTGTTGTAGTAGAAGTTGTCCTGCGGCGTCGGCTGGTAGTTCCCCTTTCCGTCACGGCCGTAGGCGCCAGAGAGCAGCGAGTTGCGTGCGTCGAGCGGGGTCAGGTCCGCTTCGCGCAGCTTCTCGGCTTCCTTGCGCTTCTGCGTGTGCGGGTTCTGCTTGCACATGGCGTAGATGGCGTTGACGGCGATGCAGATCGCGAGCACGGCGGTAAGGGTGGATTGGATCGCAATCAAGGCGACACCTGTCGGGCAGTTTGTCAGCGGACGGAGCGGGGACTGGCGACCGCGTGTCGGGACTCACCGGTGACGGTCTTGGTGTCGGCGGCGATGCCGAGCTGGTCCACAAACACTATAAGGCAGACGACCGACAGCACGCGAACGCAGGAGATGATGATGTTGAGCACGTTCCCAGCCTTGGTGTTGTACGGCCTGTTCCAGATCAACAGCACCAGCAGGAGCATCTCGCACGAAAGCTGTCCGACGGTCTGGATGAGCCCGTGTCCGTCGCCGAGAGCGATGAACGCTCCCTTGGCAAAGGCGTAGATGATCAACGGGAAGAAGATCCACCAGAAGTCCGACTTGAACTGGTCGTAGAAGAGCCCGTATTTGCGCATGTAGGGCTTGTGGAGGAACAGCTGCTCCTGGCCGTGCTCCGACTTCTTGGTGTGGCGGGCCACCACGAAGATCCGCCAGGCGAAGAAGCCGAGAATCGCGGTGAACGTGGTGAGCGTGACACCGGCGAGGATATGGGCTCCCCACGAATCGCCGTTCCTAAACTGGTAGAGACAGTAGAGAGTCCACGTGCCGTACAAGATCAAGATCTGCGGCGTCGCTGTCAGCATACGATTCTCCCCCCCACCACACACACACGCAAACTCGCGATTCCAGCACTCACAATCCGCACGATCGTCGTCAACAGGAACATCCAGTATCTCTTGCGGAACCCGGTCAACGCCTTGGGGAACGACGCGAACAGCGCCCAGACCTCCAGGATCACCTTGAACAACAGGATGCACACGCACACGGCGGCGATGACGATGCAGAAGATCAGCAGCACCGTCATGAACGTGTTCGCCGACGGAATCCGGAGCGTCTCGACCTTGGCCTGGATACCGTGCACGTACGTCATGACCTTGTCGTTCTGCGTCTCGGTCGCTTCGGCGGTAGTTCCGTCCGAATTGGTACCGTTGACGGCGATGTTGACGTCGCGAGCCCAGAGCCCACCGAAAGCGTGATCCAGACCGCGCTTCATGACGTCCTTGGTCGACGTGCCGTTCGCGAAACTGGGGTCGTACACGAGCGTCTTGTTCTTGATCAGATACTCGATCGACATCTCGGTGGTGTTTCCTCCCGTCCCCTGGCGGAAGCTGTCGATCGAAGCCTGCATGGCATCCCACGAGAACAGGCCCGTGCTCCACTGGAAATTGTCGGTGAAGGATCGGTAGACGCTGGGATAGCTCACGGAGAGCATGCCATCCATCGCGATGTTCTGGAACCAAAAGATAACGTCGGCAAAGTTGGGCGAACAACCCGCAGCCGAGCCGCCGGCGCCGGCACCGAGCGCGGAAATCCCCGACAGGAGCAGCGCAGCCGCCGCGATTCCTGCAGTTATGTATTTTGCTTCCGGGACGTTCATGGTCTTCCCGTTGGCCACCACCGACGTCAAGCAGGCAAGCTCGGCATTGTTGTCCTTCGACCTTAGCTGCAGCGTCGCCACACCGTCCAGGTCCGGAATCTTGAAGGCGATGTCGGGCACGTTCGCGGCGATCTGGGGAGTGATATCGATTGAATCTTTGGCAGCGAACGTTCCTTTCGGTACTACGCATGCGGTCAGCACACCAACCCAGCAGGGAAGAGAAAAAAGGAAAGAAAAAAGAAGAGAGAGAGAGAGAGAGAAAGAGGGTAAGGAAAGAAAAGAAGGAGAAAAAAAAAACCCCCCGCGAACCTGGACAAAGCTGCGTGATATTCTTCTCGCAGGGATCGAACTCCGTTTTGTACACGTCTCGTCCGTACGCGGTGACCTTCAAGATGGCCTGCACCTTCTGTTCCTGTGCCGACACGCCCGCCAGATCAAAGGTGACCTTGCCCGCCGCCCTATCGTACTTGATCTTCATCCGCTGCACCTGGATGCCCGACGCTTCGAGACATGTCGAGAAGCCATTAGTTTCCAGCACGTCGGCTGCCTGAACCGGCAGTGCAGTGAGAGCCGATAGCAGGATGAAGCTCGTCAGTATCGAGGGCATCGCCGATACCGTTCCGTCGCCACCGAGCAGCAGTCGCCGTAATAGCATGCCGAAGTTGCGGGGTGTTGTTGGGTGGGTTTGGCCGCAGCAGGGTCAGAGGGAAGAATGGCCAGAGGGTGTAAGAGAACAGTCCGCCTTCTGCGTCTCGCAAGAGCCCGAAGTGCCCCTCTCCTGTGCGGCTTGGGTCGATCGACGGGGAGTCGGTGGGAGCGTCAATGGGCGAGGTTATCCAGCGGGTGGGGCGAGACCGGTTGCGATAGCTCCGGGCGGCGTCAAGATTGGCCCCTTGAACGAGGTTAGTTGAGGCTGTCCGACAACATGCGAGGGACGCCGAACGGCCAAGTACCTCGAAAAGATATAGTAGATATAGCAGATATATAGGGAGAGTCGTGAAGATCACGGTGTTGCAGCAAACGCAAATACGAAGAAGGACGAGGACGAGACAGGAACAACAAGACGATTAGAGAGTGTACGGTGCCGGACGACGGGTATCAGCAGCGATAGTGACGGTAGCGGAAAGTGGAGGTAGTTTGGGAGGAGGGTCGGGGCGGCAGCGAGCGAGCGTGAGTTGAGCGAGTGGGGAGCGTTGTTTGCAGGACTAGCGAGAGCAGCGCAACGGCGGAATCACACGAAGGGAGGGACTGGCGGCGACGAGTGCCGAAGGAAAGGAGAGGAGAGGTTTGCGAGGGGTAGACTATCTGTCGCCGAGGAAATAACGAGTGAGGACGGGGCAATGCGAAACGCACGAGTGGTGGCTAGCGGACTTCCGGGCTGGTCTCCCCAGCACTGGTTGGCTGGCTGGCGTTAAGGGGCCCAGCGTGCCAGGGGCGAGGGGGCGCACTCACGATCCGAAGAAGCGATCGAGCCCAGACGCTGTGCAGAGCGCACGTCGTTGCTGTTTCTGCTTGCAGCCTGGCGCGGGCTGCTGACGCCGGCGGCGAGGGCCTTCCGCAAGGAGTAAAGGTACTCGATGGCCCGTCGTTTTATGTGCTCTCTGCTTCTATCTAAAGTGGTCCGTCCCTACCAAAAGCCAGAATGTGCCCACTCCACGATTAAATAAAAATAAAAAGAGGCTGCCAAGAGAGAAAAAGGGTGGTCCCGTGGCGAAGGAAGCTCGTGACGGCTTTTGTTCATCCCCGCACGAGATGCCAATTCAACACAAACTGCGTGATAGATGGCTCGTATGATATGCTATGAGATGTGCGCAAGGAGGAAGAAAAGGAACACAACTGAACCTCCTGCGCACCGCTGCGTGGAGTGCAAAACAGCTGCCATCCCCTCACGCAGAGCTCGTCAATCTAAAACCTTGCGGCCCTCCTCTCTGCACTGGCTGCATCGCTGCAATTGTATGTAGTGAACATATCTATCTATGTACGGTGGGGGATGTCTGGCAGATGTGTAGATATCTACCTATGTGCTCCCAGCCCGGGCAGCATGACGTGCCCGCTGCTCGCCGGCCGTATGTAGGGCGTGCAGTCTGGGGACGCCCCTTCGGGTTTTTAAAATAGAGGTGGCAGGCATTCCCACAGCTCGGGCTATGGCATAGATATCATGGCATAGATATCATAGCCGCACGGAATATCGTTGCATCTATCTATTGAGATCACCCACAGGCAACCACAGATACGTTGACAAAGATCCACTTGATACCAATTGCCGGAGAGAATACGTGTACCGATGCTTGGCCAGCATCCAACAGCGAACCACAGACTCCTGTAACGGCCTCCAGGAATACTTTGTGAGCAGTATTGCTCCACTGTCGCGATACTTCTGGGCTTCCTACAGCCGTCAAGACCGGAGATCCATACATGTTGACCGCAGTGAGTGCAAAAGATCAAGCAGCGATAGACGTCGCCGTTCCTCCAGACACATAGCATCGGCGTACAATGTAGGCGGGGAGTTTCTCAAACTGAGCTGCTTGGGGCTTGCAGATCGACCATCGCTGCATCGTGGCCAGTTTGGACTCCTCTCCACTGGCCCTGTGCCCATGCAACTGTGATCTTCCACAACCACCACCACCACCACAGAATATGTTGCACTGACCTTGAAAGGGCATCTGGTATCCGCGTGTACACAGACAACAGTGTTGCGTGTTCTGTCCGATTTTTGGAAGCGGAAGGTGGATGTGCAGGGGGGTCCGACAGCGGCCAGTCCGGCGTTGCAATCTTTGAATCTGGTGACCGCAACGGGTGGCGGTGATGGTTGTGCTGATGGATTAGATTCGATAAAGATCTTCTATCCCTTACCCCGCCTGAAATCCTGCAGGCGCCGCAGTCACCCTTCTCTTCTCTTGTCTCTTGGCAAAACTCTTTTTATTTCAATTTAATTGTGGTTGTCGAACTCTACTCTGCATTGGTGGGTATATATACCACTTTAGGAAAACGACGGGCATTGTGTACTCTACTCTACCTTTTCTCCTTCCACAAGGGGCCTGCGCCGTGGATTCTCTCCATAGGGCACTTGGACGCCTTGGGAAGCTGGCGAGACGGATCACGAGCACCATTGCCGCCGAGAGACGGAAAGGCTTTCTCGTGAGGTAGCGGACGTCTTCCTCTCCCGTCGTTCCTGTCTCTCTCCCACGGCCAGTGTCGGCATATCGGATCCGAACACGCCGCCGCAGACTCGCCCCGTCGTTCTGTCCACGGAAACAGTCGAGTCCCCCAGACGCCCGAGAGCGCGCGTGCGGAGTCGGACCGGCGTCGTCGCCACCCAGCACTGCGCGCAGTTCCTGCATCCGCCCACTCCCGGTCGTGCGCGATACACAGATCACCAGGACGGAAGGGCACCGGGCACCAGGCCTGGCCACGTCTCTCCGCCCGCAGCGAGCGCGTCGACGTCCTCGGCCATGTTGACGCGCGGCACATCAGAGTCCCGGCTCGCCCGCAGCGAGAGTTGCTTCCTCACGAGGATGCACGTCCCGAACGGGGCAAGCAGCAGGGTCTCGTACCTGCGTGCGCGCGTGCTTCCTTCTGCAGCAATCGGGCATATCTTCACAGATACGTATGTATGTACATATCTGCGTGTGATGTCCGCCCCCGATTCGCCGACGGCGGCCTTACCGTTGTCTTGCGCTTCCTCCCGCAAGCAGACTCACTTCCGTCATCCGTGTTCTTCTGCAGAGAATCTCGCCTTTCGCCGATGCGCATTGGCCGGCTCGTCCCAGCGCATTTCGTCCCATGCCCCATGATGTGTCACGCACCCAAAAATAGCCCAGATTGCCCCCATCTCCCCTGGTTCCCTCCCATCGAATCGGCCTCCCGGCGACGATGCGCCCGCTGTAGATATGTATGTAGGCTTCCGCGGGCGGGCGGGAAGGCGGCGATCGCGCGGGCGGGCGGGAAGGCGGCGATCGCGCGGGCTGCCCTTCTCCCCATCCCCCCGCCTCTGTTCCGTTCTCGTTTTGCACGGCTGTGTTTCAAGGGGCCGCATGACGGGCCGGGACTGGTGGGTTGCAACGGGTTGCTTGTTGGTCGTGGCGGTGGTGGCGGCGGCGGCAGGCGGTCGCATCGTCGTCGTCGTTGTCGTCGTCGTCGTCGCAGAAAAGAACGTCCTCGGTGGTGATCCATAGCGTCTGGAAGAATGCCTTTTCCCTTTCCTCTTCGGAGCGGTTCCCGCAGCGACCTCGTTCCCTCCCACATCGACCAGGTGAACTTGCGCTACAAACACACGCACCGCCCGGACGGCGAGGACTGCATCTACGCGCGCCGAGAGCAGAGCATTGCGCTCATTATTGCGCGAAGTAGAGTGCTCCACGTATTCACGGCCAGGACACCGCACCCCACCCGTCAACAGGATCAAGGTGCGCGCTGTGAGGTCTGCAGCCCTGCTGCGCGCGCCACACTGCGCGCCACACTACACGCCACACGGAGGGCCTGCTTAGGGCTCTGCCTCACGCCTGGGGAATTGGAAATCCAGCGCGGCAAAGCCAACACTGCAGAACGCGGACATCGAGACGACCGTCCGCCCCAGAGGCTCTCGCTGATCGAGCCCGCTTGTACGCATATCATGCGCCAGACTGCGTCACTACGGGTCACTCGCTACATCCTCGTTTCGCTCGGTCAAGATGTCCAGAAGGCTCTCAACGGCCCTAAACTAGGAGCACAAGATGGCGCATCTCGGGGAAGAAAAGCAGTTCCTGGGCTTGGAGATGGAGCGTCAGGACTCCGGTGTCCACACCATCGTCAAACGCTTCGGGAGGGATGGAAGGCGCAAACCCAGTTCCCACTCCTCTCCACGGCAAAAACGACTCTCGAAGCCGAAGCGGAAGTTGATGCCGGACACTGCCAGAGCATTATCGGCAGCTTGTCGTACGCAGCTGCCGTAGCCCGTCCTGACAATATGTAGTTTTTGCCGTCTCAGCACTCAGCCGCTATAAACGCCAGGCCCTTCACATGGACACCGTCGGAAAACTCGGATCTCCTCGCCCCGTCCGCACTGTCTCCAATGGCGCATCGAAAAAACATCCAGGCAGCCGGATACGGGGAAAGCAGGGACAAGCACATCGATGTGAAGTTCCACCCCTGCCGAGACCTTCACGCCCGGACTCTCCACCGACAACTTGGCGGATATCATGACAAAAGCGCTGCGACCAGCGAAACACGGATTCTTCACGCAAGGCATTGGGCTACGGCGTTAGCAAGGTTATTGCTCTCTGTTGCTGTCTGGCAGCTGGTTTTGTCCCCCGAGGTTCCCCACTGCAAAAGTTTTGATAAGCCTCACGGGGATTCATTCTTCTGTCATGAGGTTGGCTCTACTGTCTTGCGGGTTTTGCTGCTTACTTGCTGCGCTGTCCTCGGTGGTATGCAGCAAGAGGGGGGGGGCGTCAAGATGTCCAGTAGGCTCTAGAATCTAGATGGCCTCGACTGTGCGAGGGCCCCCGGGTACGAAGAGAGTCAGAGTCGAGCATGTATAATAGAGGCTTCTTCGGCATGGCAAGCGGCATTCCCGAGTCTATCATCTTCACCCATTTACCCATATATCCGCACATCCTCTTTGATATTGCATATTGTTCCTCCTCAGTACACGCACATTTCGAGGGCTGCCCAGTGGATATCTCCATCCTGGGGTAAGTGATCGTGCTTCCGTCGAGCAGGGCGGCCATAGCCTAGATGTGCTCGCAGCACCGCCGAGACACGCCCGCGCAGCGGCCATATGGAGACGGGCATGTGGCCGCCCGACGACATTTGTGCGTTGGCCGAGTGGCGGGTCGAACAGTGCGGCGGTCGATAGATAGGTGTCCGGATACGCGGGCGCGGTGAAGACCGCAATCCTGACGACCTCCTCCCCGGGGGCCGTGCAAGTCGCTGCGGACGAAGGGACGTCGAGGGCAACGACCGGGCGATGATGCTCGCTCGCGGCTGCGGCCTTTCTCTGCTGCCTTCGTTGCGCCGGACTCTCGACCGGAGGAGTCGACGGCGAGGCAAGCCCGGTCTTGTAGCCGACTCGTTGCTCCATACGTACGTACCAAAGTTTGTATGATACATACGGGCAAACGTGCAGGACGTTACATCGCATGTGGGACGACTGAGACGGTGGCGGTGGCGGTGGCGGTGGCGTCGGTGACTACTAGGGTTTAACCCTACACTGACTGTGGGGGTTTGCGCGCACACACGCACAAGCCGTTCTGGGAAATGCGCTGACAAATCTGACTTTTGCTTCGAAATCAAGCTTGCCCCCCCCGTTTTCCTATTATCTAGGCTAGGCAACCGACGACTTAACGCTCAACACCCCCCGACACCAAACTATCAGCAAAAATGGCCCGCCGTCCTGCCCGTTGCTACCGCTACTGCAAGAGTACGTTCACGACCCCGTTTTTGTTTTCTCGCTCGCGACGAAGGAGGAGGACGAGGAGGAGGAGGAGGAGGAGGGGTTGCAATCGCGAAGGGAGATGCGAGGGAGGAAAACGGACGCCGGGAGCAAAACGAGACTGACGGTGGCGGATTCCCGCGAACAGACAAGCCCTACCCCAAGTCCCGGTTCAACCGCGGAGTCCCGGACCCCAAGGTCAAGATCTTCGATCTCGGACGCAAGCGTGCCGGCGTCGACGACTTCCCGCTGTGCATCCATCTGGTGTCGAACGAGTACGAGCAGCTGTCGTCGGAGGCTCTCGAGGCGGCCCGCATCTCGGCCAACAAGTATCTCGTCAAGCTCGCTGGAAAGGATGGTTTCCACCTGAGGATCCGGTATGTGTCCCTCGCGGATGTGAGGGAGGGAGAGAGACCCTGACGAAACAGTGCCCACCCCTTCCACGTCATCCGCATCAACAAGATGTTGTCGTGCGCCGGGGCCGATAGGCTGCAGACAGGCATGCGCGGCGCGTGGGGAAAGCCTAATGGCTCGGTCGCCCGTGTCAACATCGGCCAGGTCCTGTTGTCGGTCCGCACCCGTGACTCGAACCGCGCCACTGCTCTCGAGGCTCTGCGGAGATGCCAGTACAAGTTCGTCCTCCTCCAATGTATTCCCAGCTCCAAATGGCCCCCTTTTCGCTGACACGTTTGCGATCGCACCAGGTTCCCTGGCCGCCAGAAGATCATCGTCTCCAAGAACTGGGGCTTCACCCCCCTCCGTCGCGAGGAGTACGTCGAGAAACGCGCCAACGGAGAGGTCAAGCCCGACGGTGCTTACGTCAAGTTCCTGAGGCCCCACGGTGTCCTCGCCGAGAACGTCCGCGCCTACCCCCAGGCTTTCGCCAACGCTGCCTCCGCATAGATCGCTCTTTGATGGTAGTAGTAGAGCTGCGCTTGTCTTTTTTCAATGGGATGGAATGGAATGGAACTGGGTGCAAAAAATACGAAATGGAATTTGCTTCTCTTGCTTCTCGGGATTCACTGTAGCCACGGGTAGAGATGTGTAGCTGCATATGATCAGCCAGGAGTGGGCCGTGATAGAGCCCGTGCTATGACATGAGGGATGCAGCACCTAATGCTTTTTATTTCACCGATTACCCATTCACCAGTGCAAGCCATGCCAAAGTAGTCAATCAAGCAAAAATATACCAAGCACAGCAACGACGACGACCATCATGCACTTGGAACCCCCAACCTCCACCCATCCCATCCCATCATCTCCTCTCGGACCAATCAAATTGGTCTTTGAATTCGCCCTGTCCTCCTTTGTACGAGATCTTGAACCTGATCCTCAACGGTGCCTTTTGCAAACAAACGTTTTTTCATTAGCCGTTCGTGAACCCGCCTTTTTTCTTCTTTTTTCTTCTTCCTTTCGAGAGGGTGGAGAGAAAGAAAAAAAACCGGAAAAAACTTACTCCGTTGCTGCCACTCAACCTCATCTGCAACTGGGCATCGCCGGCCGGGTGGATGGTCGTGGTGCTGATCTCCTTGAGCTCGAGTTTCTGGCCCCTCGGCGCGGCGGCTTGCAGTTGCAGCTCCGACAGCGTCTCCGTGAAGCTCGTATTCGCGAGCCGCGCGCGGATGTAGACGGCGCCATCGGCGGGCCGCTGGAGTTGCAGCGAGATCTCGAGGCTATTCTTGGTGTACACTGTGATTGCTGCTGGCGTGGTGGACGGGGTGGTGGCGGCGGCTGTGATGGCAGCTGGAGAGGAGGTGCCTCCCATGACATCGAGGAGGCCGCCCAAGCCGCCCGCGGGGGATGGTGAGGTGGTGGTGGTGGTGGTGGTTGGTGCCGGGCTGGAAGTCGCGCCTGGAAAGAGCCCGAGGATGTCGGACACGCTCGATTGCTGCCGTCCACCTGCTTGCGTCGTGGCGGCGGAAGGGGAGGTGTCGCCTAGGATGTCGGCGAGGAGGTGTAGGTTTCCGCCACCGCCGCCGGTCGTGTCCATGCCTCCTCCGCCAAGCGCTGGACCATCGTCGCTGAGGAGCTCCAGCAGTTCCATCTCCTGGTTCTTCTTCCGTGCGGGCTTCGCCTTCACCATCTTCTCCCCGAGGACCCTGTTCTCGTCGCGGATTTCGGGCATGGGCATGGCCTCGAACACGCCGAAACGGACTTCGTCGGGCTGTTTGAACATGTTGACATACTCGGTTGTCCGCTGCTGGATCTCAACGTCGAGGGATCGCGCATGCAGTGCCAGGATCCGCTTGATGTCGGCCGTGTTGTTGTGCTGGCCTTCCTGACTGGGGAGTCGCGTGGAGAGCTTCATCAACGCATTGGTAGCGTACTCGTTCGTGGTCTGGGAGTTGTACGAGTGTTCGAGCACGCACTCCAGCAATGCGATTATTTCGTGTCCGGAGACTCCCGATTCCAACAGTCTGTGACCGTATTCGCCGAGCACCCACGAACTGGCAAGCGTCAACCCTTCCGTGAAGGCGGGCGTCGAGGAGCCCTCGCCGAGCACCACGCCGCCGTTTCCGTTCCGCGGAGACTTGCCGTCTTTCGCCTGTACCATCGCCGCGTAGAGCTCGCGCACGCAGTAATCCTGCTCACTCGGGGATGTCGCGATCAAGCGAATGAAACTGGACATGATCTGCTCCTTGACGTAGTTCCCAGCCAGCTTCAAAACACGCAGGATGGTGTCGATGTGCCACCGCTTGTTGGGCGCAAACCGGTCAGCCGCCACGGAAACTTTCGACGCCAGGGCCGACTTGAACTCGTTATCGATCTTCCCCCGGCTGAGCAGGTTGAGGAGCTTATCGACCAATCCGACGTCCTTCTCGTTGTTGATCAAGGTGAACGCCAGTTCGATAGCACGCCGCCGGATCGAGATATCGGGGTCCTCGAGACAGGCGAAGATTGTCCTTTCATGTCGCCGCACTGCCTTCGGATCCATGGATACCACCTTGTGAAGCGTGTTCAACGCCACATAGCGGACGTTGTTGTCCTTGTTCGTCAGGAATTTGCCCAGGATGTTTATGCCGAGAGTGGTGCGGCCGCTGTCCGACTCGATGTCGAAGATGGTGAGCACGGCTTCGTAGAGAATGGAATTCCCGACGTTTTTCGACGAGTCCGTATTCGTAGCAACCTGCACAACGCCCGCTGTAAATCACACATCCCCGGTCCAGGCGCGGGGGTCGGGGTCGTACCTGCGTCAAAATGTCGTTGATCTGCTCGCTGACTTCGGGATTGTTCTTTCCCAGTATCCTGAGCAGATGCAAAATCTTGACCTGTAGGAAAGGATCCGTGATTCCAGTCACGTCGTGTTCGGGCGCGTATCCCGAGCTCGTCAGCTTCTTCAGGTGCTGGACCAGTACCGGCACGTACGGCACGTACAGGGGGATCAGATCCGGGTCGTGCTGGCAGAGGTCCGTGACCAGCGTCAATCCGCAGAGCAGCACACCATGGTTCTTGCGGTCCTGCAGCAGCGGCTTGGTCTTGTTGACGAAGTGCTCTTGAAGGTCCGGCACCTTGCGGATGATGCGCATCGTGCAAAGGGCCGCCTTCTTCTGGATGTACGGGTTCGCGGTGGAGAGGAGTCCCTCGATCTCCTGGAACAGATCGCGGGCCATCTCCTGGGAGGCGATGTTGCCGAGTGTGCACAGCGCCAGTCCGACGACGTACTGATTCTGATGCTCCAGATCGCTGGTCTCACGTCTCAGCCCCACCGAGCAACCGAGCAGGTGGGGAAGGGAGGTCGAGCTCACTTCTTGAGAGAATTCGTAACCAGCGTCAAAACCTCCTGGTTCTCATCCAACAGCAACATGGTCCCCAGATATCCTAACCGCTTATCCGCGAATCTCGGCGAGGCAAGTAGCTTGAGACATTCGATCTGGCCGAAGTGTGTCCGTTCACCGAGCGTGAAGAGGTATAGGAGCTTCGCGACATTGTTTCTCCTGCGTTTCGGGGACGCGCACCGCGATTCAGCTTGCTCATTCTATTGCAGCGGGGGAGCGTGTTCCATCGCGGGGCAACGGGGATGGAGCTGACCGACCTAACGTTCTGATCCCCGGACTCCTCCCGGAACGAAGCTCTGATGGCCGCGCTTTCCTTCTGCACGACGCTCCGTTCGTCCTGTAGCGTTTTTGCCTTGCGCACCTCCTTGATGAAGGCCTTGACTGTGTCCACATGAGCGACCATTTCCTCGACCACCAGAGCTCAGAGGTAGACGGGACTGACGGGAGCTCATTGCGACCGTGGATGGTTTGTATCGACACCGCGTGCCGCCAGGAGCCAGGAAGGAAGACAGAAACGCTAGTTCGTAAGAAATTCGAGATCGAGGGGATGTTGCGGCGTTGTGGAACACCGGCAATGGACGAGGTGTGAAAGTTGCAGCTGTTGCTCTCCCTGTTGCGCTAGCGTTAACTACACACATGTTGGCAAAGTCCCGTGGTTGTTACCCGGAACAGGTAACATGTATGTTACAGTCACGATGCATCTCCCATTCGTCCGTTCCTACGGAGAGTAGAGTGATTGCTGCTACAGATCTTATAGACGCTATCCTACAGTGGCTGTCATGGATTCTTACAGTAGCAGACAAACCGGGTGAAATTGTGACCAGTATAACATCTTTTTATTCACCCAGTTCCACACATAAATGCAGAAGTTACCAATAGTTACCTTCGAGTACCGCCTTGTTACGGAATCATACACAGATTCCGTAGCTGGACCTTCGACTTATTTCTTTCTTCCTTTCTGTTTTACACCGTACATACTTAAGTACAGGTGATTATCTGGTTTCATGTGGCTTTTTATGAAGTCAGCGTTCAGGCAATTTGCTACAACTCGAAATATACCACGGCAGTCACTGCAGCCTAGATACACAGTGCCCGTAGTTTTACAAGTTAACAGGTATCCGATGCCCTGCGGAGTACAGTGTGCAAGTGTTGTATAAAAAAGAGATGGTTTCCAAGGGGGACAGGAGGGTGCGTAGGGAACGTAATGAATGGCTCCTATGGACTGGTAAAGGCCATGGATTGAGTCTTCGCTACAATTTTTATTGACTCCTGTTGAGCCAACACACCACATTTATTGACTCCCGTCATTTACGATTCACCTCTGCCACCACAACGGCAAATTCTCGCGCAGTGCACAGTGCCAATTGCTTCTCGGTGGCCGCGAAACCGAAAACCACCATACAATGTGAAAAGAAGTCCCGCAAAGGAAGCAATGCTGACGAACTATTATCCAGTCAAATTGAGCGTTTGAAGGGGAAATCCCGTGAACTCAAGCGGTTGTACACGTTTTACCTTCATGCATTTCGTGTCCTCGGTTCAGGTGTTTACCTTATCTATCTTTTCCGTCTGGGTGCTTGTTCTGAGTTCGTTGCAAACCCCCCCATGTTTCTCCCTTGGCATCCATCTCCTCTTTTTTATATCCCTTGTCCTGGCACACCGTGCTTTGGTAGGGTATCTATTGGGCACCGGCTTAGTAAAACGACGGCTATTATGCCAGACCCAATGCTGTGGGTACCGCGTGGGGATAAAATGGGTAGAGTCATATCCACATGTGTTTCTGGAGCCGCAGGGTCTCAACACCTTGCGGTGCGTGTAATTGACGGCTGCAAAACCAATCGACTCTGGCAGCAGTACAATTTGCTAAGCTCCTTCATGGGCAAGTCGCACATTTATGTAGAGTAGCTACTATGTAGCGTTAGCCAGGGAGAAGCGAGCTATCAGGTATGTAATAGCGAGACGGCCAGTAATACACCGCTAACCCCACGATGTGAAGCTTTTTTTTTTTACGGCATGCGCAACGGCCCACCACCCTATCAACCACAGCCCCGGTGGAGCACCGCAGACCGCACGGAGGCCAGAAAGGGCTGAGAAGAACCACCAATGAGCACCCTCGGACCTATTACATAGATACAGCATGGTCGCCATCCCCGCCCACCAGGCTATCCCGTGGACGCTATTACTTCAACCACTGCCCCTCTTTCAACCGCCCACAACTCCATCAACTTCTATTCGATTGATATAAAAAGTGGCTATTAATGAAGCTGGAAGTGCGCTCGTCGCCGTCGTGTCATCAACAATAGGCAATGACAAGAACTCAAAATAATCGAAAGCAGATCGGGAAACTTTCAAACCTTCCCTTCAACAACCGTGCTCATCAGTATGTAGAATCACATACGTCATTGGTGTAGAAGAGGGCCAAATATCGGCTGTATGAAGCACTAGATACTACTGCTGTTCTCGTGGCTTGGATAACTTTTCGACATCATTGCGCCCCTTCCTTTCCACTGGTGAGCTCGCGTGTTGTCCCAGCTGTCTGTTCCGTACGGTACTAGACTCACGACGCCACTTAAGGGTCTTCAAATCCGCTGTATGGTCCTGGGTGCAAGTATATGCACCCTCGTAATGCTGTTTCTGCCATCCCCGTAGAGCTGTCGTTTCTTTTGTCGTGCCTGTCCCACCTCCAGTCGGCTTCCAGGGTAATCGAGCGGTTGTCTTTGCCCGGCTATTCAGTCACCTATACTCCGCGGATTATCGGAAATGTCTTCACACTAATGGATCCAATGTGGCTCAGATCGCAACACGAAGTCCCGAACCGATTGGGGCAACAAATACCGACAGTACTAGTTTGTACCACATAACAATCATCCACACAGTTATATAACTTCAGCCAAGTCCGAACTCACATACAGTCCCTAATTCACCTTTGGGCGTAGATTTATAAGTAGAAGCAGATTTGTAGTTTCTACTGTTCCTCGGGCCGGACTCCATATCGCACCCAAACCCCTACCACTTACGACACTGAGTGCACGCACCAGCAACCCAAGCCTCAGACGGCACCCACACACCACCTAACACCCCCCCATTAGCAATTACACCTCTTCTTGTTTGAGTGACTCTTTACATAATCAGTAGTGGTGGGGCAAAAATATTGTAAAGTTACCCGGCCGTCTCGGTTCTACCTGATATGTAGTTGTTTCTCCTCTACCAGGCTAACGGTAGTACGAGCCCGTCAAGTGGGGTATTGGCATCATCGTGGGGAGGAGGGCGGGTATTTATACCCGGCATGCCAGCTCATTTGTTAGTTATCGCCAAAATCACGTTCGTCCACAATGTCGGCCCTTCTCCCTACGGTCCTCCTGGGGCTCCTCGCTGTGGTGGTGTATCATCTGTCCCTCTACCGCCGCCAGCTCCGCATTGCGCGCGACATTGGGCTCCCGTACTTCTCCTTCCCGATCTCGGACAGCAAGACGTGGTACCTGATCGCGCTCCTCATTGTGCCTCTGTTCCAGCTGCTGCCGTCCCGTCTCGCCGCCTATGTCAACTTCAGCACGTATCTGCGGCGATGGCACTCGAAGTACACAGTGCACCGGGATGTCGGTGATGTGCTGCTCATGGTCTCGACTGGCGACACCCACGTCTATGTCGCCGATGCCGATGCCGCGCAAGAGGTGTTGAACGGCCGCGGAAGGTTTCTGAAGCCGAGCTGGAACTACAGTCCGTTCCTATGAGCACAGGCAGTCGGCCGGTCGGTGCTAACGCAGTGATGGGACAGGTCATCTTAAGCTGTTCGGTGATAATGTTATCGCGGTAAGAATCCATCCATCTTCCGGCCGTACGTCGGGAGAGATTTGACGCCGTGAACAGTGCGACGACGCGGAATGGGTGCACCACAGGAAGCAAGTGGGGCCGCCTTTCAACGAGCGCAACAGCCGACTGGTCTGGGAGCAAGCGCTGTTCCAAGTAACGAGCATGCTCCGGTCTTGGGGCATGCCGCCGGCGTCGGCCGGGCACACGGCACCGGCATTCACAGGACCACAGGTCATCGCGAACTCGCGGCTCCATTTCCGGCGGTTGGCGCTACACGTGATCTCCAGCGCCGCATTCGGCGTGGGGCTATCCTTCTCGACGCGGAGCAGTGACGACAGCAGCGAGGACAGATTCTTCAGGGACGGCGAACCTCCAGCGGGGTACTCCCGGTCGTGGCGCGGCGCGCTCGAGTACATGAGTGTGAACCTCTCCTTTGTGGCCGTTTCGCTCGCGCTCCCCGCATGGGCCGCGCCCGGCGCAAGGAAGTCCGTCGCCGACGTCGAGGGATACATCAACACGCTGATCCGCCGCGGGCGGCAGAAAGGCCGCTCCGCGGGCGACGGCGAATGTGGCAACCTGCTCTCGGCCATGGTCCACAGCGAGGACAAGAGCGATCCGCTGACCGACCGCGAGATCATGGGCAACGCGTTCGCCTTCAGTGTCGCCGGGCACGAGACTGTCGCCGCCACTCTGCAGTTCGCGCTGCTGATGCTGGCGCTGCACCCGCAGGCACAGGAGTGGTTCCATCGACGCCTCGACGAGCAGCTGTCGGGACTGTCCGCGGACCCCCAAGACTGGGATTACAAAGTCTACGATCGCCTCTCGTCCGGCCGCTGTCTCTTCGTAACCATCCCCTCCTTCCCCTCTCCGTCCCCCCGCTAACAACCGCCAGTACGAGACGCTCCGCCTCTTCCCGCCAATCCCTGGACACGCAAAGTACGTCAACACAACACAGACGCTGACCGTGAACGGGCGCGTGCACCATCTGCCAGCGTACACATGGGTGACTGTGAACGCAACAGCCCTTCACCTTCACCCGATGTACTGGGGCCCATCTGCGGACACCTTCCGGCCGTCGCGTTGGGACCTCGCGGATCCCGACAGCTTCCTCGCGCGCTTCCCGCAGCCCGACAACGGCTGGAACGAAGCTCCGGGACTCTACAGACCCCGCGCCGGAAGCTACAGCCCGTTCAGCGGTGGCCAGAGAGTGTGTCTGGGCAGGAAGTTCGCAACTGTCGAGTTTGTCGCCGTCATGGCCGCACTCATGCGACGCAAGAAGGTCGCCGTCGCGAGGATCAAGGGCGAGACAAGGGAGATGGCGAACAAAAGGGCGTGGGATAGGATGAACCGTAGCATGAACCTCATCTCGCTGACCATGAGGCATGACGTCCGGGTCGTCTTCGAGGACAGGTAGTGCGCCTGTATGTATCAGGGCTGATCTCGCCATGTCAGCGTCTGTAACTGGGGCGGTAGATTTTCTTTTTTTTTGTTTATTCTGCAATTGCATACGACCACACATTTCTTCCGTGTATTGTGGCTCCCCGCCCCCCCGCCCTGACCTGTCCCAAGAATAGAACGTACCAAGGAAATGATAAATGAAAGGACAAACGAAATCACCTCCTTAATACTCTTCTGATGAGGCATGAAGGAAGGAGGGAAGAATTGCAACCGTTCCTCAACCTTTGCCTAGCTCCTCAGCCTCAGCTCTTTAGCCTCTTGCTTCCACTCCTCCCGCCTCTCTCCCCGCTCCGCGTTTCCCACCGCACCTCCACCCACAAGGTCTTTCCATTGCGGTCAGCCCTTGAAAAGATGCTCCCACGTCTATGTCCTCTACGGGTACCGCTCGCACTTGGCGGTGGGCCGATTGGGGCGGCAAAGAACCGGTAAACAATGATCGTGATGCGCTGGCGAGTGATATTTCGAGGTTAAAATAGGCTAGTCTTGATGGTCTTTCATGTTGCACCACTAGAATTGGCACCATCAAGTATCTCTGAGAAACCTGCAGAGTCTGCGGGCCACAGGGCAAGCCCGCGTGCGATATTCCCACCAGTGCAACGGCTTCCCGGTTCGACTGACGGGGAGTGTTTTGCCGTCAAAAGTCCTTTGATTCCCAGTACTGGATCTTGGGCTAGGGGCCGAGGGACTGTCGTCGCCTGCAGAACACGACGTACGTCGGTGAAGCCGGGCTTCTAGACGTCGCGGAAGTGCTCCCGCACTAGCGGCTGCTTGCCGAACGCGCGACCTCGGCGGCACCTGTGTAAACGGTGATGGGTTCGTGGGCGAGAGGCCGGAGAGCAGCGGTTTCCAGTGCTCGGGCAATGGCTGCACACTCAGAGTCTATCGGAAGCCTCTGTGTACCTTGTGACCCGCCCACTGCAGCACCCTCTTCCAGGTGGCAGCGTAGCCGACTGCGCCCGAATCCGTCCGGGGGTCATCCGTAAAGATAAACAGCCCTCAGGGCTCTGGTCCCGCCGCAGTTCGCTTGGCGTCTTCTTTGTCCTCGATGATGACAACTGCCTGGGCGGTATTGCCTCCGGCGGTAGCACCGTAGTTTTCACCCCGCCCGAGAAGCCTAGGGCCGATGCCGCGCACTCCAGCTCCCTGGCCTGGCCGCCCTCCGGGAGGCTGCAAATCAGGAGTCCGAGCCGTCTCTTCTTGTTGTCGAGTTGCGCCGAAGCGCCACTGATCCCCGACTCCAGTGAGACAGATCCTTCGGCTAGCGGCTTTTTTTTTATTTCTATTTGATCATTAATCGCAGGCGACCTTTATAGGCAGATCATGGCGATGTACAAACTGTCGCTGTCCGACGGCCCGACCTCGATCAGTCTGCAGGCGGCACGTTGCAAGCCCCATTTGCCTCCGCCCAGACCTGTCCCGAAAGTAATAGAGCGCACTAAGGAAATAATAAAGAAAAAGACAAAGGGAAGCCACCCCCCGGCCTCCTCCTCTTCCGCAGAGTCCATGAAGGAAGGCGTGGGGAGGAAGAGTGGATGCTCTTCTCAGCCGCTTGCCTCCTCTCGCCTCATTCCGCTCCCGGAGTTCCCACTGCCTCGCTTTGGGGATCTTCCCCAGCCGGCTTCGGGACCAGCCTCGCAACATCCGTGGTGGCGAGGAAATCCAAGACCACTTGGTTGCATCGCTCGTCGGCGAAGACGTCACGGGTCTTGAACCGGCCCTTACCTCTCCCCGTCTCCCTCCATACCTCCGCTCACAGGGGCTGCTGCTAGGCCCGCCAGTGGGCAGTTCTTGAACAGGTGCTCTCTCCTCTGGGTCTGGCATTGGCACCTCCATCACTTGCGGTGGGTCGGTTCTTGGTCCATGCCAGATACTGGCCAGCGGGGCGGTAACCCGTCTTCAGCTGGTAGAACCTTGCGGCGAGCTGCTTGTCTGCCTTGGCGGCGATAAAGTCTGGCTTCTGCCGCGGCCTCCAATGCTGGCTGTACCAGTATTTCTTTCTAGCAACCTTAGCCTCAGCCCCTGCCTTACCTTCCACCCACTTGTCTTGGTGATTGGGCGCTTCAGATGGGCAAGCAACCGAGGTGGCTGGCGTATTATGCCAGGCCGGCCACCATACCGGCCGAGCCATAGCTGTTCGCACCCCGGGCACCTGGCTTCACTCATCCGCCTTCTTGTTCCTAGCTAACCGCTTGTGTGCAAGGCCTGATGTTCGATTGTAGCTGTCGGAGGCTGGAGATATGCTTCCTGACCTCGAGGGCATATCTATTCCTGTCCAGGGCGGGCTCGTCTGAGATCATCCTCAAAATCGCTGCTTTGGCATCTGTGTAAATTGCCACCCGCTTCTGGATTCTGGATCCGTCTGCGAACCATTCGTGAGAGCAGATAGCCCAGGGAGCTGCGGGTCTTCTGCTGTTCGCTCTGCGGTTTCCTCGTCGCCGGTAATGACCAAGACGCTAGCAGTTTTCGTTTTGTTTTGTCATCGATCGCGTGCGGCCTACGCAGATCATGGCAATATCTATACATACTGTTCGGATCTATCCGCAGTCCGACCCCGACCTCGATCAGTCTGCAGGCGGTTTATTGCAAGCTCCCCTTTGCCCTGCGCCCGGACCTGTTCCAAAGTGGTAGTTAGAGTGCACCAAGGATATTGCAAGAGGAAAGGACAAAAGAAGGACGAATGAAATCCGCCCACCATTCCTACTCCTCTTCCCTTTACCTCCGCTCCCACTACCCCCCCACTCCGACGCCTCGCTTTGTACGACTCCCTCAGCCGGAGCTGGGAGTTTAGGACCAGCCTCCCTCCAAATCCATGGTGGAGAGGAAGTCCAAGTTCACCTGGCTGCATCGCTCATCGGCGAGGACGTCTCAGATCTTGAGCCGGTGCTTCCCTCTCCCTGTCTTCCTCAGCACCTCTGCTCATAGGAGTTCTGCTGGCGTTTCTAGTGTGGGCAGCGGTTGAAGAGATGCCCCCGCGTCTGAGTAACTGAGTTCTGTAAGGGCACCACTAGCACTTAGCTACGTGAGGTATTGGCCGGTGAGGCAGAACCCCGCAGCGAGCCGTTTGTCGGCATTTGCTGAACCCGAGTCCGGCTTCCGGGGCGGTCCCCGAAGTCGGTTGTATTAGTTTCTTCCAGTAGCCTCGAATTCCGCCCATGCCTTGGTTCAGCTCAGTGATCAAGAACCTGAAGTCGCTAATGACTTGGGAGTTGTCGGCTTTGCCTTGGCAAATGGTAGCGGCAATTCTCTGGTTGTTCGTCGTTTGGGATATGTCAAGGCCGATGATGGAGTATGAGCACCAGTGTTAATGCTGTGGTCTGCCACAGATTCTCTCTGCTTCTTTCTACTCAGTCGGCACTAGCGCAGAATTCCGAACATAACATCTCCCTCGAACCTTGGCGGCGAAACAAACAGAACTCTTGGTAGAACCCCAATACAAACAAGCGTTTTCGACACAATCCCTTTCGTTCTCCCCCGTCTCCAGTCCTCTTCTCCTCCTCGCCTCTAACCCTCTCCTCCTCGTCCCCAATCCTCTCTTCCTCTCCGCCAACTCTCCCTCTCCCTCAACCTCCCACTTTCTACTGTCCGACACTATCGTACCGTTCCGATCAACCCAATCATGGAGAATTTTCAACCTCAAAGTAAGTAGATCCCATCCATCTGCTTTCTTAAAGAAAGATACAATTAGGGGAGTTGTGGATGTTCTGTCCGTAAACTGTTATGCTGCACGGACAAACTCTCTCCGGGCTCCGACCTGCTCTGCTTGTCAGAATATCAACTTCCTCTGGCTGTCGGTGATTAGAGTGACTCGCCCGTGTTACTACGAATGCGATACTAATGGGCCACAGCAGAGCAACAACCGTTCCCGGAGGAGGAAGTGCTGTCTCCCCCGCCGAAATCTGGTTCCGGTATGTCGTTAGTGCAGTGATTGCTATACATTGTCTGATATTTGCCTAGGTAGTACCGATTTCGAGTCATTGGCCATGCGTCCTCATATGGACGACGAACAGACTCCCGCTGGAGGCGTTCCAGGACCACAGACGCAAGCTGGTGACGAATGGGTGGTGGTGGCCTCACCACCCCCCTTGATCGGTTCTGGGCATGAGGCTGTCGGCGAGTCGTCGGCCTGCGGGCCGCAGCTTGGCGACGCTCGGAGTACTCCCACTGCGGAATTCTCCAGCCTGATTAGCTCGCCCCCATCGAGCTCACTGACCTCACTGGCGGAAACACCTAGCCCGCCGAGTAGCACCGAGGTGCAGGGCAAGGGTAAAGGTCGCGCTTCAACGACTACTACCCAGGAATTATCTTCTCTATCAACAACCCCTCTCCCTCAATCCTCTCTGCATCCGACATCTTCTCTACCTACCGCCCGTCTCCCTAGATCCTCGCCGCATCAGTCATCCGCATCTTCATCGACCACGGAGTCGGGTCTGCCGTCAGTGACACAGGCGCCGAAGCCAAGGGGCAGAGGAAGAAAAGGCAAGGGAAAGGCGCGGGCGCGGAAAGGTGGCAGCTGTACAGATGTAATCCCCGGCCGAAAAGATTTGGGGACTCGCCCCTGCCCCTCCGACAGCCAATTCAGAATTGAGCCCCGCAAGAGAAAAAGGAAGGGGGCCACGGCCAAGGAGCCGCCGTTGGATTCGAACACGCCGCTAGCTGGACCATCGCCTGCCGTCTATGACATGGATGCTATGGGCCCAAGATGGGGTCGTTGGATTGCGCCGCTCCCGCTGCGTAAGGGCGTTGCGCCCCGAGTACCCGATGCGGAAGACGTTGCTGCCGTCAAAGCGCAAAAGGAGAGGGAAGACACGCGCGACCTCGCTGGTGGTAGCTTCGCTCCGGCTTCTTCCCAAGTAACCGAGGCAGCGCCCCAGCTGCAAAGTGCAGCTACGGGAAGGGTCCCGACGATCAACGACCTCATGGGTCCGGACTTCGTGCAACCCTACTGGTCGCCAAAGTCCCTTGAAGAGGTCTCGGCGGAGTGGGGGGCCGAGCAGGACGCCTGGTATGAGCGTATTAAAGTTACGAGAAGGGTCCCCACCATCAACGACCTCATGAGGCCGGACTTCGTCCAGCCTTATAGGCCGTTGATGACCTGGGAAGAGGCTTCAGTGGAGTGGAGAGCCCAGGAGGCCGCAAGGCGTGCCACCGAGACTTCCGCCACCACCGCAACCACCGAGGACGTGGAGACGCCCGTAGTTGCTGAGGATCCCAACCCTGTCCCCAGCTCCGCCGCTTCTTCCTCCATGGACAAGACCAGAGCCGCCACTAATCACATGATGGACGGCAGCGGCGGCTCCTGTAAAGCCCTCGCCGGCGATGTCAGCCGCAATCCAAGAGAGCTGTCCGCTGCAGTTGTTAGCCCCGTTTCTGACGCCACCGTCACTACTCCCGCCAAGAGGAGCTGGGAGATCGTCGACCTCACTGTTGACAGTGACAGGGAAGCATTCCAGCCGCACAAGCGGTACCGTCCTTCTCCGAAAGGCCCCGCTGCTTCCAGTTATCACCCTGGCGTCGGGCCAAACAACCAATTGCCGCACGGTGGCAGAAACGTCTCCTCAGAATTCGTGTCTCAGCCCGAGACAAGGACCGAATCCAAGACCGATGATGAGCCCTAGACTCGTCTTTTTCCAAAAAAATGATTTTTCGATAATATGGTGCTAAACACGAGAGAGATGGCGACACTACAAGTCCATATATCTATCCATTCACTAGATTCGGCACAGCAGACCCAGCAAGCATCTCCATGTCCTAGTTCTGTTCAATATCTCACTCATTGTGCTTAGTGTTCTGCTTAGTCATGTATATGTAGAAGTGCACGTTACTAAATTAAAAGGCAAAACTTTGTCACTACAACGCAGAACCGTTGCAGGAGGAGGAGGCCGAAGCTAAGGCCGAGGCGGAGAAGTCACGACCTGGGCTCACCATGTTCACAGACGGGTCACGGCTAGACAACGGGGCCACTGGCTACGCAATGGTGTGGAAGAATAGGCAATCCTGGGTGGCCATCAAAACTCACATGGGCTACAACCAGGAGGCTTATGGCGCTGAGTGCGGGCCCTTGAAGGGCGCTGGAGGCAGTGGCGCGAAGACAGATGGCCCCAGAGCAAGTCATGATCTTCAAGGACGCCCAAGCTATCATCAGGCGGATTGCCTCGGAGGAGCCTGACCCCAGCTAGAAGCACGCTGTAGGACTCATGTACAGTAGGGGTAGGATCGTGACATACAAGAGTCTTAGTCTCTATTCACTGCGAGCTCTCGCCTCTAATACTACACATCAGCACTTAACCCTATTGGTTGTTGCCCAGCCTTACTCTTACACGTGCCTCTAGCTATTTACATAGTATCTTACATAGACTCCTATATCACCCTCTCTTCTTACTCTAACTCTCTCTTCTGTAGTCATGCCTTCTCGGTTGGTCGGGTACGTCGGCCTGATCTCCGAATAGGTACAGTGAGGTTGTCTGGTGGTGCGGTTGTGTCCGCTGGACTCGGCACCGACAATCGGGTTGTTCGTGGTGTTGGCCAACTTGGTGCCGGTAATCCTTGAGCTTGGTGGTATGCTTCAACAACGTCTTTTGCGTGATTCAGTCATCCCAAAGACATCCATTCATCTTCATCTTCGGATAGTTCCATAAACCGTACACGATACTAGTGTCTGCTTCGGTTCGTACCTGACTCGGCATGATCGACAATCCGCTCCACTTCCATTACTGCTTCAGTGATTCCTTTAACTTGTCTGAGCGGTGGGGGAGGTACCTGTATCCGGTCGTCTGGATCGTGGCAGTATTCCTTCAGAGCGCTGACGTTCTGTACTGCTTCGATACCCATCGAACGAGGTATATCGAGCTCGACGGCGTTTCTTCACACTATACGAACTATCACCCAGGGTCCAGACCAACGGTGTCGTAACTTTGTTGATCCTTGTTGACATACGTTTGCATATGACAGTGGTAGGTGTTCTGTACTGAGCCATACCTTGTGGCCTACAGCCACCTTCACCTCCCTTCTCTTCTTGTTGGCCCATTTGGTCTGGCTGTCCTGTGCGATTTGTAGTCATAATCTGGAGGCATTGAGAATGGCTTTCATTCTGTCTGCGAACTGTTCTCCAGAAAGGTGTCGTGCTGATCCTTTCTGTAGTGCTGTGACCATCGAATTCGTGGGAGCCCGGGGCGAATACCCCAGATCCACGAAGAAGGGACTGTACTGAGTCGACTTTTGCTTAAACGAGTTGTATGCAAACTCCGCTAGGGGAAGTAGGGACGTCCAATCATCGTATGTCATTGTGAAAGCTTTTAGGTAATTGCCCAATATACCGTTAATCTTCTCGGTGGCGCCGTCCGTCTGTGGGTGGAAAGGTGTGCTAGGCCTCAATCCTGTGCTGCATTTCCTGACAAAAGCTTTCCAGAAATCGGACAGGAATCTTGGGTCTCAGTCGGATACGATGTGCGAGAGCATTCCGTGTAAGACGAAGTAATTCCTCATGAATATCATTGCAAAATCCTCTGCGGATGTTTGCTCTTTCATCGGGATGAAGTGTACACGTCTTGTTGTGTGATCCACTATGGTGCAGACTGCGTCCTTGTCCCCCTCAACTTTCGGCAGTCCCACCACAAAATTGATTCCAATACGCTCCCAGCATCCTGTGGGTACCGGCAGTGGTTGTAATAGACCCATCTTTTTGTCATTTGATGGTTTCACCCTTACGCATGTCTCGTATCCTCGAAGGTACCGCTTCACCAAAACCTTCATCCTTGGCCAGTAGTATCGTTCGTGGAGGAAGTTGTAGGTCTTGTCCGCTCCGAAGTGTCCTGCAGTCAGGCTGTCGTGAGCTTCTCTGAATAACACTGTTCATAGTCCTCCTCCTTTTGGAATGCACAACAGCTCAACCCTCTGCTCTTCTTCTCCTAACTCCCTGTCCCGTTCATCCCGATACCACAAAAGCCCATCTCTCCATGTATACCTTCTCGCCTTGTCCACCAACTTCTTTCCAACCCGTGTTTCCCATTCCCCAATTGCCTTACATTTTCCTTTTTCCTCCAGTACTCGTACCAGTTCTCCAAATGTCTCATCCTCCTCATACTGCTCCCTTACTCCAACCAACCATTCTCGCTGACTCGTCACCATCATATCGATTGCCGCCGCTGTCAGTTCAACCTCCTTTTCCTTGTCCATTTCTTCCTCCATTTCCTTGTCCTTCTCTTTCTCTAATTCTTCTCTTCCGAGTCCGCTGATGTAATCTGGTCTCCATGAGAGCACATCCGCTATGACATTTCGCGCTCCTGGTCAATACTTGATTGTGAAGTCGAACGCGTGTAAAACTTCAAGGTATGTAATCTGTCTCGTCGACAGGGATCTTTGCAAGAGTATACGCTGTAGAGTGGCATGGTCCGTGTAGCATACAAAACTCTCGCCATGAAGGTAATATCGCCAGTGCAATATTGACTCTCGGATGGCCAGAAGCTCGCAGTCGTATGTTGGGTATTGTGTTTCTGCTCCGCTTAGCTTCCGACTAAAGTATCCGATCACCCATTCCATTGGCTTTCTGCTCTCTTCTTGGTTCTGTCTCTGTAGAAGAATACTGGCTATTGCCGCTTGCGATGCGTCCGTCCGTAAAATCCATCCTCCTCCCGGATTCTGTGGGAGTGCCAATGCCGGAGCTGTAGCAATAGCTTCTTTCAGCGTTCTGAAAGCTTCATCGCAGTCCGGATTCCATGTGGTTTGGAACTGACTGCCTCGTAACTGGCTGATCTTGTAGAGCGGCAACGCCTTATGCGTATACCGTTCGATGAATTTCCGATAAAATCCCGTGAGTCCAAGGAATCCAAGAACTTCTTTCCTGGACTTTGGCCTTGGCCACTCTTGTACTGCTTCCACCTTTGACGCCTCCGTATGTAGTCCGTCTCTGTCGATCCAAAAACCGACAAATTCGATTGCGTTCCGAAAGAATACACACTTAGACCGTTTGAGTTTCAACCCTTCTTGTCGGCATACTCCCAGGCACTTCCGTAGGTGTGTCTCGTGGTCTTCGGTTGACTTGGAATAAATCATGACATTGTCCATGTAGACTATGATGAAGTCTTGGAGCTCGGGGTTCGATGCCAAAATCCGATTCATCATTAGCATGAATGCCGCTGGTCCGTTAGCTAAGCCTAACGGGAGAACACGCCACTCGTATAGTCCCAATTTAGTGACAAATGCCATCTTGTATGTGTCTTCCGGTCTGATGGCCATCTGGTTGTATCCTGCATACATGTCAATCTTCGAGAATACCTTGGCGCCCTGCAACTTATCGATCAAATCTTCTGTGCTAGGCAAAGGAAATTGGTCTTTTGTCGTAATGCGATTCAGATCTCTGTAATCGATGAACATTCTCAATGTTCCGTCCTTCTTCGGAATGAAAATAACCGGCGCTCCGTACTTGGATGTGGATTCTGTCAGCCATCCGTTTTTCAAAGCGGCTTCTATCTGCTTATGTAGCTCCTCCTCTTCTTTCCGGCTTATTCGATATGGGTTCTTGAACGGTGCTTTACTGTTGGGTTCGGTGATGATCTGGTACTTCTCCCGTGAATCTGGTGGGAGTCCTGTTGGTGCGGCGAAGATGTCTTGATACTCGTTTAGTATGCTTGTGGCCTTCTCTTCTGCCTCTTCTGTTTCTATCTCAGCATCGCTGCATGCCATCTCGTGACTCACCATCCGGACTTCCACCTGAATACCAACTTTATCTATCCACTCTGCTAGCCTTCTGTCTCCTAACTCTCCTTGTCCCAACTGTGTTGGACATTCTTCCTGTAATTTGTCCATCCATACAAGATTAAGCCGTTGCTCTTTTGCCATTGCCTGTATTTTCTCCTTCCGCCCCTTTCCTTCCCATGGTCGTAGTCCCACTAGAGTATGTCTGTGCGCTCGGTTGTGTTTTTTCTCTTCCGGTGTGTCCCATATCCACATGCGGTTCTTCTTGTGGTCTATTTCGTGGTGCAGGTTTAAGTCCGCTAACCACGGCTTGCCAAGCACAACATCATAAGTATCAATATCGTAAACGGTAAATGTCGTGTTGTAGGTATAGTCCTTTCCGAGACGGATAGTCAGGTCTACTCTTTCTCTTCTCATTCTGGGCAGCGGCCCTTCTGCTCTTTTTCCCAGTCTTATTGTCATCCAACCTTCTTGCCTCACTTCTAACTTCGCTCCTGCTCTCTTTAATCATGATATGTATTCTGGTGATATGTAGTGCTTGCTCGCTCCATCGTCTTGTAAGGCCTCAGCCGGTAATCCATCATTAAGTTCTCGTTGCTGGCGTTTATTCGATAGGGGTAGTAATACTGTTCCTTGAAAACGTAATAACTCGTTGCTGTTTTGTTGTTTTCTGATAATGTTAAGGCGTGGGTAAGTAGGTCTGCTGCTGCTTTGGGGCCATGTATTACACCTATACCTTCTCTTCGGGATGTCTCCGCAGCCGAGCCATCCCCTCACAGTTTTCCGACTCTGACGTACTGTCAGAGGTCTCGTCCGAGTCTCCCCCGGATTTGCTTGCTTCAGTTTTTCTATACTCTCCTCCCTTTCCTTTCCCTTCCTGCGACTTCCACACTCTTGACTTCTTTCTAGGATCCTTGCAGTCCCGGATCAGGTGGTCTTTGCTGCCACACACGAAACAGGATAACTTTGACCCTGTCCTCGGCTGCTCCTGATTTCCTTTCTTCTGCCATGCCTTAGACCAGAGGGCCTGAAACCTGGTCTCAATCCTGTCCAAGTCCATTGGATCTCCAGTGGTTGCCGTGGGTTGGGGTGAAGATGCTATAATCGGCTTGTCATTGTGTGCTCGGTCGATCGAGTCGCAGATTCGCATGACGTCATCTAGTGACCGTTGGGTTTCGGTGCCCTTGACAGCTTCCATTGATGCTGCTGTCATATACGCTGAGTATACCCTTGTTATCGGTCCGTCCTTTCCAGCTTTCTTCGCCAGATCGGTCGCCTTCCACAGCTTGAGAATATATGTCTTCACGTGTTGTGCTTCTGTCTCAGCGGATACTACCTTTGCTGTTTGGCCACCGATATATGCCTCCATAAGGTGTAGCCGGTTGACGAATTCTCGGAACTTGTCATTGAACTGAGCAACTGATGAAGTGGGCATAAGGTTGTCCATGTCCTTCTGCACCCAGCGAAGTGCGTCTTGTGGTAGGTATTCCGCAGTAAATTTCTGCTTGAACTCGGTCCAGCTAATCTCCGTTCTTGCATCTGGCCAGGTCGTACTTCCCCATTCGTTGGCCGTACCCTTGAGGTATGAGATTGCGTAGCATACCCATGTGGCTGTTGAATCGGCAGTACCGCACTCTTGGGCTCGTAGGTAGAAAACGTTTTCGACGGTGGTAAGCCATGAGTATACTGCAGCGATGGACTTCTCCCTGCTGAATGTGTCTATAGTCTTTGGCTTGACTGTGAAAGTGCATGGCCGTTGTGTGGTCTGGCTCAGTTCTGCCCCCAATGCGGTTGCTGTGCTGGTCCGTACCGTGTCGATGGCCTTCCGCAGGTCGTTCGTGACTTTCGCGTTCGCCTCCGTGGTCATCATGAGTGCAGTGACGGTTTTCGTGTAGGCCTCTCGTGATGCTTTGAGTTCTTCCTGCATCATAGTCAGCTGTACTGTCATCTTTCCTTCCAGCTCCTTCGCCGTCGCCTGATAGAATGCTGTTTGAGCCTGAGCCGTTGCGAGGTCCTTCCTAGTCTACTCCAACTCCGCATTCTGCTTCATCGTCAAACCTTCCATCTCAAACCTTAACTGTCCTGCCATGTCACGTATAGCCTCCACAAACTCCACATCTGCTGGATCTGCCATGTTCATGAGCCCTCTGTCGACAATCGTTTGTCGCTGGTTCACCCATGCTTGGGGTCTCCGGTCATAGGGCACATTGTAGTCGAGGGGCCCCATTGGTTCCTCCATCGTTTCGTCAAACGTGGTCACCATCGTGTCGTATTCTGCTGTGTTTGTGTACGGTGTAACGCTCGTAGGGGTTCTGAGGTCTCTGTCGAACTGGTGTTGCTACCAATGTAGGACTCACGTACAGTAGGGGTAGGATCGTGACATACAAGAGTCTTAGTCTCTATTCGCCGCGAGCTCTCGCCTCTAATACTACACGTCGGCACTTAACCCTATTGGTTGTTGCCCAGCCTTACTCTTACACGTGCCTCTAGCTATTTACATAGTATCTTACATAGACTCCTACACACGCGCTCTAGGCAAGAAAGCACATCGTAGTTCTACGGACCAAACCGGACATCACCATTGAGATCCGGTGGTGCCCGGCGCACAAGGGAGTTCAAGGGAACGAGAAGGCTGACGAATGGGCCAAACTTGCGGCCAAGGAGCCTGACGCCTGAGGGTTGGAATGGCTAGGGTATTCGGACCGGGCGGGGGCGCGCGCAATGCCGCTCCCAAGATCCCTTGCACATCCCAAGCGGGAGATCACGGAGAAGAAGTGGGCGGAAGCCCGGCGATGGGCTAGAGGCCGGACCTCCAAGAACAATTACGGGATGCCGGGGGCTCGGCGGCGTGGTTGTGGGTAGCTCCAAGAGGCCCGCCTCGAGGTTCTACCAGATAAAGACAGGTCAGTGCCTCACTGGGCAGTACCTGCAGTGGGCGAAGAACCGACCCACTGCTCAGTGCTGGGGCGCCGGGCCAGATACAGATGCGGGAGCACCTCTTCAAGGTGTGCCCCGAGTGGAAAGGCCAGCAGAAGATCCCGTGGGCGGAGGTGCTGAAGGAGACCGGAAGGGGAAAGTACCGGTTCACGACCTCCTTGCCGATGGGAGTGCAGGGAGCGGGAAGAGGAGAGGAGGGCAGAGGCGGAGGAGCTGGGTGCCGGGAAGGAACTACCACTGTTCCTACCCACGCCCTCGTTCATGGCATCCGCAGTGAGGATTGGGGAGCGGGAAGCTTTTTTCTTTGTTCTTTCTTTGTTCGGACTCCTTTACTTTGTGATTTCCTTGGTGCGCATTGTATCTTCTTGGGACAGGCCTGGCGGAGGGCAAAGGGAAGCTTGCAACGTGCTGCCTCGCGCGAACAGCAGACGGGGAACCTGGATAAAAAGTGCGCCGCCATAGTCTAGATAGGCTTTATGCGAGTATGAATAAACAAAAAAAATTAGAAGTGAGATATCCAACAGAGCCGGGGCGGCAGTCATTAGATATGTAACCACCCAAGTCCAAATAAATAGAATTTCGGGAAAAAGTCTAATATGCCACACTTTTCGTGTTTTTGTTCAGTTCTGCCACCCTTTTTATTGGGGTGGGGCGCGCTAAATATACCGATCGATAATCTATCGCGCCCCACCAAATCTCCCGGTGGCGTCACCCTTCGCTCCGTCATATCACAACAATCAACCCCCAACCATCGCGGCAATGGAGCTTACCATGGGTACTGAGTTTGCCTCCTTTGACCAGTTCCGGAAATCTATTGAGGCCTGGGCAATCGCGAATAAATTTACCCCCAGAGTGCTGAAGAAGGATAAGTGTATAAATCTCGGAACCGTCCAACAAGATGCTAACCTAGAGATAGGACCCGGTATATCATGCACTGCGCCGATACATAGTGCCCCTTCTACATCCGTGCTTCGTGGTCTACCAAAAAGGGGTGTGGTGTGGTGTGAACAGTCAACAGCACGCATAGCGGTTTGGGGACCACAGTTGCAACTGGCCGTTCTGTCAGTGGCACTCAAAAGTGGTTGCAGCCTACGCTACCCTGAGCGGTTGTGGTCCACAAGGATACAAAACCTCAGGCAATTATTGAGGCAATCCAGCTGAAGCACAACGTATGTCGTTGATCTAGTGAAAAGTCCTGCGCCTGTGGTCGTTTTCAGGATAACTATGTTCCATGTGGTCACACCGCCGCTCTTATTTGCAAGCTCGAGCACCAGCCTTGAGAGTATATGCCAGCAGTGTTCTCGCTGGAAAACTACGAGAAGACTTATGCGCGCATTATCAACCCGGTAAATACAGCCGATCTGTCAGTATCCGCGAATTGCTATGCACCTCGGTTGAAGAGACCTAGAGGATGACCCAAGGAACGTCGAATGAGGAAGGGTGACAGCGTGAAGAAGCGCGTGGGACAACAGGCTGCCGGCCAGCTCCCGGATGTACCTGACAGAGCACCATCGCACTGCAGTCAGTGCAACCAAGTAGGACACAACCGTACTACCTGCGATCAGCGTGCTCCATTTCGTTTTCAGTAGGCTAGAGTCTGTAGTATGGCGTCCGGATACTGCAAAACTGTGTTTTGCGAATCGTAGACTGTTTCTTGTCGGCCAGCATAGCAACACACCTGAAAAAAAAACCCCAGTTATGACAAATCATTTTGGGATGCGAAGTTGCAGGACTGGATAAAAACTTAAAAGGGTGTCGCATATTAGACTTTATCCGAATTTTTTTTTTGTGGCAGAACGGATAATTTGGTGCACAAAGTGAATAAAAACATGAAAAGTGTGGCATATTAGACTCATCCTGATAGAATTTACTCGAGTCGCTAAATTTCGAAGACAGATATAGTTGGGGACTCCTAAAGCCGGAGTGGATCTGACCCAAGTTTGAGCCGCTTATTCTTCACCAAAAAACTTTTTTTTTTAGGAGCTTCTATTTCACTTGCTATGTCGCCTGATAGACTCGGATTTTTGATATACCTTCTGGTGGTGGAGAAAAGACACGGGGGTTTTGGAAGGAATGTCGCTTGTACATATGGTCGAAATCGGAGAAATAATGACGGTCACTCGGTTTTACGGGGTATTTTGTATGTGTTACTAAGCAGAAATGAATGTCACTCCCTCCGCGACTAGGTGTCCTCAACTGTAACACTAGCCCTCCGGCGGCCCTGCGGACAACAATTCCCTAATTTCCCTTCGCGTAGCGAATCACCAGGTGTGTGGTTGGGTTTCGCATGGTGTTCAGCAGGCGCTCGCGGCCAGGCGTCGCCGCTGCTTTCAACGGCGTCGAAGGAACCACCCGCGGACTGGTCAGCCAGTCATCGGTGTTTTGAGAATAACTCAACAACCAATACGGCAATCGAGAATCAGACAAAAGGAGGTGATTCTCCAACGCGATGTTGTCATTTGTGAGCGACTTCAAAAAACCCGATTGGTTTTGCATCGCCTGTTGTGGAATTGCGACAGAATCCCAAGCCATCTCTCGCAGATTGCAGGATGTCACACCGCTTTTTCTATTGAGTCGAGTCATTCTGTTTATTGAGGCGAGTAAATTCTATCTTCAGGCCCGAGAAGCCATAAAACTCACTCCGCAAGCAATTGCACTGATGGATGAAGAGCCTAAGGAAAGATTAGACCCTGAGGATACTGGAGGAAGATTGAGGGTAGGTCATTAGCTAGATGTGTCTATCAAGTCCACCAAGCACGTTACCAAGAGGGCACGAGGTCTTGAGTAGTTGAATCTACCTGAACGCTTGCACCCTCTAACTACCAAAGGGATTCCGAAGGAGAGCCTTCTCCTGGCGAAACGCTTGATTCCCGAAGAAACCCGCCGGCAACCGAAGTCAAAATCCAGGCGAGAGAATCTGCCTCTAAACTACTTCTAACGTGCCGACCATTAAACCGGCTAAAGGAGGCCCAACAGGCTGAAACACTAGAGCCACCCTAGCTCTAACCTAGTCGGGTTACGGTGAGACATCTCGGAGCCTTTGCAGCCAGTTTTCTTGTTCGTGGGTTCTACGGCTTTTTAGGCCCAGCTTCAGCGTGTATTTGCCTTTTTCTCCTTCTCAATGTTGGTTTCGACCAGGCTCGCCGTGATCTCATTTAGGTCTCCAGATGCGAGTAATGAGCTAGGGAAGAAAAGAGTAAATTCTATTTATTGACTCGAGCCAACGTGCATATTGTCCATTGAGGGGGGTAATGGTAGCTGAATGGCGGAAACGGAAAAATTAGTGGCCTAATGGGGTTAGCAGGGATGCAGAAGGTTAGTCAGCATGGAGGGTCCTTTAGCTCGACTCCGAGGGGTTTTACTCCTCATCCTGTACATGCCACGCTAGCAACGGGGTCACAATCTTTTTCTTCGCACACCCTCTTTTCTCTGTGACCGGTCCTCTCCCTAATCGCCTGACCCCTAGACCATAGGCTTCATCTGGTGCGCCAAACCCGGAGTGGAGTAGCTTGGTCGACCTTCAGATCGGCTGCATCATCACCGTCCTGGCGGACGAGGCGGAACGCCGGCAGCTCAGACGAGAGC
>Ga0307516_10000518_pt1 | contig 51570 bp, 57 predicted proteins | sample 19_EM_MG_FD_203310 | JGI IMG/M metagenome (GOLD analysis project Ga0307516, IMG submission 203310) | Populus trichocarpa ectomycorrhiza microbial communities from riparian zone in the Pacific Northwest, United States - 19_EM | ecosystem: Host-associated > Plants > Roots > Unclassified | place... | reverse complement strand
GTACATCTTGGAATATTCGACGTAATTGGTGGCCCCTCAGGAATATGGAATCCGTTAACTCGTACAGAATCATAGGAACTCTGGGGCGAGGATCGCACGGGAAAGTCTTTTTGGTTCATCACAAAAGCGCGCCGAATGGGGAACTATATGCGATGAAGGTTCTGAAGAAAACACGCAAGCACAATGCTCGATCTGAACTGGCCTTCCTAAAGTTAATCGCAACCCAAATGGACAATTCCAGCTATGGTGTTGTATTTCTCCAAAGACTATTGGACAATTTTGAAGATGATAGTCGGGTGTATCTCCTCTTGGTGGGTGGCACAGCACGACTTAAACACCTGCTGACCGAATCGTTTAAGGAATATCATCCCGTTACGATAGCCGACCCAGAAGTTGCGTCTCGCTTCCTCCTCAAGTCAAATGGACGTCATGGATTGACGGCTTCGATCTCGCTTCCTTTGGCGTTTCCTAATGCCTCACATTCTACAAGGCCATGGAGTGAAATAATGACTTCCGTTCGTCTCCTGGCTGCTGAGATCTCTCTGGGTTTGCTTTTCCTTCACAATAACGGCATCGTCCACCAAGATATCAAGCCTGCGAATGTCATGATATCCTTCGCTGGCCACGCCGTTATTGGGGACCTTGGGGCTGCCACCAGGCTACCGCTCGATGATGGACACGACGGATACAGACGAATCGTTCTAGAGTTCGGAGATTTGATTACATTCACTCCTGGGTATGCGGCCCCAGAACTCTGCACGCGCAACTTGGATATGTTACTGATCTATGACGAACGTTCCGATTGGTGGAGCCTTGGAGTCCTCTTGCACGAACTTGTTTCGGGATCCATCCCTTTCAACACTTGTGCTGGCCACGACACTATTCGACGAGAGCGGAGGAGCGCCGGTGACCCCAGCCTTGTTTTTGCAGAGCTGGAAAAGCTCAAAGCAGGACTACCAGAAGATGACAGTCAATACCCATGTTTAGACGATTTCCTTCGCTCCGTAAGTCATTTGCTCTTAAGATTGAACTCACACTCATGGGGTAGCATCACTGCAGCTCCTTGTGTACAACGCCAATGATCGTTTATGCGGATTAAAAGTCAGAGATCACCCGTTTTTTGACCCTATAAGTGACCTTTGGGAGGATATAGCAGCGTTGAAATGGCCACCATACGCCAGCCCCCCGATTCCCCCGCTCGACGCCGACAACATCTCATTTGCCTCGCAAAGTGACGACTCTCGCGAGCTTGCATCGACCTATTCGGCGCATATAGGTCACTCATCCAATGAAGGAAACGCACTCGTCTTGCCTATACCGAAGGACGAAGTTCAAATCGAAGATACATCAAGTCCACGATCACATCAAAAGTTACCGCTGCATGAACACGGAACGAATCTTATACACCGCCTGTCTACCTCTTCCGAGGGCAGTATAATGCATCCTTTTCCTTCCTCTGCGTCGATCTGGCTAGTTTATGATCAGTTCAGAGCTGGAGCATCTGAAGAGGATATCCATGATTCCGGCATCTATCTTCCGCCGAGAACTTGCCCGACAATACGTTCTGATCTGCAAGCCGATAACTGGCTTGATGATCTGGAGGCGCCGGGCTTACTGTCTCCCTTCTCTTTGTCTTCTACTCTCGAGCAACAACATTCTCTGTCGCTTCTTCAGATGCCTCCTATACCTATACCGACGTGTGTCTTGAGCTGTCTGCTACCTCCCACTGGGTCCGACCTCAGTCTACCGGAAATAATTACAATGTCAATCCTGGAAGCGATGGACAGTAGAGATGGGATGGGTACGGTCTTCCAGTTCAAAGAGGAACCAAGGAAACTAAAGAAGAAACGCCGATCTGCACCTCCGACGAAAGGGAGACCGGGGGTGAAGATGCGACGCTTTTGGAAGAAGTTGGAATTCTGGTCGTGTTTAGGAAGTATTGGGATTTAATGGTTGTATTATCATGTAGGTTGCGTCTTTGTGAGCATCTAGGCAGAAACCCCCGAGCTGTGATAATACAAGATAGCATGTCTCCGAGAATGTATTGGAACGAAGAAAAGGTTTCAAGTAAAACATGGAAAATAGGGGTCCGGACACATGTTCTCAGAACATGGTGAAGCTGGGAGTAGGCAACCTGCGCCTCCCTTGTAAATTGGGATTGGTCGATACTCCTTCCTGCTCAGAAGAACCCCCAAAGATCTCCTTGGCGCCGACGCCTCTCCGACTGCTTTCAGCGACTTGTCCAACTAACCAATATCCCTCACCCCCAACACGATCCACTCTCTTGTCAGACATTTTTGGGGACCGACTGGAGAACGTGTGATCATGCACGCCATAACCACCCAACACGGCGGTCCAGGAGGGGTCTATGCCCTTGGACGCTTCGATGGTACCAGACGTGGTGAGGCCGACATGTGCGACGTGTATGAAGGAGCCTGCAGTCGGAACGGATATCATAGAAGCTGAAATAGGCCCTTTCGTCCGTCGGTTGTCATTGGGAGGTGTCTTTGTCCGTAGCGTGAAGCTCAAGCTGCGACTCTTTCTTGCCCCAGGTCCTATTGAAACAGGTTTTCCGTAAGGGCTCAGCTTGTCCGAAGGAGAATAGAAAAGTAAAAACGTACGAGAAGTCTCGCGAAGAACGTCCTTGTGAAACACACCAGCTTCGTCGTCGTCTTCAAATAGGAAGCCGAACCTGCGACTCTGAATAATATTGTCAAAAAACAAACGTTTGATGGATTCTCGACCAAAACTCACCATTCCTTGGAAGGCGTGAAAAAAGGGTCGATCGAGTTCATACGCGAACCCAAGGGCAGGAAGCTTGAACACCCATACCGGCTTCAGATATCCTGAAGCCTCATCGAAGACCCGGAACCAGTACTTTCCGATGTCGAGTGACGTGGCCTGACTGTCCGCTCGAGTCTGCTGGTCGTTGTCCTTGCCAAAGATGAGAGTGCCTTTCAGCCGCGAGTAGCGCCATTCCTGAGACCGGGATTGGGCATGATATATGCGCACAGACGACGCTGCCGCAAGCACTGTATAAGACTCCTGCGAAAGCCCTGGGATGACGACTCGATGAGTGTGTTGCAAGTCTTGGAAAGTAGAGATGGCAGAGGCCGGTTCGTTCTGGTCCATTGTATATTATCGTGGGGACGAGGTCGCGATCGTACAAGTTGCTGTGGGAGGGAGGTGAGCGAAACGGTAACCAGTAGAGCCAACCACTGCCAGCGACTCGCTGATGCCGCGCTCGAGGTGGTGGGGCGGATGACTGTGGGACGAGAAGCGAACGGAGTGATAGGCTTTCATGCCTTGAAGGTATCCATTATGCATCATGATTCCCTCATTCCTTGACACGAGGTGCCCACGATGGGAAAGATAAAGGCAAGTGCATGCTGAACTGAGCGATTGTCACTGATTGTGCGATCGGACCCCCTGAAGCTTAACTATAGATTGATCCTGTCAGTTCTCTTCCTCAGGGGTTTTTTCTTTCCAGTCGAAGAGTTTTGTCGAGGGCTTTCGAAATCACCGATGAAGGCTGCGCTGGGCTTGACCTTTATTTGTATGGGGTGCGTTGAGGGTTTACCCATGGTGAAGAGAGGGAGCCTCGTCTGCCAATGATAGTTTCATGAACAATCTGCGGAATGTAGATCTCATGACGCTTACCTCGCTTGTTCTGTAACTCGACGTAAAAGCGAAGCGTCCCGACGCTATGTATTTGCATCAGCACGGTAGGCTCACCCAAACGCTGAAGTCCTTTGTCGATGAAGCGTGAGGAGATCGCTGTTACAGGCTGTTCATGGGCTATATTAGTAGGAAAGACTGGAGAAAAAGTGAAAGTGAATAGGTATTCTGCTATCAACATCACTAGAATACTCACTGTTTGTTAGCCACTACATGACGTTCCGTTGAAGGGCGAACGTCATGCTTGTTTGAAAAAAATGTTCATTAAGAGGATAAATTGGTACAGGAGTGCGAAATGAAAGCATTTCCAGAAGTCAAAAAATATGAATGAATGATACCATGCTGCAGTGTTTGATTCTAATTCCATGAACGAACGAGGGAAGGTGATCCCCTACGTGAAAATAAGCAATGAAAAAGATGGCGCCGTCGCGAGAATTCGATAGCTCAGATTATTCTGGCGTCCGTGAATTCAGATGTCGCATAAGCAACTCGTACCTAGGAAGCCCAGCGGGCGTAATTTTGAGCCTTCAACGAAATGAAACAGCAAGACAAAACTCACGTCACCATCGTGACAGCACTGTTTGGCACAGTACGGAAGAGATTGATCGACAAGCCTCTATATAAGCTTGTCCATCCCTCCTTCTGGATAAGTCTCTTGGCGGTATGAATGACACCTCTCCGGGCATGTTTCTTAATCATTCCATCAGACGACATGTCATCCGCCACGGGGCTGCGCTGAGTCTGCAGTCGGGTCCGTATGACTTCATGGGGATATGTTGCAATCGATGCCGTCATCTTCGAGATGGCGGAACAGAGGAGGATCGTTTGCGTGGGCAATGGAGCCTCGGGATCGCTACCAGTATCTGACAGAGGAGAAAATTGAGAAGGCAATGCATATGTCATGATGGAAAGATAAGACTCAACGGGCATGCGCCCATATCTTAAGGCGTTCGTAAAGTGGAAATTGAACCGCTACATGAAATATACCAAGCAAACTTGGTATAAGGCCGCGATAAAAGGCGCGTATACCCTCGGTTTGGTAGATCGTACGAGCTGCGTCAAGTGTATGGCGGTATCTGATATCCTCGGGGGTTTGGGTCTGTGGGATGGTCAAATGTGGACCAAGATTGGGGGGAGGAATTCTAACCTGAAAGCGCGTCTTGATCACCCAGAGTGGGTTGGTGCATATTGTACTCGTGGCCCCCGCAGTCATGGCGGACAAGATGTGGAGCGACCACGGGTGTTCTCGCATGACGGGCTGGTATCCTTTGACTTGTGCAGCAGGGTATAAGCGCTCCCTCTCATCCAGTTGAGCCCCACGGGGTTCGCCAAAGTGGTATTTAATGCCATCGTAAACCGCAAAGTATATGGCCCACGTTGGAAGGTAACCCAGGAGGGTCGGTCCAAGACCACGATAGAGTCCGCGGACGCCATTCTCTGTTAGGATGGTCTTGACTATGTCTGAAGCAAAGACTCGGTATGAAGAACCGATTTAGTATGGGTAGCGCGCACCTAGGATCCCCTGATATCCGCGGTGTCCTTTCACCGCGCGCTGAGCCTGTAATTTAGTTTTGACGACATCGAGAGGGCATGTAGCAACGCTGGCAACAAGGCCGCCTCCTGCCCCAGCTACGGAGAGGATGCATCAGTCCCCGGTGGGCTGAGAGGATATAGCAAGGAACCGACCGATCATGCTATTCGCTGACCATTTGGACCTTCTGACCATAACCTTTGCCCCGCCACCGGGCGGGGAGTGAAGGAGGACTCGGTGACGGCTGGTCCCGACAGGTGGACGGTCGGAAACGCAGGGAACTGAGGAGAGATGGGGGCTCAGACGGAAAGGGTGGCGGCCGTTCCGATTTCCGACGATGATTTCCATCAGGGCAACTGACATTCCAATAGGTACATCTAAGTTACAGTTAAGCTGCCACAGGGTTATTGGACAGTACAAAATGCGGGAAATAACAAGTAAAGAACGCGCAGAGAGTCATGCTAGCCAGAGGCGTTTCGTAAACCCAAGTATTGGCCAGGAGGATATGGACAAACTCACAACAAGTTCGTCCAGTTGTTCGCTGCCTCCTTGTTCCGTAGCGGGTGTCCGTTTATCAGCGCATTAATAGAATACATAAGGCATCCCCATGCCATGGATCTAGACAAACATTAAAGGCGAGTCAATGTGAGAAGTGCGAAACGAGGTAGTAGACGCTGGCACCACAGACCTATTCCGCGTCATGACGGTGAGACCGGCGAGCAACATCCCTGCAGAGCCCAAACTGTCTACAGAAGACGAATTAGAGGCCTGCGTCACGGCCAGTAGAAGGAAGAGCTCGTACCACTCTCTCGGTACCAGATGTATGGTAGGATTTCTCTGGATTCTAGAGATGCATCGCGGGGGTCGTCGGGCTGGGGCTTTGTGGACATGTGGGGAGCACAGAGGCACGATGAATACCTCGGCTGGACGGAGGTGAAAGGGACCTCGCGTTTCCTCTCGTCACACCAGTCACACCGCTATGGGTCCGACACGCCCAACGTCTTCGAGCCAGGAGAAATAAATAGTTCATTCATGGTATATGTGATGTGGCCCGGGTATGAGAGGGATCATACATATTTGAGATAGCCTCTTGGTCAATAATATATGTCTAAAACCCCGAATCGCTGGTCCTGCCAACGTATGACCAACATCACCTTGTCTACAACTTAGACCTTCCCTCAAACACAGTCGAGACAAACTTCTAGCGGTACAACACTGCCATTTCTGCCGACACGACTCCAAGCCCAACAAGCGTCATAGCTACCAGTGGCGCAAAATTTAAACGAGCAAATGTCCATTGACTAATTGATTTCCCTTTCTGCTTCAAAATAGTTTGCCACAACAAACCCGCTAGGCTCGCAGAAAATGTGAAGCTAACTGCTCCAATATTGCTGGCCACGGCCAACGCAATCGCTGCTGCTCTTGTGCTCTCTGGAGATATCCCCGGTGCGGCATGGACAATTTTAGTGAGGAGGATGGTGGCGCCGATATTTGTGCCTGCGATGTTGCAGAGGATGACCCCAAAGACACCGACGATCCAAATCATAGGGTGAATTTTTCCACCACCGGTCGCTTTCATGAGCCAATGGGAGAACACTTCTATCCAACCTTGATGGGAGAGGGCTTCGATAAGGATGAATTGGGAGAATGCAAAGGGGATGAGAGCAAATGGAAGCCGGGGGAGAGCGATGGCGAGAGTGGGGAAATGCGATTCAAAGGCTTTATATCGTATCTGGTACCAAGTAGGCAGTATATCTTCTTTTAAAGCTTTGCCGTTTCCATTTGGAAGTTTATCGTTATTCGCGTCCAACATACCCAGAATTGATTTTGGTTCAGCGGTGTGTGGCCCGAACATCCCATTGGCAGCCATCGTTTGGTCCAAATCGGTAATGGAACCTACAGAGAATGCTCGCTTTATTTCTTCCCTTTCGTCCTCAAGATAATTTGGCAGGATCTTCCTCCTATACCGGTAATCATCCCAGGCGAGATCGAACAAGAATTTGGCAACCGCAAAGGGCAAGGTAATTTTCCAGACATCGACTTTGAAGAAACTGACGACGATGATAACAACCAAGCAGGAACCGAGAAGGATGCTGCCAACCACAGCTCCTTTAGGATCATGGAAGACTTTGCTGGCATCGAGCACCCCTTTTATGGGCATTTCCTTTGGTAGGTACTTCGGCCGCCAGAACTGAAGAGCTAATATTACATAGCTTGCCAAAGCGCATGCAACGAAAGGGAGGATGGTATATGCCGTGAAGGCCACATTGTTCACCCCAAAACCCTCACAGATGACTACGTTTGTCGGATTTCCCAGGAAAAGAACCATACTGGCTGTATTTGCCACCGCGAATTCGGACATGACCCATGCAGTGTGATCGATCTGGGCAGCATCTGTGTAGTATGCGAGGAAAGCGGTTCCGGACAAGATGACAGGGTCATTCCCAACGACGATGCTCAACGCAAGCAGCATGAGGTAGAAATACGTGAAGAGTCTGCGAGGGTTGGATTTTCCTTTATTGCTGACCCAGAATGCGGCAGCCTGCAGCACGCCAGTGATATCTAGCGTGATTGCCATGTATGCCAGAGAGCCGAAAAGAATGAGGATATTATATGGCTTGACACCGTCTGTGAGAAAGGATCTCTCAGACTCCATTTTTACGACATTTTATGAGCACGAACCAATTCCAACGATACCTCTTCGTATTTGAGCGGGACCAAGACATTGAGAAGCCCAGAGTATAGCTATTGCAATGATGGGTGCATTATTAAGGGTAATCCATAGACGCCACTTTCGCTCTCTTATACGAATAGGTATCGAGGCTGGCTGGATTACGAAAGTGGCAGAAAGGAAGAAAAAAACGAGGGTGACGATGGAAAACCGAGTGATCATGAGGTTTCCCGACGACTAGTGTACTCATTCAACTCAAGACAAAAGGAAATTGAACAACAAAGACGCACTACTTTGACTGATGGGGACAGGGGGGAAACGGAAAGGACAGTAGACGTGGCACCTGAATATATGTGGATTTTAGTTCTTTGATGCGAGGGTCACGAGCCCAGCGTAAACAATCTCACGAATAATGGCGATGTTCGGGCTCCAAGTCTCCAACCAGTGCAATTGGGCTGTGGATGGACTCTTATAGCCCGTCTTTATGAATAGTGAGCATCTCCGTCGATGCAGAGCATGTGCAGTGTCGGCGTAATATGAAGCCTCGTAGGTACACCTAGGACGTTGATGTTACACAGCCGAGCACAGCCAAGGCACGTGATCCGACGCGGATTGAGTTACGTAAGTCACAAATGTACTACATAGATTAGGGAATCTCCGACATCAATCAATTAAATTACGGGCCGACAACATGGTATACTGCCTGGTTAAAAATCGCCCTGACCCGCAGCGAGCGTGTATTGTAGTCAACGACTCTTTTTCTCAACCCCCAACAACTTCGCCGAAAATCTCGCAAGACTGTTAGTCCCGGACACGGGGATGAATTCGCCAACGCGATCTGCCCCGACCTACACGAAAGAACTCGAAGAGAAACAACGGCTACCGATCCCTTCGCATCGCCATGCCGCGCCCTCTGCGCCGTGGCCCTGGATAGACATCCACGATGGTACGTTGACAACCGAACAAGTCAAGTACAACACACAATTTCAACTCACTTATGCTGTAGAACTTGACAGAACACAGCTAGAGTCAGAGGCGCCGCCAGTCCCGGACCCCTGTGATCATTCCAACTGCAACAACTGTTGGATTGGTTATCCTCAGTCCCTCTTCCCCAACTGGACTCCGAGCCAGGTGCTCCGGAGCAAAATCTCTGATGCTGTGTCAAACTATGATAGAACGGTTCCATGCCGTGTTCACCATGTGGACGTCAACTCAGATGGCTTTTTCACAAATGCAGAGGTCCTAGATGTGCCAGAGGAAAAGGTGGACGAGACCTGGGCGGAGATAAAACACCATGTTGTGAGTTGTTCTTCAATCTCGCACTCAAATTCCAGTCCCTCTCGTCGTTTTACGCCTCCTATTCGGCTTCTCTTACCACAAAAGGATAAGGTCTGACTTGATCGATTCTAGTACCGGGAGAAGAATCGTGTGCGGGCGCTTTTTCTCGAGAATCTATCGGGGCCTGTCCTGCAAATGCTCGGAACAAAGTATGTTCAATGCATTGCCACTTCCTATCGAGGGCTCTACTTCATGTTTGTTTGTTAGATACAATATTGAACCTTTCTTTTGGTCATCATCATTGAATTGGATTCCTTCACGATTCCAGGAAGATCCCCAGGATGGAAAAGGAGACCGTAAGGCTTCCTCATTGTATGTATTACGTCCGTTAACAAAACACAGATATAACGGTCACCCTGCAATTTCTGAAGTCGATTGATAGACCGAGACATGATGTGAATGCATCATCTGAAACGGACGATAGTTCTACCCTCAGTCAGTTTAAGCGGAATTCGTCGCAGTATTCAAAAGTCCTTACTACGTTCCCCAGCTGAACAGATGATCGATACCCAAGCTCCCCTTCGCTTGCATTCCAGTATGATTTACCCCGATGTCTATCTATACATTACTGATATAATACATCTAGCCAAACGCCAACTCGTCTTGGACTTACTTTCGGTCCACCTCATTCGAAAGGCGGATAGCAGTGTGATCATTTCGTTCCATCCAACGATCGACCACCCCACCACCAAAGCCGACTATCTCCATGATCGCATCCGATTTGCTGGTAAACAGACTACCTCATCACCATCGTCATCTTACTGAGTCTGGTTACCTAGGTCAAAGCGTGTATTGGCAAAAAATATTTCAAGTTTCGCCTGATCCCACTTTCGTCCTTCTGGTCTTCATTTGGCACGCATTGTACGCATGGGATGAAGCTCTTCAAGACTTGTACACCCATATTTGCTCGCTGGTATGTATCCTATTGCGCCCATCGCGACTAGATGCAGTTAATTGATTTTAATCGGCAGGAAGCTCGCGTGATCAAGACGTATGACATACTTCTTACCCAAGAGTTACATATCATTCGCGCTCACCAACTGCATTACTCCTCGCTCATCGAGGACATTCGCAAGACTGTCGAGTTCGTTCGTGACACGAAGAATCCCGCAATGGATTCTTTCGAGAAAGCTGTCCGCAAGCAAAGTGAAAAGTTGATGCAACGAGAATGCAAGAATCTTTTGAACGAGATCGCCCGGCTGGAGAATGGGAGGGCCATGCAAGAACAGCGGTTGACTAATGTCACGCACCTTGTAAATCGCTTCCCGTGTTGTCGAGAGGTCATTGTAGGGCTGAGATGATTCGTCTTTGAATAGGTTTTTAGCAGTGTCAACATTGATGACAGCAAGCAGATGCAGCGGATGACAGAAGCTGCGGTCAAAGACAGTGCAGGTATGTTGCTACCCATGTCTACGTTACAAAATCTAACTATAACCGGCTCCAGCGGTGAATATTGGTTTTCTTTCTCTCTGTCATACTTCTAATTTCTCGAAAGATGAAACAAATTGCATACCTGACCATGGTATTTCTTCCCGCAACCTTTGTTGCAGTGAGTGGCCTTCCTTTATGCCCCCAGCACAGTTGACGAATCTCACGAATGGTCAGGGTTGCTTCGGCATGAACATCTCTATCCTCGTTGACGGCACCCGCGGTACTCTTGCCCACTACTTCGAGGTCGCCGTCGCCTTCACGCTGTCGACTGTATGGGTCATCGTCGCTTTCCAAAGCAAAGATATATACCCTGAAGGAACACCTCCCTGGGTTCGGTTCGGCTGGCCCGTCATGCTTTCCACGAACCTGCTCAAAAGCAGGTTTGGCAAAATCGAGAAACAATTGCCGATTAAAACAGGGATCAAGGATGAATCTCATTGGTGAATTCGGATTTCCGAGTTACAGTTTCTTTTCTCCGTTTTAGGGTTTTGCTGTCAGCTGTCGTTCTCGCTCTCGCTGGCAAGGATATTTGCTGATTTCATTCACTCTCAATCTTTCTAGATGATATTGACCTGGCTATGGCATACCTATATCATTTTACGCACACCCTGCATTTACGATTAAAATATACCCATCCTGTTTCGTGAAAGCGAGCAAGGTCGTGCAGAGGGGACTTGCGTTCAAGCTGAACGCGAGGCCCAGACTCCTGGCAGTGTGCAATTCGAACTTGAGCGTTCTATTCCAATTCTACCCTCCGACTTTCATCAAAGTCACGAATCAGCATGTGGTTCAGCGCTTCACCAGCCTCTACATATCCTCACCTCTCTCCCGGAAAACAGTTCGAGCCTTCCTCCTGATCGTGTCGGAAACCGATGGCAGACAACTAAACCTACATCACAGAGTGACCTGCAACAAGCAATGTGCCTTAACAGACATTACAGTAAATTAAACGAGGGCGTCTTTGGACACGAGGCGAATCTCGAGAGCGAGACGGCCCACACCCTCCAAGTCGACACCCTCCGAATTCCGAAACTCTTTGATGTACCGTCATCGTGCCATTGCTATGCACCGACAATGATACAGAAGTCGTACCATTCGATTCCTATCCCTCCTGGGACTTGCCCCTTGCCGTTCGGCGTCCTTAACCAGAAACCAAAATCTGACCCCCCGATCTTCCAGGGCAACTCCCACCTGCACTGGTTCCTGTCCATCACATGCTGATGTTTGTCTTGGCGTAGCCCCTTGTGGCAGAAGGGGAACAAGGGAGAAAATCACGCTGTGCGGCGAGGGACATTGAGTTCCTGTCGAGCTGGTAGAGTCTCCGGGTTCCTCGGAGACATCAGTCAGAACAGGGGCGGATGAGTTGGGGACCGGAACTATCAAGAGCAAATCTCATATTATGGACAAATACGGTCGAGAGTCCGCGCTGTGGCAGTTTGGATGATAGCGACGTAACGGGTTTTTTCTGTTGGTAAGAAAGTGACATATATGGTTGTTATTCTCACCTTACATGGCTCCTGTAGGATCGGACCACAATCTAATACTCTACCTACTTCCGAAGGGCAGCCCCCCCCGTACATCTGCATCAGTTTGATGATCCACGCCAAGAGAATACTGCCCTCATTCCCTTTCTTGTCCTCTACCACGACTGCGGCTGCACAAAGATATATCACGACTCAAAGTACTTTTTTTCGTTTTGAAGCCTGCAAGGACGGACGACCGGAAACGCAAATCAACTGGTGGGAATGCGATCTAACGCGACTTATACAAAACACTTGCAAGACAAGAAACGACTACCAGTCCCTTCCCATCGACATGCAGCACCTTCTGCGCCATGGCCTTGGATAGATATTCATGATGGTACGTGGTTCTGTGGAGAAACTCAGTGTAGACTTCAAGCCCTCATTCGTCCAGACCTTGACAAAATACAATTGGAATCAGGCGCTCCGCCTGTCCCGGTGCCTTGTGACCATTCCTCGTGCGATAACTGCTGGACAGGATATCCTCAGTCCCTTTTCCCCAATTGGACTCCGAGCCAGGTCGTGCGCAGCAAAATATCGGAGGCCGTGTCCAATTACAACGAAAGTGTTCCATGCCGCGTACATTACGTTGATGTCAACTCGGACGGCTATTTTACAAACGCAGAGGTTCTGGAGGCACCCGAGGAAAAGATTAATGAGACTTGGGCAGAGATAAAACATCCAGAGGTGAGTTCTATGTCCTTTTGCCTGGCCCCGAAGTCCAAGTGCCATTCCCCTTCTTTTCACCTTCGTTTCCGCAAACATGCTATGAGCTGACCCAAACAATTCCAGCTACCAGAGAAGAACCGCGTGCGGGCTATATTTCTCGAAAATCTCTCGGGTCCTATTTTACAAATGCTGGGGACAATGTACGTTCAACTGCCTCACTACTAGTCAGTCCAAGAACCCGATTCGTTTCTGTTCCTATTCATCTCTAGATATAACATCGAACCTTTCTTCTGGTCTTCATCATTAAATTGGATTCCTTCACGTTTTCAAGCGGACCCTAAGGAAGGAAGAGGAGATCGTAAGAGTTTCTCATCTGTATATAAGGTTCCTGTTAACATTTACAACGCAGATATAACGATCACTCTCCAATTCCTGAAATCCATAGAGAGACTCAGACGCGATGGACTGCTCAGCTCTGATGATGGTGATGGTGATCAATCCACGCTTGGTAGGTTTTTAGTATTCTTCGACGTAAAGTCCTGACTATCATCTCCAGCTGAACAGATGATTGATACTCAGGCTCCCCTTCGATTAGATTCCAGTGTGTCCTCTTACTTTCGCCCTCATAAACCTCACTCAATACATCTCCTAGCTCATCGTCAACTTGTTCTAGACTTACTTTCAGTCCACCTCATCCGGAATGTGGATAGCAGTGTGATCATCTCGTTCCATCCAACACTCGACCACCCCACAACCAAAGCCGACTATCTTCACGATCGCATCCGATTTGCTGGTATGCAGGCCGTCTGTTCCATTCTTCTCCTTGTCTTGAGCTGTATGCTTGCTAGGTCAAAGCGTGTACTGGCAGAAAATATTTCAAGTTTCGCCTGATCCCACTTTCGTCCTTTTGGTCTTCATATGGCACACGTTATATGCATGGGATGAAGCGCTTCAAGACTTGTACACCCATATTTGTTCGCTGGTACGTATCGTTTGGCCATCAGAACGATTGCACGTCATGTTGAACCAATGGTTAGGAAGCTCGCGTGATCAAGACATATGACATCGTTCTTACACGAGAGTTACATATCATCCGCGCTCATCAACTGCATTACTCGTCGCTTATTGAGGACCTCCGCAAGACTGTTGAGTTCGTTCGCGACACGAAGAACCCAGCAATGGATTCGTTCTCCGACGCCATTCGCAAACAAAGCGAGAAATTGATGCAACGAGAATGCAAGAATCTCATAAATGAAATTCAACGACTTGACAAGGGAAGGGCGATGCAGGATGAGAGGTTGAAGAATGTCACGCACCTCGTGGGTCGCTTCATGTGTTGTCGAGAGGTCGTTGTAGGGCTGAGATTCGTCTTTGAACAGGTCTTCAGCAGTGTGAACATTGATGACAGCAAGCGGATGCAGCGGATGACGGAAGCTGCGGTCAAAGACAGTGCAGGTATGGTGCCACCATCTCTACTGCTCGTATTGGATCTAAAACTCTCTTGTTCCAGCTGTGACTATTGGTTGTCCCCTCTCTGGGACGGTTTTGCTAATTTCTTTGACAGATGAAACAAATCGCATATCTTACCATGGTGTTTCTTCCCGCAACCTTCGTTGCAGTGAGTGTCTTCATTTAGGTCCACTCCACGAATCTCACCGATCGATCAGGGTGTCTTTGGAATGAACATCACACTCCTCGTTCCGAACACCCAGGGTACCCTTGCCCAATACGTCGAGGTCACCATCACCCTCACACTGTCGACCATCTGGGTCATTGTCTCTTTCCAGAGCAAATATATATACCCTGATGGAACACCCTTTTGGGTGCGCTTCGGCTGGCCGGTTAAGCTGTTGTTGGACCTCTTGAAGAGTAGGTTCAAGAAAGTCGAGAAGGAATTGCCGATTCAATCCAGGATTAAGGGTGAGCATCATTGGTGACATAGAGATTGCTGCCGCGTCTTCTGTGTGAGTTCTGTCCTTCCTTTAGGAATTTCCCTTAGCTTACTCATGGATTGCGTTTGTTTTTCGTTTTTGCTGTCAGAGATGCCAAGGATTGCACGTCATGATGACAAGTAGATCAGGCGTTCACATACATACTTTGTATGGCTTCATCCTATCCTAGTCGGACTCCCACGATACGTTTCTTCCTTGTCCCTCTTTAACAATCAAAAATGGCAAGACCTTTTCGCGTCCATGTGGAATCTGGACGACCTCTCATAAGAATGATAAAAATGACCCAACCCTGGCCCTCTGCATCCAGGCGAGTCGAGTGCTACTTTTGGTTCATTCAGTCATGTTTCGCCTCGGGCTTAAGTGTTATTAAGTTCGGAGTTCAGTTCGAAAAGTTCACCACCTCCATCAATGATTAATGATCTATCGGACGTATCCCAAGATGGTAACGTCCGTGTCAATGTCATTCTCGCCCCCACCTCAAGGAACATTTGTTTCGCGTTTGACACTGGTGGAGGTTTTCATTGGGTTTTCAAGGATGTATGTATTCCATTTATATCACCTGGGAGGCTTTCCATCCAATTTTCTGCAGAGTGACCACGCCCAAACCCCTGTCGCCACATTTCCACCTTCGCCGTAAGTAACCCTAGGAGCCACGCCCTAAGCGCTAAGCGACTTGTAAGCGACTGCATATCACACGCATCAAGTGATGATGAACTTTTCGAACTGAACTCTCTGAACTTAATAATTGAGCGCCCCTGTAATACAGTAAGTACCTCCTGATCCACGCCGCATTCTCTCCGCTTCATTGAAGAACCCCATTTTCGAGGAAGACAAAGCTGGCTTCTTTGTAATCCAGTTTCAATGGACCTGGACGGTTCAATGCAATTGCGAAGGCGCTTAACTCGTGAATCGTGATACATGATAGGTGCGATGACCTGTCTATCTCCCAAGAACAGTTTAACAAGACAGATTGGTTCGATTAGAACTCCACAGTGATCGGATATTGATCTAAACATCGGACGGGTGCAGCTGTATTCATGATCACAGTCGATATAAAGGCTCGCGGGCGTTAGAACCACCCGACGATGGCCGTCCCAGAAAGCATCCCGACGATGGCTTCTCAGAATGACATACCGCTGGAGTTTCTTAAAAGCAATGACCGGCCGAAATTGCCCACTCCTGCACATCGTCACGCCGTCCCCTCAGCCCCATGGCCCTGGATAAATATTCATGATAGTGAGTTTATGAAGGGTGGGACGCAACTTCATTCAATATATTTTGTCTCTAGAACTTGACGCGTGTCAGCTGGCATCATCTGCACCAACTGTTCCACATCGTTGTCTCCATACCTCCGAGTCGTGCGGGAACAATTGCTGGAGGGGATATCCCCAATCCCGCTTTCCTAATTGGACTCCTAGCCAAGTTTTTCGCAGCAAGATCAAGGAAGCCGTCGAGAGGAAAGATCCATGTACTATCTATCGCGTCAACATCGACTCTAAGGGTCATTTTTCAAACGGAGGAGAAGAGAAAATCTCCGAGAACGTTGACGATCAACTCGCGTTCTGGGGAAGATTGACCAAGGTGTGTCTAGCTCAATTTCGAGTGGGCAGGAATGGACACGCTATTGCTTCTGCGTTGAGAAGTCTTTGCTCTTTGGAAAACAAAATTTGATTTGGATGCTTTAGAACGACGAGGAAGGTCCAGTGCGGGCTTTATTCCTTGATAACCTCTCTGGCCCCGTCCTGCAAATGCTTGGCACAGAGTACGTAGGCAAGCTCGTCAAATGTTATTTCATGTCAAAGCTCAAGTAATCTTGCGTTTTCAGGTACAATATTGAACCTTTCTTTTGGTCTTCGTCATTGAACTGGATCCCATCAAAGTTTCAGGAAGATCCGGGAGCAGATGGAGACCGTAAGAACATAATTGATTTTGGATGCCTTTCCGCGACCTTTCCAACAATTCTACACCATAGATATCACAATCACTTTGCAATTTCTCAAATCAGTGCAGCGGTCTCCAGGCAGTCCGGATGATCGTCCAGCCCACGGTTGGTACACAGATATACCTCTAGCCTGAGACTGCAAGCTCACTGACACTTTGAATTTGACTAGCCGCTGGTAATTTCGAGATGATCGATACTCGGGCTGCACTAGATGTGACTTCCGGTACATTCACCACACGTTTCGTGTGTTCTTGGCTCATTTATATCTTTTGGGACCAGGAGGAGTTCGACGCCAACTGGTCCTTGATTTACTTTCTATTCATGCCATACGGAGAAAGAAGGACAGCATCCTCATCTCGTACCACCCTGGTATGCTTCATACTACCGGAGCAGAATATCTACGCGATCGAATCCAGTTTGCAGGTAATGCCCGACTGCAGGCAGCGACTTATATCACTTTGATGCTCGTCGTTTTTTAGGTCAAAGTGTTTACTGGCAGAAAATCCTCCAAAAAACGTCTGATCCAACCTTCCTGCTTCTCGTTTTTATTTGGCATGCCGTATATGCGTGGGACGAGGCTTTGCAGCATCTGTATGACTACATCTTGCTACTGGTGCGTATCGTCATGTTTTTGATGCCGCCACCATGAGCATTATCGCCCACATGCAACAGGAGCTCCAAGTTAGGCAATACTCAGCTCGCAAAATTGAATATACCCAAGATCTGTATAATATCCGTGCCCATCAATTGCACTATTCCTCTCTCATTGCCGACATGCACAAGAGTGTCGAGTTCATTGAGAAAACCAAAAATCCCATCATAACCTCTTCCCTCGAACTAAAACGAGAGTGTGATAACCTTCTGGATGCGATCAAGCGTCTGGAGCAGGAGAGATTATTGCAGGCTGAGAGGATGAAGAATATCATGCATCTTGTGAGTTTGCATCGTTAAAATGCGTATCAAGAATCCTTCTCGTTTACATGGGTTTTCCTCAAGGTCTACAGCAGTGTTAATGTGGAGGATAGCGAGCAAATGAAAACAATGACTAATGCCACCGTCAAAGACAGCGCAGGTGAGTGCCTTCATCTTACGCCCTAAATATCTCATCCAAGCGTCGTATTTGACAGCGGTAAAAGGCATTTGTTTTCAATCTTCCTTATCGTTAACGTTTGACTACTCTCCCCAGATGAAGCAAGTTGCATATCTTACCATGATATTCCTACCCGCATCATTCGTAGCAGTCAGTGTCTTTTTTCCCAACCGCTCGTCCCGGTGACCTTGGTTTACTTTCCAATAGGCTATTTTCGGAATGAACGTACACCAGATTGCGGGCAAAGACGTCAATGGCACTCTTTCACATTATTTTGCTGTTGCTATTCCGATGACTATTACGACCATCTGGACCATCGTTGCCTTTCAGGTCCATCATATTGACGATAGGCTGAACACCTGGAAGGATCGCTTGCTGTGGCCGATTATCTTGCCCCGGGTTCTCCTACAGCCGAGGCCTAGGATGACCGACGAGGAATCGACCCTTGTTGCGGGGAACGACGATGCCTAGTTACTTACCTCTTGACCTCCCCTTGGAATTCCACCTCCGACTCCCTTTACACATAGTACTCCACATACATTCTGGATGTCTGTTTATTTATTTACGTTCAACCGAAGACTGGCATAAGGCTCGAAAAAATACGACTCTGCTCTGCAAAACGATTCAGAAGGAATAGAGACTGTATGTGGCAGGCCTAGGTTGCTTCGCTGTGCCTCTGTTTCACCTAAGGATCTGGAGCCAGTCTGACACTTCCAGACCAGGGCAAGAGGGGGTCAGAACAGGCCAGGAATCAATGGACCGCCCAAAACCTGACTGAAGCACACGTCACTGAAAAGCTTTTTGGGTGAGGCTAGATAAGTGCTTCGCCGCGTTGACCACTTCACTACCTGGCCAACGACTTTGGTCAGCCCCGACGTTCGTACTCTCGGACAGTTTCCGGGACTTCGACTCTTGTCCAATGGTCTGTATGAGCTGACTGGTCGTATTGTAACCCATAGATTAGCGTAATTCTAAGCCCTTGACGAAATGGGGTTGTTTGCAAATGGCCGCTCTGGTGCTGTGCCTCGTCCGAGACTCGCCCGTATCTCGGCTGTATATTTGTCTTAATGGCGCGTGATCTATTCCGTCAATTGAATATATGCCAGCCAACGTACGAAGAGGAAGAAGGCGGCACCTTTTTTTAATACGCGGTTGTGTACGTTGATATGTGTGATATCGGCCTCGTCCTCGTTGAGCCATTTGTAGGAGAACTTGCCGTTCTTCTGGATGCTAATAGAAGAGTCGTAAGTAAAGTATAATAATGAAATCACGAAGGCAACGCACTCTTGGTTGATATTTGAGACTACACGGTCAATCGCATCCTCAGACAGCTTGCTGTCGCCATAAATAAGGGTGTTGGCATCGCGGGATAGATTTACAGCTGCGAGTTGTTGCACCTGACTCGTAGGTACAAGGTAAGAGCCACAAAGTCGTTAAAAGGTCTGGACGTTGTGTGGATGCGTACCGACGATGCACCAGACTTGAGATCGAATGTCACAAGAGAACTAGATGCTAGTCTCATAGCCACTTCCTTCTGCTTGTTGTAAGCCACCAAGTCCGGCTAGATGTGGTCCAAATCCTTCTTGTACCGTGTACATCGTCTGCGGAGATTGCATTTATTCAGACCCGGAGTGTGAGAGGAAACAAAGTTCCATGAAACTCAGGATCTGCTCTCCGTTTTTTCTCCCAGTTATCATTTTCTTCGATTGTCGACTTCCGATTCTTAGCCCAAGTGACATCCTCCCCTTTGTTACACTGGCCATGGGGGACTTTGATACGCAACCCTAGTTCAGGCGTTCACATACCTTGTGTGTCTCGAGAATGAGATCTTTTCGCATCCATTTGGACGACCTCCCATTACCTTCAACTTGCCAAGGTTGCCTTCCAGGGCCTTAATGCATGTCTGACCAGGACCCCTGACATCTCCCCAAAAGGTCGTATCCCAAATTCGGGAACCCTGTCCGCAAGGAAACGACCCAAACCTGTCCGAATCGACCACGACCTCCAGCAAATTTTGAAATTCTGTCTGGAATCTGGGATTCGGCCTCTCCAGAGGGGTTTTTTGTCCAAAATTGGGATCCGGCCTTTCCAGAGGGCATTTTTCGTCCGGATAGGCTGATCTGGCCTCTTGGAAGTCCGATTTCCCATTCATATGTCGCAGGAAGGCCAAGGGCATTGAGGTACCACGGACTTATCAAAGGAGCTGCCAAATTTAATCACTTTCGTCATACCTCGCGTTGCTCTTGTTCAACAAGTCCCTTCAGAGCGTAATGCCCTTGAGGCCTCTCCGAAACCGAAAAGAAACTCACGTCACCTAGACTAAGCTCGAGCGAACCAGACAGAGTATATATCAAAACGGTGGGATGTGGGATTTTTTTCAGTGGAAAAGTTATTCGGTGGGATTTCTCTCGAAGTCGGTGGGATTTCCGCGACGTCACATCGTGACACCAATGCGCGTCGCCCGCCACTTCCAAGCTTCAGCCAGTCGCATCGTCCTTTTACGACTCCTTCCAGGTTTGCGAATGGCCGTGCTTCCATGTCCTCAAACTCGTCAGCGCCTTTCGACACCCCTGACCGTTCCCCCAGCCATCTGGGCCTGAGCGAGGCTGAGATCAATAGTCTTCTAGATTCGAGTCACTGGCAGTAGTTTGATTAGTTTCGATAGTAAACATGTAATCCGAGATTGTTAGTAATTCGGAGCTGTAAGAAATTATCGTTGCTGAGAAACAAAGAACTGATATAGACTAAGAGATAACGCACCTTAAGCAGAATTGACGAAGTCGGGACTACCATTTTGGGCGAGGTTGGGCAGCATCCGACTGGTGGCATTGTTCACAACGCAGCCAGTGGCCCACTGATGTCAGAGGGGCGGGCAATACCCCACCGACCTGTGCTTAAGTAATGTCACGCTCGCCGTCAGAGGTTTGAAGGATCCCGAAGGGAAAGGATCCTCTTACCTATGGAGGGTTGTGAGCAAGACAGAGATCCGGAGAGTCGTCTGTCTCATCCCCACCATAGGTAAGAGGGGGTTTAGCAATCATGCGTTTGGCAGGTGATCGCGAAACCTCGCGTGCGTGTTGGCCATGCCAATTGGACTCGAGTAAACACACGTTTAATCCCATTAAATCAGTGGGATTCCATCCATTGCAGTGGGATTTCTGTTAATCGGTGGGATTTCATTGTCCAAAGCGGTGAGAAAAAAATCCCACCCCCACCGTTTTAGCAATTCCTCAACCAGACAAGAGGGTTTGTGGTGCCAGCAAATCCCAGGGAAGTCATTGTTGACCACAGAAATTGGGTTGGGAATTTTTCCCCATGAAGGGTCGAAAAAGTGACGAAAAAAAGGAGCTACAAGCAGGGTTTGAACGCATATGCACTTGCCTTCTTGCCAGGCTTCATGGCGTCGACCCCACTTGACAATCTCGGGTCCGTTATGACCTCCGACCTATGTGAGAATATGGCAGTCCCGTCTGCAAAATAGGATCCGGCTACCCCGTCAAAATGACCCCATACGTGTCCGTTTTGGACACGGCCTCCCGGCCGATTTCGACGAAACCTGTCTGGTTTGGCATACGACCTATGAGGGAGATGTCAGGGGTCCTGTCTGACCTAAGTACCGGTGTTTGCCAAACAAATGATATAATCACCTTCCCATCGATACCCCTGGCACGAGGAGCCGACCCGCGGGTCGGCGACGAGTGGCGCGGCTCCCAAGGTGTGGATGGGGCACTATAGTAGGAAAATAAACAGGACTAAAAGTAAGTAAGTACTACACCAGCAAGGTTTCTGCTGACGAAGTCAGCCATTCTAGTAAGAACGATGGACAAAAATGGCTCAACCCTCCTACATCCAGGTCATACATGAACATCCTGATCTAGCCCGCATTGCCGCCGCTCAATTGCTCGAGGAAGACAAAGCCGGCTTTTAATTAGAATCGGATTTGGACAGTTCAACGCAATTGCTGCTTGACAGCGCTTAACCTCACGAATCGTGATAGGTGTGGTGAGCTGTCTATCTGGATCTGTCAAGAGGAGTTAATATCCACCGCAATCGGATAACGGATGTTGTATTCATGATCACAATGGAGATAAAGGACCGCAGGCGTATGGCCAGACACTGACAAGGAAAACCACCCGACGCTAGCAGCTCCAAAAAACATCCCGAACATGGCCTCTCAGGGTGGCATACCGCTGGAGCCTTTTAAGCGTGATGACCGGCAGAAATTGCCCACTCCTGCACATCGTCACGCTGTCCCCTCAGCCCCGTGGCCCTGGATAAATATTCATGATGGTGAGTTTATAAAGGATGGGACGCAGCTTCTTCGAATATGTTTCGCCTCTAGAACTTGATGCGCATAGGCTCGCACCATCGGCACTCACTGTTCCTGTTCCACCTCCTTGTCCCCATACCTCGTGCGGGGACGACTGCTGGAGGGGATATCCCCAATCCCGCTTTCCTAATTGGACTCCCAGCCAAGTCTCTCGCAGCAAGATCAAGGAAGCCCTCGAGTTAAAAGGTCCATGCAATATCTATCGCGTCAATATCGACTCTAAGGGTCATTTTTTAAACGGAGGAGAAGAAAAAATATCCGAGAACGATCAACCCGCGTTCTGGGGAAGATTGATCAAGGTCTGTCTAGTTCAATTACGAGTGGGCAGAAATGGACACGCTATGGCTTCTGCGTTGAGAAGTCTTTGCTCTTTGGAAAATAACATTTGACGTGAATATTTTAGGGCGACGCAAAAAATCCAGTGCAGGCTTTATTCCTTGATAACCTCTCTGGCCCCGTCCTGCAAATGCTTGGCACAGAGTACGTAGACAGGCTTGTCACATCTTAACGTTCATGTCAAGGCTCAGGTGTCCTTGTGTTCTCAGGTACAATATCGAGCCTTTCTTTTGGTCTTCGTCGTTGAACTGGATCCCATCAAAATATCAGGAGGATCCTCGAGCAGATGGAGACCGTGAGAACATAATTGATTTTAGATGCCTTCCCCACACCTTTCCGGGTAATTTTACGTTGCAGATATCACAGTTACTTTACAATTCCTCAAATCAGTGACTCGGTCTTCTCCGGATCGTCCACCCCGCGGTTGGTATATATACACGTCTCTAGACTGCATTGTCTCCTGACATTTTGACCAGCCACCAGTAATTTCAAGATGATTGCTCCACTCGATGTGGAAGATTCTGGTATATTCACATGTTTTACCTGTTCTTGGCTCATTTATACATTTTTGGAGCAGGAGGCGTTCGACGCCAATTGGTCCTTGATTTACTTTCTGTTCACGTCATACGGAGGAAGAGGGACAACGTCCTTATCTCATTCCACCCTGACATGCCTCATACTCCCGATGCAAAGTATCTACGCGATCGAATCCAGTTTGCAGGTAACGTCCGATTCTAGGCAGCGACTTACATAACTTTGACACCCGTCGTTTTTTAGGTCAAAGTGTTTACTGGCAGAATATTTTCCAAAGAATGGCTGATCCAACCTTCTTACTTCTCGTTTTTATTTGGCACGCTGTATACGCGTGGGATGAGGCTTTGCAGCATCTGTATGACCACATCTTGCGACTGGTGCGTATTATCATGTTTTCGACGTCCCGCGACCATGAGCATTATCGCCTACACGCGACAGGAACTCCAAGTTAGGCAAAACTTATCCCGCAAACTTGAATATACCCAAGACCTGTATAATATCCGTGCCCATCAATTGTACTATTCCTCTCTCATTGCCGACATGCGCAAGAGCGTTCAGTTCATCGAGAAAACCAAAAATCCCATCATGACCGCGTCCCCCGAACTAAAGCGAGAGTGTGGTAATATTTTGGATGTCATCAGGCGTCTGGAGCAGGAGAGATCAATGCAGGCCGAGAGGATTCAGAATATCATGCATCTCGTGAGTTTGCATCATAAAAATGGTATCAAGAATCGTTCTCGTTTATGCGGGGTTTCAAGGAGGAAAGTGAGCGAATGAAAAAAATGACTATTGTTGCCGTCAAAGATAGCGCAGGTGGGTCCCTTCTTACGCCCTAAATATCTTTGTCTTATCCATGTATCCTGCTTGACAGCGGTAAAGGGCACTTCTTTTCAATTTTCCTTATCGTTAACGTTTGACTGCTCTCCCCAGATGAAGCAAGTTGCATATCTTACCATGATATTCCTACCCGCATCATTCGTAGCAGTCAGTGTCTTCTTCCCAACCGCTCGTCCCGGTGAACTTGGTTTACTTTCCAATAGGCTATTTTCGGAATGAATGTACACCAGATTGCGGGCAATAACGTCAATGGCACTCTTTCACATTATTTTGCTGTTGCTATTCCGATGACTATTACGACCATCTGGACCATCGTTGCCTTTCAGGCCCATCATATTGACAGTAGGCTTAAAACATGGTGGGATCGCTTGCTGTGGCCGATTATCCTGCCTCGGGCTCTCCTACGGCCTAAGGAAAAGAGGACCGATGAGGAGTCACCGTAGAACACTGAATCACTTAGCTCTCGACCTTCCCTTGGAATACCATCTCCGCCTTCCTTTACACATAGGACTCTACATGCATTCCGGATAATTGTTAATTCATTTATTTACGTTCAGCAGAAGGCTGGTAAAAGGCCCGGAAAGACAACCCTGCTCTGCAAAATAATCCAGAAGGAACAGAAGCTCCGCGTAGTTGGTTGGTCTGTATCGGTGCTTTTACCGATCCTGGAAAGCTTGGACGTCTGGTTCGGGTCGATACGTGCCATGGAGTAAATGTAATCATGATCAGTCTGTTGCTGGAAAGTGTCGGCGGTTCATCGATTCATTCAGGACTATGAGAAACAGCCCAGCGACAGTGCTGGACTTGTCCTTCATGATTGGAAGGCGCGTTAGCTAGGAAGTGAAGTGGCCGACGCGGATGTGCCTGGCTCTGGGACTCTTCTTGTTTAGTGGTAGCATGAGCTGATTGGTCGCTGTCGACTCTGTAAACTTGATTCTGGGGGAGAGTGGAATTTTAGGTATCGAAACGATGTTGCTGGATAGTCATGTCGCAAAGAGTCTTGTCCGTTTTGACAGACATTTTTAAGCGCCATTCTATCACGAGAATATCGTAGAGTTATCACCCATAGATTAGCGTAATTATACAAGTCCATTGAGAAAATGAAGTTGTTTACAAATGACAGGGCTAAAGTGCTGTACCGCGTTCGAAACTCGCCCGTATCTCGGCCGTGTATTTGTCGTAATAACGTGCAATCTATTCCATCAATTAATATACGCCAGCCAATACAGGAAAAAGAAGACCGCACCTTTTTGTTGAACACGCGATTGTGTTCGTTGATATATGTGATATCGCCCTCGTCCTCGTTGAGCCGTTTGCGGGAGAACTTGCCCTTCTTGTCGATGCTAATGGAAGAATACTCAATAGCTTATAATAATTGAATAACAAACACAACGCACTCTTGGTTGATCTTTGAGACTACACGGTCAATTGCATCCTCGGACGGCTTGCTGTCACCATAAATAAGGGTGTTGGCATCGCGGTATAGGTTTGCAGCTGCGAGCTGTTGCTCCTGACTCGTAGGTACACGCTAAAAGCGGCAAAGTGGTGAGAAGGGATGTTATGTGGATGCGTACAACAGGTACGAACTTGGGATGAGCCGAACTTGGGATCGAATGCCACAAGAGAACCAGGTGCCAGTCCCATAGCCACTTCTTTCTGCTTGTTGTAAGCCACCAAGTCCGGCTTGATGTGGTCCAAATCCTTTTTGTACCGTCTTCTTGCCGCATGTGCATCGTCTGGGAGATTCCGTTTACTTCAGCCCTAAGTGTGAGAGGGAAAGACGTGCCATGAAATTCAAAATCTGCTCTCCGCTTTTTCTTTGCCAACTTTTTCTCCCAGTTATCATTTTCTTCGATTGTCCACTCCCAATTCTTAGCACGAGTGACATCCTCCCCCCTGTCTTCTGCATCTGCCTTCAACCGCAACGTCTCTGCGAGTTTACGTTGTCTGTCCAACCGGGCAGCATCACGCGCTGTGAGTTTTGACTTGGCGCTCTCTTCCAATAGGGATGCGCGGTTGGCTTTAGATGAAGCGGCCTGTGGGACGCTCAGCGGTTGAGGGACAGAGCGTGGTGAAGAGGACGCACAATCTTTTTTCGCAACCGCTCCATTCTGCTCTTCCGTTCCTCCAGCGCCGTCAAGGCACCTGGTGTCAGCGAGTTTGAACTGTCGGCTCGTCCTTCCGTGTTCTCCTCAACATCGTCGTCGTCATCTTCTCTAGTCCTGATACGAGAGTCCCTTTGCATGTCCTCCGACTGGGAGCTAGATTCGGCATCGTTCATCTTTCGAACCTGTCGATATAGTCGCTCGTTCCAAAAGGTTGTTGCGTTACGTAATCCACACACTTATCAAGTACTAATTGACCCGTCGTCGAAATGATAAGATTCCCTAGCGAGTCCAGGAGCCTCACGCCGCTACCGTAGAGGGTCTTCCCTTCCCATCGCCACTCAGTTCCCTCAGCTCCTGGCCCTGGAGCGATATTCACGATGGCGAGCACAAACTTTTCTGCCTCGACTATTTTTTTTATTTACATCAACGCTCAGCGCTCAATTTGACACAGCTGACCCTTCCTGCGTTGCCAGTCCCCGAGCCTTGCAATCACAAGTCCTGCAACAACCGTTGTTGGAGGGCACATCCTCAGTCCCGCTCCCCCGATTGGACTCCAAGCCAAATTCATCGTAATTATATGATGTTGTGGCCCACTACGATCGACAGGCTCTATGTTCCATCTATCCCGTCGCTCTACATTCCCTATCTTACGGATGCAGCCAATGTTCGGGTCTCGGAGGAAGACAAACTCAAGTTCCCAAACTCAAAGTCTATCTGAAGGCACTGATGCACTATTGAACCGGGAGTGTCAGAGTCCCCTATTGAAAACGATTGAGAAGCTGGATATGGATAGATTGGTGCAAGATCAAATGTTGAGGAATGTAATGGACACCGTGCGTTTCTTGTATGAATTGGTTGTACACATTGTTTATCGTCGCCTAGGTCTCAAGCAGTATAAGCTTCGAAGATAGCAGGCGAATGCAGGGAATGACTGAGCAGTGAGGCTACTGAAGGATAGCATAGGTGAGTTTCTCTCGCCATTTCTCTGCGCCGCTCTGATGTCTTTGCCCCTAGTGGCATGTTAATGTCACTTGGACTGTTCCCGTATGTTTTAACGGTCCCTGACAGTTAGAGCGAATCCAGTTTCTGTTCCTACTGGCATCGTTTGTCGCCGTGCATTTCTCTTTTTCTCCTTTCGAATCAGTCCATGCCTCATCAATGCTATATTATAACAGGGCATCGTCGGCATGAACATCAAGCAACTTGTTGGCGCCACTGTCCAAGGGATTCTTGTCCAATATTTTGCTGTTACTCTCCCTTTGACGATCGGGATCATCTGGGTCCTGGTCGCGTTACAAGGTCGAGCTATTCAACCCCCTGCCTCATCCTTCTTGACGTGGCTTTTCTGGCGGTATACCTATCTCGTTAAACCTTGAGGAGAGGACAAGCCAATAATACTACTTACCTGTTTGACGATACCCGATACCCTTTGATGTATGATAAGTCAAATACCAATCCAGTTTCATGTTTCTTGCAAATATACAGTAGTGCATCCAGCATAAGGAGTCCTGTTCAACTTGCTGCGACAAGAGTTCAACTCGAGGTGCGCCAAAAAGCTCGGCATGGATTTAAAAGGAAACGTCATTAACTGCGCGGAAAGCGCTATGGTACTACATAACCCAGCACAAGCAATACAGAAAATGTCACCTAAAGTTGGGAGATTAGCATGGTTGAAGAAAAAAAATCGGTCCGTGAAAGAGAAGATCAGAATTGCAGAAGTTTGTTCAGCAAAGGACATTGCACCCTAAGACTGTTGAGCTTGATAATGTGATTTTTTGTTCATCGTGGGTCGCGTATCATGGCATACGGTCGAAATGGGACAGAAAAGGAACTCACAGTGCCCGTGCAGACCCATCAAATCCTCTAATGTCGAGGACCGAACGAGGCCGGCGTCGAGGATAGCCAGAGGAAAGAAAAAAGCGGAGACAACGTTGAAGAAACTTGAAAGGAAAACTTGGAGCAGATTTTGTAGGTGGGAATTCAAGCGGAGCTGGAGTATCTTCCCACCCCGTATGCTCGTCTTTGCAAGAGTCAGTTAGTTGAAGGCGCTTATGTCGGCCGTCACCCAGAAGATTCCGCCGACAAAACCTCGAAAGGATCGCGAGAGGGATCGGAAGGAGAAACTACCGCCAGTCGCAGAACGTCTCAAGACTGTTGTACGCCGATTACCCGCGAACCTCCCAGAAGAGGTATTTTGGGACAGTGTTGCGGATTGGGTGACCGAAGAGACAGTAACATGGAAGACTTTTTGCCCTGGAAAGCCGCGTAAACGGTAATCATGGCCTAACCGTGGTCTCGCCTTTCACTGACTGGTTTGATTCAGATTGAATAAAGAGAATATACCTTCACGCGCATATATCGCCTTCAAGACTGAGGAACAGCTTACCCTGTTTAGTCGGGAATATGATGGTCATCTGTTCCGGGATAAGACTGGTGAGTCCTCAACCATTCAGCTGATGGTGATTTTCAACGCCAAGTAGGTAACGAGTCGTATGCCATCGTCGAATTTGCTCCTTACCAAAAAGTACCCCCTGAACGGAAGAAACCCGACGCAAGGAATGCAACTGTTGAACAGGGTTTGTAAACATGCTTTCACTCGAACGTGAAGACTCATTTCTCTCAGACGAAGATTACATTTCTTTTCTCGCGTCACTCAATGCACCTTCTTCACCTGCTGAACCAAGCTCATTAGAAGCGCTCAGTAGGTTATAAACGACCCTGCCTATGGATATCTAAGAATTCTATTGTTCACACAGTTGCTGCAAATCAACCTGCTCCTCAACCAACGACGACCCCTCTCCTTGAAGCCCTCAAAGCGCAGAAACAAGCAATCAAGGACAGGGAAGCTATCCTTAGAAATCATGCCCACCACAAGGAACCGATCATTCTCGCTGCAAATCGCAAGGAAGATCCTAAGAAGAAAGCCGCACCTGCTCCTAAGGCTCCGGAACCCGCTTCAGTTGGAAAGAAGGCGAGTAAGAAGGGGGCTGCCTCTGCCTTAACAGCTGCTCCGCCCCCACAGAAACCCCAAGGCTCTTCAAACGCCGCCAAGTCTCTCAATGTCCCGGGGCCTTCTAACGGCGCACCGAAGTCCCCGAGGCCTGCCAAAGCTAAAGCGGTCCCATCCACGAAAATCGTTTCTGGGCCTGCCAAAGTTGCTGCTGCTCCCGTTTCTACGGCTCCTTCTTCTACGGCTCCTCCTTCCGTTGTCGTCCCACCAGTCCCTTCACAGACAGGTCCCGCTCCGGCTGCGAATGCGCCTCCTCGCAGACGTCCCGTTATAGGAGTGGGCTCCCGCCATTTTGAGGCTGCGTTGAGCGGAGCTGGTGTGAATCCTACACCAGGTGAACGTAAACCCCGTCGTGAAAGGGAGCGAGATGGCGAGAAGGAAACTGTTGGGCCAGGCGTATCAGCTGCTCCGCCTGCAGTTAGTGTTGCGAAAGCTGCGCCGCCATCACCTAAACGTGATCGTGGGGCGAGACCCACCAAAGATGTCGCTGCAGGGGGCGCGACCCCAATAGTAAACATACTTCAACCATTGCCGCGCATAGACGATCCTCCCCCGCAAGGAGAGGCTTCTACACCTGCGCAGATAAGCCTTCCTTCAGGTCAAGCTGCGGCAGGAGGAGGACGAGGTAGACGAGGCAGAGGCAGAGGACGCGGAGGACCCCGTCCTGGCCCGCCTGTTCGAGGTGGATAACCTCTGTCTAAACTTCTGAATTCTGTCGATTTTGATGACGTTTAACGTTATCACATCGTGCCTTACGGCGATTCTCCGACAGGCCAAGACCCCGTCCTTCTGCCGGTCCCAGAAGTCGTGGAAATGGAACTTTGATCTGCCACGCCCCACGTTGGGGAAAGTTTCAAGCTTCCCATTGCAACCTATTCCCCCCTACGGTCACTTCATCACGCACAGTCCCCTTATGCATAGAGCGTTGCAGACAGAACTCCCGAGTTATCCAAATGGTCAAATCATTGAAGGAGGTCTTACTTTTGTATTGTTGTATCGAATCCACCTTCATGCATCCAAATAAATGGATTATATCTGCCAGACCCATGGACGAAAGTGCTTTTCCGCTGTTCCGTACCCTTGAATAACGCTGGATGAGGGTTACTCGATGTATTGAACCATCTTGTACCGCAAGGACCGGTTTTCAAGTGTCGGATTATATACTTCTGAAAGGGAGCGAGGCAGCTTCTGCCCTTCACCGAGAGGTGAAACGACTAAAAACCCCGCCAGAGTGCATCACCAATTGACACGGAGCACATTGCGCCGTTTACCTCGCCATCCATGCTAATAATAATCACTTAATAATCTTTGTTCAATAGAATGCATCTCATGACGTTCGCAGGTATGATATCGTGATCTGCTCTATGAATCACCCTTCTTCCGGTGGTCCTCTACCTCTTTGTGAAATAGTGATATTGTTGCACTGTGTAACAACCACGACGATCAGGGCGACAGAGAATGCTGCGGGCGATGAACATAGAACGAAGTGAACCAAAGATAGAAAAAGTGAACTGAAAGTTCCGATTCTAGTTCACTTTATATTTCACTTTGTAATCAAAGACCTAGGTTACTGTGGAAGCCCCCACTGTCTCGTACGGGCTGAAACAATCATCCGGTTCCTTTGTTCCGCCAACCCGAATCCCGATGGCAACATCGTATCTCGATCAGACTCCTGTTTCTGAGAGAATGGGAAGAGTTTCTGAAAGCACCACGATGGAGCCATCCTCGTTTCCTCGAATGAGACAGTCGTCAAGGGATGCCCAAAACCCGGAATGACCTTCCTTCGCAGCGAACCATCGCGCACCTCCAACCTCTTGTGGATGTTCCTCGTCGACAGTGACAAATGAGGGATGGTCAAAGTTATAGTCTGCATCAAAGAATTGACGATAAGGTGTCAGGTTTCCTTCTTGATCCTCCCAAGCATACATGCTTCCACCACCGTGTGTGGAGATCAACGTCCGCCGATCCATCAAAAAGGATAAGGAAACGATCGGAGGTAGAGTGCCTCGAGTGCCCACTGCAAGAAGCTTCTTCATCGATGTGTCCCAGACGTAGACTTCTCTCTCAGTTGCCCCGCCGATTCGTGAACTGTCCGAGGAAAAAATAACATGTCGTAATTTCCCAAGGATGCGTGGGAGAGGATGACCAAGGGAGAATTCCGTTCGTGAATCACGTAGTTGTACTGTGCCATCAATTGAGTGAGAGACGATGAGAGTGCCATTGGGTGATAATGCATTGAATGTCGCCGTGGGGTGCGGTATATCCCAAATCCAAACAACCTCGACATTACCAAAAGCTATTCTGGAGCCGTCCGGCGAAAATGCAACTTGACGAATGTGATTAGCCAGCTTGCCAACATATCGTGTTGATTGGCCAGCTTGGATATGGACATGGTCTCCATCGGCAAATACGAGAGACTTCCCATCAGGGGAAAAGGCGAATGAGTACACTGATTTGCTCCTGAGATAAGCTGGGGTTTCCATCGGAAGAAGGTCTTTACCGGTTCGCGTCCATGCATGGACACCAGCTACGCCACCCGCAAGGACCTGGTTGCCGTCGGGGGAGATCGAGAGAGTGAAAATACCTCCAGACTTTGACACGGTTTGACTAAGAAGTTCCCCAGTGAGACCATCCCACACAAGAATGGTACCATCATCGGAACCTGAAAGGATTTGCTGCCCATCCGGTGTATACACCACGGAGAATACAGTACTAGTATGACCGCATAACGGGGATCCGACGGGCTTCCTCGATCGTACATTCCATATCCGAACAGTTGTGTCAGATGAACCCGATACGATCGTTGTGCCATCGGGTGAAAAACTAACCGAGCATAGCCGATCAATATGTCCTTGAAGAACTGCAATGGATTGCAGAATTGTGGGGTCCCAAAGGCGTATTGTACGATCATGAGAGGCAGAGGCAACGACATTCCCATTGGGTGAGAATGCAACCGCCGACACCTCATCGGTGTGCCCGTTGAAGGCATGTACAACGGAGCACGTTTGCACGTCCCAGAGAAGGACAGAGCTATCGTCAGACCCGGATACAAGTTGTGTCCCATCGGGAGAAAAGGCAACGCAATGGACGCCCGTGCCTCGATGCGCAGTAAGCACCCTCAGATTTTGGTCGCCGGTCTTCATGTCCCAGCGGTAATTCCGTCCGAAGAAAGTCGAAGAGAGCTGGGATCGATCTGATGACAAGGATAGGGTAAGAGGTCCGCATGAGTCTCCATTCGATGGGAGGTGAAGACGTTTTAAGTCGGGAATACTCGTCCCTCCTCCAAGAACCAAGCCGATTACTGGTCCCTCCATGTGACGAAGATGCGATGACCAAAACCGACAGGCATAACGAACCTGTCCGGGAACGACAGTTTTCCAATCAAGGGTTATCTTGCCATAGAAGATCTGAAACTGTCGCATGCACCATAATGCTAGTTCCGCCTCCGCGACATTGACATCGATACAGAAGCGAGGATCGAGGCGAAAACGCCCCCCAGTCCCACCGTTGCCAGTTAACGCACCGGGACTGGTGATGAATTCGAAAAACGATTTGTGGAGCCGTGGAATTGTCTTATTATCGACAACATCAGCGCCAGCAACCAGTACAGTCCGAAGTCTTCGTACAAAGTTCACGATGTCAACACGAGGTCGTGATGGAGTCTGGCGCAAATCCAATAGGTTGCCAAGATCCTCTAGACACAAAGGCTCCCGCAAGACTACAATGGCCCCAATGATTCGACGGAACCGTTGAAAGTCCCAATCGGTCGGATTGGGGTGCGTTGCACGGAGGATTAACCCGTAAAGTGCATTGATATCCTTTAACGCCTCGCCCGTCAGAGCATCCAGAATGTCTTCCAGACACTCTGTCCCGTATTCATCGATCTGCTCTTGCAAGAATTTTGAAACAGTGACGGCCCAAATGAACAGGCCCGATGCCCGTGCAGCTAGCATAAACATCCTTTCCTCCCCTGGCCATGTTTCCCAATTCATGTCATTACGCTCCACAATATGTGCTACTTTCTTTCTCAGAAACGACGATACGTCCCCTAGAGAGGCAGCAGTGTCAAGATGAACGTGCTTCACATATTTAACCTTCAGATTGCGAGCGAAGGGATTCCGAATATCATCTTCAGTTCGGCTCGATATGAAAACCTTGACATTAGGATAGCGGGCCAACTCCGTGAAAAGACACGAGAAGATAACTGCCGTGTCATTAAGATGGATTCGGTCGGTTTCGTCTAAGCCGTCAATAATCACGACGACCGGTTGCGTCGGATCCAGCCTCGAGGCGACTCCAAGAGCATCTACAAAAAGCTTGGCCGCCTGTTGGGAAGAAATGGAGTCCATCAACGAGCGCTTCTCAGACAGTCTATCATAGATGACACGTTGGACGTCTGGGGAGCGGTCCGCTAGCTGGCGGGCAATGGTCGGGAAGTATGAGTTAGGATCTGTCGTTTCCCTGTTGTTTCGATTGATAAAGAACTGTGCCCAAAGTGTACCGTTGTCCTTGCAGTCTCTGGCAATGGAAGCGGTGATTGCAGACTTTCCACATCCAGGGTCACCTGTAAGCCAGAGAAAGTTCTGAGAATCGGAGGAGATCGAAGTGAGCCATCTTTTGATGTTGGCAAGCTCCACGATTCTTGTACCCTCGTCGCAGGGATTTTTGCCTTGTTTGTCGTAGGTAGGGTTGGTAACAACCCCCTTATCGAGTGTCTGCTCCAGGAAAGCCCGTCGCACTTCCGCTTGTTTCTTAGTTTCCATTTCGTTAATAATATAGCTCTATAGCCATACGCTGTAAGATGTGCCAGATCGAACTTCATACATTTCACCTTACCAATTGTTCTCGTTGTTGTTGCTTAATTTTTCGCAATTCACGTGTTATAGCGTCTTGTCGGTATAAAACAACTTGAATAGCTCCCCATATTGCACTGGAACCGCGTGAAAGATTGATCATCGAGAGGTCCTGTATACATCAGCGTTACAAAGGACACATCGTTCTAACCGCACTAGCGCGTACTCTGAAGAGTTCTTTCGCAGCGGCAAGCCGAGCCTTGAATTCATCGATTTCCTTTCCTATTGTCAGCCCATGGCCGATTTGGGACCATCGATCGTCAATCTACATTGTTATTTGGTGACGGGCAGACGAGGAGAACGCAGACAAGACGTACCAATCTTCTATGTGCCCATACGCAAATTTCGTCTACAAGGCGCCTATCAATAACAGGATGATGAGATCTTGGAAAGGCTTTTAGCTGGGATAGTTACCGACCGCATCTTCTCCAAACTGCGCCAAGTCGCCCAGGTAAAGTGATGGTTGGCGTCGGAATCGAACGCAACCATGACATTCTCTACCCAGGAGGCAACTTCTTTGGAAAACTCGTACACACTGTCTCTTGCCCTGCTAACCCTCTAGAGGTATGGTAAGACGATGAGTTGTTTTGAACACACAGCCGGGCCATGACCATCTGACTTACTACCCCAAGTTTCAAAAGACAGGCCAGAGCTTTGACAAAGCCACGAAATGGGATAGGGCCGTCTGGAATGGCTTCAAACAAATCTTGCCCATTGTCAACGGTGTGAAGTATGTTGTCGAGTATACGAGAGAAGCTGGTTTCTGGGTGGTCCTCGCGATATTTTGAAAGTGATTTGAAGAACTCCTCGTTGAATTCCCATTTCTCCCATGACATGGAATTCATGCCCTGAAGTTATATTGAGTTTTGGACCGGAAAATTACAGCCTGGCTTACCGACAGTGGGGGCCGCTTCTCCCGCAGACTTTTGAACATGGGCACTGGAATCAAACTGCGATGGTGACCAGCTGGTATATATTATGACCGGGGTTCCTAGCCAGGGCGCTAGAAGAGTCTATGTGTGCGGGACGTTAAAGCATTCCAGCATCGGACTCCTGTGTGGCCAGTGTAGTTGTGACCAACTAGTACCATCATGGGACGTGTTTGGCCGGGACAGAGTTGGTGCAATTGTCACCCCAGCTGACGGCGGCCATATCGGATCGTGCACGTGGCTTCACTGAACTTTCCAACATTTCATATGGCCCATGAACCTCCCCTGGCAGATAATCGAATCAATTGCTGCTAGCTGGTTGAAAGGGTACTTGATACGATGAAAGGGAGAGATCATCCTGGAGGAGGTGGTAACCCCAATGGTTGCGCTATCATCCTCAGGTAAGTGATTTCTTGTATCTCGTTGGTGGCGGGGCTTGGAGACCGTGGCTGGGACTGAAATTGAACGTTGAGTCCGATCTCTACACAAGTGTTTACACTTGACGACCAGCAAATAAAGCCTTATGACGCATTCAGCCAATTCCCCCTTCATTATTTGGGGATCAATGTACCAATTGAGCCAGGATTATTATAATGACAAGAAAGGATGTGCAGGTCGGCGTGATATCTGGGGTGTCGATGCAAAGTGCTCAAGTCGACGCCTCGTCACTTGGGAAACTCTCTTCTTGTGTCGACGAACAGGACAGTGACTCACATCAAAGTACTCGTTGTCTTCTTCACCCTTGATGTTGACGTTGACCTCAATTTCCGCGACGGCGTCTTTGGCGTCGGATAGCTCTCAGGAGTCGGGACAATACTCCTGAATACAGGCTCCTAAACCATCCTCTCTGGTGGTTTAGGAGCCTGCTGAATCGGAAGGGTGTTGAAGATGGCGTTCTTCATTTCTGTTGATCCAAAGAGAGATTCCGTGCTCTTGCGAGAGATTGAAGAGGCGGGTGATGGGTTATAATACTGTATCATTTCGACCAAGTGTTCAGTCACGCATCACGGCCAAAAAAATCGCTCACCCAAAATGTTTTTCTTTTGAGTTTTCCGATTTCTTTCGGATTTTTTTTGATCAAAATATACCGAATGTGTGAACACTTGGTCGAAATGGTACAGTAATAGGACTTGAAGAAGCCGAGGTGAGTTAGGAGGACTCCCGTTTCTGGGACAAGTCTCATTCCCATCCTCTCAGGTGCCCAAATTGGGAAGAAAACTGTGAGAGGATGGGAATGAGACTAGGAAAACAACGGAGGTGTTGGAATCCGGCGACTCAGGGCACATAGTAGCGCGAGCGCACCTGAGTCGCCGCCGCCACGAATACTCCCGCCTAACGACATTTTCCAGCTGTAGCAAATCCCCCCCCCTTTACGCACTAACTACTAGAATACGAACTTTCCCTTACCGCACCTACACCCTTTCTGCCACCTTTAATTATCAACTACATATATATGCGCCGCCTATTATACTGTGTAGTACTTACAGACAGTGTTGTCATCGTTTCCTCTCAGCCGTTTGGCCCCGCTCGGTGAGAAGATTTACTGATCTATTCATTCATACTTACTGTGCAAAATACCTATTTCTCGTAACCAGGCAGATATATATGTCGTTTGACCCCGCTCACGCGTGCAAACCCTGAGTTCTTGTAAGTAATGGTTTCTATGGGAGGTTCCGGAAGCACCACGATGGAGCCATCCTCGTTTCCTCGGATGAGGCAATTGTCAAGGGATGCCCAAAACCCGGAATGTTCTTCCTTCGCAGGAAACCATTGCAGCCTCGAGGCGACCCCAAGAGCATCTACAAAAAGCTTGGCTGCCTGTTGGGAAGAAATGCGATCCATCAATGAGCGCTTCTCAGACAGTCTATCATAGATGACACGTTGGACGTCTGGGGAGCGGTCCGCTAGCTGGCGGGCAATGGTCGGGAAGTATGAGTTAGGATCTGTCGTTTCCCTGTTGTTTCGATTGATAAAGAACTGTGCCCAAAGTGTACCGTCGTCCTTGCAGTCTCTGGCAATGGAAGCGGTGATTGCAGACTTTCCACATCCAGGGTCACCTGTAAGCCAGAGAAAGTTCTGAGAATCGGAGGAAATGGAAGTGAGCCATTTTTTAATGGCGGCAAGCTCCGCAATCCTTGTACCCTCGTCGCATGGACTTTTGCCTTGTTCATCGTAGGTGGGGTTGGCAACAACGCGCCCATCGAGTGTCTTCTCCAGGAAAGCCCGTCGCACTTTCGCTTGTTTCTTCATTTCCATTTCGTTAATAATATAGCTCTATAGCATACGCGGCAAGATGTGCTGGATCGAACTTCATACATTTCACCTTACCAATTGTTCTCGTTGTTGTTGCTTAATTTTTCGCAATTCATGTGTTATAGCGTCTTGTCGGTGTAAAACAGCTTGAATAGCTCCCCATATTGCACTCAAACCCCGTGAAAGGTTGATCATCGAGAGGTCCTGTATATATCAGCGTTACAAAGGACACATCCGTCTGACCGTACCAGTGCTTACCCTGAAGATTTCTTTCGCATCGGCGAGCCGGGCCAATTCATCGATTTCTTTTCCTATCGTCAGCCCATGGCTGATCTGGGACCATCGACCGTCGGTCTAGATTGTTATTATGATTTGTCATTGGCGTGCAGACGAGGGAAACGCAAGTATGACGTACCAATCTGGTGTTTGCCCATGCACAAATTTCGTTCACGAGTTCCCTATCACCGGTAGCATTATGAGGTCCACGGAAGTATTAGGGTGGGATGATATCCACCAACCGCATCTCCTCCAAACTACGCCAAGTCGCCCAGGTAAAGTAGGCGTCGGAATCAAATGCGACCATAACATCCTCCACCCAAGAGGCAACTTGTCTGGAAAACTCGTAAACACTGTCTCTTGCCCTTCTCACCGTCTAGAAAGATATCGTGATACGACGAGTTGTTTTGGAACACACAGCTGATGGGCCATCTGACTTACCACCCCCAGTTTTAAAAGACAGGCCAGAGCTTTGACGAACCCACGTATAGGGACAGGGCCATCTGGAATCGCTTCCAACAAATCTTTGCCGTTTTCGACGATGTAAAATATGTTGTCGAGTACACGAGAGAAGTTGGTTTCCGGATGGTCCTTGCGATATCTTGAAAGTGATTTGAAGAACTCCTTGTTGAATTCCCATTTCTCCCATGGCATAGAATTTGTGCCCTGAAGTTCCACTAAGCTTTGGACCGGAGAGTTACAACCTGGCTTACCGACGGTAGGAGCCGCTTCTCCCACAGACTCTTGAACATGGGCATTGGGATCGAACTGCGGTGCTGCCCAGCTGGTATATATTACGACGGGGGTTCCTAGTCCAGAAATGAAGGGTTGGGCGCAAGATGCTAAGGACTGCAGCATCGGATTCCTAGCCAATGCAGTCACGAACTTGTGGCCAGCACAGCCAAACCGTGGAAGGCCCGGGGTTGTCTGCCAGGGACCGAGTTCGCATATAGGTGACACCGGTCATCTCGGATCGTGGCTTCATATTGTCATCATCGACCAAGCCTGGAGGGGTTTCTGATCTTCCTGCTTCCACCGCCATTCACCTTGTCCCACTGGTCGGTACTTCTGACTTCAAGTTGAACTTTACAAGATTTCATACAGCCCATCCACCTCCCGGATACCTTCCACCGCCTGAGTGCCAGACAACTGCGTCGTTCCTTTCAGGACATGAATGCATCGGATGATCGAATCAACATGCTTTGACGAAAGCTGAAGCCTGAAGGGGTAATGTCATGCTGCAGGGAGGTCGGCGACTCGGAAGGGTGGGATCGTCTGGAAGAGGTAGTAAGGCCGATGGTTGTGCTAACATCCCTTCGTCCCGAATGACGAGAGTGCTGGTATGTCGTCTTGGAGTTGCGGCTTTTTTGGTGGTGGCTGGGTTCCGAAATTGAACGATCTGAGATATCTCCCAGCTTCAAGCGGTTGCACTTGACGATCAGCGGCATGCAGACAATTTCGCCTTCGTTATTTTGGGATATATGTACCAATTGAGCGATAAGGTAAAGAATAAAACAAATGGTTGTACAGCCTGGATCGACGAAAAGAATGGAGATGTGCAGGTTAACGTTACAGGGATGTAAAGTGCTGACTGGGACGTTGGCGCTCAACTCTGCGCCTTAACGTCCTCATCACTTGGGAAACTCTCTTCTTGTGTCGACGAACCAGACAACAGAGCATCAGAGTACTCGTTGTCTTCTTCACGTTTGATGTCAACTTCAATTTCCGCGACTGCGTCTTCAGCGTCGGATAGTTCAATCTCTTCAGCTTTAAGAGAATACTCCTGAATTGGAAGGGTATTGAAGATGGCGTTCTTCATTTCTGTGAACCAAAGCGGGATTCCGGTCCTGCCGTGTTCTTGCAACAGATTGAAGAGGCGGATGAGAGAGTAGATGGAAAGGCCCGTGAGGGTAAGGAATACAGATGAGCAAAAAATGATCAAGAGAGCCAATACTAGCAGAAATACTACGAGGGGATAGATGTAAGTTTGCGCATGCACAGTTATAAGAGTGGAACGTACGCAGTGTCAACACGACCGTCGCCGAGGCAATGAAAGCGCAAGATAGAGCGACGATTACAAAAGAGACGACGGTAAACAGGGAGAAACCGCTATAGTCATTCTTCATGAGCTGGCTTTACGAGGCGAAGAGCATTAGGACTCACATGACGGAAAGGATTGGCAAAAAACTCAAGATAGTGAAGATGCCGACGAATGTCTGTTTTCATATGGTAACCATGATGGAGAACGAAATTTATCGCGTATAGATGCACGTACAGCAACTATGGGGCGTTCGTCAAAGAACGATTGTGAGGTTTCTAGAGCAGGCCGCGCATATATCTTCTCGAAGCTAGAGAACAATGACATTAACGTTGTAAAGATGCGAGAAGTGGTTGATATCTACCTGTCGGCATGGACCTGCACAGCAGAGACACTTTTGTCAAAATAAGAGTAGAGGTCATCGTCTCCATGTTGCGATCCTGGACTCTGTGCTCTTGTCATGGTGACGAATGTGGCTGCTGCGATGTCACTGTCGGTGTCGACACTTGTCACGGCTCACGGCTCACGACCTCATCCTCTCTCATCCTATCCATCGGACCGACCTCGCCGCCGACACGACGCGAGAATTTCCCTGAGAGGCGGAGTAAAAGGAGTTGTATTGTGGACCATGTGGAAGCCCACCCAACGCTCTCGACCCTGCGCTCATCTCCCGGCTTGGCATACTTATATCTTCGTTTCAGCACACTTACCGACGTCGTTTCCCTTGATATTCTCATGGATAGTGGGGAAACAGGCCCTCCAAACTTTCCGGAACGTCTCCTGCATGTAAAAATCGAGGCGACAAATAGCTCACCACTTTCTACTCGGTACGCTCTTTCCATCGCCCAACACCAATGAATTGGGCTGAGCCACCCACTCTACTAGTACTTTCGTTCTTTCGACCAAGCAGTTTGTTCATCACAGCATCAAGTTACTTAGCGACCATTTCCCCCTGATACCGAACCGATCCTGTGCAACCGATGAAACGTTTCTTGGCTTTTGACCACCATAAATCCTAGGCTGCTGGCTCGGCCTTGGACAGTCCTCAAACGGCACCCATGTCAAATACCACTCTTTCTGCTTCACTTCGACGACGCGGTGCCGTCACATACGGTGCCCGACCCACCGATGGCGGTGCCATCTCTAATTCTACCGTCAAATACAGTACCATCATCGATGCTGGCTCATCCGGCTCCAGGATCTACGTTTACAAGTGGGAGACTGGGGACAATGACAACCCCTTGGTGGTTACTAAAGTCTTTCCTTCTAAAGCCACGAGCGCCCAAGCTGTCAAAGATGGCGGTATGTCGCCTTATCTCCCTCTTCAAAATCCCTGCTCATCCATCACCCTAGGGATTCAAACGAAAGGACAGGATCAACAAACCATGGACGGCTACCTCGGCCCACTGCTTCGAGCAGCTGAACAGTTTCTAACAACGGAATTACCTAATGGAAATCACACCATAACGGCACACATTCCTATCTACCTCATCGCAACGGGTGGAATGCGTTCGATTCCCAAAGCCGACCAAGATCGTATTCTCGACATGGCATACACCCTCATCAAGACTTTCGGGAACACCTTCAATGCCGGTCATCGTGAGACCACTGTCCGCGTCATCCCTGGCGAGCTAGAGGGTCTCTTCTCCTGGGTCGCATTGAACTATGCACGACAGTCAACCGACGACCCCCTCCTCGGACTTACTGAGATGGGTGGTGCTTCGACCCAATTCGCGTTCGAGGATCACAGTGATCAGGTGGCGAATAAAACGCGCGTGTGCCTTCCATCGAAAAGTGACGGATACGACGTCTATTCGTCGACATGGGATGGGTATGGCGCAGACACTATGCGAGCAAACATGCTGCAGCTCCTCTCAAACGATGCAGGGCCGGAGCCCCTGGTCTTTAACAATCCCTGTCTTCCCCTTGGCGAGACCGGGAAACCTTTTGGGACAGCGACGCGATCGAGTGTGGGGACAGGAGAATTCAAGGCATGTCTCGCAGTCGCTAAACGCCTTCTGGTGGAAGGGGCTAAAACTCGTGGACCCATTCCATCGTATTCCGCCATCCGACCTACTACATCCACGAACAATGTGCTCGGCCTCTCCAACTACTGGTACTCTTACCAATTCTTCGGTCAATATGGCCCCTACGACATCAACAGCCCATATGATCCCGTTCCATTTGAGGCTGCTGTCGAGAAGTACTGTTCGCACAAGTGGGGAACGCTCGCGGCCCCAGACGACAAGTTCAGCGAAGGAAGATGCTTCAGCGCTGCTTGGATGCTGACGCTCCTGCATGACAAAGAGCAGGGGTTCGGATTGGACCCCGCTGAATACGAGACGTGGAAGGGATTTGTGGAGTTCCCGACTACTTCGGAGTTGACGGAACGGGCAAGTTGGACGTCGGGTGTTGCCTCCCTTATTGCGCAACACGGGGGATTGGTTTTCTGTTCGGGAGACGATGAATTGGTTGTCGCGCGGTCGCATATCCCCTCGTTGCACTATAGGAGAGAGCTGCCTGAGATCCTGCCACCACGAATCCAACTTATCTCGGGTCATGACAATGGGACCATGTCTTCATCGCAGGTGACAGGTGAATTGGGTCTCTCGCTTCCTCCTGTTACGGGATGTGGCGTGGTATTTCTGCTGCTGTTCGCTATGTTCGTCTTTGCTCTCCGCCTCATCGCTTCTGGAAAAGCCCGCGTGCGGACCGATGTTGAAGTTGGGTATCCTGAAGAAGGGACTCAGAAGACAGATTCTAGGCATGGACTTTAAATGATCGCTCCTATCCCTTGATTCTTCTTTTTTCTTAGCAGTTACCCCGTCCTATACTTGACAACTCATTTGATAAATTGTTTGAATCTTCCGACCTTCAAGCTGTATTTGGACGCGACTGTGGGGGCGGTCCGAAGAACGCTCGTACTTACACTCCTTGACATGCCTTAATCACACTCGTTTTATATAAAACTCTCAGAGATATAAAAGACGGCCTCCAGAGGCACGGAGGCCAGAGTTTCCTCTAGACCTGAGAGGTATCTTCCTGCGGGTCGGTATGTACTGCGGCAGGAGAAAATTTCGTCAAAACATGTATTCTTACTCTGGATGTTGAGCACTTTAGAGTTCTACTAGGAGCTACACTTGCTATGATCCCATTGTTCATCTAACCTTACGGTAACGCGGCGTCGGAGCTCCAGCGACGTTAAGGCCCGGGAAGGGGAGTGAGAAGATAAGGACGGCAAACCGCATGGTCCGGTGCGCACCCCAGGGCCATGGCTTGGATACATTGAATAGATGTCGGCACATCGTTAGGGGTCATTGAAATTTTGACGGACGGTATGCTAGGACTCTGATCCTATAGAATATATGCCATACTCGTTACTATAATATACATTTGAAAACAATTTACGGACTGTACGTACAGTTATGATTACTATCTAGCGACGAGTAAAATACTTAGTCGACGTCCTAGTATACCGTCCGTCAAATCTTTTTTCACATGTAGCGACGAGTACAATCCTGGCATACCGTCCGCCGATCCGATGTCCTGGCATTCTGTACGTCCGTCGATCCTAGCATATCGTCCATCAATCCTCTTTTTCAAATGACTCCTCTGACATAGGATCAGTTCCAGTCATTTGGAACGCCGTTTCGACTCAAATGGCCCACATGGGCCATAACCCAGACTGTATAATAATAATTAAGTACACTACCTGGCGACGAGTAGATTGGTCCTAGCATAGCGTCAATTGCTTTTCAAAGGCCATTCAAAGGCATTCAGGGGAACGCCAATGATCCACGTGGGCCGGATCACACGGTAGCAACCATTTGGACGTGACATCATTCCAGTATGCAGTACTTGACGCGCCATCGGACCTCCAGCGACTCTTAAGGCGCGCAAAGGGGAGTGGGAAGAATAAGGATGGCGAACCGCACGGTCTGCACCCCGGACCTATACACAACTTGGACATGGACAGGTGCCGGCAGTGGCCCGGCACGCCCTGGACCATCGGAGGCACCCATACCAGGCACTCTCCAAGTCAAACCTTCTGTCACTACGGCAGTTTCGCAAGGCAGGATTTCCCGGTTTTTCTCAGGAATGTCGGGAAACTGGCCAGACGATTCCTCCCCTTATAACTGACTTAAAAGCCTGGTCTGCTGGCTGAACCATCCACCAAGGACACTATGTCGGCGCCCACTCTTTCTGCTAAATCAGCATCAGATCCTTCTCTCGCATATGCTACTATCATCGATGCTGGCTCAGGTGGCTCGAGGATCTTTATTTACCAGTGGGTGGTCCACAACAAGACGCCCAACTTGAAGTACCTTCGAAAAGTCTTTGGTCCGGAGGAGATCAAAGACGGTATGTATCTTACCTCTGTCCCGAAATTCCCGCTTATCTATCACCACAGGGATTCATACCATGAAAGGACAGGATGAAGAAGCCATGAGGGAATACCTCAGCCCACTGCTTGAAGCGGCTGGAGTGTATCTAAGGAGCATCGATGTAGCTCGGACACCCATCTACCTTCTCGCAACCGGGGGCATGCGTTCGATTCCAGTGGAAGACCGAAGGCCTATTCTCAACATGGCATACAGAGTCATCAATACTAGCAAAACCTTTAATGTCGGTGATCCCCGGATCACTGTCCGCACCATCACTGGCGAGCGAGAAGGTCTCTACGCCTGGGTCGCATTGAACTATGCGAAGCGTTCGACCGATTACGCCGGACTTACGGAAATGGGTGGTGCTTCGACCCAATTCGCGTTCGCGCTCGGGGCGGCGAGGGCGGATACAATCCCTGTGTGTTTCCCAGGCAAAGCGCGCAAAGGCGTCAAAGTCCACAACGTCTCTTCGTCGACATGGGATGGGTATGGCGCAGACACTATGCGAGCAAGCTTGTTGCAGCTCCTCTCGAAACGTACACAACGTACCAAAGGTTACCCCATGGTCCTTGACAATCCCTGTCTTCCCAAAGGTGCGAAGGGGAAACCTCTTGGAAAAGTGAAGCGGGCGAGTGTGGGGACAGGAGACTTCGACGGATGTCTCCGCCTCGCTAAAGTCCTTTTGGCCAAGGATGCTGAATCTCCCAATGGGAAACCCATTCCGTCATATTCTGACATCCCCACCGAAATGGAGATCTTCGGCCTTTCTACCTACCGGTACACTTTCGAGTTCTTCAGTGAATTTGGCTACAACGCCAAAGAGTCGTATAACCCCGCTCAATTTATAGCTGCTGTCAAGAAGCACTGCGACAAGCTGGGGCAGAAACCAGACAAGCCAGATTCAATATTCGCCGATACAAGATGTTTTAGCGCTGCTTGGATGTATACACTCCTGCATGACGAAGTGAACGGGTTTAAATTGCCAAAATCCGATGCACCTCTGGGTTCGTTGAACTTCAATGATCCTGTCGAGAGTTGGACGAAGGGGGTTGCTGCACTTGTAGCAGAACATGGGGAGTTGACCCCCTGTCGCGGTCAGCTCAGTGAATTGGCCTTTGCACAGTCGGATCTCAACACGATACATGCAATCGTGGCGCCGACGGCTTACCCTATGTCGAATCTTACTCAAATCGAATCTTCGACACAGGCGACCGGTGAATTGGGGTCGCAATCACTGTCGCTTACTTTTGTTTCGGGTCTGGGGTGCGGAGTCGTGATGGTTGCTCTGCTGCTTTTCGGGTATCGCAGCATTCGTTCTCGATTCGACTCCGGCAAAGTCCGTCTTCCTCTTGACGCCGAGGATGGATATAATGGAGAAGGCAAGAAGGAATACAAAGGGCTCATGGACGTGAAGCATGGACTCTGAGTGGTCACACTAGTCTCGCAACTTTGCATATTGTTCTTCCTTGTTTCGTTACTTCGCGGTTCCTCTTGTCCTTTATTCTCTGGGAATTGCTGCTGAGTGGGGGATGTTATGTTGCTGACTAACCGGGATTACATACTACATACCGTCTTTACTGTGCCACCACTTTCCTCGTCTACCGAATATGACCATCTTGTTGATCAGTCCGCAGCTCTAGCCTCGATAGCTTGCCTCATACTAAGAGGGAACGGTCACTGGTCTACCTCATCTCCTCTCTCTAGTGTCCGACTCCTCTCTCCGGCTTCGTCTAGGACTGAGCAGCCAACGAGGAGCCCACCAACAAGGTCCTTTCACCTCGTTTTGGAGACGTGACCACGACAGAAACCATATTCCCTTACGACCGCCAACATTTCGTCCGCGCGAACAGGCACTAAACTCTCAGCGGACGCGAAGACAAAGAAGAAGGGCCGCCGCCCACTAGATTCCTCCCACCACGAGAAGCAGTCTCGGGCACCATGAACCGACCCTCACCACGCCCTGTACTGTCACCTTTCTCGCGAATCCAGGCAGCAGATCCGTTGGACCTACATCTGGCTGCCCAACGACCCCAGTCTCACAACCGACTCCTCTCTCACTCAGTGGATGACACAGTACGGTTACGGGATTCGCAAACAAGATTCTGTTGGGCATCCTCTCCAACGCAACGTTGGGAAATTGAGACGTATTTTTCACCGGATAGTCCGCGAATCGGTGGGGCATTTCAAAGGAGTCTATCTCTAGGATGCGCCTATGAAAAGGCTTCTTGGAGTATGCACTCGAGGCACTATCTCCAGTCGTTTGTTCTTTGGGCATGGATCGGAGGACATCGATCACCACGCACGCTGATGGAACCATTTATGCTTGGGAGGAGACAGGAGGAAATCTGAGGGCTTAATGATTCTTCTGTCGCAGGCGATGAACTTGACTACCCCTCGTTCTCCACTGTTGAGGAGGAGCATCCGCGGGAGGCTGTAGACACGCGATGGTTCCCCGCGAAGGATGGATATTCTGGGTTGTGGCATCCATTGACGACTGTCTTGGGGAGGATGGCTCCACTGTGGTTCTTTCAGTGTTGGGAGCTCCTATCCCTAACATATAACTCACCTCGACTTCAAGATCCCTAAACGCAATAATTATCAACTTCTACGCAACATCTGCATTTATCTCAGCGATTGTCCTATCCCAACCGATACCCTTCCCGGTCATATGGATCACTTACAGACCAGGAAGGGAGAACCAGGGCTCTCCGGATCTGGACGGCACTACTTCTCCCATATGCAGCGACACCCTCATTAACTACCATCTTTGTCTCTCCAATACCTTCGTCGTGATCTGTGTACAAATCCATCTTTTCCATTGTCTCGCACCGAATTGTGAGCATGGTTCGTCACTCAGACGGGCCTTGGCATCCACATTTTTGTCATTAAACAACATCAATCAGGCAATTGTGTATATAACGCCCCCTCAAGGCAGTCCCACAAATTTGCTACCCCTGGCAAACCCAAGAGACAGCAACACCCCAGTCTCCGGGTCTATGAAATGATAGGTCCCGGCCCATCCATACCCTGCAGCAAGGTTTCCTTGTTAAATTTTTTCGAGACAAAAAGAGAGAAGCCGCCGTGCTCACACCATCCAGAACCTTTCCTGCGTTTTCCTGGCACATCAGCTCTGTTGGGTGGGTGGGAAGAATGTCTGTAGAGAGGCGGCTTGGACAATGGGTTCGGCTGCGGTTCCAGCTGCTTTCACGTAAGGAAAGTAAGCTAGAGGAAAGTAAGAGATGAAACGTACCGAGGATTTGGAGTAGGTGTCGAAGGAGAGTGAGATGCTCCCTCATTGAACAATAAAGTGCAGCGCCCGCGAGATGGAGATTATCTTGTAAGAAATGTCAGTAGGTTTGGTATACGCTTGTCAAGCCTTCTCTCTCTCACCCTTTTCGGGATCTTGTTCAAGGAGTGGAGGTAAAATGGATGACCAAAGCGCGATGTTACCATCGGGTTGGTGAAAGGACCATGGAACTAGAAGAGCTTTGAATTCGAGCGTGAGGCAGAACGAGGCAGTGGCACGCAGAGGGAAAAAGATATGTTGTTTGCTGGAACGAACATTAAACCAAACGGACGAGCCAATCCCAGGTACGTGATGACTTACTAGTATTCCTCGAGAATTTGATACCTTCAATGATGGACCCAAGGGTGTCAGATGACCAACCGTACGAAACTAGGACTAGACTCAAAATATAAGTTGGAAGAGCCGCGACATTTAAAATACACGCACAGTTCGTTCCAGGCTCGTGCTGGAGTGGCACACCCCCGGATAATCTCCCTTGGAAAGATCACATATACTTCGGATTGCGACATCCCGCTGTGAGCGCCATCACTTCTACGAGGTCGTAATCGGGTTTCCTCGCCTATAGCTGGTCGAGTACGGGCACAAGCCGGCTTCCCTCTGGACGATATCGATATAACATATCGCTGGAGTGATTGAACAAATGTCTGATCTTTATTTCTTGTTCTGCTGGTCGAAAACCTGGTTGACCGGTCTCCATCCCCGAGCGCTCGGGATCCAGAACGACGGGATTTGCATGCTCAGGAACGATGCTCGGGACGGGCGCATCGAGTTGAAGGTTTTCGGCGTCCATGAGTTGGAAAGCTGCAATCTTTTGGAAGAGAGGAAAGGCATCAGCCTTGGGGTGATAAGATGACGAGACAAGGAACAGACTTGCGAATACTTGCAGAGAGGATCAGTTTTGATTGGCTGCATATCCGGTGTTACTGCTCCGCTTGACGTATCGTTGAGGATACTGGTAGTAGTAGTACCCCGGGTACTACTACCAGCATATGACCAGCATAACTCTTGTTCGGCGCTGGTTGCGCCAAAGACCAACCTTTTGCTCTAGTCTGTGTAGGTCGAGTAGTAATGCGGAGGCTGTACAAACTACACTTAAGGGTGTGGTTGGAAATGTGGACGGAGTCGGAGTCAAGGTCACGAAAGCTAGCACCCTCATGAATTTACAGAGAGGTGTTGTTTTAGTTGCGTGTTTGGAAGTTGGTAGTAATGCGGAGGCGGAGTCACGGTCATAGTCGATGAGAGCCGAGTCTAGCAGGAGCTGGCACGACAGTCGCGGACAACCAAACAGGTATCTCCACGGGGCTTCTTTCTGGGCCAAACTTAGATCTGAGCCTCTGAACATCCTCACTACTTCTCCTACGAGGGACATCGGCTCGTTGAATCTTCTTCATATGGTGTGTTACCACACTTTCTGAACAGATCTAATGTTTGTGCCAGGGTACGGGATACTAGTAAGTTCTTCGTTTTTTTTCATGTTTGCTTGTCCGCAACTGTTCGTAGTTCGGCTGCAGTAGCCCGTTCGGATTCCGGAATCACCATGCCCGTTGATTGCATGTAGTCCAGCTCGACGGGTGATAGGATCTCGCTAACCCTGCAGGGAATCAATCATAACTTATACTGGCTCCCCACGGGCGACATCGCGACTGCCAGCGCGCGCCGTCCACCCTAGATCGCCGGCGAAACCACGGACGACGTTTGACAGGCTTACGACGCCCCGCCGTAAGATCTCTCGAATAACCGAACAGAACTCCAATTACAATGGATACGTTGGACAAATGCCGGCACCTCATACCTTCTGTCACCTCGGCATTTTCGCAAGGCAGGATATCCCTGTTCTTTTCTCAGGAATTTCGGGAACTGGCTAGACCGTTCCTCGCCTTATAATGACTTCAAAGTCTGGTCTGCTGGCTGAGCCATCTACCAAGGACACTATGTCGACGCCCACTGCCTTCGCACCAGCTCCTACCGTCAAATATGGAACCATCATCGATGCTGGCTCATCCGGCTCCAGGATCTACATTTATAAGTGGGAGACCAATGGGGACCAGGACAAGCCCTTGGCCGTTACTAAAGTCTTTCCTTCCAATAAGCAGGAGGAGGACAAAGCCGTCAGAGAGGACGGTATGTGTCTATCTATCCCCCTCTTCGAAATTCCCGCTCATCCATCACACTAGGGATTCAAACGAAAGGACGGGATCAACGAACTATGAACCAATACCTTGGCCCACTGCTTCGAACAGCTAAACAGTTTCTCGCTAAGGAATTACCTGATGGAAATCATTTAACGGCACAAGTCCCTATCTATCTCATCGCCACTGGTGGCATGCGTTCGATTCCCAAGGCCGACCAAGACCGTATTCTCGACATGGCATACAAACTCATCAAGGCTTTCGGGAAAACCTTTAATGCTAGTCATCGTGAGACCACCGTTCGCGTCATTCCTGGCGAGCTAGAAGGTCTCTTCTCCTGGGTGGCATTGAATTATGCACGGCAGTCAACCGACGACCCCCTCCTTGGACTTACGGAAATGGGTGGCGCTTCGACCCAATTCGCGTTCGAGGATCACAGTGATCGGGTGGCGAATAAAACACTTGTGTGTCTCCCATCCAAAAGCGACGGTCACGAAGTCTATTCGGCGACTTGGGATGGGTATGGTGCAAACACTATGCGAGCCAACATGCTGCAGCTCCTCTCTAACGATGCCGGATCGCAGCTCGGGGTCATTGACAATCCCTGTCTTCCCCTTGGTGCGCCCGGGAAACCCTTTGGGACAGCGACGCAGTCGAGTGTGGGGACAGGAGACTGGAAGGATTGCCTCGCAGTCGCCAAACGCCTTTTGGTCGAGGGTGCTAAAACTCGGGGACCTATTCCATCATATCCCGACATTCAACCCGTTACAGACACAGACCATGTCCTCTCCCTCTCTACGTATTGGTACACTTACGAGTTCTTCGGTCAATATGGCTCCTACGACATCAACGGCCCATATGACCCCATGCTCTTCGGGGCTGCTGTCCGGAAGTACTGCTCGCATGAGTGGGGAACGCTCCCGATCCAAGAGGATAAATACACCGAGGCGAGATGTTTTGGCGCTGCTTGGATGCTGACGCTCCTGCACAACCGAAGGCATGGATTTGGGTTGGAAACTTCGCAATATAACCAGACATCGAAAGGGTTGGTACTGTTTCCGACGACGCCAGAGTTGGTGGATCGGTCGAGTTGGACGATGGGTGTTGCTTCACTGTTGGCAGAACATGACGGATTAGTTTTCTGTCCCTGGGATGATGAATTGGCTGTTGCACGGTCGTATCTCACCACGACTTACGGGAGAGAGCTACCTGCGATCGTGCTGCCGACAGTTTACCCCATGTCGGATTTCAATCAAATCGAATCTTCGAAACAGGCGACTGGTACCGGTGAATTGGGGTGGCAATCACTTTTGCTTACTCTTGTTTCCCGTCTGGGGTGTGGACTGGTGATGGTTGCTCTGCTGCATTTCGTTTATCGCAGCATTCGTTCTCGATATCGATTCACCTCCGGCAAAGTCCGCCTCCCCCCCGACGTTGAGGATGGATATTGTGGAGATGGCAAGAAAGAATACAGGGGGCTCATGGACGTGAAGCATGGACTTTGAGTGGTCACCGTCCGGCTAGTCTCGCAAAAGTATTGTTTTTCTCTTGTCCCATTTCTCCGCAGTTCCCCTCCGTTTAATAAATAATTGCTGTTTGGCAGGTTCGGGTCACCAACGCAGATCTAGTATGATGTAGAAGGGCCTTGTGCTCTTTAGACCGTTGTCATTTATTAGGATACCTTGCTCAATTACATATTCTTCGGAAGCGAGTGGCAAGTGACACCGCTTACATAGAAGTTTGATGTATCATCTCTGAACATAATGTTCCCAATATTAATGCTACATGGCCATCACAAACGACGCTTCCGCAGGCCGACATATCAGGAGAATCTGAGTACGACCTTGAGAGCCAATGAATTCCAGTGCTTTCGTCACTCGGGACGCAGGAAATCATTTTCCGCATCGGCCTTGCCACCTTACCACGTACTCCTCCCCTCCCACCTCCTCGCATCAAGCTATTTTAAAAAAAAAATCAATTATTGTGCTGGGAGGGCTACGCCCTCATGGTACACATTACACGCGATCAGGTAGATAAGAGGGAGGCTCGGGGTAGACGGTGTGATAAGTCAGCGCCGGCCCGCGCGAGTATTTTCGGGAAGGCCTCTACAAGAGCCACGAAATACCGCGTCCCCCCGCCAACAAGTGGCAGAGAATGAACGGGTCGGAGTATCCACCACCGTTGTAGTTCGTGCTCCCCTGTTAAACCCTGAGAAGAGAGGAGGCATGGTTGATTGGCGTGGTGGGTGTCTGCAACAGGTCCTGCAGAGCAGGAGGGTGAGAATATGAGCGACACAACGGAGGCCCTACTGGACTATGGGGAAAAGGTTAGTGGGTATAATGAAGGGTAGGGGGGGGTTGGGAGCCATGTGAGAGGAGGGGTGGGGGAACATTGGTGCTTAACTTGGGTTGGTGGCTATGGCC